>Ga0210383_10002139_pt1 | contig 17887 bp, 17 predicted proteins | sample IncBWC14OmetaG_FD_160072 | JGI IMG/M metagenome (GOLD analysis project Ga0210383, IMG submission 160072) | Forest soil microbial communities from Barre Woods Harvard Forest LTER site, Petersham, Massachusetts, United States - Inc-BW-C-14-O ...
TGATCTGGACGATGTGAAATCAAGGTTCCTGGTTCTGGAGACCGGATACCGCTACGTCATCGCGCCGGATGCGCCTGTGGACAATCGCATGATAACGGTAGCGACCCTCAATTTTCCGCTGAATGCAGGCTTTCGCCTGTCGGACCGCAACCGCGCGGATCTCGATTGGAAGGGTGGCAAATTCTATTGGCGGTATCGAAATAAATTAAAAATAGAGCGAACGTTTTCGATCTATTCCTACCACTTGATCCCGTACATCGCGGCCGAACCGTACTACACGAGCCAGTATGAGAAGTGGAGCACCACGGCGCTGTTTGCGGGCTGCCTGTTTCCCGTAGGCAAGCATGTCGAATTCAATGTTTATTACGAGCATGAGAACAACACCGGCAAGCACCCAAATCAGCCGGTCAATGAGTTCGGCCTGGCTCTCTATCTCTATTTTTCGCTGCCGAAGAAATGAGACCCGAGGAGGTCCGACGAGCCAAATGAGAGGCTGTCACTTTTGACAATTACCCCAGGCGAATGCCGACGCCAATATTGACACGGCCTGGGTTACAGGTTTCGCGCCGCGCCCTCGTGGCGGCTACCGGTATTCAATTTTAGTGGCGGAGAAGATACACACGCAGTTGATTGGAACAGAAACCATAAAATTCGATGGGAGCTCTACATGAATCCGTTTCGGAAACTGCATCAGTACATCTTCTTGCCGGCGAGTTTGAGTTTTACGCTTCTCATTTCCGGAACAACTGTCCAGGCTCAGAACTCAACCCCTAGCCCACAAACTACGGATCAGACTGCTTCTGACGATGGCTGGCGCGTGGGCATCAGTCCATACCTTTGGTTCGCAGGTGTACATGGAAGCGTTGGCGCGCGGGGGCACGAGGCCAGCGTGCATGCCTCTGCCAGCGACGTGCTCTCGAATTTAAACATTGGCGCGATGGGCGCACTCGAACTTCGCTACAACCGCATCATAATGCCCCTAGATTTTATGTGGATCAAGCTATCGGACAACAAGTCACTTCCGTTTGAGCAGGGACCAACTTCGATCAAAGCGAAGATGACGGAAACGGTCGTCACTCCCAAGATCGGCTACCGATTCATTGACGGGAAGAGGACGAAAATCGATGTTCTCATTGGTGTCCGCTACTGGCATCTGACAAACAGCCTGACCTTAGAGCCCACCCAGCCCTTTGGCGGTTTCTCTGCCTCGGCAGACTGGGTTGATGCAGTTGCGGGAGGAAAGATCCAGATTCTCCTCACTCCGAAGGTTGTCATGACTGTTCTCGGAGACGCGGGTGGCGCGAATGCACGCTCCGACTATCAGGTCGCGGGCCTGCTTGGTTACAAGCTCGGCAGAAAATGCATACTGCAGGCTGGTTATCGATACATATCCGTGAACTATCGTCCCCCGAGCTCCGTCGTCTTGGATGTAACGCAATCTGGCCTCGTGCTTGGCGCGACCCTCAACCTAAAGTAAGAAACGCCTCATATTCGCTAGGGAGCAATAGTGTCCAGGGTCTTTATATTACGTCGCGTACAAGCTCACGTTGGAAGAGGCCAGGTTTGCGAAATGAGTTTTGACTATTTGCCGGGAATGCAAAGGAGGTAGCGATGCGTTACAGGAATCTCGCCATAGGAATTCTGGGTCTTATTTTGACGACATGCTCGTGCGCGTTGGCGCAAGATCCGGGTTGGCCACGGCAGATCGTGAAGCCTGGGGGAAAACTAATCGTCTACCAACCTCAAGTCGATGACTGGCACGAGTTTCAGGACATTAAGTGGCGGCAGGCGTTTCAGCTTACTCCCTCCGGCGGAAACGAAGTGGTCGGCGCTGCGACATTTGAGGGTACCACCCACGTGAATACCGACACGCACATGGTTCTCATCTTTGACCTGAAGATCTTGAATGCTTATTTCCCGGGGCAGGATCCCGCCACCTCAGAACGGTTGGATCAATTGCTCAGGTCCTTCGTGCCGCCTACCGTGGACATTTCTCTTGATCGAGTACTCGCGTATGTGCCAAGGCCGGAATCGGTGAAAACGGTCGATCTGAAAAACGATGCGCCCTTTATTTTTGTCAGCAATTCTCCAGCGATTCTCCTCAGCGTCGATGGCGAGCCGGTTCTCGCCGACATTCCGAAAACCAATCTAAAGTTCGTGGTGAATACCGTGTGGCCGTTATTTTTCGAGAAGTCAAAGTCACAATACTACCTGCTGGTGAACAACCTCTGGCTGAATGCATTTGATTTGCACGGCCCATGGAGGCCGGCGACAAAATTATCCAGCGAGTTCAATAAGATCCCCGACTCTGGAAAGTTCGCAGACGTGAAGAAAGCGGTGCCTCCACCGCAGGTAGCCAATCCCGTTATTCCTCAAGTTTTTTACAGCACCTTTCCTGCTGAGGTCATTCTTTTTGATGGGCCGCCGACATACACGGCCATTCCCGGAACGCAACTGGTTTACGCCAACAACACAGACAGTCCGCTGTTCGTCTATAGCGCAACGCAGACGTTTTACTACCTTGCGGCTGGACGCTGGTTCAGTGCCCGAAGTCTGGCCGGGCCCTGGACATTTGCGTCCCTGAGCCTTCCGCCCGATTTTGCCAACATACCTCTTTCGAGTCCGGCCAGCGCGATTCTCGGTTCCGTACCCGGCACTTCTCAGGCGAAGGACGCCGTGTTGATCGCACAAATTCCTACCACCATGGTCTTGAATCCGACCACGGCTGCTGCCCAGGCAAAGGTTACTTACACCGGGCCGCCGCAATTCACGGTGATTCAAGGCACCAGTCTTCAGTACGCCACAAATACGCCGGACAAAGTGATCCTGGTGGGCGATGTCTATTATTTGTGTTTGCAAGGGGTGTGGTTTATGTCCACGACGCCGCAAGGTCCGTGGACAACGGCCAGCTCCGTGCCGCAAGTGATTTATACGATTCCACCAAGTTCGCCGGTGTATAACGTGACCTACGTCACGCAGGTGACGACTTCGAGTGGCAACGTCCAATCTAGCTACACGGCGGGATATCTTGGAGCGTTTGTGGTGGGCGCGGCTGTCGGAGCCATCGTTACCAGCGGCACGGGTTACTACTATCCGCCGTACATCGGATATCCGCCAATGGGCTATCCGGTCTACCACCCGTATCCCTGCCCCTACGGCTACTACGGTGCCAGCTCCGCCTACTACAACACGCACACCGGCGCTTACGGCGTTTCGCAAACCACCTACGGCGCGTACGGTTCGGCGACTCGCACGGCGTCCTACAACCCGTACACCGGGACAGCCACACGAACCGCCTCCACTACCACGGCCTATGGAAAGCAAAGCGTCGGTCAGGCCTACAATCCATATACGGGTTCTTACGGAGCCACCCACCAGGGATCAAGCCCCACCGCGCAATGGGGAAGTTCCTACGTCTCGCAAGGAAACAAATCCGCCACCACACAGCACTATACGACTTCACAAGGGACCGTAGCGTCGGGACAGACGAACACGGGCGGGAAGGCCGCAGGCACAAGCACCGCCTACGGGAATACCGCCGCGGCCAAGAGCTCGAATGGCGACATGTACGCTGGCCACGACGGCAACGTGTACAAGAACACCGGATCAGGCTGGCAAAAGTCCAACGGGAACGGTAGCTGGAGCAACGTGAACACAACACAGAATCAGGAGAAGGCACAGCAGAGCGCGCAGAGCTACGAGCAACAACATCCAAACAGCCAGGCTACGGCTCAATCCGATAAATCGAGCTACGAGCAACAACATCCAAACAGCCAGGCCACGGCACAGTCTGACAAATCGAGCTATCAACAACAGCATCCGTCCGGCTCCTCGTCGGAAAATCTCGACTCTGAGAGGCAAAATCGTTCGAGCGGATCTGCGCAGAGCCAAAGCTATCAACAGCATTCCGGATCGTCGGAAAGTCACATGGGAGGCTACGGAGGTGGCGGCCGTAGTTGGGGCGGCGGTGGCGGCGGAGGTAGACGAAGGTAGACGAAGATAGTCAGGTCGGGTGACATACCCTGCCAGAGATTTTGTTTTTGGGGTACGAGATTGTAGAAACTAGAAGGAGAAAGCAGATGAATCGCAATTACTTTGCAGCTATCAAATTTGCCTTGGGATTGATTTTAGTTTCGTTTTTCCTTGGCGACCTGGCGGTCGCGCAGACTCAAGTTCAGGGGGTGATTACCGGACGCAATGGTTCAACGATGACGGTAAAAACCCAGGATTCCGAAACCATTGTTGTGGCACTGACGGGTGACACGCAAGTACAGGAAGTTCAAGGGATGATGAAGATGCGCAAAAAAGAGCTGGGCGTGACGGCGCTGATTCCCGGACTACCGGTGCAGGTGAAAGGCACGACGAATGACCAGCACCAGTTGGTCGCGGACACCGTAAGGTTCAAAGGCTCCGATCTCAAAACCGCTCAGGACATCCAGGCTGGGCTCGCGCCGACGCAGCAACAAGTGCAAGCGAATCAAGCTGACATCCAGACGAATAAAACCGGCATCCAGGCGAATCAGCAGGAAATCGAAGCCAATCAACAGAAGATTGCCGCCAATCAGGCCATGATCGCCGCAGCCAACAAGCGTTTTGGAGAATTAGGCGAATACAACATTTTGGGAGAAGTAACGGTGTACTTTGCCAATGGAAAGGTGGACGTCGATCCGAAATACAACGCGCAATTGCTTGAGCTGGCGACCAAGGCCCAGACGATCACCGCTTACATCGTTCAGGTGCAAGGATACGCGTCCGCTGTGGGGTCGGCTGCACTGAATCAGAAGCTCAGCAGGGAGCGTGCCGATAACGTCCTGGCATTCCTGGAACAAGACGGAAAGATTCCCCTGACGAATATTTTAGCTCCGGGAGCGATGGGTACTTCAGAGCAAGTGGCTCCCAACGCGACAACCGAAGGCCAAGCGGAGAACCGTCGAGTTGTGGTGAGAATTTTGCAGAATAAGGGCATTGCGGGCACGTAAAACGTTCTCCGTTCACGATCTCAGTATTCCGTATCTTCCGGCGGTATTGGTGTGAGAGGCTATGGCGGCGGGACATCGTAATTGGAAGAGGCGCAATCGACGGACGCAATCGGGACGGAGGGTCCAGGACGAATGATTCGAACGAGGACGAGATTGGCTGGAAGCCTTTGCTTGCTGCCCGTTTTCCTTATGATGTTGGCGACACCGGCGAGCGCAAAGGTCCAGGTAGACTTCAACCCAGAAATCGATTTTTCCAGGTACAAGACGTTTGCTTATATCGGCGGAGTGGAAAAGTTGGTGATGCTGCAGCTGAATCCGGAACTCATCAACAATCGCGTGCATCGCGCGGTGACGCGGGAGCTGACGGCAAAAGGACTGCGCGAAGTGAAACCGGAAGAAAATCCGGACCTGGTGGTACGTTACTGGGCCAACAGTTCGACCCAGATCAATGTGTCGGCGCAGCAAAATTGGGGACCCTATGGGCCCTATGTCGGCTCGTACTGGGGATATTATTATGACAGCGTAACGGCCAGCAGTCAGCGCACCGGTTCGCTCTTATTGGATCTGATCGATCCGCGAAAAAAGGACCTGGTTTGGAGGCTGTACATCATCCGTAAGATTAACAACGTAGAAAAAGCGTGGAAGCAGGCTGATGAAGACTTTACGAAGGGATTCGAGAGTTATCCACCGTCGCAGAAAGAAGTTGAGGCGAAGATAAAAGAACGGTCGGAGCACAAGCCAAAGGAAGAAACTTCGCAGTAAGGCAGGCATTGCCGCCGATAGAGTTGAGCAGGGAAGTCGTGAGACTGAGAGCAGCGCCTGGGCTGGTGCTCGCCATGATGCGAATTCTGCGAAAGTTTGGGATAGCGGCTGCCCTCAACCTTTGCGCATTGGGATTGGCGATTGGTCAAGACCTGGCGCCGCGCGCTTATGTCATCACACCATTACACTCGAACGTAGTTGATCTCGAGTATTCGTACTTTGACGGGAATGTGCTGTTCAATGGGGCCGCGCCGATTTCAGGGGCCACCGCCAAGATAGATCTTTTCGTAATCAGCTATTACCACTCGTTGAATTTTTTCGGGCGCTCAGCGAACTTCACGGCTTCATTGCCGTATGGCGTCGGGAATTACCACGGAACGGTCAACACCGTTGAGGATAACGTTTATCGATCCGGGGCCTTGGATTCGTTCTACCGCTTTTCAGTGAACCTGAAAGGCGGACCGGCGATGCCAGTGGAAGAGTATTCAAAATGGCACCAGAAACTGCTGATTGGGGTAAGTCTGAAAATCGTGGCGCCCAGCGGGCAGTATGACAGCACGAAACTGATCAACTGGGGGAATAACCGATGGGCGTTTAAGCCGGAGATTGGTGTTTCACGACGATGGGGACACTGGCTGTTGGATACATACGGTGCGGCCTGGTTCTACACAACGAATCAGGAATTCTTTTCGCATAATCAGTTCTTTCCAGGGACGCAAACACAATCCGAGAGCCCGGTGGGGTCGTTTGAAGGGCACCTTAGCTATGACGTCAAGCCGCGGCTGTGGATCTCGCTGGATGGAAATTTCTGGTACGGAGGGGAGACCAGTTTGAGCGGAGTACCCAACCTGCACACCGTCCAGAGGAACTCTCGGGTCGGGGCGACTGCGTCGATTCCGTTCACGAAACATCAATCGGTGAAAATCAGCTACAACAATGGTGCGTACATCAGCTACGGCGGGAACTATCAGAACATTTCTGTTGGTTGGCAGTATTCGTGGATTGGCTGGCCGAAATAAGCACAAGACCGGCGTGCTAACGGGGGACCGTGCGCAATCTTCTCCGGCTGCAGAAATTACTGGCAGGAGCCGTCGTCGACAAATTGATTCGCGCTAACCATGGAAGTCAGGGCATGCGCACACGCCCGGATTTTCTGATCGAGGGGGTCGCTGTCGAGCGAGTTGGGTTCGATGTAGGTCATGGATTTGGCCATCTGCAGATAATTGTCGCTTAGTTGTTGCATGTTGTTGAACTCGTTGGTGAGGAAGGGAAGCACGTTTTTGTCCGCGGGAGTGGCGACCGCGACGGAGGCGAGCCGGAGGGCCTTACGTGCCTGATCGCGATAGGCGGCTAGCCCTTCCTCACTCAGTGGGTAACTACGCTGGATGGAGGTGCGCAAAGCCACGCGCCATTCCCGCACCTGAGACATCGCCTCAATTCCAGCAGCGACGAAATCCTTCGAGAAGCCGGGTGCAGACGTGGCAGCGGCGGGGGCATCCGGTGTGGTGCCGGGCATGGTCAAGACAATCTGATTGGCGTTGAAGCTCATGGAGCTATTGGTGAGGCGTGCGAGACCCTCGACCTCTACATAGTTGCGGCCATCGACTTGGATAACCTTGGCCGAGCCAGGTTGACCGGCAATCGTCAGCGAATTACTTTGCTGCGCCAAAAGAGAAACCGCCATGGCTGCCGGGACCAAGAAAGCTGCTAGTGCCGGCCACGTTTTGCTGAAAGGAATGCACATGGATACCCTCCGTGAAACTATCCGCTGACCGTTTATTTAGATTGACGCGGGACAACGTCGGCCTTCTCTAGTTCCTTCGTCATCATTTTGACCAGCTCTTTGATCACCTTCATGGCAGAATCGGCGTTGAATACATTGGTCGTCCCGGTCCACACCAATTCGCCGTCGGGTTTTGCGGTGGAATAGAAATTCACCTCGACCTGCGCTTCTTTCTCGGTCTCCATATACCCGGGGGAATAGACGATCGGGTATACCGCGCCGTAATAGCCATAAAAGGTGTTGTAATAACCGATGGGAGTATAGACGTCACCGGGAACATAGGTCGTTTTTTTGTCAGCTTTCGTCAAGCGGGCGACCAGGATGGCGTCGAAGTTCTGTTCTTTTACCAGCTCCCTCAAGCCATGCATATCGATGGGAGTCACGTCAGGCCGCGGCATGTACTCGTAACTTGGAGCAGCTTTTTGCCCCGGCCGCTGAATGGCCGCCACCAGCTCGTCCTCGAACTCCGCGCGGTTGACAGCTTTCCCGTTGAGTGCCAGCACCAGGACGTTTTTGAAGTTCGGGCTCGTGTAGCTCGGATTCTTCCAACTCATTGCCAATTTCGGTGAACCGGCGCCGAGCAAGGTCAGGCTAGCCAGGACGACGATGAGTGTTGCGGATTTTGTCTTCATTTTGCAGCTCCCAAACCAGCCAGAACCAGAGCGTACGAGTCGCCCATTACCTTGTCTGTGCCGACGGTACACAAATTCCTAGGGCGTGCGAAATTGTCAAAACTAACAACTCGCGAACGAGCCCTGGCGGCGCTTCCCCAATCCCAGAAGTGCTCGCCTCGGGTCTCCCCCCGGACGACACTCTCAGGGTAACTTCTCCAGGTCGATCATAGGCTGTTGGTTTCCGCGTACGAAACCCGACCGTGGGCGGTCGAGATCAATAATCAGGGAAAGCACCAGCGTGATGGCCAGGGCCAGCACGCACGTCGAGAAGATCTGTCGCTTTCCATGCAATCCAAATGTGTATCCGACCAACATAGTGGCCAGTATCCCGACGATGGCATTCACAGAAATCACACTCTCAGGCACTTGATTTTGGAATGCCGTTCGGCGCGCCGATTCCAGGTCGATGGCTTGATTCAAAGATTGAAGCAATAAACCAACTCTCACTGGGTCGGGATCTCTCTGCTCATAAGCGACGGCCCGTGCCCAGAACTGATTCTGTAGCTCAGCGGATTGTGCGTGCAAGTTCTCGAGCCGCGTCGGATCATCGCCCGTAGTCCCGTATTGCACGCGGACACGGATGTACCGGCGGAGAAGATTCGTTATTTCGGAGCCTTCCGGGGGAGGAAGGAGGCCCGCGCGAAAATAGCAGGTACCGATGGCGTTGGCTTCATCCAGGACCAACTGCTTGCGGACCTCGAAGCGAGATAAAGTCATGGACATAGTGAACCCAAGCAACAGGGCAAGTATGCCAAGTATCGCGGCCTCGACAATCTCGACGACGGCCTTGGTCTTGTCGGAGGTATTTGCTTCTGACTTTCGGCCCAGGCGGAGGCCAACCTCAGTTGCTGCAAGCAGCAACGCGAAAAAACCGAGGAAGAGGATGACCTCATTTATTCCGGACAGGAAGCCAGTGTTCACAATCGTCTGTAGACCTTCTTTTGATCTCCGCCCATGCTGAGATTGGAGAGCTATGCATTCGGCGCGTCGACCATCTTATATCTAAAGTCGACGCTTCCCTTCAATTGCCGCCATTGCTTTTGGAATTCGATCCACGAACTACCATGGGTGATGCGAAACCATGTCCTCGGGTGTTACCTCAATGAGGGTCCGCGCCAAGGTACGGCTCAATTGCACCAACTCATCGAAGGTCAGCACTGCAGGTTTTGAGATACGCACAAAGTCAGTCTTTTCCGCTTTCGCCACGTAAATGGTGGCAATGGTTGCCACCAATAGGCCTATCAGCACGAACCGTCCCTTCCCCCCTGATGGGACTCTCAAGATCAGCTTTTTCAGCGCAGGTCCACCTGGAAAATCGAGTATTCGGTCACGAGCGTTCATAAGGATTCCCTCGAGGTTGAGCTTGGTCATGGATTCGTCGCCGAGCGATCGGTAGGTTCGTTTCACCGGGCGGTTAATCTAGCATAAACACATTGGTTACTATCCAGCCGAAACCCAGACGTTGTCTGGCGCGACTATCTCGACGTTGGGCACTTCCGTGGTCATCTTTACCCGCTGAAGCCCGGGTTTCTTTCCCGGCGTCGCCAGAAAGACCAAATAGTATTGATTGTCGAAAATCTTCTGCAAGCGTTCCAGGTAAGGCTTAAAGCTAACCGCGTTTGATGTTCCAAGCGAAAAACATTCTCCGCCTGTTTCGTCCGCCAGCTTCGAAAGTCCGGAAAGCCCAATCTGCAGATCCCACGAACTTCGGGCTAAACGACCGACGCCAACCGCGTAAAGTGAGTGAACGATGACGTTGTAGCGCTGGCTGATTTCGCTGGCGGAGTCCACGTCCGGAGTGATGGTCGGCATGCTGTGATAGGCGGGACCCAACCTCGGCCCTAACTGAGAGGCCGTGGGTTGTTCCCCGCGGAGCCGATCGATCCCATCGCTCACCATCACGACTTCGCGGCGGACGTTTTGTGGGGGCCATCCCTTTACGAGACTAATCAGCGACAGGTACGGACTATCCATGGTCGAGAGATTTCCCCGAGGCAGGCGTAGGGCCTTCGCAGCAAGTGCGTGATCATTTGTGAAATTCTGAGCGATGTTGACCCCTGCGTTCGACATGTACCCGATACCGATTACCGTCGTCGCGGGTTGCGCGGCGATAAATTCCCGAATGTCGTTGAGATTGTTGCCAACATGCGAGTCGAGCGTGTCGTCGATCAGAATGAATAGCTGAAGCGCGGTGTTGTCTCCCCGCGCCGGAATGAGTTGTGACACTTGCAGTACCGTCTTGCCCTTCATCACTCTTACGTCGCCCTGTCGCAACACCGGAGCTTCGCTGTCGTCGCGCGCTGCTTCTGCTGTGATGACTACGTGAACCTGGACGGCGCCAGCAGCCGCCTTCTCCTGCGGAGACGCGGTCCCGACCCCCACTACCAACAAACAACATGCGACCAGCAGCTGACGGAATAACTTGTAGTTTTTCATTGCTCCCTCCGCTGTATTCTGAGTTTGCGTACGTTCCTGCGTTTGCCTCGTCCCCACCAAATCGGTGGGGCCTAGTTTCTTCTGGAGCGGGTTCGGGTGCGCCCTTCACTGCTGCGACTTTGCCGTTGATACTTCTGAGTGCGTTCAGTCCCTTGTTGACGGGCTTTCGCATCGCGATCCAAACTCTGCAACTCACTCGACTGTGTCGCGCTGGGTCTCTGGCCGCCAGTTTGCTGTAACGAACTCGTGTTGGCTGCGGCACGGTCTCGCTGTGCGCCAGCTGAATTGGTGGAGGTCTGCGCGGTCTGCGCTCTTTGTCCGTTCGCGCCGTTAGCCTGCGCGGCCTGAGCTCTCTCCCCGGTTGCACCAGCACTCTGCGCCTTTGCTTGCGCGTTGGCTTTGGCAGCAGAGCTATCCACCGGATTCCACGAGCCATTTTCGTACTGCTGCCAACCATTGTCGGTTTTTTTATAAGCGTTGCCGTCCTTCCCGGCGTAAACGTCACCAGCACCGCTCTGTCCTACAAATCCTTTTCCGTTTTGCCCGCTTGCGCCGACAACGCGCCCGCCCTCCGAGCCACGCGCCCCTGCGACCGTGCCGCGCGAGTCGGAATAATGCCCGGTTTGCGCCCATTTGTCACCTTTGGTGACGACCGAGCTACCCCACTGGCTGTAGGCATTCGAGCCTTGCCGCGTTGCGCCGTAAGCTCCGGTGTAAGGGTTATACGCGCGGGCTGCTCCCGCGCAACCGTATACGCCACAACCACCAACCGCTCGCCCGCCCGTTCCGGTGGATGGGTTGTACCAAGCCGCTCCCGCAACGCCGCCATATGGCCCATACGCGCCGCGCGCAACTCCGTACGCCCCATTGTGCGGGTTGTAGTAAGCGCCAACTCCGTAAGTGATCGGGTAAGGGCGATATATCGGGTATGGATAGTGCCCGTGATAGTAATACGGCGGGTAGTAGTAGCCGCTACCGTAAGCCAGCGTGGCTCCGACCGCGACCCCGATGACGAACATTCCCATGTAGCCGGCCGTGCTGCTCGCTTCCGTCTCTCCGCTTGGCGTCGTTGTCTGCGTTACATAAGTAACGTTATAAACCGGCGAGCTGGACGGGATGGTATAAATTTCCTTAGGCACCGAGTCCGCAGTCTTCCATGGTCCGGTCGGAGCAATGGACATGAACCATACCCCTTGGAAACACAGATAATACAAATCCCCCACCTTAATGACCTTGTCTTGTGTATTCGAAGCGAAGGAAAGTGAAGTCGACTCAATCGGCTTGAACTGCGGCTCGCCATCGTAGGCGACCGCGACCTCCGCCTCTGCTTTAGCCTTATCCACGATGACGGTGTTCGGTATCTGCGCAATCAACACGGCATCGGTAGCTTCGTCCGTTCCCGGAACCGATACCAACACGCTGGCACGCGGACTGTTTTTCGGAATGTTCGCAAAGTCCACGGGCAAGTCGGCGGTCGCAAAAGTCCAGGGTCCTTCGAGGCTCTTGGCGCGAAACCACCTCCCGGCCACCAGGTAGTAGTATTGATTCTCCCCGCTCTGCAGGAAAACATTACTCTCCGTATTCGTAGCGTAAGACAGTTGCGTACCGGGAATTTTGGCGTACACCGGCTTTCCCTTGAACGTAATAATCTCCGCAGGTTTATTACTCAAAAAGACCTTGGGGACAGGGCTAGCAGCGCCGGCTGGCGGAGGAATGGCCTTTTTCACGTCCGCCCAATTCGGTTGATCGGGTATCTTGGATAAATCGGCGGGCAATTTGCTCGTGACGCTCCACGGTCCCTCCAGCGAAGCTGCCGTAAGCCAGGTCTTCCCATTCAAAAGGAAATACTTCGAGCTCGGTTTATCAAAAAACAGATCCCAGTTTGTATTAACTACGAATTCCAGATTGGTCTTGTCGATCGGGGCGCGAACCAGTTCGCCGTCGATGAGAATCAAAATCGCGTTCGCATCATAGGAGACAAAGATTTTCGGTGGGTCATTCTTGACGCCAGCCGCGGGAGTGGCGTCCTGCTTCTTTTCTTCCACTTCCGCCAGCAAGCGGTCGAGAGAAATGTTCAAAACCGCATCGGTCGACAGGAAAGTCTTGGCCAGCTTATCCATCGCGGCGACCCCGGCCTGATCCAAGGACGGGAAGTTCGTCGAAATGATTTCCACGTGGCTGAGCACCACGTTGCGGGTATCCAGGTTGGCATCGGTGCGCGCTCGAAGATAAACAACCCCGACCGTGGGTTGCCCCGTCTTCTGCTTGATGGAAACCGCCATGCGCGCGTCGAGTTGCCGGTAATCTTTCCACTCGTCCAGCTGCGGCTGGTAATAGATGATCGTGGCGTCCGCATTGCTCTTCTCTCGTGGCCAGCCAATATCCTGAGCGAAACTCGCGCTGATGAGACAAAGCGTAAGAAAGACTGCCGCCAGGCTTTTCATAACAACTCCTCCGTCAAATTCACAAAATGCGGTGACAGCTCGAAGGTTCTACTTTACCAACTCGATCTCGCTCGGCCGCCAGGTCTTGTTGAGCCATGGCTCCAGTGGCCCGTACATGCGCAGGATCACGAACCAACTCTTGCCCGGAACTGTTTGAAGCCAGTTGCTTTCTTTTCCCGCCGGCGCACTAGGGGGCCATCCTTCAAATTGAGCCAGGTGCTGAAATAGACGGAGTCCGTATTGTCCGTGAGGAAAAGTGACTTGGAGTCCAGACGGTTTTCGAAAAGGAAAATATTGTTGTTGATAACGCCTAGCTTGCGAAAACCGGTGCGCATGCCGACGAGGGACGCACCCGGCATGCCATTCAAAAACGCTTGCACGCCACGCTGAAAGTCGAGATTGTCGTACGCCTTTTGAACCGTGGCATCGTCGGGAAATCCATCGAAGAACTTCAGGGTACCGATTCGTGTCTCCACAGAGTCCGGAGTAGTAATTGACGGCGGAATGGGCGTTGTCATTTTCATTTTCGGTGGAGTCTGCGCGTACGCAGCGGCCGAGGCCAGTGCGCCTGCAAGTGCAACCACGACTAGGTAAGCTCTAGGTTTCATAATTCCCCCGAATTGCATGGTTCCACTTACTTCACCAACTCAACTTCTCCCACTCGCCATGTCTTGTCGAACCACGGATCGAGCGGCCCGTAGAGGCGGAACAGCATGTTCCAGCCTTTGCCGGGAATGGTCTGCGCCCAGTTCGCTTCGAGAGCTCCAGCGGGCAACTTCGGGCCGAACCAGACGTCGGTCGAACCATCCGGGTTAGTCACCAGGCCTTTGTCGAAACTGTTGACGCTCGGGAAGCGCTGGTCGGTCTGCAGACACGAGCGGGTCTGGTTGTCATATAGAGTAAAGGACCAATTATCCTTCGCCGGGATGTGTGGTGGCAGGTGCACTTTGTATGTCTTGCTTCCATCCAGCACTTGATGTGAACTGTCCGTAAACGCGGCGGCGTATTGTGACCCTTTGCCCACCATCTTGGCGAACATCGCGGGAGTGACTCCGGTGGCCCAATAAAACATGGCGGTACGGTTGTCCAAATCAAACACGCCGGGTTCGAGTAGAAACTGGTAGCCGGAGTTGGACGGAATCCACCACGAACTTCCCGGATACAGGTAGGTCGCCTGGTTGCGATTCCGGAAGGTAAGGGCGCGCGCCGTCGCATTGCCGACCGCGGCGGCCTCGGTGAGAATCTTTTTCATGCGGTCGTCCAGTGCGAATGGCTTGCCCTTCTCAAGCCCGATAGAAGCGAACAGGCCTAGCGTCTCAGGGTCCAGCGCTTCGTTCGGTTCCATCTCCAAAACATCGTGAATTTCCTCATAAAAATGGTAATTATTCGCATGAATCGTACTGTGCGGAATACCGCTCATGTTGGTGAACTTCGTCGCCGGAGGATTTGCGGCCTGCGCCAATGGGTAGATTTTCAGAAGCTTCTTGATGCTCTCGACCGCCGGTTTGGGATCGCCGTTCACCAGCATCCCGCGTCCCGGCGCCCACACTCCGTAAGTTGCCGGACGAATGACGAAGTAGCCTTTCGGCACCTCGCCTTTGAAATCTGGAGGCAAGATCAAGAACTTGCCGCCTTGCCCCTTGTCCGGACCGGCATTGCCATAGTCGCCGATCCAACGAAACCAATGGTCGTCGAATATGCCAAGGACATTCGGCGGCGTCTCCATCACGATTGGACCCTTGGTGGTGTCAATCCAAGTAAAGAAGTACACACTGGAGTTGTTCGGCGTCAGCCAGAGCGCCTTCGAGTCCATCAGGTCCTCGAAGATCATCACGTTGCCGTCTACGCCTCCGAACTGCTTGGCGGCAGGAACGAAAGCCTGGACTGATGCACCGGGAATTCCGCGCAGGAACGCCTGCACGCCCCGCTGGAAATCGAGGTTGTCGTAAACCAACTGTATAGTCTTGTCGTCCGGGAAACCATCGAAGAACTTGAGCGTCCCAATCCGCGTATCGACCGAATCCGGCGTGGTGATTTCCGCCGGAATGTCGGTGGTCATCTTCATCTTCGGCACCACCGGCGTGGTGTTAGAGGCCGTTCCGGGATTGTTGTCGCAGCCAATGCCTGTGATGACCGCGAAGAGTGTGCAGCAGCCGAGCACTAGAATTCTAAATTTGCCTTTTTTCATAGAACCACCCCCCCGAACCAACCGTTCTCAAGATTCCCAACGTTTCTTTGGATGCAAATCTTTGGATACAAAATCCGAGGAATTATCGACGCGACGCGCCGGGCTAAGGGCCTGAGCAAGCCACGCTCGCCGGCGTAACGCCGAGGGGCGGAATCGATTACGCCGGGCAAGTCTATACACCTTCCGAATCAATGGAAAGAAATAAATGCACTGCACCGAAGTCCTTGTGGGAGGCAACTCCTCGGAGGAGCGCCGAATCGCCCAGGAGGAACTCAATCATGGATTCGTTGCCGAGTGATCGGCGGGATTACATAATAGCCTGCAAAATTTGTCTGACGTCACTTCAGCAACTCGATCTCATCCCGATACAACTGATTTTTAGAACGCCGCAAGTCGCACTATGATCCAGTAGGCAGCAACGCCACCAATGGCGTACGGCGGAAAACGCCAAGACCAACTGGGAAGTTTTACAGTCCAATGGCGGATTGTGGCGATGAGAAGCACCGCGACTGCGACGAAAGAAAAGTGGCCAACCTCGACCCCAGCGCTGAAAAATCCGAGTGCCAGCGGGATGTGCGCGGCAGGCAGGCCAGCAGCGCTAAGTCCGCCGGCGAAGCCAAGACCGTGCAGAAGCCCGAAGGAGAATGCCACCAGCCAGGGCTTACGTTGCGCTAATCCGTCGGGATTTTCCTTCTTTCGCAAGATTTCATACGCAACGAGAAAAATGCTCAAGGCGATGACAGCCTCCACGGGCGCAGGTGGAACGTGAACGAAGCCCAGCGTGGCCAGCGTCAAGGTAACTGTGTGGGAAAGCGTGAACGCGCTAACCGTCAGCAGCAAGCGGCGGAAACCGGTGACCAGCAGCAATAGTCCCGACACAAACAATAGGTGATCGACGCCGGTTAGGATGTGCTCGATGCCCAGCAACAAATACGTGCGGGCAACTTCGAGCCGATGAGGCGCAGCCTCGACGACAAAAGATGGAGAGGAAGAGGCGAGCCGTGTGACTTGCGTGGAACCATCCAGGCGTTCGACGCGCACCAGCACGTCCGTGAGCGTGGCACTCAGCCCATCGATGCGGACCGTGGAACCGCTAATTCCTCCCGCGCAGTTCACGCTCCATTGTTCTGTGTACGCGCTGTTGGCGAACCAGGCGCGCGGTGGGGCGAGATTGGAACAAGCTTCGGGAAGTTGCACATACAAGCTGAGGCGCATGTTGTCGCCCACCGCTGGCACTTTCCAGAAGACATCGTAGGTGTCCGCGCCGGTTTGCCGGAGCTGTAAATACGCGGGACGCATCTCGTGGGCAGAAACGTTCGCCGTGACGACAGCAAGCAGCAGGAGAAAGAAAAAGCTTCGGCGCATCAGCGGACCTGTGCCACTTTCTTTTCCTCGGGCGGCTCGATTTTCACCGTATAGCGTTTGAGCAGCGCCTGATAGAACTTTTCGGTAGCTTCGTTGCGCTTGGTATCGAACCATTCGCGGCGCACCTGGTCGCGGATCTCAGCTAGCGCAGGCAGGCTGCCTTCAGTGCGCTGGGATAGAAAAACGAAATGTGCGCCATACCCCGAGGATACCGGCCCTTGCCAATGATTCGTCGACAGACCGGCAAGGGCGGAGGCGAATTGGTCGCCAAACACTTGTTTTACCTCTGCCAGAGAAACATTTTGGAAGGTCGGCGCGAGAAGAAAAGGATCGCCGAGAGAGCTCAGATCCGCATCGGGGCCGCCACGTTGCAGCTCTGCGAGAAGGCGAGCTTCGTCTGCGCCCCGATTGGCGCCATGCTGTTGGGGATTGAGGTAAACCTGCCGGAAAGTGAAACGCGGCTCGGACTGGAACAGGTCGGCATGTGCCTGCAGAAAAGTTTGCAGGTCGGCGTCTGTCGGTTCGACGCGAGTCGCAAGATCGTCGGACAGAAATTCCAGCTTTTGGCGCAGCCGCCGTCGGACGATAGTGTCGTCGCGGTCGAGGCCCATGGCTAACGCTTCGCGGTAAGCCGCTTCTTCACGAATATATTCACGAACCTGGCCGCGGAGTTCCTCTTCGGTCGGCGGCCGCTGCCAGGTGCGCGTAAAACCCGTGATGATATTTTCCAGAGTGCCTTGGGTGACGACAATCTGGCCCGGTTTATCGGTTCGGTGCCTGCCGACGAAACTGTAGAACGCGAAAATTACAGCTCCCAACAGAATAAAGTGCAATAGCGGTTCGCGAAGAATTTTCATAAGGGTCCCGCTTACTTAGCCGGTGTGTACCAGATGGGCGAAGTGTAGGCACGCTCCTGGCCTTTCATTGGGACTTCGGGCGGCAACTTGATTCCGAAATATTTGGCGTCGTAGGCGGTCCAACGTGGCGTGGGAATTTCCAGGACGCGCACATAGTAGAAGGCGCGCTGCGAAGCGTCGAACTCCGGATCCTTCCACACTTTGATCAATTCGGAAGCGCCGATCGTGTTGGTGTACGTGGCGTTCGGAACGTCCACCGTGTCTCCAACCGGTGGAAGTTTGCCACTCTTCGCGTCGGGCTTGCGGTCCCCTGCCCAAACCACGTCGTAAACTTTCTCGTGCGTCTCGCCCTTGGCATCCAGCCATCCCTTAACGACTTGCACGCGGTCCAGATTCGCA
>Ga0210383_10002141_pt1 | contig 17872 bp, 27 predicted proteins | sample IncBWC14OmetaG_FD_160072 | JGI IMG/M metagenome (GOLD analysis project Ga0210383, IMG submission 160072) | Forest soil microbial communities from Barre Woods Harvard Forest LTER site, Petersham, Massachusetts, United States - Inc-BW-C-14-O ...
TCGGGAACTCCATTTGAACGGTTGGGCCATCTTGAGAGTTTAACTAATTGATATTTTGTCAAAACGTGACCACACGTGATCTGCTAACTCAGGTCCTGGTCGACTCGAACCAATTGATTCAGACTAGGTTGGGCCCAACCTTGGCAGGGGGTAACCCTTCCATGATATTATCGCTTGGGCCCAACTGCCCTGTGGGATAGCCCAGCCACGATATTATCGGTTGGGCCCAACTCCTCTGTGGGATAGCCCTGCCACGACATTATTGCTTGGGCCCAACTGCTCTCTGGGATAGCCCTTCCACGATATTATCGCTTGGGCTCAACTGCTCTCTGGGATAGCCCTGCCCTGATATAATCGGTTGGGCCCAACCTTGGTAGATGGTAACTCCCACCAAATCTCAGATTATCTAGGGCTAACAATGTGAAAAGGGCTGAAAATGTCCCATCTATATGCTGCCTCAATTCTCTGTCACACATTCAACAACCTTCTGTCAACAGGGCCTTTTATTTCCCAGCCAGATGTGCCATTCTTGGACGTTGTCACCTTGAACATAGTGACATATATTTTCCCCATTGATTTATCCTTGAGAATGAAGAATCTCAACTGGATCATCAGGCAGCCTGGTTACATTTGGGTAACTATGTAGAATGAAGAATCTCAACTGGATCATCAGGCAGCCAGGTTACATTTGGGTAACTATGTAACCTAACTTCAGGCTTTATTCTTGCCCTTTTTTCCCACAGTTGACTTGCTCTTGCCCAGGTTTACAACCGCTGACCTTCCCTTCCTTGGAGCGGTTTTAGATCTGGTTTGTGGCTCAGTAACCTTCACTTTTTTTTGTGGCCTACACAAGGTGTTAACAAGTAAGCAAGACAGATTTCTGTATTACTAGTATTTCTCACCTTGCTGCTTCCTTTGTTCTGGATGGTCCAGCCACAGGAGGATCCAAGCTTCACTCTAAGGAATGAACCACTGGGGCAATCAACTTGCACACTTGGTCAACATCCTTGTGAATTCCACCAACCACATGAGATGGAACTTTGTCAATGGATGCTAGCTCAGGGTCTCGAGCACATTGGTCACATTGCCAGACGTTGAGCAAGAGCAAACCAAACATCAAACAGAGTCTCTCCACCTGAAGGTAGGGAGGGGGATTGCCCCCCCATGAATCATAGGGCTTTTTCCTGGTTAAGAATGACTTTACAGCATCCATTCCAGCTTTTTCAGAGTGAAAGGCAGCTGGAAGCCAAGGGGTATCAGCAGACCAGCTAGCCCAGTCAGGCCATCCGGTACAGACTGGGGCTGATGTGCCATGCTGAGAAGAGGAACATTAATAATAGTAGACAGAGATGACTGTAAACACAGCACCCACAGGTAGACGAACTAGACATGCCAGCAACTTGCCATAGTGGGCATTTGTTGCTACCTGTCTCAGGTACTGTATGTGGTCATCTTCAGTATCCATGTCGTCCACCTTGGTCTTGTCTTCTGTTCTTTCACCTGGATTGTCCCTCTCTTCATCATCACTTGAGCTGTCGTCCTTCTCATCCTTTGAGCCATCCAAGTCACTGCTGTCGTACTCGTCCTCTGTAGTCCTCTTTCTCTTTCTCTGTCCCTTCATATCCAACTTTCTCCTCTTATCACTAGGGTAATACACAGTAGGCAATTTGGGTTGAATTTGGACCTGATTTCAAGGTTGGATTTCGATGAGGCCTGGCCAAATTTGTATGCTCAATTTCGTGCAATATCCAAATGGGCACAAGCCCAAAATACAGCTTGATCGGCATTCTGAGTCAGAGTTTCATGTGATCCTGCTACGTGTTCTCATCTTCGCAGCTCTCTGCTGAGTCTGCTCTCTGCATTACTCTAAAGCACTGTTATTATGGCTCAAACTAAATCAACTAATGTATCTCTGCCACCCTCTCCTTCCACCCTGCTCAAGGCACAAATCCTGGTCACGAAAGCAGCCCAGAAGAAAGCCAAGGCAAAGAAGACTACCAAGTCCAAGGCCGAGAAGGAGAACAGGGGGAAAAGCGTGAAGACTGGCAAGGGGGACTCAGCTGCAGCCCCTGCTGAGGGCAAGGGAAGAAGGGCAATATCGATTTCGTAACTCTTTGTTTTTTACTGCCTTATATCAAGGTTAATCTGTTTCGTGTAGTTGGGCAAAGCCAGAAAACCATCACTTCACCAGTGCACTTCTCACCGCAATTGAAGGAAACAACACCTGGATCGTTGCCTTTGGCTTTAATAAGGGTGCTGCAGGGGCTGTTTCGAGCCATGGAAAGAAGACGGTTGACGAGGTTGTCAAAGCAATCAGGAGTGATTCGAAGGTAAGATCTGAAGATCTCTGGGCGATTGAACTTGTAATCCTCCATAAGCAATTGTAGGTTAACACCAGTCTTTGTGATAGCGTTGTGAGTGTTATAGTAATGATTTGTGTATAAAGCAGCTATGGAATGTATGTGGTCTTCCATTTGAGAGTCGCCCTCCTCGTCCTCAGAGTCAGAAGTGTTCGAGTCATCATCAGAGGTACTGGAGCTTGAGGAGGAGTCGGATGACTCTGCATCTTGCTCAAGCTCAGTGATCAAGTGGAAAAGCAGGGCCTTATGCAAGGCTTCTGTAATCTGCTGTCTCTCGGTAGTTGAAGGCATAGGTGCAGATTGGGTGCAGATGTATTAGAGAGCATCCAGAGATGACCTCGATCTTGGCGATGTAGTCAAGTTGAAACTCCGACGTCCTGCCCTGCCATTGAAATTCAGTGCGGGCGAAGGGTGGCAGAGTTAAAGTCAAATTTGAGCTCAATTTGGGCTTCAAAATAAATTGAAATTCAGCTCGAAATCAAGCCCAAAATCAACCCAAAGTGCCTACTGTGTATTACCCTACTGTCCAACGCCTTGACAAACTTGAAAACTGGTGACCGTTTCTGTTTCTGCCTTGTACGCCAGTGATCGTAAAGCTTCATAGCATCTTGAATATTAATTTTTGATGGATCTCTTATTTCAACCGTGTTCTCCCACCCATCCATCCAAGCCTTCTTCATATTGGCCCAAGGAACAACTGCCCTGGAATTGTTTGTGTATAGGCCTGAAAATGTCAGAGCATCAGCTCATCCAGCAAAAGTGATCAAAAGACAAGGTGAATCATACGGTAGCCATGGGTGACAACTGAACGAATAACTCCCTCCAAAATTGTCCTGGTTGCAGTGTTGTTGAATGTAGGAATGATTGCATGGCCTGACTTGCTCTCCTCCAAAGTAATTAATGTCTTCTTTTCACCTTTTTTTCTTGGCCCTGCTTTGTTGGAATGTTTTGGATCATCGTCTTCATCTTCATCGTCATCGTCATCTTCATTATCTGAGCCTGATCGTGCCTCCTCTAAAGAACAGTAAATATCAGTCAAGAATAGAACCCATTGTGAGGTTGAACAAACCAAATTGTTTCTCTGCCCATTTCTGAAAGGACCTGAGGAGGCGGCCATGCACCTGAGAAAATTCTGATTCAAAGCTGTTTTCACCAGCCTCTGTCTCATTACTACAAGAAAACTTTTCAGATGAGAAAAAGGGTCTTCAATTACTGGCACACACTATGAAAATCTCATTTCACCCTTAGGGCCCATCCAGGCAGACAGCACAACTGATTTCATGCCCATATCATGATGTACATCTTGAATGAATTGTGTAATGACAGGCCCAGCTTGCCTCTCTGCCCGTCTACAAGTGATAATATGATTCCAATATATCATTTCTTTTAAAACTGGTACATACCTGATCTGAGTCTCTTTTGGAAGCCTCTCCATTGTCCATTCCTTTGCCAGAGCTTCGTATTCCTTCTTCTCTGCCTTTGACAACCGCTCAATGACACGATTCACCGCTTTCACATAAACACCTAGGTATTCACGGCTACCACACTGGACATCCTTATCATCGAGCAATTTCTGGATTTCCTCGTCTATGACGTCTCGTTTCACCTCCATGACCACATTTCTGAGGGTCCACTTTTTCTGGTGCCTTCTACGTTCATCAGGTAAGCCCTCAGCAGCAGCCTTGGTATACCAGTCATTTATTGCCTATAGATGGATAAAAAAGCACATTCCAGCATGATATAGAGCTTCATTCACCTTTGTTAACCTCTTTGGAATGTTACTCCCACCTAGAGCATTTATCTCCCCTCTGATAGCACTGAGGACCGTTTTACGCTCCTCATCCTCGGCAGCATCATAAGCATCTTTGTGTTTTTTAAGAATCGCACGGCGAGCAGTAGTATCCCAAGGTTTAGGCATGATGGAAGTGAAGGAGGACAACCATGGGAACACAAAAAAAAAAAGTGGTTGACTTTCATCATGTGATCATGTTCAATCATCACGTGTCTCAAAGAAAACGAAATTATATTTGGAACGATGGGTGTCCCTGGTTGCCTGTCCCACTCACTAGTAAATGGCTATTTTCACATAGAAATGGTGAGTTAGGATGATTTCACACAAGAATTGGACGTTGTGGTGGATGATTAGTTCAGATAATTTGGTTTCTTCACATTAGTGATCACGTGCGGCCCTTGGTACGTACCACGACTCCAAGAACCGTCCATACCAATTGGTCGTGCACTTGTGCATCTACATGGTGTGGATATAAGCCAGAATTCGACCCAAGCATACAGCTCATGGCAGGAGAGCACATGGCAATAATGGTAAGGAAGTTGAAGCAATCACATCATTGTCATATTACTACGTATGTAATACAATAGTAAATGTGAAAAATCATCCTGGGGAAGTCAACTAGACGTCTCAATTTTGTAGGTTTAAGAGGGATTTCTCTACAAGATATCAATTATACTGCACTTCTACATGATAGTTTATGGAAATCTAGGTACATTGATAGGAAAATAAGTACATCCTATAAAGGATCGTATTGGGCAACAAGTTTCCTATTACCCCAGCGCTTCTTGTTTCTTCCCCCACCATTGAAAAACCTTGTCTCTTCACCAGTGGGGTATATATGCAAAGTGAAGGTCCGCTGATGCTTCAAGAGCACTCGTACGGTATAGTGTAATGCGTGGTCACTAGGCGATCGATGTAAGTCCGTTCTATTCCATTGTTAGAAGGAATAAGCGTTAAATGGCGAAACTACACACTGGACTTGATAGATAAGCTTTTTGTTCCCAGTCCGTTGCTTCAGCTGGGACTGGATGTTATCGATGCCGATGATGATGCGTAAACGCATCTCAGCGTATTGATCTGCAGAAACTGCACGAACAGGCTTGCGAACGAAGATGTTTTGCATGGTGGTTGCCATTTGCGAAAGATGAAGTTCAGCAGGTGAGTGAGTGTAAGTAGGTCAAATGGTGCAGCAGCGTTACGCAACTGTACAAGTCCAAATCGAAATACTTGATATTTCATCTTGAATCGCACCAGTACATGCACCTCCTTGACCCACAGAAAAGCCACCATACCCAATTTGGATTTTGTTTTGAAAACACGATTTTTTCTTTCCAGGTCACGTGCGGCCCTTGGTACGTACCAAGAGCCGCGAAAGGGTTGTGTTTCCGGCATTCCTGTTCTTCCTTCAGCCATTGTTGTCACACAATACAGCCACACTGATTTTCAATTGGTTTTATAACAGGCTACAGGTATTGAAAGGGTCCACACTCTGATACCCATGCATAAAGGCGAAATTCTGTCTTGGGATGCTGCCACGTGTCCCCTCCACAGTTCGTTTATGATTGACTAGACATATACTTCAAGATTGATCAATTGTGGCTGTAATGACACACACCTTGAATTTGTCTTGTTGCCATCAGCAAGCCTAAAGACGCCAACCCTTGATGGTTGAATTGAAGGTCTTCAGGTCCTGTGCCGGGGATCACAATGTGCCGATGACGAAAGATGTCCTGGACTTGATGACCTTTTAACCTTGCAAAGTCTTCTGCAGTTGTCACAAAGAACTCCGATGCCTGAGGACTATAATCAATCGCTCTGGCTGAAGGTTGGTGGTGCAGGGGCTTCCCATCTATATATCGGCTTTCCACACTCTTTTGGATGTCTGATAGGAGCTTATGCTCAACCTGTGCCTACAAGAACGTCTTTCCATCAATGCAATGAAAGGCTGCACCTAGGTTGCTGGACATACAATGCTGTCTGGGACCTTGAAGTCGTACTCGAATGCATCACGATTTGGGTCCACCGTGAACATTCTGACCTTTACGCCTTCTGAGCTAGCTTTAACAGGCCTCAAGTTCGCCATGCCAGGCATTTTGGGACCCTTGGGAAGAGGTTCGATTTTGGCAGGTATATTCGGGAGATCAGGCACCCGGGGAGGTCATGACCAAGGTGTGTCCTTCGTCGCCTTTGCCTTCTTCCTCTTCTTCTCTTCTTCTACCTTTTTCTTTGCCGATTTTATTGCTGCATCTATCGCTTCGAGGTTCTCCAGCTCCCGGGCCCTTCTTTCTCTCTCCCGTGCTTTCTTCTCCCTCTCCCGAACTCTTTTTTTCGCAGCGTTCATTTTGCTCACTATGATCGCCTTCATTTTTGCCTCCTCGGTGGCCTTGATCTCTGAATTTGTCGTTGTGTCGCCATCCGAATCGCTCATCCTTGCATCCTGGTCTGGATGATCCCCCAAGTCAACCTCGGAATCGATATCTGGCTCTTCCGAAGTATTATCGTCAGAGGATTTGGAGGACCCTTTCACCTCATCCCCCTCTTCCTCTGATGCTCCACCAGCATGTGTATCGTTCTCTTCCTGGTGTAGGTGCTTGACCTTCCTGGAATCATCTTCATCTTCAACTTCCTCAATCATGGGTCTTTTTTTAGCAGGAGCTATTACAGGTGGTTGGATTACTGTGCCATACAGGTTGAGTGAGAATCTGACCAGCATTGAAAATCTACTACCTTTCACAAACCAGTCCACATCAACATTTTCCTCTGTCTGCAAATCTATTTCATCCACACTTGCAAGAAACTTCGACATCCCTTCCTTGTAATCAGCGCCGCTGGCTAAGCTGAATAAAAACAACCATAATGCATTTTCAGTGCCTTTCAGCGACTTTGGTTTCTGGTTACCCATGGAAACCGCATGCTGCGATGGCGAACACGATATTTCAGTCTATAGGTAGGGTGGGAAGGGTGAATCAACAACTTACAGCTATGAGGTAGTCGCGTCTGACGTTGTCCTGTAATAGTTTCCTTGGTTGAAGAAGAACCAGAGGTGATATTGCTACTGCCAAATGGACCGTGTTTCTCATGAGTCTTGCAAGCTTTGAGAGTGCATCACCACAGGAGGACAACCATTCATACGAATCCAGGGGCATCTTGAGGTCTTCGCCCCTTCTGTGTAGCCCACAAAAAATGAGAATATAATTGTTAAGAAGCCATACAACCCTGACCGTGAAAGAGCCTGTTGCAAATCACGGTCATCCTTTGGGAAGTCTTCAAATCCCTGAGAACATTTAAATAACTAAGTGGGAAGGACACTATAGATATGGACACAAACTGCTAAAAACCACCAAAGAGAAAATGCCATGACCCCAATATTATACTTCACTTTATGATAGTCTTTCCGGACGTCTGTACTATTCGCTTGGGCTAAGATACGAAGTCCTGTTGCAAAAAAGTTTTGATCGTTGTTTGTTGACAGTGCATCTGACGACATGACTTGTATGGGTGCTGGATCCGCGTTGGCATCTTCTTCTAGCTTGCAAAAATTTTGTACAACTGATGGCCACTGCTTTAGCTTTCCCAGCAGCTGCCTTGAATTAGTTACGTTGTCGAAGACATCAATCAACTGTGGAAGACACATACCAGTTCCAGACGGGGAACCGTGCCCGCGGGTTTAGGAAAACGGTGAACGCAAGCCAGGCCGGGATGACGTGGCACATCCAGGGAGTCTGCGAAAATGTCAAGAAGACGATTTCGGAAAAGTACTCGGGCTGCGATAAGAAAGTATGCCGGGTGTGCATCTTCTCCGATGCACATCATATCGGCACGGGTGGCTTCCAGGGATTCAGACTGGTTATCCTTTGTTCCAAAATATACCTCAAGAAAATTTCTTCCCACTATGTCACTGAGGCACTCGGATGTCTGTGCATCAACTTGGGATGCGAGGTTCTGGATAATAGGCAATATAGACATTCTTTGACTTATACTATGCTACTCACCAAAGCCATATCCAGCAAGCCTTTCTGCTGTCGCGACTCCTTAAAGGCTTCCTCCAAATACTCGCGTCGATTTTCAGCCAAGATAATGCCGTTTGTCCAGGGAAAAGCTCTGAGAGCAGGTGTCCCATCAGTGTGCACGACGAGAGCCGGTGATGACGCCATTAGCAGGTTTGCAACGTGAATTGAAAACGATGACGCGAGAGAAAAAAGAAGAGAGTGCGTGGGAAATTTCTTTTTTTTTCAGGCATGTGACAATGTTCAACCGCGGGTCCACGTGACCATTGTGGCAACAGTGACGGACCTTGAAACTCGAAAGTTCATCGAAAACAAGCATCATGTCCACTGTGGATCTACCCTGGGTAAAGGTTTCATTGTCTGACACCGTGTACTATGCAACTGCCTGCAAGGACAAAAGTGCCTATGCCTTGCAATGGCACAGTACGGCATCAACCCTATTCATTATGTTCAAAGACAGACAAGAAATAGATATCAGACTGGACAGGGAGGTCACCGAGATACAGGTATGCTGGCGCTGCCTTAACGTTGAAATGTGATGAACATATTTCCATCGTCAGTATCAGGACCCTGCTGCCAAGGACATTTTGGTGAGCAAACAAGATCAAAACGATTAACATCCAAGTCATACTTGCTGTAGCATATTCATGAAGAGAATGAGCACACCGCTTTTATTCGCCTGATATTGCTACCATCCCGACCGTTGGGTTGGGCAAAAGGAACTGCTTTCAACCCCATGGTTGACGATCACAATGGCATTTGCATCCAGGTTCTGGTAGACAATGAAACAAGGGCAAAAAACTATAGAACCCTAGTGGGTTGGATGAAACGCAACGTAAACACAGGCGAGGCGATACCCCTTAACCATCAGCGGTCTGCATATTTGTGGGATAAAAACCGGCCCTCGTGAGCTTCAAATGCCATTTTTGTTTCAAATATATGAAAAATACACATTGACAGGCTTTTTGTACCGATAGAAGTGCCAGATGGGGACGACAATGGCACAAAAGGATCAGAGACCACTGCACCGCAGAATGTGAATGACCCAATGTGAGGGCCGCCACATGTGGTGTTTATGGAGCTGCTAACTTTCTGCCATAGTGTATTGGACATACCCAGGGTTGGAATTATCACAAAGTCAGACATCGAAAGGCTGCAACCACAAACAAGTGCCCTTCAATTGAACAGATGGGCAAATGACAATATCGTTAATTTTGCCCTGCAGTAAGTGCTGCAGGTATTGATTCAATGACCTACATCTTCCCACATTCACTTTTTACAGTTACATAGCCAGAGATGTACGGATCAATCATCCAGAAAGGAAGTTCCACATACTCCGAACAGACTTTTACTATTGTCTGACCAAATAGTAAGTTCAGGTGTTTTGGTTCACCTGCTCAATCTAACAACCGTTTTAGTGGCAGTAGCGGTTTGAGTGAGATGAAAAGTAAGGTGAATCTGTTCGAGCAGGACTTTGTGGTGATTCCAGTCCATATGGGGTGAGTCCTAAGAATGCGAGTTAGGTGGCTAGAAAAAGAAGCGGTTAATAAATGATCTGAAATGGTTTCAACGATTACCTTGCAATATGAAACAACAATGGGAGAATGGTGATACCTAATGAATTAAATCAGAACGGACGTTGTGAAAGAGGATAAGGAGAGAAAAAAAATGAAAATACATCACCTGATATACGTACCTGGGGTTGACAGCCAACGGGGTGTTGGGTAATGCCCCAACACCGCAGAAACCACCATTACCCCTTGAGCTGGACCCTACTGCGTCCAATCCCAGAGCAGATTGTGATCTGACTCGGTTGACAGCTCCCAACAGGTCCGGACCATGTGCAAGAAAGGTCTCTGTGGAAGGTCCCTGAAGGGGCTGGGGATTGCACCGGAAGACAAAGTCTTCTATGCAACCCAATATGGACCGTGTCCATGGAGGCTGAAGCCTCAGAAGCCCATATATCCCGATCAGGTGAGCAATAGCCCACACCGATGAGCAATAGCCCACACCGACAGATAGCCCACACCGACAAACAATATCCCACACCGACGAGCAATAGCCCACACCGACGAGCAATAGCCCACATCGACAAGTAGTAGCCCACACTGATAAGCGATAGACCACACTGACAAGCAATAGCCCACATCGACAAAGTAGTAGCCCACACTGACAAGCGATAGCCCACATCGACAAGCAGTAGCCCACACCAATAGATAGCCCATACTGACAGCAATAACACCCATAATAGCCCATATCAACGAGCAATAGCCCGCACCAACAAGCAAAAAGGTTTGCAACCCAATATGGACAGGTGTCCATGGAGACTGAAGTCTCAGAAGCCCACATATAACCTGAGTAGGTGATAAGTATTTCGATGTGATGTTGAAAGCTCCTTAGAAAGCTCACCTTATTTCAACCCACGTCCTATGCGGTGCTCTATGGGGACTAGATTGGCTGTACCATCTGCATAATGGGACAGCCAATCTAGTAACCAATAGCTATGAGGTCGGCCAGACATAGAGAGCAGCAGGAAAGTAAGTCTGTCATGAATGAAGGATGAGAAGAGCGTGGGAAGGAACTTCGAAAAAAACCAAAGCCTTATAAAGATTCTATCACGTGCTTGATTCAACAAAGTGGGGTGCGTTCTTTGTGTCTCTTTGTCAATCACGTGCGTGTCTGAAGGCTGAGAGTGCGTTCGGCGCGAATTCCATGTGCGGAATTTGTCACACAATATCTCTATCTGGCAAGTGCCAAATAGAGACAGAGTTGTCGCAATTTCAAAAAAAAATACATGTCTGTACTTGTATATATTTTTGGCTGGGCAATCTCATTTTGGAATCTCAATTTCATATTGTGACAGAGCGTGCCGAACACACCTCTGTCACACTTATCGACAAGAAATCTCTTTCTTTTTGTTTGGCTGGGGTTGCCAAATGCAGAATTCGCGCCGAACGCACTCTGAGGTGACCTTTGGAAGCTGGATTATCTGTGTAATTTTGCTTTATTTTCAACCAAGCCTTGTGGCTAGAATCCACTGAGCGTTGCGTCACGTTACGATAGCTCGGAGGTAACATGGAATGGGAGCACATGGAGATCCCAGTCAAATGCGATCAAGTTGTTTTTCTAAATGGTTATATACATAGGTAATCTCAATGGTTGTATACATACGTTTACAGGGTCGCTAGGTCAGCGTTTGAGGTAGTAGAACCCAATAGAAGAAGACATGTTGTACGAACACAATTGGCATATGATCACGTGCGGCTCTTGGTACATACCAAGGGCCGCACGTGACCTCGAAAAAAAGTCACGGCTAGCGCATTTCCAAATTAGGCATAGTGTGTACTTCAGTAGTGTCGGTCGTTCATAGGTGGTTAACAGAGCTAGTTGTAATGATGCAGAGATGTATGTTTTCCAATGTACGCTACTGCGTTGCTGTAAGTCAATCTCTTCATTCTCAGACTTTCACTATCACCATGACCTCGACTAACGCCCAACTCTTCATTCGCAAAGCCGTTCTCGCCAGTTCAAACGACAATTGTACTGAACTGCGCTCATCCATCGTCACTGGGATCGATAAAGCCGAACCGGGGCTGAGGAGACGTGCTGGGGCGAAAAAACTGATTTATCAGGTTCAGTAAGTCGTTTTTTTGCTCTTCACTGCATTTTGACTTGACATCGAATTAGGACGGACCTACATACGTCTGATAAAGACCCACAACCGCACTATACAGTGCGCGTACTCCAACGTCGTTTACACAGGTACACTTTACATGTGTACCCAGGAGGCGTTGAGCCTCAGTTTTATAACAACGGGGGAAAACAGTGGAGCTATTACTGGAACGAAGAACAGATGGAGACGATTTATGAGAGATTGTAAATTTTTTGCTTGTATACTGAACTTTTTGTAGTAGAACGCGACTGGAGACTGCGTCCGTGTAATGTCAATTCATTTTTGATTCTTCGTTACTATAGCATGTTCTGTATTCTACCTGAGATACTAGGCACCAAAAGACGGGGTGAATGCATTGTCAGAATTTCTCAAGAAAACGGGCGCGTTTACTAAGACTGGACGACCGCGGGAGGCGTGGCGTCTGCCAACAACTGATGACAATCCCAGGGATGACCCCAAACCTGACCCGGAAGATGAAGAGAGCGATCACAGGTGACACTCGCTACACAATCAATAACCTCCCCATCCCTCACCTAGACATTAAGAAGCGATTATCAAAGGAAAGAAAATGCGAAGGAATTGGCGAGAATCTGATGCTGGTAGTGAGTGGAGCTGTTGGGTGGGAGGAATTCCATGAGACGACATTGTTTGATCGAGGATACCATTGTCGAAACATTTAGACATTTTTATTGCAAAGAACTGAGGGACAATTTCTTTACTTAATCCACATGGGTAGCGTTTACATAACAGGGACAGTAGTCTTTTCTGCCAAAAGCAGTGAAAAACATGAAAAATGTCAAAAAAAAAAAAAACATACAAGCAGGTTCCTGAATCCAACTGTGACCGGGAAGGAAAGTTGGAACAGTCATTTCTGAAGAATGCCTCAAATGTTCATCAACACATTCCACACAGCATGCAACCATCCAGTCCGTCCGACTATGATATCGGATGATATATCTGAAACAACCTGCATGGCAAAAATCGAATGAACCCAGCCACGGTCCGCTAGTACCACTACTGGACCAGAAGATGTCATAGAACAAGGAATATTGTTCTGGTTGACAAAAGCAAGGGAAACTTTAGACCTCTCCATAGAGTCGTCGACGATGATGCGAGCAGTAATGCCCGACAAAGGTCCACGGCATGATCACGACACTTAACCGGCTGCCTCTCAGTGCTGTGATTAGTGCAAACGAAGCTTAACCCTGTCAATAAGGGAACGTGCAGAAGTCAGGCGTTGTTCAGGCAACGCTGCGATTGAAGCAGGAATAAAATAAAATAAAAGGTCACGTGCGGCTGCTGGTACGTACCAAGGGCCGCACGTGACCTCTGATTGAGAAAAGGCCGCGTTGCAGCCTCATGTTACATACTCTTTCTTCACGACTATCGTGAAGTCCAGTTACACTCGAGCACCATTACAACAGTCGGTCAAATGCAATTGGGCCAATATCGACTCTGCAAACGAGAGAAACCCGAACAAAAGGTAAAAAGTTCTATTACAAACTGATGCATCTTGTCTGATTTTTTAAAGCCATTCAGTCTCGCACCAACTATGTGACATATTGAAAGAGTTTTCCGCGACATACGACCGCCCCGGTGAAACTGCTCCGGGGTCATTCACACGGGAGCGAGACAGAATAGCGTATGAGACACTCATTACGATATTGTTGATTTTTTTGAAATCCTCATCTTTTTCAGCTGTGGAATAGAGCACCGAGTGAAGTTCCTATCATCCGATGACCACCAGCAAAGGATAGTACTAATCGTTGCTGCTGCGCTTTTGAACCCGAGTACGTCTGTGGCCTCTGGTAATCCAGGACCTATTCCTTACTCCACACTTGTTTTTGCAGTACGGGTTCCCTGGGATGCCGATCGCTTCGCTGAGAAGGTCAAAATTACTGTTGAACAAAGGGGCGAAACATCAGCATCAAATGCGTCTTTGGAGAAATACTTTATCAATCCGAAATTGGGTACATTGAGAGAACCTGCTATTATTGTGGACCTCCATGGCCATATTATGTTATGGCTGTTGCCTGGTATTCTCAGTGGCCGACTAGTATGCCTTCTGCTTTTGAGCGTTGCCTGAGCTGACAAGAGAACATCTGCAGGAAGATCTTGCAGCCGCCACTACATGTCTTCAAAATGAATTGATGAAGACCATCGATTTTGATGACCAACATGAGAAAGCCTGGAGAAACAACCCTGCATATTTCAGATTCCCAAAGCCTGCCCAGTTTCAGCCAGGATCAGTGGATCTGTCACCCAGCTGGTTTCAACAACATAAAGACGTATGTCGATGTTTTACTTATGTCCTCTCTCAAGAAATTCACTGCCTGCCTGTAAATTTAGAGGCTGGTGGATAAACTCAGTCCTTCGCAAACGCTATCAAAGAAGGGGGCTTCTGCCTGGCTATCTTGCATCAAAGAAACAGAACAAGATATAAACAAGCTGATGCAACTGATTGCACCAAAATTATTCAATGCAGGAATGACTGCCATTGAGACTGCCAAGCAGCTTCACTCTGATCATCAGAACATCAATTTATGGACGTCGGCCTTTTCTGGCATAGGTGTCATTGTTAACAGAATTACCCCTCCACACAGGGATGCGGGTGGTTGGAGGGCTTGCTATGACCTACTTGTTGCTGCAGGGAATTACAAGATAGCATATCTGGACATGGCTGACCTTGGAGCTAAAATCGAGTACAACCCAGGAACTGTTGTTGCTATAACTGGCAAGATCTTGAGGCATGCAGTGGCTGACTGGGAAGGAGGAGAAAGGATATGTTATGCCCACTATATGAGGGATAATGTTCACCAACGTTTGCAGGTGGAGCAAACTGGATGGGTCAAAGAGGAATATTTTACACATTGGATGTCAAAAGGGTTCTTGAAGAGGCAATCCGATGCTTAATAATCATGTTTTGTTTTGTTGTATTTGTTTTTTTGTTTGTTTTTTTTTTCTTCTTGGCCCTGACTTTTCTTCCTCTCTCTTTACTCCCTCAACAATGTCAAAGCAAGTTATCTTTCAGACTGGAAAGACTAGGAGAGGGAAGCAAACCATCGTTCAAAAGGTTGTGAAACCACCCAAAGTAATTCCTAAAAAATGAGACCTGGAATCTCCCCTCTCAGGGGACAAGGATGATTCGCCCCGAAAAACCAGACGTACAGCCAACCTGACTCATCCGCAAGTTGTTAGAGGAGGACACACATCTTCTCCATTGAAAAAAAATAAAGAGAAGTCAAAGAAATCTGGAAAAGTGAGTGATCATTGACTATAATGATGGTGCAGCATAAGGACTTGTTACAGAATCAGAATGCTTTCCTTCGAGAATGGAAGCCTTTTAGGGAAACATATTTGTTTCAGCTACTTTCCAGGGAAGCGCCCCCTTCACGGTGGGATTGTGGTGGCTGTGGCAAAACGGCGGGGAAGTTCTTTCAATGCTCTGATTGCTGGTCCCCGCATTGGTACTGTGGAACATGTTGTGTGGAGGGACATCAATGGCATCCATTTCATAGAATCCAAGAGTGGACAGGATCGTTCTTCACTCCAACCACTCTTAAAGACTTGGGTTTCATTCTACATATTGGCCACAGTGGTGGGGTTTGCCCATCAGCGGAGGATCACAACAATGATGATGATGAAAATTTAGTTATTGTTGACAAATCGGGGATTCATAGACATCAAGTCCGGTGGTGTGCTTGCAAGGACAGAGGGCAAAGGCATTTGATGCTATTCAAGATGGGTCTGTTCCCAGCCAGTACCGAAAAACCTAAAACTGCCTTCACCTTTCAATGCCTGGATTACTTCCACCTGGACTCAATGGAGTGCAAGACTGCAGCCAATAATTTTTTCAATAAGCTTCGACGGCTTACTAACAAAACTTTTCCTGACTCGGTCGATGTGAGTTCAAATGTTGACAGTGATGATCCTAATTCTGAGCACTGATTTGATTGTAGAATCGTTACCAGGAACTCGTTCGTGTTTCTAGGCAGTGGAGAGACCTGAATTCTCGTAAAGTCTTTGGCTTTGGCCATGACACTCATAACAGTCCGGGGGACGGCGATCTGGCCTTGTTCTGCCCTGCATGTCCGCAACCTGGAGTGAATCTACCAGAGAACTGGCACAAAGAAAAAGATCAGTAAGTACATTGATCTCCAACAGACGTTTTGTGCTAATGCTGGACTTTGCATACATGCAGATGGCGATTCCGAAGAAGCTTGACCACTGATGGAGGTTTCAAAGCGGACCATATGATAATGAAGAACCCAGATGATGATGTCATGCTTACTGATGGAGAAGGCTATTTTTGCCGTGATGGCCCCTATCAGAACCACTTGAAAACTGCTGTTTATTATCAAGAAAAGGTGAGGATGTCACGGTAGTTCAAGCTTGGTTTCTGAATCAAAAGTGCAGAAACCTACATGCTCCAATCACAAGGCTGCTAGTGAGGCAGGTTCTGGTAGAAAAAACCTTGACTGCACTGGAGTAATTGGCTGTGCATGTGCCCGCCATGGATGCTTTGTTCCACATAGCATGGTGGACCTTCAAAAGGGAGAGAGGTACAGTTCTTGTCCATTGATTGTATCTAGCCCACTGAAAATCACATTTTTGTCCCATGTCAGGCAGATCAACGTAGATTATGCTCTATGCCAGGCCACAAGCTATAACACTGGAGAACATCCCTCTATTGTGCAGCTCCTCATGGTTTATGACATCATGTGTCAGTACTGGGTTAATTTTCGCAAGCGGGTGAAGAGAAACCAGGATACTCTCACCTTCAAGAAGTTTCAGAAGGTCTGTGTAGCTGTTGGCAAGTTTCATCTTGGGGCACATGTGAGGTCTTTACACTCCCCCACCTATTCCTATTGGCCTCCGATAGGAATCCGACTTTTCCGATCGGAATCCTAGGAGTCCGATCGGAGTCCGATAGGACTCCAATAGGAATATTGTATTAACAAGTGCTATGAAACAGCAGTGTTTTTCCGAGTCCAATCCGACTCAGTCTGATCGGATTCCGATCGGACTCCGATTGAAATATCGGAATTCCTAGGACTTTCCTAGGACTGGAAGGTACTGGGAGTCCGATAGGACCTATAGGAGTCTTATCGGACTCCTACAGAATTGAGTCGGACTGGTTCTCAAGTAACAAAAATTTGTTAACAGCGAGATTCGAACCCAGAGCCTTTGGCTCACGTAAGGTCACGTAAGCAAAGTTAACAATACTTACTGCTGAGCCATAGAGCCTTTGTTAGCAAATCCAGTATCTCCTATATGCTTGGTCTATGCACGTGCCCTGGGTAAGTCACGCCTTTGTTGAATAACATGCGTTGGTTGGTTGAACCAACACGTGACTTCAACTTCAACCACCACCACCACCACCACCCCACCCGGCAACGGCGACGACGACGCCACCAACCACCACCACCCCTACCACCATCACCACCACCACCACTACCGCCACCGCCAGCGACGACAACGACGACACCACACAACACACAACAACAACAACAACAACAAGGACGACAACGACGACAACGACGACAACCACAACCACAACCACAACGACGACAACAACCACAACCGCCACGACCACCGCGCCAACGACGACAACGACGACAACAACAACAGCAACGCGAGGACCACCAACGCCAACGCCAACACCCAAACACGAGCAACACAACCCACGCAACAAACGCAGGGGCAGGAACACAGGGGGCGGCGAGGAACACGAGGAGGACGACGAGGAGAGCGACGACCACGACGAGGACGACGAGGGCAATACCCAGGACGACCAGGACGAGGGCGACGGCGACGGCGACGGGGTCGACCCCAACGACGAGGGTGGCCAGACCACCTCGGATCAAGACCCGGGGGCGGCGCGACAACAAGGGGGCGGGCGGGGGATACGGGGCGGGGGCACCGCCAGCGAATACGCGCGAGCGCGAGGCGGCGCCGTTGCCCGCCCCCCAGGTACGTCCCCCAATTTTTTTCATACCTTTCCGTTACTAATTTTACATTTCTTCCTAGTTACCCTGCC
>Ga0210383_10002143_pt1 | contig 17868 bp, 9 predicted proteins | sample IncBWC14OmetaG_FD_160072 | JGI IMG/M metagenome (GOLD analysis project Ga0210383, IMG submission 160072) | Forest soil microbial communities from Barre Woods Harvard Forest LTER site, Petersham, Massachusetts, United States - Inc-BW-C-14-O ...
CCGACATGGTCAAACAGGCCTTCGATGACGAGGCAATCAGCAAAATCGTTCCTATGAAGCGCGCCGGAACCCCCGATGAGGTCGCGAGTCTGGTGGCCTTTCTGGCTTCACCTGAGGCCGGATACATCACCGGCCAGGTGATTTCCATCAATGGCGGAATGTTGTAGCGGCTCTTCAAGCGCCTAACCGCAGGTCACGATCGCGGCTCCCGGCTCCAACCGCGCTTGCAGCGCGGCTGCGACCACTGCGCCCACGGAGAATATAGTAGCGCCCGAAGCAGGCAACGTCGCATTGGCGGCATGCGTGCCGAAATGGGCGATCAGAGTCCACTGCATATCGTTGGTCAAGCGCCATTCGACTCGCAGCACGCCGTTGACAATCTCGAAGCGGCCGCCGCGCCTCATCGCCGGCAGATGCGGCGCCAAGTGACGCCGCCGCAGCGACAACAGCTCTTGGATAAAATCCAGGCGCGCGCGATGCGCAGGGAACGTGCGCTCATGCCACCGCAGCTTGCTGGCGTGGAATGTCGATTCGGCATGGGGATCGGGGATGCGCGCGATGGCAGCGTCATCCGCGAAGGCGGCAAAGCGCTTGAACTCCTGGCGCCGCCCGTTCGACACCGACGGCGCGACTTCGGGACCGAAATCGCAGAAAAACATAAACGGTGTCGATGCGGCAAATTCCTCCCCCATGAACAGCATCGGCACTTGCGGCGAGAGCAGCAGACAGACGTATGCGGCGCGAAGCAGCCGCTCATCGGCAATCGAGCCGATACGGCCGCCGAAAGCGCGATTGCCGACCATGTCGTGATTTTGCAGAAATCCGACGAACGCGGCCGGAACTAGATGGCCGCTGGGTTCGCCTCGCACCGTATCTTGGAATACAGAATATTCTCCTTGGTAGGCGAAACCTTCCGCAAGCGAACGTCCCAATTTATGAAGCGGCTGCGCCGCATAGTCGGCGTAGTAGCCATCCGACTCGCCGCAGGTGATGACATGCAGCGAGTGATGCACGTCGTCATCCCATTGCGCCGTCGCAACCAGCGGCTGTCCTGCGGCATTGCGTTCAAGATAGCGCGCTTGATTGGCATTGTTCTCGAGCACCAGGTGCACTTGGCGCTCGTGTCCGGCTCGTTCGCGAATAGCAGCGGCGATTTCGCCGACAATATCCGGACTCGATCGGTCTCGCATCGCATGCACGGCGTCCAGCCTCAAGCCGTCGAAGCGATATTCCTCGATCCAGTAGAGTGCGTTGTGCACGAAAAAATCGCGGACCGTGCGGCTGCGCTCGCCGTCGAAATTGATCCTGGCACCCCAGGGTGTTTTTTGCGCGAAATCGAAGAATTCCGGACAATAGGCGTGAAGATAGTTCCCCTCCGGACCGAAATGGTTGTACACCACATCGAGCAGCATCATTAGTCCCTGCGAATGCGCTGCATCGACCAAGGCCTTCAAGTCCTCGGGACTGCCATAGCATCGCGCCGGCGCGAACTGCAGTACGCCGTCATAACCCCAATTGCGCCCGCCGGGAAACGCCGCCACTGGCATCAATTGTAAAGCGGTGATCCCTAGCTCCTTGAGTTCCTCGAGCCGTTGGCAGGCAGCGGCAAACGTGCCGTGTTTCGTGAATGTGCCCACGTGCAACTCATAGAGCACCGCATCCGGCCATGATCGCCCGCTCCATTCCGGGTTGCGCCACGTAAACTCCCGCGGATCAACGATCTCGCTGACGCCGTGAACACCCAGAGGATTGCTGCGCGACGCGGGATCTGGAACGGCAAGCGTTTGCCCGTCGCCGGCCTGCACGACGAATTTGTAACGCCAGCCGGCTTGTGCATCAGCGATGTCAATCTCGTGCCAGCCACCCTCGGCGGCGTGCATGGCAAAGCGCATGGGCGGCGCGCCGCCGCCGTGAGCGTCCAGTTCCAGCGCCACGCGAGAGCTGGAAGGCGCCCACAGGCGAAAGCGGGTGCCGCCTGCCGGCTTAAGCGCGGCGCCAAAAGGCATCGCGTGCGCAAACTGACGAGTCAAGTGTCCTCGTCTTTCCTATGTTGTGGCCACCAGCGTTGCAGGAGCGCAGCCGCCCAGTTTTTACCGCCAAGTCCGAATGCCAGCGCGAGCGCGAGCATCAGACCGCCGAGAATGATGAGAAAGGTTCTTTGCACGATGTCGCCGCCGATCTCGACCTGGCTCAAGGCGATCATCACGACAAAAGTCATGATCACATACCGAACAATCCTGCCCAAGATTTCGGCGTCGGGAATCTGTGCATCGACGCAGTAGGCTTGTACGGCGTTGCCGACGAAACGCGCACAGTACGAGCCGAACACCACGATCAGCATCGTGATCAGCAATTTTGGCGTGAATAGCACGACGCGACCCAACAGGTCCGTAATGTAGGTAAGGCCCAAACTATTGAAGGCGATAATCAGGGCCGCCAAAATCACCAGCCAGAAGGCGACTATGCCGAACAGCGTGGTGGTATCGCCACGCATGCCAGCCTGCCTCAAAAAATTGTCCGTGCCCGCGCGCTCAGTCAACACATTGAAGTTCACCGCCCGCAGCGCACGCTGCACGGCGAAGCGCACCGCCTTCGCAAACAACCATCCGACTGCCACCACGAACAGCGCCAGTAACAGCTTGGGCAAGAATGCCGCGATTTGGTGCAAAAACTCCCGAGTTGCATCCATCATCATGTCAATGCTTTGCATGAGAGTCCCCCATTATCCATCGCTCCAGTCGAGAATTCCCTGCAATGGAATGCCAACCCAACTCGGCCGATTGCCGAGTTCATAGCGCAATTCGTATAACGCCTTCTCGAGTTCAAACAGCCCCAGCATGCCGTGTCCGGACTGCAACGACTCGTACAGCGCAGCGTCGCGGGCGGCCGCATCGTATGCCGACAGAAACGCGGTGCGCACCTCAAGTTCCCACGCCCGAGCCAACGGCGCCAATCTCGCGGCCTCGGCCTCGTTGTGCGCGATGCTTCGCAATGCGCTCTGCTGCACATATCCGAAGGAACGCATCATCCCCGCAACGTCGCGCAGAGGTGAATGCTTGGCTCGCCGCTGCTCCAGGCCGTGGCCGGGCTCGCCCTCGAAATCGATGATGACGAAATCGTTGCGCGTCACCAGCACCTGCCCAAGATGATAATCGCCGTGAATGCGTATTTTCATGCCCTGCGGCGCCGCTTTCGCACAAGCCTCCATGCGCGACGTGATTCGATCGCGCTGCGCGAGCACGGCATTGGCGCGCTCGCGATCGGCCGCCGGCACAGCTTCCAAGTTCACCGCCAACAGATCCAGCGCGGTGCGCGCTTCCTCTAACGCACGCTGGCGATAGGCGTCGATGTCGGCGCGGCTAAGCGGCTGGGGAGAAAACGCCGCATCGTCGGTCGGCCGCGCGAGCGCGCGATGCAGTTCGGCCGTTCGCACGGCCAGCACCCGGATCAAAGTCAAATAGGCTTCGTGCACATTGACCGGAAGCGCATCGCCGGCCGGTGTGGTTCGATACTGTTCGAGGTGCCGTCGCACATATTCAAGCGAATAAGTCCAACCATCTCCTTGGTTCGCCACATAGGCCTGCAGCATCGCCAGCAACTTCGTCTGGCCGTCATTGGCGATGTATTCGAGCACTCCTGCGAGCGGCGCGCAGTTCGCATAGTGCGCCACCTCGGTGAGGTACAGACCCATTTCGAGCTCCGGATTCATACCGGCACGCAGCCGCCGATACCCCTTGAGCAAGAGCCGCTCACGCATGTTGACGACGGTGTTCGAGCTGGAACCGCGAGGCCGTTCTACAGGCAGCGCCGCGAAATCCTGTCCGGCAATCTCCGCGAACGCCGCCGTCGGCCTGAATTGCAGTTTGCCCTGCGCCATGGGTATTTCGCGCCCCCCAGCCATGGCCGCAACGACCGCGCGACAAAACAGTTCGTCGGCAAATGCGTCGCCCATCACTCCGACATTGGCCTGCTGGCGAATTTTGACCACCGCCGCCGTCGAAAGATTCCGCACGCGATCTTCGTCTCGTTCCTCCCAGGCCATTGCCAGCGGCAAAAAGTAGCTCACCCGCTCTTCGACCCCATCGAGCTCGACCAACGCCACCAACCAGGACACATACCCATCCTGCCACAGCACATGATCGGTGATGCGAGCGCTCTCGATTGCGGTGCCCTTCGCCGCATACCAACGCTGAGTCTCGATGTAGCGTGCCAGCGTGTCGGTTTCGAACTGCGCGCGAGTCTTCTCCGCCATGCCGATGCGCCACGGCACCACGCGCTCGCGAAACAAACTGGTCCAGCCGTCGAACAGCACCAGTACCGGGCGTTCATCGACGGACACGACTTGCTCGTGCCAGGACGGCACGGCGGCATCGGTAGCCAGCCTGAACCAGTAAAAGCCGTAGGCTGAGATCGTCAGCAGGTACGGCAATTCGCCAATCGGCGGAAACGCCGTGCGCCCGAGCATTTCCACGGGCACGCGGCCCTTGTACATCGCGAGATTCAATTCAACCGGCTGCGCCGAGCGCGAGAGGTTTGCGACACACAGGATGGTGTCGTCGCCGAACTCGCGCAAATAGGCCAATATCTTGCGATTGCCCGGCCTCAAGAAGCGGCGCGTGCCGCGGCCGAACGCCTGACTGGTCTTGCGCACGGCGAGCATGCGCTTGGTCCAACTCAAGAGCGAACTGGGATCGCGCGATTGAGCCTCGACATTGGTCGAGAGAAAACCGTATATCGCATCCATGATCGGCGGCAGATACAGGCGTTGGGGGTCGGCGCGCGAAAACCCGGCATTGCGGTCCGGACTCCATTGCATCGGCGTACGCACACCGTTGCGGTCGCCAATGAAAAAATTGTCTCCCATCCCGATTTCATCGCCGTAATAAAGTATGGGAGAACCCGGCATCGACAATAGCAGACTGTTCATCAGCTTGATGCGATCCAGATCGTTCTCCATCAAAGGGGCCAACCGGCGGCGGATGCCCAGATTGATGCGCGCCTGCAGGTCGGACGCATAGGTCGTGTACATGTAATCGCGTTCTTTGCTGGTCACCATCTCCAGGGTCAGCTCATCATGATTGCGCAGGAAGATCGCCCATTGGCAACCGTCGGGAATATCCGGGGTCTGCTGCATAATTTCGATGATGGGGTAGCGGTCCTCCTGGGCAATCGCCATGTAAATGCGCGGCATCAATGGAAAATGATAGGCCATGTGGCATTCATCACCGTCGCCGAAGTATTCGCGCACATCTTCGGGCCACTGATTGGCTTCCGCCAGCAGGAAGCGGTTCTTGTAGGAAGCGTCGATGGCTGCGCGCAGTTCCTTGATGACAGCGTGGGTCTCACGCAGGTTTTCGTTAGTGGTGCCTTCGCGTTCCACGAGATAAGGAATGGCATCCAACCGAAAACCGTCGACGCCCATGTCGAACCAGAAGCGCATGACTTGCAGTACCGCCTTCATGACTTGTGGATTGTCGAAATTCAGATCCGGCTGACAGCTGAAGAATCGATGCCAGTAATAAGCCTTCGCCACAGGGTCCCAGGTCCAGTTCGAGATCTCCGTGTCGGTAAATATGATGCGGGTATCGAGGTACTTCTGATCGCTGTCGCTCCACACATAAAAATCGCGCTGCGGCGAACCAGGAGGCGCACTGCGTGCCGCCTGAAACCAGGGATGCTGATCGGAGGTGTGATTGATGATCAATTCAGTGACCACTTTGAGGCCAAGGCGATGCGCGTCGCGCAGCATGATGCGAAAATCATCGAGCGTGCCGAATTGCGGATGCACATTTTGATAATCAGCGATGTCGTAGCCATCGTCTTTCAGAGGCGAAGGATAAAAGGGCATCACCCAGATGGTATTGACGCCCAAGTCCCGGATGTATTCGAGCTTCGAGGTCAGCCCCTTGAAGTCACCGATGCCATCGTCATTGGAGTCATAGAATGACTTGACGTTTACTTGATAGATGACGGCGTCCTTGTACCAAAGCGCATCATCGGCACTGATGCCGGTCGGCGGCGCGGTTTCCAGAACCGGGACTTGAATGTCGTTCATCTAAAGTGCTTCATAGGTAGTAGTCGAAATCCCGTTCGCTGCGCACGCGCCGACGCAATCTAAAGACATGAGCCGGCGCGCGCTGCGGATCCAGCAACACATAGTTGTGCTGGCCCCGCCAGATGTAGCGCTGATCGCTCAGCAAATCATGCACTTGGTAGGGCTGGTCGGGGTCGAACTTCAGCGCGGTCACGTCGAGATCGATCCACCCTGACTGCGGCTGATGCGGATCGAGATTGACGACGGTCAGAATAACGTTGCTGCTGCTTAAGTCGACTTTTAGATAAGCGATCAGCTGATCGTTGTCGATCTTGCAGAAATGCAGACCGGAATCCGATTGCAGCGCCGTGTTTTCGCGGCGAATGCGGTTGATGCGCGCGATCAATGACCACAGGCTGTCGGGCTGCTGCAATGTCCAGTACCGCAGTTGGTACTTCTCCGAATCGCGATACTCCTCGCTGCCCGGCTCACGCGGCGTACTTTCCATCAGCTCGTACGTCGGACCGTAGATGCCGAAGTTGGCGCAGAGAGTCGCAGCGAGAATCAATCTTGACGCGTACATAGGCCGCAAGCCCGACTGCAGTGTCTCGGGCAGGATATCGGGCGTATTGGGCCAGACGTTGGGGCGGTAGTACTGGCGGCCGGGCCCCGCGGTAAGGTCGGTGAAATATTCCGTCAGCTCCTGTTTGGTGTTGCGCCATGTAAAATAGGTGTATGACTGCGAGAATCCCAATTTTGCCAATCGGTGCATGACCTTCGGTCGGGTAAAGGCCTCGGCCAGATAGATGACATCCGGATGATCGCGCTTGGTCTCATTGATCAGCCACTCCCAAAAACCGAATGCCTTGGTGTGCGGGTTATCGACGCGAAATATTTTCACGCCGCGCCCTATCCAAAAATCGACGATGCTTTTAAGTTCGTTCCACAGGCTGTGCCAGTCGCTGGTTTCAAAATCGAACGGGTAGATATCCTGATATTTCTTGGGAGGATTTTCGGCGTATTGCACGCTGCCATCGGGGCGATGTTTGAACCATTGCGGGTGCGCGGTCACGTACGGATGATCGGGAGCGCACTGAAACGCAATATCCATGGCAATCTCTAGCCCCAGCGCGCGTGCCGCGTTCAACAACCGGTCAAAGTCATCGAATGTGCCCAGCTGCGGCAGAATCTCCTTGTGGCCGCCTTCCGCCGATCCGATCGCCCAGGGGCTGCCGACATCATTGGATTTGGCGCGCAAACTGTTGTTCGTGCCCTTGCGATTGATGCGCCCGATAGGATGGATGGGCGGAAAATATAGAACATCGAAACCCATCTGCGCTAAATATGGCAGCCGCGTCTCGACGTCCTTGAACGTTCCGTGCCCGCCGCGCTCGGCGGCCGCCGATCTGGGAAATAACTCATACCAGCTGCTGAACGCGGCGCGCTTGCGATCGACGATGAGCTCAAACGTCTGCGTTGCGGCCAAGCCTCGATCCGCATGGCGGGCAACGATAGCCGCTCTCGCGGGGTCCAGTGCCAAGGCTTTCTGCGTTGCGATCTCAGCCGTCGAGTCCTTGGCAATTTCGAGCAGCTGTCCGGACCACTCGCTGAGAATGGCGGCATCGCTGCCGCTAGCTCGCGCGGCTGCCTCATCAATGAGCGCGGCGCCCACCTGCAACGCCAAGAGGATGTCGCTCGTGTCGACGCGCATTGCAAATTCGCGCCGCCACGATTCGAAGTGATCCACCCACGCCAGCACCGCGCACTGGTAGCGTCCCGCTAACGACGGCGTAAATTCCGCCACCCAAACATCGTTGCTCTGCGCCTGCATGTCGATTTCATATTCCGCGTTGGCCGACCCCATCATCTTCCAGCGCAGCACCACACGAATCTTGTCGTGGCCATCCGTGAAGCAATGCGCTTCAACGGCGACCGCCTCGCCCGCTATGCGCTTGGCGGGAAATCGCCCGCCATCGACAATCGGCAGAACGGCATCAATGACGGCGCGCACCCGCCCCTCGGCGATAGTGGCAGCTTTGCGCTTGGCGCTAGCCACGAGTTTCCCAACGGAGGATGACGGTCGAAAGCGGCGGCAGATTGAGGTTGATCGACTCAATGCGGCCGTGCGATCCCACGGGTACCGATTCGACGCCGCCCATGTTGCCCCAGCCGGAGCCACCGTATTCTCGCGCATCCGTATTGATGATTTCGCGCCAAACGCCGCGCGATGGAACGCCGACGAGAAAGTTGGCGCGCGGAATTGGCGTAAAATTGCACACCACGAGCAATGGCACGCCATCCCCCGCTGCCTTTCGCAGAAACGCGATGATGCTCAATTCCGCGTTGCCGACATCCACCCATTCGAATCCTTCCGGCGAAAAGTCGAGCTGGTGCAGCGCGGATTCGCGACGATACACGCGATTCAAATCCCCAACGAGACGCTTGACACCGCTATGGCCGGGCAATTCGGAGACCCACCACTCGAGTTCCCAGTCGTGAGTCCATTCGCGGCGCTGTGCAAACTCCCCGCCCATGAAGAGCAGTTTCTTGCCGGGATGTGCCCACATGTAGCCAAAAAGCGCGCGCAAGGTGGCGAACATCTGCCAATCGTCGCCCGGCATCTTGCCGATGAGGGATCCCTTCCCATAGACGACTTCGTCATGCGACAGGGGGAGTACGAAATTTTCGTTGAAGGCGTAGATCAGCGAGAATGTCAGTTCGCCGTGATGATACTTGCGGTGGATCGGATCCTGCTTGAAGTACGCGAGCGTGTCGTGCATCCAGCCCATGTTCCACTTCAAGGCAAATCCCAGACCGCCCATATCCGGTGGCCTCGACACCATGGGCCACGCGGTAGATTCCTCGGCAATCATGGTCACGCCGGGGTAGTCCCGGTACACGGACTGGTTCAGGATACGCAGGAAGTCGATGGCCTCGATGTTCTCCCGGCCGCCAAATCGATTTGGAATCCATTGACCCTCTTGTCGGGCGTAGTCCAAATACAGCATGGAAGCCACCGCATCGACGCGCAGACCGTCGATGTGGTACTTCTCGAACCAGAATAGCGCCGAAGAGACGAGGAAGCTGCGAACTTCATTGCGGCCAAAATTAAAGATCGCCGAATTCCACTCGGGATGAAAGCCTTGGCGCGGATCCGAGTGTTCATAAAGATGCGTGCCGTCGAAGTAAACCAATCCATGTTGGTCGGCTGGAAAATGCGACGGCACCCAGTCGAGAATGACGCCGATGCCACGCTCGTGCAGATGGTCCACGAAATACATGAAGTCCTGGGGTGTGCCATAGCGCGCCGTGGGCGCGAAATAGCCCGTGGTTTGATATCCCCAAGAGCCGAAAAAAGGATGCTCCGTGATGGGCATGAGCTCGACGTGGGTAAAGCCAAGCTCGTTGAGATAGTCGGCCAACGCATGCGCCAACCCGCGATAGTTGAGAAAGTTGCCGTCCTTGCGGCGCCATGACCCCGCATGCAGCTCGTAGATCGACATGGGCGCGTCCAAGGCGTTGCGCGGGGCCCGCGAACTCATCCATGCACCATCGTTCCATGTGTAGTCCAGCGTCCACACCCGCGAGGCAGTGGCCGGAGGCAACTCGCAGAACAGGCTGAAGGGGTCAGCCTTCTCGACCCAGTAGCGGCCAATGCGGGACGTAATTCGGTATTTGTACGCCTGCCCGTGCTGCACCCTCGGGACCATGCCCTCCCAGATGCCGGATTGATCAGGCCGCGGCGCCAGTTTGTCGGCTCCCGCATTCCATCCGTTCCAGTCGCCGACCACCGAGACCTCAGCGGCGTTGGGTGCCCAAACCGCGAAGTGCGCGCCGCTGCCATCGGCTGCCAAGCGAGAACCGAACTGGTCGAACAGCCGCCCGTGGGTCCCTTCGCGGAACAGATAGATGTCTTGATCGGTCAGCACGGATGCCGGCTCCCTCGATGTATTCACCTCGGTGTCGCCACGCTGATCAAGGCGCCGCGCAAAACGCCGGGTTCCGTGTGAACCGGCTGTTGCACCATCAGTAAGCGCATTCCAGCGCACACTAGGCTCCCGCAGGTCGCAATACTGTCGTCGCCGGACTGCACAGCATGTAGGACTTTGCTGGCCATCGCGGCGTTCAATCCGCAATTCATGGGGTCTGCGACGCGGCGCCCACGCCGTTGGGCTGCCAGCGCCATCACCGACCTGTGCCCATACGGAAATGCTCACGGGGGATCTCGAATCAGCAGGGCCACTGGAAACAGCCCGAAAAGCTCGGCTGGAGAAACCTCTCGTTGGATGAGTTGGTCGGTGAAGCCATTTCGCCAGACTCCGCCGGGCAGCGGCAAGCGAGTGTCACCCCACTCACCTGCCAGCGTCATTGTGAAGCGGGGCACTACTGCGATGAGATTCTCGCCGCGACGGAATGCCAGCAACCGGCCAAGATGGGTGCCCTGAGCCACCAACGGTTGATACTTGCTCGCGGCCGAAAAATCCTCGGCGCGTTTCCGGCGAATCGCCAATAGGCGTGCAGTCATCCAAAGCTTCGGCACTCCGGAATCCCATTCCATGAGTACCTCAGCAGCAGCCATGCGGCGCGCTCGCCGCAGCATGGCTAGGCGGGTATTGAAATCCACCGGCCGGCGATTGTCGGGATCGACGAGGCTCAAGTCCCACAATTCGGTTCCCTGATAAAAATCAGGAACGCCTGGTGCGACCATTTTGATGAGCGTTTGCGCCAGACTGTTGATTCGCCCCGGCAGTATCAACGGTTCGACGAAGCGTTCAAGGCTCGCGATGAACTCCGGCGTATCGAACACACCGCCGACGAAGCCGCGAATCTTCTCCTCGAAGCTGTTGTTCGGCTCATGCCACGACGTATTGATTTTCGCCTCGCGGCATGCTTTGAGCATGTATGCCCAAGTGCGATCGCGGTCGATGGGCCATGCGCCGATCAGCGTCTGGTACAGCAGGTATTCGGCGTGCCGATCCGGCAAACGATTCTGCCAGGCATTGGTGTTCAACTGCGACCACTGATGCAGCGCCTCTGACCAGCGGTCCGGGATCTCGGAGAGAATGGAAATACGCGCCCGCACATCCTCACTGCGTTTGTTGTCGTGGGTCGACGTCGCGAGCATGCTGTTCGGCCACCGATCGCCCAGGTAATTGCAAAACTCATGGAATTTGTCGGCAGATATCCCGATGAGGGACGCCTGCGAACCCACTTCATTGCACGAGACCAGCCGATCGAAGCAGTAAAATGTCGTATCCTCCACGCCCTTGGCCATCACCGCAGGAGTCAGCTGCTGCCATCTGGCGATAAAATCCGCTTCAGTGTCGTTCAGCGGTGATTTCGTAAAGAGTGCGGCCAAAAAATCGAACACTGCGCCGTCTATATCCGGTGATCCGATGCGAGCGCTCTGCAAAGCCTCCAACAATGCACGTTTATCCTCCTCGTACAGCGTATCGGCGGTTCTATAGGTGCGATAAATCGGCAACGCGGTGATCAACTTCTCCAACGCCTCGCGCAGCTGGCGCGGACTTAGGTCCCGGGTCTGCCAATCGGCCCGTGAAATCATCAGCGCCATAAGGGCCAGCTGCTCGAGAGCGCCGGAAAACGTCGATTCGATGATGGCGCGCTTTTTCTCGCGCACCAATTTGCCGAAGTTCACGGAGTGGCCCGTAAAGTCCGAATAGGTGGTGGTCAACACATCGGTGCGCTGATCGTCCATCCACAAGCGGTTCACCTTCGCCAGGAAGTCATAGCCCACGGTGCCGTCGATGGGCCAGTCGCCATTGAGCCGCTCATCGTTGTCGAGGATCTTTTCAATATAAATTCTTCCCTGCGGCAGCAGGCGGCGCAACCGCTCGAAGTACCGCAGCGGTTCGCGCAATCCATCGGGGTGATCGACGCGCACACCGTCTATTTGCCCCCCGGAGATCATCTGTTCGATGCGCGCATGCGTGGCGGCGGCAACATTCGGCAAGTCGGCGCGGATGCCGATGAGCGTGTCAATGTCGAAGAACCGGCGGTAGTTGGTGAGTTCACCGGAGAGCTTCCAGCCGTGAAGCATATAGAACTGTTGGCGCAGGACGCCGTCGAAGAGTGCGTTGTCGTCCAGCACCCGGTCGACTGCCGATTGCAGCACTCCGGCCTCAAGTGCTTCAGCCAGAACCTGCTGTGCCCGCGCCATGTGGCGCCGATAGGCGAGCACATCGTCCGCGGCGGGTGACACGATGAGCTGCAGACGTTCTAGTTCACCAAAGCAGCGCTCGCCTGCCGCCGGCAGCAGTTGCCCCCAGGACGCGGGCCCCAACGGCCAGGTATTCTCATAGTGCTTAACACGCGGTTTTCCATGCGCGATCTCGATGCGCAATTCGCCGCCCCGCAACGCCGCGCCATAGGGTTTCGCGAGCGAGCATATATGCACGCAAAATGGCCGCCCTTGCGGATTTCTAATGTCGAAGAATTCTGCGAATTCGCTGAAGGGCCCGTGTTGAAGCACGTCATCCCACCATGGATTGTGCTGCGACGCGGACATGTGGTTCGGCACGATGTCGAGCAGAATGCGCAGTTTGAGGCCCCGGGCGGCATTCACGAAGCTGTTCCAGGCCTGCTCGCCGCCGAGATCGGCGCTGATTTTAGTGGGATCTACGACATCGTAACCATGCAGACTGCCTGGAACCGCCTGCAGGCAAGGCGAGAGGTAAACATGGCTGATGCCCAACTCAGCCAGGTACGCCAACACGCTCTGAGCGGTGCTTAATGGAAATCCAGCGTGCAGCTGCAGGCGGTAGGTCGCAATCCATTTACTGCTCATGGCTCAGCAGCACCATCGAGCGGCCGGCAAGTTGGACCAGCCGATTGCGCTTCACGGATTCTTTGTCGATTTCCAGCGCCGGTCGCGCCGTGTCAAAGGCCAGCTTCCAGCCGCCGTGGTATAGCTCGTGCGAAATGCGGAAGGCAACCGGCTCATGATGCGCATTGAGGAGCAATAGAAAATCCCAATCGTCGCAACATTGTCCGTGAGCGTCACGGATCTCCGAAGCCGTGCCGTTCATGAACATCCCGAGGGTGCGCATCCATCCACCGTCCTCCCAATCCTTCGCTTCCATTCGCTTGCCGTCCGCCCGGAACCACACGATGTTCCTGTCCGGGTGTATGGCGTCGGGATCGTCGTCGTAAAAGGCGAAGCGGTGAAAGTTAGGGTGATTCTTCCGGTATCGGACCACGCGCTGTGCGAACTCCAAGAATTGCGCTCTGCGGGCATCCAAGTCCCAGTGATACCACGACAGTTCGTTATCCTGACAATAGGCGTTGTTGTTTCCTTGCTGCGTGCGCCCCAGCTCATCGCCGCCGCTGATCATGGGCGATCCTTGTGCAAGCATCAGGCAACACCAGAAATTGCGCTTCTGCCGCTCGCGCAGCTCGATGATGCCGTCATCGTCGGTGCGCCCCTCGACACCGCAATTCCACGAGTTGTTGTCGTCGGCGCCATCGCGATTTTCCTCGCCGTTGGCTTGGTTGTGCTTCTGCTCGTAGCTCACCAAATCACCGAGCGTGAAGCCATCATGCGCCGTGACAAGATTCACACTCGCCGAGGGCGGGCGACGCGTGGTTTCGTAGAGATCTGCGCTGCCGGCAAGTCGCGTCGCAATTTCCGAGTGCACTCCCATGTCGCCCTTCCAGAACTTGCGCACCGTGTCCCGATACTTGCCGTTCCACTCCATCCAGCCCAGAGGAAAATTGCCGACCTGATATCCTCCCTCGCCCAAGTCCCAGGGCTCGGCGATCAATTTCACCGGCGCCAGAGTCGGGTCCTGATAAATGGTGTCGAAAAATGCGCCGAGCTGATCGACGTCCTTCAATTCGCGCGCCAGCGCGGAGGCCAGATCGAACCTGAAGCCGTCGACATGCATCTCCGTGACCCAGTATCGCAGACTGTCCATCAGAAGCCGGATAGAATGCGGGTGCAGCATGTTCAGCGTATTGCCGCAGCCGGTGAAATCCATATAGTGGCGCGCATCGCCGGCAACGACTCGATAGTAGGCCAAATTGTCGATCCCGCGGAACGAAACCGTCGGACCGGCGTGATTGCCTTCCGCCGTGTGGTTGTAGACCACATCCAAGATCACCTCGATGCCGGCATTGTGCAGAAGCTTGACCATTCCCTTGAACTCTCGAATCACCTCATCCGGCGACCGGGGATTGGAGCCGTAGCTGATATGCGGCGCGAAAAATCCCAACGTGTTGTAGCCCCAATAATTGCTCAGTCCTGTTTCAACGAGATGCCGGTCGTGCACGAAGTAATGCACGGGCATCAGTTCGAGGGCAGTCACGCCCATGCTGCGAAGGTGCTGGATCATCGGCTCAGAGGCCATCCCTGCGTAAGTGCCGCGCAATTGCTCTGGGACATCGGGATGGAGGCGCGTCATACCACGCACGTGCGCCTCATAAATCAACGTTTCGTGCGCCGGGTAGGAAGGCCGTTGTTCGCCGCTCCAGTCGAATCTCGAGTCAATGACAGCGCCCAGGGGAGCGAAGGGCCCGCTATCGCGATCGTCGAATGACAAATCGCCGTTCTCGTCGCCGAGCTGGTAGCCGAATAATTCATCCGCCCATTTCAGTTCTCGTCCAATCGCCTTGGCGTAAGGATCGAGCAGCAACTTATTGGGATTGAACCGCAGGCCGCTCTCGGGAAGGTAGGGTCCGTACACTCGATATCCGTACATTTGTCCGGGACCGATATCCGGCACGTAGGTGTGCCAGGAGCCGTTGGTGCGTTCACGGATCCGAATGCGCCTCTCGACATTTTCGGGTCCGTCGAATAAACACAGTTCTACCGATTCCGAGGATTCGGAGAACAGCGAGAAATTGACGCCTCGCCCGTCCCAGTTCGCGCCTTGCGGAAACGGCGATCCTGCAGGCTGATTCGACCGGGCAAAGTTGCTGGAAATTTCCGAGTCCTCGACCCGCGGCAATTCTGCCGCCGTCATTGTCATTCCCGCAGGCATTATTGATCTTGCATGCTGCGAAGGCGTAGGTGCGGCGCCGTAGGAAGTGTCGGCTGACCGCTATAGGGCTTGTAGGACAACAGCCGCCAGGGCCAAAAGGGGAGCCCAGGCGGAATGATCTAACGGCGCTCAGGCATAGGCATCAACGAGACCGCTCGCGGCGCGCGGAATCGAGCCCGCTGACCGCGACTGCGCCGCTGCGCCCGCCGCCGCGCCGCGCTCAACCGGCGGCAATGCATCGTAGGTCTGCGACTGCGACGAGCGCTCCTGAAAAGAGCGCTGCGAAATATCGACGCTCACCTGGCCGAATCCTTGGGTGCCCAGCATTTCGCGCAACTTCGACGAGCTCGATTCGAGCGCGTCGCGCGTCACAGCGCTGTGGCTGGTCATCCAAACCTGCGCATGGCCGCCCTGCAATGCGATGCGCACCTCGATGGGGCCAAGAGACGGCGGATTCACCTGCAGGCTGGCGCTGTTTAAATTCCGATCCACCATGAACGACACCTGGGTAGCAACCCCCGATCCGAACTCATTGCTGTCCACCCTCGCGGCGACATTCAAAACGGGCGCCGCCGTCGCTTGGCTTAAGATTGGCGGATTGGTCAGCAACTGCGCCGCGCCTGCGGCCGCGTCGCTCGAATTCAGCGACAAGGACGGAGCGGCATCGCTGTTGGGCGAGTATTTGTCCGGGGCCGTAGCGGCGCGTGCCAGCAGCGCTTGGGCGTTGGTTGCAGCGGCGGCTGCTACCGCCCCCTGCCCCGATGGCGTTGCGACCGCCCTCGCGGAGATCGGCGCCGCGTTTGCCTGCGCAGCGTCTTGCGGGTTTATGCTCGCATCGGGCGTCGCCAAGCCGACCGCTGCCGATGTTGAATTCGTGCCCGGCGCTGCGGCACCCGGCGCTGCTGATGCCGGAGTTGCACCGTGATCAGTGACGGCCGCCATTGCGAGTGCATCCGCGCCAGTATCTGTCGAATCGGCGGTAGCGTTCGCCGCCACTGTGCCGGGCAGCGAAGTGGCCCGGCCTGTAGACGCGGACGCGGCCGGCGCGGGCGCTGTCTTCGATGCCGCGCTGTCGATGCTCGATACACGCACGGCCGGTCTTGCGGTTGCACGGACCGCGGCGCTGCTGATCAATGGCGTTGACCCGGTCAGCGCAGCACTGGCGCCGTTCAGGGGCTCGTTCGCATTCGCCGCGCCGGCGGCGGTCGTAAGGACGCCGGCCGAGGGATTCGGCGTGGAATTCATGCTCATGGCCGCGACGGAAGTGTTCAAGCCTGCCGCGGCGTCCGAGGGCACGGCGTCCGAGGGCGCGGCGGCTCCCTGCGCCATGTCCGTCGGCGCCTCCGGAGTCAGTATGCCGCCATTATTCGATGCTGCCGTAGAGGCTGCCGCAGAAGGCGCTGCAGCCTCGCCGGCGGCTACTTCGGCAGCGGCCGGCTGCGCCGTCACGCCGGCCGATCCGACCGGTGCGGTGACGGCTATCGATACGCCGCTGGACGGCAGAAGTGAGATGTGCGGCACTGCGGGGGCCGGTGCTGCAACCGCTGTTGCTGAGAGGATCGGCGCTGCGAGGGTCTGCGATCCTGCGGCCGGCGATCCAACAGCCGGCGCCCCCGCAGCCGGTGGCAGCGGTGGCAAGGGAGACGGCGAAGATTTGCCGGCAACCGGCAGATGGCCGCCGCTTGGGTCCACGCCTGTTGGCGTGTGTGCGGTGGTTTTGCGGCTCGGCTTCGCGCCGGCGTCGTTCAACGCCTTGGCAAAATCTTGGTTGTGGGCACCGATTGCGGCGGAATTCGCGGCTGCCGCGTTGATTTGACTCGCGTCGTTGCCGAACTGCGGTTGGGAAACCGGGGGAGTTGCATTCATACCGGTGAAATAGCAAGCAACGTGCCAGGGGCAATCACCGGCGAGTGATTAGTCGCCTGTTTTGGCCTGCAGCTGGGCGGCATACCCCGGGCCGTGCAGGACCTGACCCGGCAAGGCACCCGTCATTTTCCCCGCATCGATGACCGGCACACCGTTCACCAGCACATAGCGCATGCCAATCGACAATTTGTTGGGATCCTCAAAAGTAGCGACCTCATGGATCGTGTCGCCGTCGAATACCACGATGTCGGCCCACATGCCGAGCTTCAATACCCCGCGATCGACAAGATGCTCGCGCTGCGCGGGCAGCGCGGCGAACTTGCGAATCGCATCGCTCAAGGTCAGCGCGTGTTCTTCGCGCACATACTTGTGCAGGATGCGTGGAAAGGTGCCGTATGCCCGCGGGTGCGGATGCTCCGCGGCCAGAATACCCTCGAGCGAAGCGCCGGAAGCATCGTTGTCCACGGATACCCAGGGCTGCTGCAGGATCAGTTTCACGTCGGGCTCGTCCATGCCGAACACCGCCACGCCGGTACCGGCAAGATCCTTGATCAAGAAATCACAGATTGCATCGATCGGATCCTCATGCCACTCCTGCGCGATTTCGCTGACGCGCTTGCCCTGGTACTTGAGCAGCTCGTTGTTGACGACCGCAGTGATGAGGATGTCCTGCGGTCCCTTGATCTCCAGCCACTCGTTGTCCCAGTCCATGCTGGGAGTCAACATATCCTTGTGAATGCGCGCGCGAGTCGCCGGATCCTTGAGACGCGCAATCAGCGCCGCGGAGCCGCCGTCATGCGCCCAAGGCGGTATGAAGGCCGAGAACGAATTTTGCCACGCGGTGTAAGCATAGGTGTCCGCAGCGACATCGATGCCGCGAGCACGCGCCGCCTCGATCTTGCTGATCACCTGCGGCGCCTTACCCCAATTCCGCTGCCCCGAGACCTTCAAGTGAAAGATTTCGAC
>Ga0210383_10002145_pt1 | contig 17861 bp, 8 predicted proteins | sample IncBWC14OmetaG_FD_160072 | JGI IMG/M metagenome (GOLD analysis project Ga0210383, IMG submission 160072) | Forest soil microbial communities from Barre Woods Harvard Forest LTER site, Petersham, Massachusetts, United States - Inc-BW-C-14-O ...
CGATCCGCCCGTCGGACCCTATTTCTCCCCCGGCCCGATCCGCCCGTCGGACCCTATTTTTCCCCCGGCCCGCTCCTCCCGTCGGACCCTATTTTTCCTCCAGCCAGATCCGAAATTCCTGGATTTTCGCCGGGTTTTCCGGGGTCAACGTGAACCGGACCGCAATATTCGCTTTTTCACCCACTATTCTGAACGTTCCCCGTAACCCATTATCCGCCTCCATCTCCCCCACCCGAATGATCTTTCCCGCCCGCGCGAAAAGGTCCTCACTCTCCTTCTTCAGCGAATCCACAAAATAATCCAGCCAGAAATTGCCCGCAAAAATCCCGCTCGCCTGCGCCCCCTGCCATTCCGGCAGCAGACCCACCAACTCCCGCTTCCGCTGCTGAAGGATCCGAGACACCATGACCGCCCTTGGCTTAAGTCCGGCCAGCGTTACCAGCGTATCCAGAACCTGCAGATTGATGGCTCCCATATTCGCATAGGTCAGATTGGCAAAACTGATCACCCCGATCCCATAATCCGGAAGCGTATTCCAGTTGCTTCCAAATCCCGGTAACCCGCCCGTATGCCCCACAAACGTCCGGCCCTTGCAATCATGTGACCAGCGTATTCCATACGCATAGGAGGAGGCCATTGGGCAAACCGCCCCGTCCCCATAATATCTGAATTCAGCGTTGAGGTTATTGAACGTCCACGGCTGCTGCATCTCCCTCCTGCTGCTGCGCTTCAATATCCCTTCGTCCCCGCCGCTCCGCGATGGCCATGCGGCCAGCTGAAAGGCTTCGTATTTCGCAAAATCCTCCACCGTGGTGATCAGCCCACCCATCGCCCCGTACGCCCCGTCATGAAGCATCGGCTGCTCCACCCATTGCCCGTTCAGGAGCCGATACCCATGCGCAAGCTGGGCCGGCGGCACTTTCGTATATTCCCAATAGGTGTGCGTCATTCCCAACGGCTGGAAAATATGTTCATCGATATACTGTTCATACGGCTCACCCGATATCTGCTGCACGATATACCCCAGCAGCGCAAACCCCGTATTGCTGTATTCATACCCGATACCCGGACTGTTGGAGAACGATAACCCTTTTTTGACCATCCCGAGCATTTCCGCATCAGGGTCTGCCAGCTGCCGGTCCCCCCAGGGATTGTCTTCCGGAAATCCCGCCGAATGCGTCAGCAGGTTCCGGATCGTAATCACCGGCGCATCCGATGCCGGGCCCCGTTGATCCTTTAGCTCCGGGATGTATTGGTACGCGGGATCATCCAATTTCAACTTCCCCTCATCCCGCAGCTGCAGGATCGCTACCGATACAAAGCTCTTTGTCATGGACGCGATTCGGAAATCCGTCTGGGAACTCGCCGGGATCTGCTTTTCCACGTCACTAAGTCCCACGCCGCCTGTGTGCACCAGCCGACCCCCCGCTACGATCCCGTAAACCATCCCCGGCATCCGGTTCCGTGCAGCATACCTGCTGAATAGTTTATCGATCACCGGGTAAGCACCCGCCAGCCTCGTTGTATCAATCCACGCACCCTGCCCGATCCGTTCCATCGCATCCTCCACAACCGTATCTGTCGCCACCGGCTTGCCCGCCATATGATCATAGATGATCCTCGATACCGTCGACTCCATCTCGACAGCTTTCCCATAATCGGCAACCCCCCTCGACAGCAACACGACGACATACTTCCGGCCGTCAGGCAAGAACACGATTCCGGAGTCATGACAGATGCCTTCGATCCATCCGCTCTTGCTCGCCACCTCGACGCCATCCGGCAGTTTTCCCGCAATGACCTCCTTGAAATGCTGCGCCTTCAGAATATCGATCATCGCCGCGCAGGAAGCAGCATCAACCACCTTTCCGCCCGCGATCCGGTCGAAGATCAGCATCAGATCGTACGCCGTCGTCATATTGTTCATCCCCTTCCGGAATGCCTGCTCATCCTCCACCCCTCGGAGCACCTGGATATCCATCGCACCAAGCTGTCGCATGGTCGCCATGACGTTCCCGGCGCCAACCGCCTCAATGACCAGGTTCGTCGACAGGTTACTGCTTTGCGTGATCATCCGGTACAACAACTCCCTTAACGGCAGCTTCTTTCCCGACTCCCGGTACAGGTCCGTCTCGCTATCTGCCGCCTGGTCCAGCTCATACCGGCTGCCATCCGCGATACTGACAAAATCTGTGTGGATGAGTATTGAATCAGTCAGGGATAACCGATGCGCCGCCACCTGCCGGAAAGTCTCGATCAATACCGGCGTTTTCATCGTACTGGCTGCATGATACAGGATATGCTCATTCAGTAAAAGCCGCTGTCCCGTCGACAGGTCCTCAAAAGCCACCGCAAAAGTCGCCCCCGGCTCCCGGTTATAGACATTCTCGATCTCCCGGCGCATCCCGGCCGTGTCGCTCACCATTGCCGGCCGCTTTCCGGCGACCCCGCCGGTCATCTGAGGACAGCCACCATCCGGCATCGCAGGATAGGCCCCACCCGCAATCGCAGGACTTACCCCACCCGCAATCACAGCATATAAAAGGAATTGAATCACGATAGAAGCAGTTGGTTGGCCGAAAAGATACGAATTCCTAACGGAACAGGATCATCGTACCCTACCGCACCAATATCATCGTTCCCTTATGGAAGATCGTATGGCCCGTATAGGTAGTCCCCTCCACTGTCCACACATACGTCCCGCTGTCCTGCAGATGCCCGTCGACCCGGCCATCCCAGCCATCTCCGATCCTCGTCGTAGAGTAGACCAATTGCCCCCATCGGTTATACACCCGGAAGAATTGAAGACTGCTGATCCCGACCGGCACCGGCCGGAATACTTCATTGTTCAGTCCGCCGGGTGTAAAGGCATTCGGCACTAGAATATCCGGCGGCGTCTTGAACACCTTCACCAGCACCGTGCCGGTCCCGATACACCCATACTGCGATGTCGCCGTCACGATATATCGTACGGAATCTAAATCGCCGCCATATATTCCGATCGGATCGTAGATATTGGGGTTGTTCAATCCGATAACCGGTACCCAGGTAAAACTGTCACCTCCCGGCGTGGTCGTATCATTGGAGGTAGCATTGAACTGCAGCGGCTCTCCGATGACCACGGAAGTATCGTTCCCCGCATCCACAATGATCGGGGGCAGCACCCGGACCTGGAAGGTATCCAGCAGCAGGTTCGGACAACCCGCATTCTCGACGCTAAGCACATAGCCGGTCGTCGTCTTCGGCGTTGCAATAGGATTGATCGTATAGGGCAGACTGGTAACGTTGTTATTGCCCTCGCCCGTCAGTGTACCCGTATTGCTCCAGGCATAATTCGTCCCGATCGTGATGGTCGTCGTGAGATAAGCAGGCGTATTATAACAGATAAGGGTATCCGCCGGCTGATACGTGGCCTGCGGGAACGGAACATTCACATAGCTTACCGCCGCAATTGCGCTGGTATCCGGCGGACAAACCCCGCTCTGTATGATCACCCGGTAATCCGTGCTGACCGTCAGCCCCGCCAGGCCATATTCTGAAGCCGTATCCGCGGGCACCAGACCGCTCCAACTGATGCCATCCGTAGAGAATTGCCAGTTCACCGGATTGCCCGTCTCCCCTTGCAGTTGAAGCAACGCATCCTTATTCTGCCCCTGACAGAAGGATAAGCTTGCGGGATTTAGTGTTCCACCCACGCTGCGCGGATCCACCAGCACCGTCGATCCCGACGTCGTGTCAACAGCGCAGGACTCCCCATTCTGTATCAGTGCCTGAAAGAGCGTGGTCGCCGTCAGGTTCACTGCTGTATACTGTGAGGTTGTATCGTTCAACGGTGTCGTGACCCCACCGGCCGTTGCCAGCCAGCCCACGACCGATCCCCGGTTGCCTGCCGTGGTCAGGGTCACTGCGCCCATGCCCGTGCACACTTCCATGCCGCCACTGACAGCCCCCGCCACGGTCGGCTGAACCGTCGCGATATTCAACGAAGCCTTGAGATCCGTACAGCTGTTTTGCTCGGTCACCGTGACCGTCCCCGGGTCATTGCCGACCAAAACTTTTAAGATACTACTGTCGGCGCCCGAACTGATCGACCAATCCGGCGGCACCGTCCACATATACGTCGCGCCTCCCAGGCCCGGGACCGAATAGATGAGCGTGGCGCCGATACAGGCAGAGGAATCACCACTGATCTGCAAGCCTCCGCAGGTATTGCGCAGCGCAATATAAGAATAGGCAAAATGGCCGCCGGGAACGCAATTGTCCGTCTCGAATGTCAGTGTCACCTGCGTGCCGCGGTATGGCGAGAGATCGAAGGTCACCTCCGTCCAGCCCTTATACCAGACATCCAGCAAACGAGTCAGGCTACCCGATTGTAAAGTCACGTTGGGCGAAGCTTTCAGGCTGAGCTTGAACCCTTCGCTCTCCGCCAGGGCCGAATCGAGCGTCGCCCCGGTAATACCGTTCTGTGTATTGTTGAAGGTTGGCAGGAAATATTGGGGCGAAGCGCAAGTCACGACACTATCTCCAGCCGTTAGCGTCGCCGAGAACAAGGGCTGCTCGTTGGAATTGTGCGTCCCGTTCTCCAGCACCATCGCATAGGCATAGGTCATGGTATACGGCTCCGTGGTTGGCCCGGGAGGCACGCTGATGAGCATACTGACCCCCCGCACATACCCGCCTTCTCCGCCTCCTCCTGAAGAAACCCTTATGGAAGTAGATCCCAAAATAAGGGAATTGGTATATTGATATCCATTGATGTTCGGGACCATGGCAAAACCGCCAAAAGGATCGGCTGCTGATGCAGAAATAACCTGGATGCCGTTGACGGAAGGCAACTGGTATTCCTTGATCGCCTGTACATTGATCGTACCCGTTGGCGACCCGGTAGTAGAATCATAGGTTTGAAACCGGTCGGCAGACGTGTTACCACTGGCATTATTCCCCGTATATGCGAACCAATGCGTCAGGTTTCCCATGGACCAGTTGCTGTTCAGGGGGCACATCTGCGACTGTGAATACCCCTGGCGCACAATCAGCAGCATCAAGATGAGTAAGCCATATTTCATTTCCCGGTAAATGCATTTCCTTCTACCGCACCAGGATCATCGTTCCCTTACGGAATATCGTATGGCCCGTATAGGTAGTCCCTCCAACCGTCCACACGTATGTCCCGCTGTCCTGCAGATGCCCGTCGACCCGGCCATCCCATCCATCTCCGATCCTCGTCGTAGAGTAGACCATCTGTCCCCATCGGTTATACACCCGGAAGAATTGAAGACTGCTGATCCCGACCGGCACCGGCCGGAATACTTCATTGGTCAGCCCGGTTGGCGTAAAGGCGTTCGGCACAAAAATATCCGGCGGCGTCTTGAACACCTTCACCAGCACCGTGCCGGTTCCGATACAGCCGTACTGTGTCGTTGCCGTGACGATATACCGTACGGAATCCGTCTCGCCGCTATATATTCCGATCGGATCGTAGATATTGGGGTTGTTCAGCCCGATGCTCGGCACCCAGGTAAAACTGTCACCTCCCGGCGTGGTCGTGTCATTGGAGGTAGCATTGAACTGCAGCGGCTCCCCGATGACCACGGAAGTATCGTTCCCCGCATCCACAATGATCGGGGGCAGCACCCGGACCAGGAAGGTATCCAACAGCAGGTTTGGACAACCCGCATTCTCGACGCTAAGCACATAGTCGGTCGTCGTCTTCGGCGTTGCAATGGGATTGATCGTATAGGGCAGACTGGTAATGTTGTTATTGCCCTCGCCTGTCAGTGTACCCGTATTGCTCCAGGCATAATTTGTCCCGATCGTGATGGTCGTCGTGAGATAAGCGGGGGTATTATAACAGATAAGGGTATCCGCCGGCTGATACGTGGCCTGCGGGAACGGGACATTCACATAGCTTACCGCCGCAATTGCGCTGGTATCCGGCGGACAGACCCCGCTCTGCACGATCACCCAATAATCCGTGCCGACCGTCAGCCCGACGATCTCGTAGACAGTGTCCGTGTCCGTCGGTACGAAACCGGTCCAGTTGATGCCGTTCGTAGAGGACTGCCAGTTCACCGGATTGCCCGTCTCCCCTTGCAGTTGAAGCAGCGCATCCTTGTTCTGTCCCTCACAGAACTGCATTGAAGCGGGGTTGAGTGTTCCGCCCACACTGCGCGGATCCACCACCACCGTCGATCCCGACGTCGTGTCGACAGCGCAGGACTCCCCGTTCTGTATCAGCGCCTGGAACAAGGTGGTCGCTGTCAGGTTCACTGCCGTGTATTGTGAAGTCGTATCATTCAATGGCGTCGGGACGCCGCCTGCCGTAGCCAGCCAGCCGATCACCGATCCCCGGTTGCCTGCCGTGGTCAGGGTAACGGTGCTCATGCCAGTGCACACTTCCATGCCGCCGCTGACGGCCCCCGCCACGGTCGGCTGAACCGTCGCTACATTCATCGTCGCTTGCAGATTGGCACAACTGTTTATCTCGTGCACCGTAACCGTGCCCGGATCGGTACCGATGACCACTTTCAGGATGTTGCTGTCGGCGCCCGAGCTGATCGACCAGTTAGGTGGCACCGTCCAATTATAGGAGGCGCCACCCAAGCCCGGGACCGAATACATGAGCGTGGCGCCAATACAGGCAGAGGAGTCGCCACTGATCTGCAAGCCTCCGCAGGTATTGCGCAGCGCGATATAGGAATAGGCAAAATGGCCGCCGGGAACGCAATTGTCCGTTTCAAAGTTCAATACGACCTGTGTGCCGCGATAAGGGGAAAGATCGAAAGTGACCTCCGTCCAGCCCTTATACCAGACATCCATCAAATACGGGGGATTCGGGCCTGTCCAATTGGGATCGGGATTCGGCGACGCCTTCAGACTAAGCTTGAACCCCTCACTCTTCGCAAGTGCCGTATCCAGCGTCGCCATATTGTCCAGCGCGCTGGCATTATTAAACGTGGGCAAAGCATATTTGGGCGAAGCGCAGCTCACAATACTATCCCCGGCCATCAGAGTCGTGATGAACAGCTGCTGCTCATCCGTATTGTGCGTCCCGTTCTCCAGCACCATTGCGTATGCATAGGTCATGGTATACGGCACGGTGGTTGGCCCCGGCGGCACGCTTATAAGCATACTAACCCCCCGGACATACCCCCCCGCCGCACCCCCGCCCGCGTTATGGGTGATTGAAGTGGAGCCCAGCTTCAGGGAGTTGGTGTATTGATACCCGTTGATCTTCGGAATAGTGGCAAATCCGCCATAAGGATCGATTGTCGACGCAGAACTAACCTGGATACCCATGACGGAAGGCAACTGGTATTCCTGGATCGCCTGGACATTGATCGTACCCGTTGGCGCACCCGTGGCGGAATCATATTTCTGAAACCGGTCGGCAGACGTGTCACCATTGGCATTATTCCCCGTATATGCGAACCAATGCGTCAGATTGTCGAAGGACCAGTTGCTGTTCAGGGGACAAACCTGCGACTGCGAAAAGGCAGACTGGGAGACCAGCAACAGGAAAACAGGGTAAATTTTTTTCATTGGTCCTCGATCTACGTAAAATTAAGCATTCTCAATAGGATACGTGGGAAAAGCTACCCGAGTTGACTGAATCTGCCGCTATTTTTCCGCCATTTTCATTCCAATCTTAACGCTTTATATATCAATTACTTATACATTTAACCAACGGGCATGCGGGATAGCTTCAGATTCTTCAGGATGAATTAACGACAGGGTAACCCCCTTTATGCCGTTCTTGCCATTATTTTTGAGGAATGAGATCACTGCTCCTGTCTTCGCTCTTCGTGTTGCTTTCCCCTTGCCTGTCCCGCGCCTTCCCGCGCACTGTCCACGTCTACCCCCGCGCCGACACCCCCCGCCCAGCTATCCGGATCGTCTTTCTCTCCGACGTTCACTTCGGGATTACCCGCCCGGCATTCGACGGGGACAGCAGCGTCCCATCCGATAAGGTCAATGCCCGCCTCGTATCGAAGATCAACCATCTGCCCGCACTTTCACTGCCCCGGGACAACGGCGTCGATGCCGGTCAGCCGGTAGGCTCTATCGACTATGTCATGATCGCCGGCGACATCGCCAACCGGCAGGAAGTACCCATCCAAAGCGCCGCCGCCTCCTGGAACCAGTTCCATCACGATTACCAGGAAGGCATCACCCTCCATGATCGCCGCAACCAGCCGGCTGCATTTCTCCTCGTCCCGGGCAACCACGACCTGTCCGACGCCGTCGGGTTCTACCGCAAAATGGACCCACCCGCCGACGCCACCAGTATGGCAGGGATCTATAACCTGATGCTCCATCCCGCTATCCCTTTAACAGGCACGAGCTTTCATTTCCCCCGGGACAAGGTCAATTATTCCCGCACCATCGGCGGTGTCTGTTTTCTCTTTATTACGATCTGGCCGGACTCCGGCAACCGGGTCTGGATGGAAAAAGAACTATCGCGGGTTGATCCCCACACGCCGGTCATCATCGTCGCCCACGATCCCCCGGACGGCGACCCCGCTCACTTCGTCAATCCCAACGGCGACCATGACATCAATAGCCGCGACCGGTTCGAAAACCTGCTGGAAGAATACTCCAAAGACGCCAATAACGCCCTCGGCGACGACGGCAAACCGAAGGACGACCGCATCGAACAACTCGGATTCGTCCGGTTCTTAAAGGCCCACCCCAATATCAAAGCCTATTTTCACGGTCACAACAATTGGAATGAGTTTTATACCTACAAGGGTCCCGATGGAGATATCAGCCTTCCCACCTTCCGCGTCGACTCCCCGATGAAAGGGAAATATTCATCCAAAGACGAACGCCGCCTCTCCTTTCAGGTCATCAGCATCGACCCCGTCAGCCGGACGCTTACCGCGCGGGAATGCCTTTGGAACCCGGACCCTTCCCGACCCGACGCCGCTCCCGTCTGGGGCGAAAGCTGCACGATCCGGCTATAACCCCCGGTCCCCGGACAGACTACTCACCCCGAATCTCCGGACAGACTACTCACCCCGAATCTCCGGACAGACTACTCACCCCGAATCTCCGAACAGACTACTCACCCCGAATCTCCGAACAGACTACTCACCCCGAATCTCCAGACAGATCCTCTTCATGAATTCCCGGAGATATTCCGCCCGCTCTTCCGCCATCCGCCGGCCGGTCGCCGTATTCATCATTGCCGGCAGGCGGAGCAACTGGAGCTGGAAATGGTCCAATGCATATCGCCGATCATCCGGCTCCCTTCCTTCTGCCAGGGGGTCGTCAGCATCGAACAGCAGCCCGTTCACCCGCCCCGCCGTATAAAAAACTCTCGCCAGCCCGATCGCCCCCACCGCTTCCATCCGGTCTGCGTCCTGCAGGATCTTCGCTTCCGCTGTTACGGGCGCCACCCCCGCCGAGTAGCTATGCGCATGGATCGCATGCCGCACTCCTTCCAGCTTCCCGGGTGGAAAATCATTCCACTGCTCCTTTAACAGCCGGACCGCCCTATCCGCGCTCAACCGCGACGCATTCCCCCGATCGGGATGATTCTTGGGCAGTGCAACAAGATCATGGAAATAAGCCGACGCCAGCAGCACCAGCTCATCGGCCGCGGCCCCTTCCTGCCGATCAATTTCCCGCGCCATCCTCCACACCCGCTGAAAATGCCCCAGATCATGTGACCCATCGGTTAGCTGTGCCTGCGAACGGTAATAGGCGATAAACCGTTCTTCCCATTGGTCTGTGTTGCTTTTTTCCATTTTTAAGTGATTTCTTTGGTTGAAAAATACCCTTTTTCCTATTTGCTGTTATTATAATTTGAAGATCATCTTATATTGTGTGTAATTTTGCTTAGGCTCACAGAGGGCACCATTCAATTCTTCCATGGTAAAGGCTTGTATACTAGCGTTCGTTTCGGGGATCTTTTTCTTTTTTCTGATCCTCCAGTCCGCTTGGTGGCTGATACCGGCCGCGCTGACCTGGACAGCGATCTTCGTCTGGCAGGACCGCCAGGATACCCGAGCGAAAGCGAAGGGTACGAGCGTACCCGAGGGAACCGAAGGGTACGACCGAGGAGTGGCGGAGTGTAACGAACGCCACGAACGAGGAGGAGCGAGGAACGAAGCTCCGACGAAGTTCTAGGAACGACGCTTCGACGAAGGTCTAGGCGAGGAACGAAGCCTTGACGAAGCTCTGACGGTACCCGAACGGAGTGAAGGGTACGACCGAGGACAGCACCGGTGGTGCGGTACGAAGGTCGGAGCAGGTCCGTCGAAGTTCTAAGCAATCCCCGACGAAGGTCTAGGAATCATGCAAGCGAAGCCGACCCCGATGCGAATAAGAACGATTAAGTAAGAAGGATCAAGATTATGGGGCTGTTGACTTCCAAAATAAAATGTGGGGATACCTGGTTCACTCATTTCTATCTCTGTCCTTACCTCCCTTTGACAGCCGGGGCAGATGCCCTTTCCCTAAGCCTACTCAAATTCAAGCAGCGCATCCAACCCGACCTCAGTGCCTGGATCGATTGCTCCACCCGGCTGGTTGGCCAGCTGCACGTTCCACCCGACACCATTATTATACGTCCGCTCCGCCACGACGAGACATTCGCCCGCCCGGAATTCCCCTCCGCCCTTGACCTCCTTGGCCAATCCCTTGCCACCCACCTCCGCTGCCGCTACAACCCGGCTCTCCTCACCAAGTCCCGGATCACCCTCCCAAACAAACACCTGACCCGACGCGAACGCACCTCCCAACTCCGGGATGTCTATCACTTCACGCCCACCCCACTTTCCCCCTCCACCCCCTTTCTCCTGATCGACGATATCCTCACCACCGGTACCACTTTGCGGGCCCTCATCGGCACCATCCGCCGCGTCTATCCCAACTGCCCCGTCAAGGCCTTTACCCTGACCCGCGCCGACTATAACCAGCAGGCTTCCCTCACCCCGGCCGGCGCCACCCAGCAGTCCACCCGCGCCGACCATACCCAGCGGGCGACCCTCTCCCCGGCCGACAGCACCCGCCAGGCTCCCCTCTCCCCGGCCGACAGCACCCGTCAGGCTCCCCTCACCCCGGCCGACAGCACCCGTCAGGCTCCCCTCACCCCGGCCGACAGCACCTGGCGGGAAACCCCATGACCGATGGGTACGAAATCACCCCCCTTAATCTCTCCAATCCGATCCATGCGCTAATACGGTTTAGCTAAAATATTGCGAATCTTGTTGCAGCATTTTCGAAATATTGGTTGTCCAGCTTACACAGATGATTGGATTACAGAGGGTAAAAAAAATTGTTAATTCAATTTTAATATTTACCTTAGTTTAATAATTCGCTAAACTTTTGCTTTATGACCATTCAACGATTGCTAGCTCATGCGGCAACGACTCTACTGCTTTGTGTACTTTTCACACAGACCTCCTTCGCTCAAACAAAGACAATCACCGGTAAAGTAACAGACGACAAAGGCATTCCCATCACCGGGGCCACCGTTGTTGCCAAGGGATCCAAATCCGGAACTTCCACAGGTACGGACGGCTCCTTCCACATTACCGTGTCTACTTCTGCCACGACATTGGTAGTCAGCTCGATCGGGTATGGAAGCCAGGAGATTGACATCTCTTCGTCTACTGAAGTGGCTGTTCACCTGACCTCGAGCTCCGCCAACCTCAATGAAGTAGTGGTGATCGGTTACGGTACCGCCCGCCGCGCGGACATTACCGGCGCTGTCTCCTCGGTGAAGGCCAAGGACTTTAATGCCGGCGCGACCACTCCGGAGCAGCTGATGACCGGTAAAGTCACCGGCGTCCAGGTCGCTGAAAACAGCGGCGCACCGGGTACCGCCATCAACGTAAAGATCCGGGGTAACAACTCGATTTCCAGCACTTCCAACCCGCTCTATGTGGTTGACGGAGTTCCGCTGGATGCCACCTATCCGGTTGCTCCCGATAAATTGGGCGTCGTCGGTACGGTAGCCCCGGCAAACGGCCTGCTTTTCCTCGATCCGGCAAACATCGCCAACATCACGATCCTGAAGGACGCCTCCGCTTCCGCCATCTATGGCGCCCGCGGTGAGAACGGCGTCATCCTGATCGAAACCAACAAGGGTCCCGGTAAAACGCAGATCGACGCCGGATTCAAATTGACCACCGGCGCCGGGCTTATCAAAGCGAACGACCTGATGAACGCCAGCGAATACCGTAAAGCGATCGCACAATACAGCATCACTACGGATTCCGGCGCCTCCGTCGATCCATTCAAAGCCATCCAGCAAAATAAGCTCACCGGAGTGTATACCGTCGCCATCAACGGCGGCGGCGAGAATGGAAGATACCGGGCTGTCTTCTCCGCTACCGATCAGAACGGCTATATCCTCAAGTCGGGGCTCGAACGGTATAACGCCTCTTTCTCCGCCGACCATTCCTTCCTGGACAAACGGCTGAAGATCGCCTTCAACCTTGCCCTGGCGAATTACAGACTGCAAACGGCGCCGACCAGCGCGGAGGCCGGTAGCAATGGCAACATGATCAGCATGGCCCTGCAGTGGAACCCTACGCTGAACCTCTACAGCCCCAATGGTACCTTTAACCAAACCAACCCGTCCGGACAGGGCAACCCGCTCGCCATGTCGAGTTACTATGACAGTTATGCCTATGTAACCCAGTTGTTTGGCAATACGAGCATCTCCGCGAAAATAACCAAGAACCTGAGCTATACCTTCTTGTATGGTGTCAACTACGCCCAATCGACACTCGACGAACAAACCGTGGGCCTGCTTCAGGCCGTTGGTAGTAACTCCAACCTTGGGCTGGCGGAAGTTGGAACCGCCAATCTGATGTCCCAAACTCTTACGCATACCCTGACCTGGGACCAGAACGTCAATGAAAATTTCAAGTTGAATGTGCTGGCTGGTTATGAATATTACAGCAGCACGGGTCTCCAGGACAACGAATCCTGGGGCTACGGCTTCACTTACAACGTGCTCGGCGGTCCGCAATACAACATCCCCTATTACAAGGCGATGCAGACAATGAAACAGTCCAACCTCAGTACCAACACGGATGCCCCGGCTACATCAGAACTGCAATCCTATTTTGGCCGGGTGCGCGTGACTGCAATGGATAAATACACGCTGACGGCTGTCGTCCGCGACGATGGTTCGAATAAACTGGGGGCCAACAACAAGTACGGGATATTCCCCTCCTTCGGCTTGGGCTGGGATATCTTAAAGGAAGACTTCATGTCCCGGCAGAATCTCTTCACTTATTTGAGCCTTCGCGTTGGCTACGGACAAACGGGTGGTACCGACGCCATCCCCTACCCGGGCTTTCAGAGCTCACTGGTCAACCTTACCGGCTATGGTACGGTTGGCGTAGGACCTGCTACGGCGACCCAGAACTACGGCAATCCGGGTTTGAAATGGGAAACGCTGACCTCAACGGATGGCGGTATCGACTTCGGTCTTTTGAATAACCGGCTTACCGGTGAGATCGACGTCTATAGCAAGTCAACCACCAACCCATTGTTCCCCGGAACCCTTCCGGTCCCGTCTTCGGGTGCTACCGTCTGGCAGAACCTGCCCGGACATATCGATAACAAAGGTTTTGAGATCGGCCTTACCGGCATGATCGTCCAGAACAAAGACTGGCATTGGAGCTTGCAAGCACTGGTCTCTTATAACAAGAACAAATACATCGCCCCGGCCCTCGGAGCTTCTCCCCTCTTCCTGACGGGTCAGATCTCCGGCAACGGCGTATCGGCTACTTATGCTGAAGCGATCGCGAACAACCAGCCCATCGACGCCTTCTACCTTCGTACCTGGACCGGCTATGACCAGAATGGGATCTCTACGGTAAAAAGCCAGGGTTCCAGCTATGTCGGCGATCCGAACCCGCACTACATCGTTGGGGTCAACACGGAAGTAGGGTACAAGAAATTCACCCTGGCTGTCAATTCGCATGGAGCATTCGGGTTTGATATCTATAACAACACGCTGCTGACGGTGACCAACCTCCAGGAATTGAACAATGGTAAGAATGCGGCCAAGACGGTGGTCGGTACCGGCGAAAGCATGGCAGATCCCGTTTCCGCTTCTACCCGCTACCTTGAAAAAGGGAATTTCATGAAACTGGGGAATATGACCCTGTCCTACAACCTCGGGAGTTTCGCAACTTATGTTAAGGGTGCCCGCGTATTTGTCAGCGCTAACAACTTGTTCGAAATAACAAAATACCACGGATTCGACGCGGAAGTTAATACCTATGCATCCAACGGCGGAAGCGTTCCTTCCCTTAATGTGGACTACATCGGTTACCCGACATTCCGGACCGTCACTTTTGGCCTAACATTCTCCCTTAACTAAAAATATAATAACAGCTATTTTATGAAACGATATAAATTAAACGGTTTTCATCTTCTGCTCGTGGCCGCGCTGGCGACAATGGGTTGTACCAAGCTGAAGGAAAACGAACAAAACAAGCTGGTGATCGGCAACGGTGGATCAGCAAACGCCGGCACACAGCTCATTGCCGCTTACAACGACCTGAATACCGTAATGCACGGCCAGGATGAGATCTTCTCCCTCCAGGAGAACACTACCGACGAATGTCTGGTGCCCACCCGCGCAGGTGACTGGGACGACAACGGCGTATGGCGCGTGTTGCACGCTCACGCCTGGGACGCCACCCACGGCCAGGTCCAACAGGTCTTTTCCAACCTTGGTATCCTGGAAAGTGATGCCACGACGGTCCTTGCGCTCAACCCGACAGCGGAGCAGGCCGCCGAAGCAACCTTCCTCCGGTCTCTGGCGCAGTACTATTTCGTCAACCTTTTCGGACAGGTTCCATACCGGACGATCCCGAACTACAATACCATCAATGCATCGCCGGTCATGACACCGGCAGAGGCCATCGATACGCTTGTCACTAACCTGACCGCGATCATCCCTCAGCTGAACCAGACCCTGAACTACTACGTCACCGCCAATGCAGCCCGCTTCCTGCTCATGAAAGTGCTGCTCAACAAACAGGCGTTCCTGAACCCGACGAAACCCGCGGCCCAGGTGGCAGCGGATATGCAGCAGGTTTATACCCTGGGCCAGGCGATCACAGGTTACACCCTTACCACTAATTATTTCGATAACTTCGGCCCCAACAACGGCGGATTCGGCGCCCCTGGCACCGGCGGCCAATCGACGGAGAATATCTTCGTCTACGGCAACAATGGTACAGCCACCAACCCCAACGGTACCGGTAACGGTGCCATCGATGATCGTTGGATGATGGCCCTTCACTACAATTCGTATGATCAGGGTGGTAACTACGGCTCTGCCGGCTGGAATGGCTTCAGCACCATCGCCGACGTCTATACGGCCTTCGATCCCACCGATACCCGCAAAGGTAACAGACCTTACCCCAGTGCTAACGTGCACGGCGTTTCCCCCATCTCCGGCCTGAATGTTGGTCTGGATTCCGGCGCCCAAATGAATGAGGCCGGCGTCCAGGAAATGGACAGAAGAGGTAACCTGCTGTCCTTCCAGGGTGTGGTCGCCAATACCGAAACCGATCTTCACACACTTGAAGGCGCCGGCATCCGCGGGATCAAATACTATCCCGACTATGCTAACTATACCGGCCATGCTTCTAACCAATTGGCGATCTTCCGTTATGCAGATGTATTGCTGATGATGGCTGAAGCCGACCTCAGCGGCGCAAGCGGCGGCGCAGGCGACGCCCTGTCGATCGTCAACGGTCTTCACACGACACGGGGAGCCGCAGCGCTGTCCGCGATCTCCCTCGTTAACACCGCGAATCTTTATGACCCAACAACCATGCTGGAAGAAAGGCAAAAAGAGCTCTGGTGGGAAAGCTGGAGAAGGGAAGACATGATCCGGATGGGCGTATTCCTTTCCGCCTGGAATCTGAAGACCGCAGACGTCGGAACAACCTATATCCTGTTCCCGATCCCTGTCGCACAGTTGGTGGCTAACCCCAACCTCAAACAGAATCCCGGCTACTGATCATCGGAACGATCCTTCACATATCTTTATCGCAAAGGTCATTATTTAATAATGACCTTTGTATTTTTACAGCCATGAAGTTATCGTCCGGATCGCTGATACTTGCCTGCCTGCTTGCCCTATCGTCTTTTCTTTCCTGCAGCCACCCGCATGAGGAACAAACCATGTTCACCCTGATGGACAGCACCGGCATCCGCTTCGAGAACAACGTAGAGGATGGTAAACTCGACAACAGCTTTCTCTTCCGAAATTTTTACAACGGCGGCGGCGTAGCGATCGGCGACATCAACAACGACGGCCTGCCCGATATCTTCTTCACCTCCAATATGGGCAACAACAAGCTCTACCTCAACAAAGGAAATTTCAAATTTGAAGATATTACCGACAAAGCAGGAATACATCAGGACAGCATGTGGAGCACCGGCGTTACAATGGTGGACATCAATGGCGACGGCTGGCTCGATATCTACGTCTGCAACTCCGGCCACATGAGCAGCGGAAACCGGAGGAACCAACTCTATATCAACAACCACGACGGTACCTTCACTGAATCAGCACACCAGTACGGCCTCGATATCTCCGCCTATTCCACTCAGGTCACTTTCTTTGACTACGACGGCGACGGCGATCTCGATTGCTTCATGATCGATAACAGCCCCATCCCCGTCAATACCCTCAACAACGCCAACCGGCGCGACCTGCCCGACTCCGCATGGCCCGTCGGCCCTATGTTCAAGGGTGGCGGAGACCATCTCTTCCGCAACGACAACGGCCATTTCACGGAGGTGACCCAGAAGGCCGGCATCCACGGTAGCCTGATCAGCTTCGGCCTCGGCGCACTCGTCACCGACATTAACGGCGACGGCTGGCCGGATATCTACGTTTCCAACGATTCCTATGAACGCGATTACTTATACATCAACCAGGGCAACGGTACCTTTAAAGACGAACTGGAAAATTGCATGGGTCATATCAGCATGTCCTCCATGGGCACCGATATGGCCGATATCAACAACGACGGCTACCCGGACCTCTTCACGACCGATATGCTCCCCGGCGATGAATACCGGTTAAAAACAACCGGCTCCTTCGACAATATTAATTTGTTTCAGACCAAGCTTCGCGCCGGCTTCTATTACCAATACGTCAAAAATTGCCTGCAGCTCAACAACCGTCACGGTAAGTTCATCGAGATCGGTAATTACGCCGGCGTCTCTGCCACCGACTGGAGCTGGGGCGCATTGATGTTCGACATGGATAACGACGGTTATAACGACATCTATGTTTGTAATGGCGTCAACAGAGACGTCACCGACCTCGATTTCCTGAACTTCTTCGCCGACGATGTATATCAGAAGATGGCCCTCAGCGGCAAAAAAGAGAATATCGACGTTCTCCTGGGTAAGATCCCCCGGACCCCGCTCCTGAGCAAATGCTTCCGCAACCTGGGCGACCTGCATTTCCAGGACATCGGCACGGACTGGGGGTTTACCCATCCCGCCTTTTCCAATGGCGCCGCCTACGGCGACCTCGATAACGATGGCGACCTCGACCTCGTCATCAACAACGAGAACGGTCCCGCCTTCATTTATCGCAACAACGCCCGCCGGCTCAACCACAACCATTATATCGGCGTCCTGCTCCGCGGCAACCCGCCCAATACCTTCGCCATCGGCAGTAAGATCCGCCTCTACCGCGACTCTTCGGTCTTCTACCGCGAAGTCATCCCCTCCAGGGGCTTCCAGTCCTCCGTCGATTACAAACAGATCATCGGCCTCGGCCGCCTCCCCGCCGTCGATTCCCTCGTCATCACCTGGCCCAACGGCCAGTCAACCCGATTCCTCCACCCTAC
>Ga0210383_10002146_pt1 | contig 17856 bp, 19 predicted proteins | sample IncBWC14OmetaG_FD_160072 | JGI IMG/M metagenome (GOLD analysis project Ga0210383, IMG submission 160072) | Forest soil microbial communities from Barre Woods Harvard Forest LTER site, Petersham, Massachusetts, United States - Inc-BW-C-14-O ...
CGCTCATCGAGGGTTCTCTGACTATTCCCGGCTACAGCATGGAGGGCTGGTACGGCCGGATCTTCCTCGGCTGCGGCTTCTTCGACTCGGACAAGCCGATCAAGAAGTTCACCAAGAAGGAGCTGGCCGATCTTCTCTACAAGGAGCCGACCAAGATCAAGGTCGACGGGGTCAACCTGACCTACGAGGGACTGATCCCGCGGATCCAGAAGTCGATGCTCTCCAAGGACTTCGACTCGCTACAGCCGCACGTCCGCGCCTTCGTGGAGCGGGCGGTCACGTTCACCACCTGTCCAGAGTGCGCGGGAACCCGCCTCAGCGCGGAGGCTCGGTCGTCGAAGATCAAGGGGATCAACATCGCCGATGCCTGTGCGATGCAGATCACCGACCTGGCCACATGGGTAAGCGAGCTCGACGAGCCGTCGGTTGCACCGCTGGTAGAGGCGCTGGCGGCGACCCTCGATTCGTTTGTGGACATCGGGCTTGGCTACCTCTCGCTCGAGCGGCCGTCCGGCACGTTGTCTGGCGGCGAGGCCCAGCGCGTCAAGATGATCCGTCAACTCGGTTCCTCGCTGACCGACGTGACGTACGTCTTCGACGAGCCGACCATCGGGCTGCACCCGCACCACATCGAGCGAATGAACGGCCTGCTTGTGCAGCTGCGCGACAAGGGCAACACGGTGCTCGTGGTGGAGCACAAGCCGGAGACGATCGCGATCGCCGACCATGTGGTCGACCTCGGCCCGCGGGCGGGGAGCGAGGGCGGCGAGGTGATGTTCGAGGGGACCGTCGAGGGGTTGAAGGCGAGCGACACGATCACCGGCCGCCACCTCGAGGACCGGGCGGCTCTCAAGCAGGCTGTGCGCACGCCGGGCGGCAACCTCAAGGTTCGCGGCGCCGCGACCCACAACCTGCGTGACGTCGACGTCGACATCCCACTCGGCATGCTGGTGGTCATCACCGGCGTTGCGGGCTCGGGCAAGAGCTCGCTGATCCACGGCTCGGTCTCTGGTGCAGACGGGATCGTCACCGTCGACCAGACGGCAATCAAGGGCTCACGTCGCAGCAACCCAGCGACGTACACGGGGCTGCTCGAGCCGATCCGCAAGGCATTCGCGAAGGCCAACGGCGTGAAGCCGGCTCTGTTCAGCGCCAACTCCGATGGTGCCTGCCCCAATTGCAATGGCGCAGGCGTGATCTACACCGACCTGGCAATCATGGCCGGTGTCGCTGCCCCCTGCGAGGTATGCGAGGGCAAGCGATTTCAGGCGGAAGTACTGGAGTACACGTTCGGCGCCAAGAACATCAGCGAGGTGCTTGCGATGTCGGTGATCGAGGCCGAGGAGTTCTTCGGTGGCGGTGATTCAGAGCTCCTCGCAGCGCACAAGATCCTCGCCCGGCTGGCCGATGTTGGGCTTGGCTATCTCAGCTTGGGCCAGCCGCTCACCACCCTGTCAGGCGGTGAGCGCCAGCGGCTCAAGCTGGCCACCCGCATGGCCGAGAGCGGCGAGGTGTATGTCCTCGACGAGCCGACCGCGGGCCTACACCTGGCCGACGTGGAGCAGCTGCTCGGCCTGCTCGACCGCCTGGTCGACTCCGGCAAGTCGGTGATCGTGATCGAGCACCACCAGGCGGTGATGGCGCACGCCGATTGGATCATCGACCTCGGTCCCGGCGCCGGTCGCGACGGTGGGAGGATCGTCTTCGAGGGTGTACCAGCCGACCTCGTGGCCGCTCGCTCGACCATCACCGGCGAGCACCTAGCGGCCTATGTCGGCAGCTGACACAGGCCGCTAGGTGCTCGCACTGGCAACCCGGCCGGCAGCGGTCTGGCAACGGGCTGCTACTTGAAGTAGTGCCCCTGATCGAGGTCTGCGATCAGGCCGGGCTGTACCGGCTGCCATCCGAGCAGCTCTTGGGTGAGAGCGCTCGAGACCGGACTATCGAGTCCGAGGAACCCCGCCAGCCAGGTGAAGTGCTCGCCCGCGTCATCAGGCGAGATCGAGGCGACCGGGACATCGAGGTGGCGTCCGATCACCTCGGCGACGTCGCGGATCGCCACGCCCTCCTCGGCGACCGCGTGCAGTGTTGAGCCGGCCGGCGCCTGCTCGAGCGCGAGACAGAACAGGTGAGCGGTATCGAGGCGGTGCACGGCGTTCCAGCGGTTGGCCCCGTCGCCGATGTAGCCGGAGACGCCCTTCTCGCGGGCGATGCCTACGAGGGTCGCCATGAAGCCGTTGTCGCCCTCACCGTGGTTGGTGGGCGCAAGGCGCACGATCGAGGAGCGCACACCGCGGGATGCCATCGAGAGCACCAGCTCGGCGGTTTCCCACCGCGTCCGCGGCCCGCTCCCCCATGCCACCATCGCTGGGTTCGAGCCATGTCCGTCGCGCTCGGTTGCCAGCTGTCCCGGTGAGATCCCGAGTGTTCCGGAGGCGATCAGGAACGGCCGGTCTGAGCCCGCCAGGGTCTCGCCGATCGTCTCGACGGCGCGACGGTCGGCGTCGGCGGCGCCCTGGAAGTCTCCCGAGAAGGCGAGCTCGTGCTTGAACGCAAGGTGAATCACACCATCCGAGTCAGCAGCGCCGGCCCGCAGTTGATCGAGATCGTCGAGAGAGCCGCGGTGGACCTCAGCTCCTGCAGTTGTGAGGGCAGCCGCCGAGGCATCTGAGCGGGCAAGCCCGACGACTTGATGTCCCGCCTCCAGGAGCTCGGGAACGACGGCGGAACCGATCCAGCCGGATGCTCCAGTGACGAATACGCGCATGACAAACCTCCAGGTAGAAGTACGATGACAGTGACTGCCATCAATGTAGCACTCCGATGTCAGCCACTGTCGTGAGGTAGGATTCAGGCATGGGTCGCTGGGAGCCAAATGCGCGTGGGCGGCTCATGCAGGCCGCGTTTGCGCTATACGGCGAGCGTGGTTTCGAGCAGACGACTGTGGCCGAGATCGCCGAGCGCGCAGGATTGACCGAGCGGACCTTCTTCCGTCATTTCGCGGACAAGCGCGAGGTCTTGTTCGCCGGTGCGGAGGCGTTGCAAGAGCTGCTCGTCAGCACGGTCATCGGGGCGCCCGCATCGCTCGCGCCGATCGACGCCGCGGCCGTCGGTCTCGAGGCCATTGGCGGCTTCATCCAGGAGGGTGGCGATCTTGCCCGCCAGCGCCAGGCGATCATCGCCTCGAGCGCGGAGCTTCAAGAGCGTGAGTTGATCAAGCTCGCATCGCTTGCCGCTGCGCTCGCCGAGGCGCTACGCCAGCGCGGCGTTGGCGATCCAGTCGCGAGCTTGACCGCCGAGGCCGCGATCGCCGTCTTCAAGGTCGCGTTCGAGCGCTACGTCGATGCGGCCAATCAGCAGGACCTGCCCACGGTCATCCGAGAGTCGCTCGACGGTCTGAAGGTCGTTACTGGCGGCCACTCCGGCGACTAACGATCACGGCCCATGCGGTCTCTATGTTGGATCAGATGACTGTTGAGAGGCGGCACTATGGGGACGACGCTGAGCTGCTCAGCCGTCGGTGTTGGCGCGCTTGGCCCAAGCTCGACAGGATGCGCGTCAAGCGCAACGAGCGCAGCCCTGAGGCGCTCGAAGTTCTCCGGGTCCGGTGATGGAGTGACATCAAGGTCCTTGGTGGTGCGACGGCGTCCATGCACCTGTGCTGCAACCCCGCCTATGACCAGATAGTCCACCTCGTGATCTGCAAGCACCCGAAAGAGCTCACGCAGGTCGAGGGGGCGTTCCGGGGATCCACTCACGACGGCACATACCTGGTGGCCGGATGGCCGGCCCTACGTGCATCTGCGCCGGCGATTTCCAACTGCGTTGCGACTAGGTTCCACGAGGCCGCCTCACGCAGCCGTTCGCGCGCGCTTCTGCGCACCGCTTCTCCCGCCGCGTCAGCCAGCGGCTCGCTGTCCAAAACGAGGCGCTCGCCGAGCAGTGTCAGCAGATGGGCCAGTCGATCCAGCGTCGGCGACTCCACCCCACGCTCGATCCGGCTGATCGCGTCCTGGCTTGTCCGTGCGCGCACGGCGAGTTCTCGCTGGCTCACGCCTTGTCGTCTACTTGCCTCGCGCAGCAACTGCGAAGCACTCTTGCTACACCGCATACGGTGTATGTATATCTCGATCGCGATGGACGACCCGACGTTGGGTGGACCGCTCCCTCTCGTCCCTTCCGGTCGTCTGTTTGGTCTGCGCTTGCGCGCTCGGTTTGGCCGCAAAGCATAAGCTCGTTCTGCGATGCTCTCAACGCCGAGCTTTTCGTTTGCCTCCGGGGATGGCCTACGCAACTCCGGTCCGATATTGATGTCTTAGCTGTCATGAGACGAGTTCTGGCGCTAGCTGTCTGGATTGCACTGTCTGCCGCGAGCAGCGCCGCTGCAGCGCCAACGTTGATCGCGCCGCTGCACGGGGGGACCACCATCGAGTCTTTCGGCGACTTACAGGTGTGGAGTGATTACAACGCGACCGACAAGAGCTGGCACCTTGTCGTGGACAGCGACGGCCTGATCTCGACGCCGCCTGTCCCTGCCGCCACACGTGCGATCGAAGCCGACGTTGGTCCTGGTCCATCCGGCTCACCGCTACTCGTCTACAAGGTCTGCCCAAGCGGCTGCCATCTTGTCGTTTCAGGAGTCGATGGGAGCGATCCTCGTGTGGTCCCCGGCAGCGACGCGCCTCGGGAGCCGACGATTTGGGGCGAGCGGGTCGCTTGGGTGAGGGACGCGAATCAGGTGATGACAAGCCTGCTCGACGGTAGCGGGCGAAGAATGCTCGGCGGCGCGCCGCGAAGGCTGTGCCAGCCAGCAAACAAAGAAACGCGCGCGAGCTGCGAAACCACGACGAACCGCAGCGTCACTGGTCTGCAGCTGCACTACGGGCGGCTGGCGCTGACTGACTCGTTCTACACCAGAAATGGAGGCGGGAACGGCGAAGGCGAGGTCCTGACCGAGTCGGTCCAGGGCGGTCCGCAGCATCTCATCGCGCTGCAAGGAGTTGAAGAAGGCGGGGGAGAAACGTTCTGGCTCGGTCCCTCCTGGTCAGAAGGAAAGCTCTACTTCTACGCGGACGGTCTCTCTGAGTGCGTCGAACACTGCATATACGTGTATGGATTCGATCCGACGCACGATACGTATGTTCGAGCGACTGCGTCCACCGAGCTCAACGGATTCGCGATGGCAGCAGGGCTTCGGGCGTATGAAGCGACCGCTCCCGGCAACGGCGAAACCACTCCGAAGGCCTGTGCAGAAGCACTCAAGGGCGAACCGGCCGGGGAATACCTCATTACGGTGATTCCGTGCGTCGTACGCCTGAGCGCTCCGATTGCGTTCAAGCCAACACGCCCGCCCATCTCGTTTCCCTGATTATCAGGCTCCGGGACCAGGACGGCCCTGAGGCTGGCTCCCGGGCCGGTTTGCGGCGGTAAAATCGTTTGGACTACGAGTGATGAGATGGCTGTGGCTGTTGGCCTGCTGAACGACACCCGGAGGCAGACGCTTGAGGCGGTCTGTGACACGTTTGCGCCCTCGATCGAGGTCGATGACGGTGGGCAGGTGCTGCGCGACACCAAGGGCGTTTGGATCGGCGACGGCTCGGCGTTTCCGACCGCGCCGGGCGTGAACCCTATGATCTCGATCATATCGCTCGCGCACCGCACGGCAGCCAACATGCTCGCGGCTTGAAAAGGAGGTCTCAAATGGCATCTGTCAAAAGCGATCTGCAGAACGCGCGCGTCGGCGATCGGTCGAGCTTCCGGGAGGGGCCGCCGCACGAGCTGTTTCGGCGGCTGCGCTCGGAGTGCCCGGTGCACTGGTCGGACGGCATCACCGATTACCCCGACGAGGACGGCTTCTGGTCGGTGACCACGGCCGAGGATGTGTACGAGGTCAGCCGCAACTGGCAGACGTTCTCCTCGGAAATCGGCGGCTTCACGGCCACCAAGAAAACGGGACTGTCGCTGGAGATGCAACAGGCGATGTTCATCGGGATGGACCCCCCCAAGCACGACCGCCTGAAGGCGCTCTTCCAGCGCGGCTTCACGCCCAAGCGGATCGCCGAGCACGAGGACGCGATTCGCGCGATCACTACCGAAGTGCTCGACCGGCTCGCCGGTCGGGAGAGCTGCGATCTCGTCGACGACGTCGCCCAGCCCGTGGTGGCGCGTGTGATCGGCAGCTTCATGGGACTCACGCCCGAGGACGACGCGGTGTGGGCCAGGCTGATGAACGCGATCGTCGGAGCCGGTGACCCGGATGCCACGCCGGATGGCGCCGACAGCGTGATGGAAAATGAGGTGCCCGAAGTGTTCGAGCGCTGCGGGCGGCTGATCGCCGAACGCCGCGCCGCGCCGACCGAGGACCTCACGAGCGTGCTCGTGCACGCCGAGCTCGACGGCGAGCAGCTCCAGGACCACGAGATCGTGATGGGTTTCCTGCTGCTGATGGCCGCCGGGAACGACAGCACCAAGGCGACGTACTGCAGCGGGATGCGCGCACTGATGGAAAGCCGCGACCAACTGCGCGAAGTCGTGGAGGACCCGACGCTGATACCTGGCGTCGTCGAGGAGTCGCTGCGCATGTTTCCCGCGTTCGCCCACTTCGCCCGCACCGCCACTCGCGACACCGAGCTGCACGGCCAGAGCATCCGCGAGGGGGAGAAGCTCGTGATGTGGTACCCGTCCTCCAACCGCGATGAGTCCCGCTACGAGGACGCCGAACGCTTCGACATCAAGCGCAACCCCGAGCACCAGGCGTTCGGCGCCGGCGGCAGGCACTACTGCCTGGGTACCGCGCTCGCGCGCCTGGAGCTGCGGATCCTCTTCGAGGAGACCCTCACCCGCTTTCCCGAGATCGAGATCCTCGACACCCCGACCTACCTCGAATCGACGTTCGCCAACCAGATGAAAACGCTGCCGGTGCGGCTCTCGCCGGCGCCGCCTGGAGGAGAACACCTGGACGACGGACAGATATCCAAATGAACATTTCGGATCCCCGAAGGGACTGCTTCGAGCGCCAGGTTCCGTCTTCCGGGCGAGCCGACGCTCGGAAGTCGCCAGAACGTCATGCTCGCGGCGCTCACACTGTCGATCCTTGATGTCCTCGAGCAGGTTGGAGTAGAGCGCGACTACGCGATCGAGCTAACCGGAGACACCTGCTGGCGTTTTTACCGCCGCTGGGGCAGGGCCACCAAGACCGATCCTGGGCGGATGGATTCTGACCACCTACTGGTGGGGCTGGGTGTTCCTCGTCAACGTGCCGGTCGCCCTGATCGGGTTCGCGGCTGCCGCCGCTCTGTTGCCGGAGTTCCGGGCTCCACAGCGACCGGGCTTGGATTTGACCGGAGTAGGCGCTTCTGTCCTCGGCCTCGTGGCCGTCACCTACGGACTGATTAGGGGGGGCGAGGACGGCTGGAGCAACCCCGGCGCCCTGCTGATGATCTTTGTCGGGATCGCGATCCTGGCCGGCTTCCTTGCCTGGGAGCGCCGGTTGACGCGTCGTCCCGGCGGTCAACCGCTGCTCGACATGACGCTGTTCAGCTCGGCTTCGTTCACCTGGGGCTCGATTTTCGCCGCGATGTCGTTCCTGGCTTTGATCGGCGTCCTGTTCACGATGCCTCAATACTTTCAGGGCGTACTCGGCACAACGGCGATGGGTTCGGGCCTGAGGCTCTTGCCGTTGGTCGGTGGAATTCTGATCGGAGCCGTTCCTGCTGGTCTGCTCGCCAAGCTTGTGGGCGCCAAGCTTGCCGTCGCTGCCGGATTCGGCCTGCTCGTCGTAGGGCTGTCCCTGGGGGCCACGACGAGCGTCGATTCGAGTGGCTCCTTCGTCGCGATCTGGCTGGTGATCGTCGGCGCCGGGATGGGTCTCGCCCTCGCTACTTCGACCTCCGCCGCGCTCATCGAGCTGTCTCCGGATCGCAGCGGCGTCGGCTCAGGAGTGGTGGAGGCGATCGACGAGATCGGTGGACCATTGGGCATCGCGATCCTCGGCAGCGTGGTCAGCACCGGCTATCTCGCCCACCTCAATCTTTGGGGCCTGTCGACGCCCGCCGCCAGTGCCGTTCGCCAGAGCGTTTTTGGTGGCGTGGCAGTTGCTAAGCAGTTGCAGTTGCCGACGCTCGTGGTGTCAGTGCGGACAGCCTTCGTGTAGGGCATGGACAACGCGCTGCTCGTCTCAGCCCCAGATCCTCACCCTCCATGCCGAAGTGTCGGCTCGGCCCCGGCGTCCTCAAGCTTGCGGGTAAGCCATTCGATGATCTCGCATATGGTGTCGCCTTGAATAATTTCTTGGCGTGCCATAATCTATGTCTATGTCTGTGTCCAGCAAGGATATTTTGCGAACCCCTGCCATCGAGGATTACTCGAAGGCGATCTTCTCGCTCGAATCGCGCAAGGACGAGCCGGTTTCAACGAATGCGCTCGCCGAGCGCCTGGGAATCACCTCGGGATCTGTCTCAGCGATGCTCAAACGACTCGACGAGCTCGGCCTGATCACGCATGTGCCATATCGAGGTGTGCGCCTGACTGATGACGGTAGGCGCATAGCGCTCGAGGTCATCCGCCATCATCGCCTACTCGAGAGCTATTTGGCTGAGGCGCTGGGGATGCCTTGGGATCGCGTGCACGCCGAGGCGGAGGTACTCGAGCACGTTCTCTCCGACGATCTCGAGCAGCTGATCGCGGCCAAGCTCGGACACCCCACCGTCGATCCCCACGGCGACCCCATCCCCAGTGCTGAGCTCGAGCTCGACGAGCGCATCACCGATCGCATGGAGAGCCTGCAGCCCGGCGACGCAGGGCTGTTCGTGCGCGTGTCGGACTCCGATCCGGAGATGCTTCGCTACCTCGCCGACCGTGGCATCGCTCCGGGCGAGCGCTTCACTGTGCGTGAGCGCCAGCCATTCGGTGGGCCCTTGTTCGTGCAGTTCGGCGAGCGCGAGCACGCAATCGGCGGACAGCTTGCAGGCGCAATGCGCGTCGAAGTCGACTGTCCCGCCGCACAGCAGGCGCCGACCCCCGAACGAGGAGCGGTGGATGAGCACGCCTGAAGTCGCCGCCGCGCCCTCCCCCCTGCTGCGCCAGCCGCAGCCGACCGATGAGGACACCGCCCGCTCCCGCGATCGCTCACGCGTTCACCACGCCCGCCGCGAGCGCCGGCGCTTGCATCTGCTGTGGCTGCTCGTCGGTCCCGGCATCCTTGCCATGCTCGGCGAGAACGACGGCCCGAGCATGGTCGCCTACGCCTCCGACGGTGCCCAATACGGCCTCGGCTTCTTCGTCCCGTTCATCCCCGTCCTGTTTGTTATGGCGTATGTGTGCCAGGAGATGTGCATGCGCGTCGGTGCGGTAACGCACCGCGGCTACGGCGAGCTCGTGTTGCAGCGCTACGGTCGCGTATGGGGCTGGTTCGGTGCGGCCGACCTCACGCTCACGAACCTCGTCACGCTCGTTGCGGAGTTCGTGGCCATCCGCGTCGGGCTGGCCTACTTCCACCTCGGCGCTGGTATCGCCGTCGCGCTTGGGCTGGCGCTTGTGCTGTTCACCCTCAGTGGTGGGCGCTACTGGCGTTGGGAGCGGATCGTGCTGGGTCTCGCCGCCTTCAACGGCCGTTCCTGCTCGCTGCGATCCTCGTCAAGCCGAACGTCGGCACGATCGCCAGCTCACTCGATTTCACGCCGTTCCCCGGCGGTGGCTTCAACACGCTCCTACTGCTGCTCGCCTCCACGATCGGCGCCACCGTCACCCCTTGGATGATCTTCTTCCAACAGAGCGCCTCCGCCGACAAGGGCATGACGCCATCCGATGTTGCCCACGGCCGTTATGACACCGCGCTTGGAGCGGTGCTCGCGGCGATCTTCGGCATCGGCGCACTGGTTGCTGGTGCCGCATTGCTCGCGCACGGAGGGTCTGGGATCCAGGGGTTCGCCGGTGCTGGCTTCCCCGAGGCGCTCAAGCACGTCGCCGGCGGGGCTGCCGGGACGGTGTTTGCACTTGGGCTGATCGAGGCCGGGGCTGTCGCCATCCTCACCATCTCCGCCAGCACCGCCTACGCCGCCGGCGAATGCATTGGTGCCTCCCACAGCTTCAACAGCTCGCCTCGGAGTGCCGCCGTGTTCTACGTCGCCAATATCGGCGTGGCGCTGCTCGCCGCCGTCGTAATCCTGATCCCCGGCGCACCACTGCTCTCGATCGCGCTCAACGCCAATGTGCTTGCGACCGTGCTGCTGCCCGTCAGCCTCGTGCTGATGGTCATGCTCGCCAATGACAAGGGGCTGATGGGTCCGTGGGCCAACCGGCGCTCCACCAACGTCGTCGGCGTTGCCGTGATCGCGTTCGTGGGCGTCTGTGGCGCCGCCTACGGCATCGATTCCTTTCTGCAGACCGTCTACCTAATCGGCTCATGAGCGCAGAGACCCCCCTCACCCATGGGGTGCCCGCCGAGCTCGATTGCATCCCCGAGCAGCAGCTTCAAGCCCAGGAGCGCGCCGAGGATGAGATGATCATGCACCTCGAGCGCGACCAGTTCGTCGCCGAGACCTCCCGGCCTGTGCCGCGGGCGCCACTCAGCGCTCAAGCCACTGTCGGGCTGTGGGCGCTGCGCGTGTTCGTCATCGTTGTCAGCCTGATGGTGATCTACACCTTCGTAGAGCAGTTGCACTGACCACGGCGGCCCGCCAAAGCTGTCGGTTCGCCGCTGTGTGCTGCTCAGTTGATCAGCAGCCGCACAATCGCGAACACCCCCACTACCACGATCACTGCCCGCAACGCGTCTGCCGGTAGTCGCCGTCCGTAGCGCGCCGACAGCTGCGCGCCGAGGATCGAGGTGCACGCGATGATCGCTGCCGGCCCCCAGTCGACGTGGGCGGCGAAGATGAAGAACAACCCAGCAACGCCATTGGTCAGTCCCGCCAGCACGTTCTTCAGTGCGTTTGTGCGCTGCAAGTCCTGCGCCAGCGCCACGCCCAGGATCGCCAGCAACAGAATGCCTTGCGCCGCGCCGAAGTAGCCACCGTAGACACCCGTCAAATACACCGCCAGCGGCGCCAGCACGGCGCCCTTGCGCTCGAGATCGATCTCGCGTTTGGCAAGCCAACGTGCCAGGCGCGGCTGTGCCACCGTCAAGATCAGCGCGATCACGATGAACACGGGCACGATCGCCTTGAATGCCGATGACGGCAACACCAGCAGCAGCACCGCACCGGTTATGCCTCCGCTCAGCGACATCGCACCAAAGCGCAGCGCACGCCCGCGCTGACCCGCCAGCTCGCGGCGATATCCGATCGCACCGGAGACCGAGCCGGGGACGAGGCCGATCGTGTTCGACACGTTCGCCGTCACCGGCGCATAGCCAAACGCCAGCAGCACCGGGAAGGTGATCAGGGTGCCACTGCCAACGAGCGTGTTGATCGCCCCCGCCGCCATGCCGGCCGCGGCGATCGCCACGATTTCAGCAGCGCTCATCATGGCTTCGACCAGGCGCTTACAGCGGTGATCAAGCGTGCGGCTCGACGATCGAGCGGGTCAAGCAGATATCGGCACTACCGTTATGCGCCATGGATCTCGTGAAGGCTATCCGCACGCGACGCACCCACAAGGCGTTCACCAGTCAAGCGGTGGACGCCGCTGTATTGGATGAGCTATTCGAGCTTGCCCGCTGGGCGCCCAACCACCACCTCACCAACCCATGGCGCTTTCGCGTGCTCGGCGAGGGCACCCGCGAGCGGCTGATGGCTCTCGCCGAGTCCGAGCAGCCAGGGTCTGCCGTCAAGCTGAAGCGTGCCCCCACGCTCGTAGCCGTCTCAGCTCAACTGGGCGATGACCCAAGCCAGGCCCGCGAGGACGAATTCGCCGTCGCTGTTGGCGCATATCTCGTGCTGCTCGGTGCCCACGCTCGTGGTCTCGCCGGCTACTGGCGCACCGTGCCGCTGCTGGACGATCCACGCGGACGCGAGATCCTCGGCCTGCGCTCCCGTGAGCAGCCTGTCGGACTGCTCTATCTCGGCTACGCCGTGCAGGAGCAGCGGGTGCCCGAGCGCGCGCCGCTCGAGCAGCTTGTCAGCTACCTAGACTGATCTTCATGCACGCGGTGCTGCGGAGCCTCTGGCCCCCATCTGATGACCGCCATGGGCCGCTGGTGCCGGTCATGATCGTGCTCACCGTCGTAACGGGTGTAGTCGATGCGACCAGCTATCTGAAGCTCGGCCACGTGTTCGTCGCGAACATGACCGGCAACGTCGTGTTCCTCGGCTTCGCACTCGCCGGCGCCCACGGGCTTTCCGCCAGCTCCTCGCTGATCGCGCTCGGTTCCTTCCTACTCGGCGCGTCCGCCGGAGGGCGGTTTCGCGCGCGGTATCCCGACCATCGCGGGCACATGCTGCGTACAGCGAGCATCGCCCAGGCGATGCTGCTCGCGATCGCGTTGATCGCCGCACTGGTGCTCACCAAGCCCACGAGCACGCCCGCGAGCTACGCGCTGCTCGTGCCGATGGCGGTCGCAATGGGTATCCAGAACGCCGCCGCACAGCTGCTCGCCGTCCCTGAGCTCACGACCACCGTGCTCACCCGCACACTCACCGGTATCGCCTCGGACCTCGCGCTCCTCGGTCACGGCCACGAGACGGCGGCGATGTTCGCACGCCGCGTCGTAGCCGTCATGGCGATGCTGCTCGGGGCGCTCGTCGGAGGACTGCTGGTACTGCACGTCACAGTCGCCGCCGCCGTGGCCCTCGCCGCTGCGATCGTGTTCGCGGTGGGCGTTTTCGTGCACCTCCTCTCGCGTGCGGATGCACCCTGGGTGAAAACGTGAACAAATCTCTTCAAGGCTCAAAACATGAAGAAATAGCTGCAGTAGCGGGGACTTCATGCGTTAGCCTCTAGCCCGTGAAACGGGGATTGCTTGTAGTTGTCGTCGTCCTGGCGCTGGCTGTCGTGGGGTTCATTGCGCTCTCCGCGCAAGGGCACGATGTTGCCACTGTGCCCGGCACCGGTGCAGGGGAGGCGAGCGCCGCCACCACCCCATTGCCCCCCACTCACTTGGCGGCACTGCCGAGTCGCACGCTCACCAACGGGACTGCGCCGATCTCCGTGGCGCTGTCCGCGCCCGTGTCCCCCACCTCACCAGCACCGATGATCACGCCCAAGGTCGCGGGCGCCTGGAGCATCGTCGGCGACGCCGACGTGTTCACGCCCGCTTCGACGTTCGAGCCTTGTACCGACTACGCGCTGACTGTGTGGGCGCGCACGAGCTCCACCGCCCACGGTCCCTTGGGCAAGCGCCGCACGGTCAACCTACGCGTCGCCTGCCCGTCCATCGCCGGGCTCCAGCAAGCGCTTGCCCGCCTGGGCTACCTCGGCGCAAAGCTCCACCCGCGCTACGACGTGCCCGTGACACGTGGATCGGAGACACGCCGCGAAGCTGCCGAACATGCCTTTCACCCGCCGCGCGGAGCGCTGGTTCCCCACCCCGGCGGTGCGCCGAAAGCTCAGATGGGGCAGCTCGACGCCACCACTCGCGGTGCGCTCGAGGTCTATCAGGCCGACCGTGGGCTGCAGGCCAGCGGCGAACCCAACACCGCCACCTGGGAGTCGCTGCTATTTGACGAGACCGTCAACCGGCGCGACCCGGAGCCCTACACGTGGGTGAGCGTCTCCGAGTCGCTGCCCGAGACCCTGCAAGTGCACCGTGGCAGCCATGTCGTGTTCAGCACGCCCGTCAACACCGGCGTGCCCGGCGCAGAAACCGAACAGGGCATCTTCCCCATCTACGCCCGCTACGTCTCAACGACGATGAGCGGCACCGACGTTGACGGCACCAAATACAACGTGCCCGATGTGCCGTGGGTCAACTACTTCAACGGCGGCGACGCCGTCCACGGCTATCCTCGTGCCTCCTACGGCTTCCCCCAGTCCAACGGCTGCGTCGAGTTGCCGATCGAAGCCGCTCACACCGTCTTCAGCAAGCTCGCCATCGGCGACATCGTCGAGGTCAACGACTGACGCATTGCTTGCCGTCTGCGCTGTGCGCGACTGGAAGCGAGCCGACGGAACCCGGCTACTTGACGGTGAGGGTTCCTTCCATGCCCGCCATACGGTGACCGGGCACCGAGCAGAAGAACTTGTAGGTGCCAGGTTTCAGGTTAACCGTCAGGACCTTCGAGCCGCCCGCGAACGTTGGCGTCGACCCGAGGACCTGGTGCGATGAGGATTCGATCGTCACGTTGTGGTCCAGTGGCGCCGTGTTCGTGAAGTCGATCGACACCTTGCCCGCAGTGGCCGTCAGCGACTTCTTGTCGTAGGCAAGCTGGCCTTCGGGGTTCGCCGCCAGGCTCAGCGCGGCGCTCGGCGCCGTGCTCGAGGTCGTGGAGGTTGTGGTCGACGTCGAGCTGCCGCTGCTCGTAGTTGTCTGCGCTGGGGCCGTGCTCGAGGACGTAGTGTCGCTCGATGAGCTGCCACAGCCAGCCAGGACGAGCGCTCCCACTGCCAGTACGAGGGCTGCCAGCGCGCTGATCCAGCGGATCGAGCGGTGTGTATCGGTGGGAGCGTTGTGCATGGTCATGGTGTCCTCGCGATCAGCTTTCTGGACGGTGAGAGCACACACCATAGGCCACCGCTAGCACTGAGCACTTGACCATAGGCTTTGCCCCGCCAGAGTCGGCTGCATACGTGTAGAGCGGTCACCTTCCCAGCTGCCGTCGGCGCTAGCCGTTCGCCTCGGGCTGGCCATTTGCCTCTGAGGCTGCTTGAGCAGGCTCCGCCGCTTCCACCGACGCCGCCGGCGCAGCCGCGGCTGCCAGATGCGCGCCCAACGAGCCCAGTGCGCCGATCACCAGGGCGGCAGCTGCCGCCCTGCCGGGCCGCTCGCGCCCGCTTTCGCTCAGCGCCAGCACTGCCGCGATCAGCACCACGTTGTACTCGTAGCCGCCGTTGGTCAGCCACGGACCCTTGCTGCCATGCACCGTTTTGATCGCGGTGATCATCGTCGCCGTCAGCACCGATGCCGCCACGGGCGTCGCCACTCCGCTCGCCAGTAGCGCACCGCCGCCCGCCTCGGCTGCGCCGGCTGCGATGGCGTTGGCCTTGCCCGGGCGCAGTCCCATCCCGTCAAATGCCTGCGCGGTCGCGTCCAGCCCATGCCCGCCGAACCAGCCAAATAGCTTCTGTGTGCCGTGTCCGAAGAAGAATCCCCCCACGCTCACGCGCAGCAGCAGTCGTCCGATCTTCATGTCTCAGCGCCTTTCTTCGATTGGCTCGATTTATACGCCTCGCTCTAAGGCGCCGCCGGCGCCACCACGAGCGGGCCGTCTGTCTGCGGGAGCTCACTTGTCTCAAACCCGCTCTGCTCAAGGCGCTCCACGTGCGCCGCATGCTCCAGGAACTCCTCAGCCGTCTCGAGGAAGTTGATGCGCGGCGTGCGGTAGTGCATCGGCACCACCCATCGTGGCGACAAGCGCTCCACCAGCAGCGACGCCTGCTCGGCGCCAATCGTCGGACCGCCACCCACAGGGATAATCAGCAGGTCAACCGTTCCGATTGCCGCCTCCTGCTCGGGGCGCAAGCCGCTCTGACCGAAGTCGCCGAAGTGGCACACGCGCAGCCCGTCCAGCGTGAACACAAAGATCGTGTTCGGGCCACGTGTGGTCCCCGCCTGATCGTCGTGCTCGGAAGCGATCGCCGTGACCTCGCCGAGCGGTGAAGGTAGCGTTCCCGCCGTAGAGCGAAGGGTCACCGGATCGCCGCCGATCGCCTCCACGCCGTTGTGGTCGCCGTGCTCGTGAGTCACCAACAAGAGGTCCGCCTCCACGCCCTCCAGCGGCGGATAATTGAACTCTATTCCCCGGCTTGCCGCTGCCGACATGTCCGCGAATGGGTCGATCGCCACAGATTGCCCACCTGCGCTCAGGTGAAACGTAGACTGTCCGTACCACTCAACGCGCATGCTGCTCCTCCGCTGTTGTAGTTCGCGCGAGCACGCTCACGCCGTTGTGATCCAAGCTCTGTACACCATCCAAGCTCTGCACGCCACTGTCGGCGGCGATCGCCACGCCGTTGGCCAGTGTGCCCGGGGCCATCGGCTGCGGGGTCTCGACATAGTGATACTTGCCCCCACGCAACAGCGACGCGCCGGCCGCGATCAGGCACGCGATGATCGCGAACGCGAACGCCTCGTGCAGTCCCGTGCTGAACGGCGCTGAGATCAGGTGCGGGAAGAACGAGCGGCCGGTCAGCGTCGCGCGGCTGCCCGCCGACAGCGACGCGAGCACGTGCGGGCCGAGCAGGTGTTCCACGGGGTTGTAGCCGAGGAACGCCGCAAACAGCACCGACACCGGTGGCGTGTGCGAGGCGCCGTTTGCCGCCGCCGCCGAGACGCCGTGTGCCTCCAATCCGGAGGCGAGCGTGTGTGGCAAGTTCGACGCCAGCCCCAGGATCATCAGCGTGAAGAACACGCCGATCGAGAGCACCTGCGCGGAGTTCTGGAAGGTCTGGTTCATGCCCCCGCCAGCGCCGCGGTGCTGCGGCGGCAGGCTGTTCATCACCGCCGCCCGGTTCGGCGAGGCGAACATGCCCATCGAGACGCCCACCATCGCGAGCACCAGCGCAAACAGCGCGAACGGGAAGTCGATCGGCAGCAGGGTCAGCAGGAAGAAGCTCACGGCGGAGCCGATCATCCCTCCCGTCGCGAACCAGCGTGCACCGAAACGGTCCGACAGATAGCCCGAAGTCGGGCCGGCGACGAGCATTCCCAGTGTCAACGGCAGCATGTAGATGCCAGCCCACAGCGGCGTTCGCGTGAAGTCATAACCGTGTTGCGGCAGCCAGATGCCCTGCAGCCAGATGATCAGCATGAACATCAGCCCGCCTCGCGCGATCGCCGAGAGAAAGGTCGACAGCGTCCCGAACGTGAACGCGCGAATGCGAAACAGCGGCAGGCGGAACATCGGCTCAGCCACCCGACTCTCGACCACAGCGAAGGCGACCAGGCATGCCACCCCGGCGCCAAGCAACGCCAGCACGCGCGGGCTGCCCCAGCCCGTGGCTGAGCTGCCGTACGGGCGGATGCCATACGTGACCGACACCATGATCAGGATCAGCCCCAACGCGAAGAAGATGTTGCCCCACCAGTCCACCTTCGCGGGTTTGGGGGTGCTCCGCTCCTCGAGCTTTAGATACGCCCACACCGTGCCAAACAGGCCCACCGGCACCGAGATCAGGAACACCAGGCGCCAATCGATCGGCGCCAACAGGCCGCCCAGCACGAGGCCCACGAACATGCCGCTCACGCCCACGATGTTGTTGATGCCCAGCGCCATGCCGCGCTGCGTGGCGGGAAAGGCATCGGTGATGATCGCAGCCGCGTTCGCCAGCAGGAACGCCGCGCCAATTCCCTGCACGATGCGAAACGCGATCAGGTACATCGCTCCCGCCCGCCCATCGAGCCAATCCACCGTCAACAGCAGCGACGCAACCGTGTAGATGACGAAGCCGAGGTTGTACATCTTCACCCGTCCATACATGTCCCCCAGCCGCCCCAGGCTGACGATCAAAACGCTCGTCACCACGAGGAAGCCGAGGATCATCCACAGCAGGTAGAAGCTGTTGGCCGCCACCAGCGGGTCGAGGTGGATGCCGCGGAAGATGTCCGGCATCGCGATCAACGTGATCGAGCCATCCAACGTCGCCAGCAGCACTCCCAACGTCACGTTCGACAGCGCGATCCACTTGTAGCGATCGGAGCCGCTCGAATTGGAGCTACCCGGGCTTGCTTTCCTGCCAGCGCGGGTAGCCACTACGTTATCCATCTAAATAATTATACAGGAAGACTGAGCAGTTTCCCTGCTCTTCTGCGCTAAATTGTTT
>Ga0210383_10002147_pt1 | contig 17851 bp, 16 predicted proteins | sample IncBWC14OmetaG_FD_160072 | JGI IMG/M metagenome (GOLD analysis project Ga0210383, IMG submission 160072) | Forest soil microbial communities from Barre Woods Harvard Forest LTER site, Petersham, Massachusetts, United States - Inc-BW-C-14-O ...
TTCCTTGAAGACTAACGGAGGGCCGCTGACGCGCTTGTCTTTGAGGTCAACGGTCACTTCAACGCAGTCGGCAATCTTAATGAATGGAATACCACTGTTCATCCCGTAGTCTTTGCGGTCGAAGGCCATTGTCCCGGTAATCGAGCCGGTGCCGGTTCCCTTGCCGGTCATTGTGAAGGTCAACTTTTCCGGCTTGTTCACGCCCCGAATCGTGAAATCGCCGTCATCGTTGTCGGGCTTGTTTAAGTGACTGGAACGTAATCAGCGGGTTGTTTTTTACGTCGAAGAATCTTTGCTCTTCAACTTTCCGTCCTTCATGGCGCTTCCCGTATTCACGCTCGCTGCTTGAATCTTGATGTCCAAAACTCCCGTTGCGTAGTCGGAAGACGTAAACGTGACGACGGCGTCCCATTTATCAAAGGTTCCGGCAATCGGTACCGATGCACTAACCACGAATTTAACCGTGCTGTCCGCGTGATTGATTTCGGAAACCGGAACTTGCGCTTCGCCCAGTGACACAAACACAAGAGAGAGAACAAAGCATAGAATCGCTTTCTTCATGGGTTCATCCCACACGATATGCCAGCCCATCGATATCGGCAGGTTGCTTGCGGCACTATTTTTTAGACCTGCTAGAGCTCTTCGCCACTGTCGTTGCCGCCATCTGCTTGCGAAGCTGCTTGTCGCGCTCCAATAATGAATCAAACGTGTTCAACCACTGTTCCAGGGTGAGGTCTGAGATTTTCTTCACCATCACGCTGGACGTGAGCCAGTTCACGGCCTCGCCGCCGGCAAAGTAAAAAAAGCCGTCGTCTTCGCGCAGATTCTCATCGCGCCCACGAGCACGTAGAGCGTCGTTGACCATTTTGCGGGTGACACGATTGGGCTTTTTCCCCATTTGGCCGCTCCCGATTATTTTTCGGGGAGTTTATCTTCCAGCTCGCTGGCCAGCTTGTGTATTTCGGTTGTTTTGGAAAAGGACTGCACCTCTTGCCTGGAGGATTCCACGTTGACGCCCATGTGCTGGCACAGTTTCTGCAACATCTGAAGAATCGTGGTGAGTTCCTGTTCAGAGAGCATGTTCACTTGAAGCCCCAGATGCGAACGCCGGTCCGACTGGCGGGCCATGCGACTTTGAGTGATCAGCACGAAGACAGTCAGAAATACACCTTCCGAAGAAACCAGCAACGCCAGGACCCCGAAGGGAAGCGGATCGAATGGCTTGAGGCCGGGGATCACGTGGAGATTTATCAGAATCCAGCCAGAAATCAGAAGCAGCTGAAATAACAGGAATCCCATATTGCCGACGAGCTGTGTGACTAGCTCGCTGACGCGTTCCGTGGTGGTCCTGCGGCTGAGGGCGTCATGCTCAAGCTTGGCGATGGTTTCAATGTTTTGCTGCGTAGGATCCGCAGCGCGTGTAGCCGGCGGTGGATTATCCATGGGTAGCCTCCTGGAGACATTCCTAGGATATGGCATTGGAGGCGCGCCAACCACCGCGGTTCGAACATGGGCTGCGGTTGAGATCCTCTGTCGCGGACTCCTGAGGACGACGCGGGGAACCTAAGACGCGCGCTCCAAATACGCGAGCGTGGGGAACCCGGGAAAATTCAGACCCTTAGCGAGCCTCGGAAGGCCCGGGCGGCATAGTAAGATTCGGCGCCATTGTGAAACACGAAAACGGTGTCGTAGCGGCGATCGCAAAAGAGGGCGCCGCCGAGTTTTCTGATATGCGAAGGTGTTTGCACCCAGCTCGACGTTTTCGTATCGAAACTTTCCAGTTTCTGCAACTCGCGATATTGTTGTTCCGTCAAAAGCTCAATGCCCATGGCGGCTGCCATATCCATGGCGTTACCTTTTGGTTTGTCCTCTTTGCGTGATTCCAGCGCCGCACGGTCGTAGCAGAGACTTCTGCGGCCTTTCGGACTTTCCGCTGAACAATCATAAAAGATGTATTCGCCTGTCGTTTTGTCATGGCCAACGACGTCCGGCTCGCCGCCAGTTCTTTCCATTTCACTAAGCGACCAAAGTTCCTTAGCATTGGCTCGCAACTTTGTTTGTACTTTTGCCCACTCGAGTCCTGTATGACGGTTCATGTTCGCTTCAAATCGGGCTTTCAATGTTCCGAGTAGTTGTTCACGCCGTTCTGATGACAAGCACTCCCTGTTGCTATTCGCGATGCGTGTTTTTGTCGTTCTCATAATCGCGCTCTCCGCGTTCGCGAACGACGCCCTGTTCCAACTCTACGAAAGGGAAAATCTAATTCCAAGAGGGATTACGGCCAGGGTAGATCCAGCAGCACCACATTGGAACGCTCTTGCTCACTTTCGAGTACAACTTCACGGCCGTCCGGGGAGATGTCGAAGTCGCGAATGTCAAAGTCGCCGGTAAAGTTGGTCAACTGCCGCTCGGTGCCCGTGTCGAGATTGATTGACCAGAGATTCTTATGTTGAATATCTCCGCGCAGCAACACGAGCGTGCGCCCTCTCGGCAGGAATGCCAGATGCCGGGCCCCGCGAGTCAAGGTCAGCGTGGGCAACGAATAGGCAGCGGCCTCTGGCGTGGCGGCCTTGACGGAAAATGTGGTGCCGATGTCGGGGCCCGAATAGACAACGAAGTGGCCGTCGGGCGCCCACGCTGGATCGACGGAATATTCCTTGACGAACACGGCGGGAGACCCGCCATCGACCGGCACGCGGAAGAGGTGAGGTACGCCGTGGTCGGCCGCGGCCGAGGTGAGCGATTGGCCGTCGGGCGCCCAAGCCGGGGAGCCCTGAAGGTCGAGCGCATGGGCGACAATCCGGGCGTTCGCGCCATCGGATTGCATTACGTATAGGACCGTTTGCCCCTGTTGCCGGACCGAAAAAGCAATATTCCTTCCATCGGGAGAGATCGCGGGACCGCCGAAGACGCGCGCCCCGGCAGCACTCCACAACTCTGTGCTGGTTCCGTTGGCGAGCTTCCAGATGCTGTCGCTCGTGCCCGTTGCCGAAACGTACACAAGATAATCTGGACCAAGGCGAGGCGCGAATCCGGTGCTGCTCGCCAGCGAGATTCGAGTTGCCGCCGAAACTTCCGCTGGTAAAGTAGCTGGCAAATCCGTAATCCGCAAACGCCACAACGTTTTTTTCGTGCTTGCGAGTGTCGCTACGAGGCGTCGGCCATCCGCAGAGGTGGCCAGCGACGTGAAGCGGTCAAGTCCGGAGGTCAGCCGGTGGGGAATGCGGCGGTTGACGTCGAAGCTATACAGCCACGGCCCCGAACCGTCGGGATCGCTGGCAAGGTACATCAGCGTCCACGAGTTCAACAGGACCGGATAGCTAACGGACGCATGGTGCGAGGTGATTTGTTCAGGAGCGCCGCCAGCTGGAGTGATGCGCCAAATGTCCAATTTATTTGGCAGGGAACCCTGAACAAAATAGATGAATGCCGTGTCTGGCGACCAGGACGGAAAGTGTGAGTGAAGCCCGGCGGGCGCGGTGAAGATAGGCCGAGCGTCCGCTCGACGGCTGCCGTCAGACACGAAGAGCGGGTCTCCGGGTCCGGGCGTGTGGTAGGCGAGTCGCGAGCCGTCGTGAGACCAATCGAATTCGGCTACGCCTTCGAGGTATGGCTGCGGTTGGCCGCCCAGAGTGGGCACCGACCAGACGCTGATGTCGCCGCCCTTCGAGCCGTCTTGCTTGCGGGCCCAAAACGTTACGAGAGAGCCGTCGGGCGAGAATCCCAAAGTACGAACAGAGGGATTGATGAGTTCCGGGGCGCTGCCACGGGTCAAATTGTGGAATTGTCTCGAACCTAGTTGCGTAACCCAGACGTCCATGGGTCCGTCGCGGTCGGACAGAAACGCCACGAAATGACCGTCGCGTGAGACCGCAGCGGCCTGCGCCACTCCATCGAAGTCCGTGATGGTCTGAAACTGCGCGTCACCGATCGGGTTTCGCCAGAAGTACTCGGTCCTCTTGAGCCAGAGGCTTACGCCAATCGCAATGGCGACCGCCGCAGCGGCCAGCGGAATGACGAACCTCCATCTGGCTGAAGTGGTTGAAGGGTCCACAATCGGCGAGGGTGGTGGCGGTTCTGAGGTGTTGAAGGAGAGGGAATTCTTCCCGTTCTCTTGTTCTGCTCGAAGATTGCGGCTTTGCACCCATGCGTCCAACTCCGTGCGAGAAGCGTAGACCGAGCCGATGCGGTCATGCAGGTGCCGGTAAACAGGCATGCCCTCCCGTTTTTCCCAGCGCTGGACGGTGGTTACATCGCGGTCGAGATAAGACGCGATTTCTTTCCAGGAATCCAGGCGGTCTTCGGTTGGTCTCTTGACTGGCGGCGTGCCGGAGGATGGTTCGCCCATCGCGCACTCCTGAATGGTTCGCGGTTGACTGGATCTGCCGGGATTGTAACGTCCACTGCAGGGGACGGCAAGGTGCGGCATTCGACAGCAAATGACGGAATTGGCGTCAGTCTGCGCATCGCCGTTTGACGACGAGGACCACGCTATCCGATGTTGTCCCATGTCTCAAGCGCTAAGTCGCCGAACTTCAAATTCTTGCGCGGCAAATCCTACCCGATACGCGTTGACGGTCCAGCCCGCACGAGGAACTTTCGGCAAGACAAGCGCGAATCTCAAAATTGGAGGAATGTTATGAATTGCAGAACTCTGTGGTTGTCGATCCGCGTTATCGCGGTTGTGGCGCTGGCGGCAGTTGCCGGCGCTGTAGCGCAAGCTCCGGCACCGTTGTGCTTGAGCGGAGTAATCAATGATTATTCACCCGCAACGACCGTAACCCCTCCGGGCCCGTGGGAAATTCGTGGCCCGTGGACGTTGAAGTTCAAGAGAGAAGGTGGGAAGGCCGATTTTTCGGCGGCCCTGACCATGGAACTGTCCGATTATTCGCGAAACCCGGGGAACGTCGATAGCACTTCCGGCACGACCTCCCGATCGCAGCACACCCACCACATCACGATTGAAAATGGCACAGTCACACCGATTCAAACAGGCGGATTCGAACTGAGCGGGCCAGCCACCATTACCAAGGACGGCGGTCCGGCACCTCTTGCGGCATCCATGTTGTATGTCGACATCACCGGGGGACCAGACGTGGAGTTTTCAAACATCACGATGAAGTTCGAGGGCGGTGCGACGGTACAGTGCGGGTCGCAAACGATCCACGGCGTGGTTCGCAATCCGGACAAACGAGACGGGGATCGAGACTAGAACGCTCTACAGGGACTTCGTTCGCAGAGACATCTCCAGAGGTGTTCTCAAGACGCTTTGATGATGGGGAGAGGGGGCACAACGTGTTGTGCCCCCTTACAAAGAGCGGAAGGCTGACCCAGGAACTCCACGCGCGACGGCGGCGTGTGGGGTTCCCTGTCGGAAAAACGGCAGCTCGGCTGCCGCACTCCAAAGGGTTGCGGGATTTGGAACTTGGGGCGGGAAAGCGTTGACCGGGTGGGACGGGGTTCTTACCATAGAGAGATGCGGCAAAGGGCATCGCGGCGGGCGGCGGCATGGGCTGCTGGATTTGCGATAGCGGCGGGAGTGTGCCTGAGCTCGTGCGAGGACGCGGCGAAAAAGTCAGTGCAGGCGAAGGCTCCGGCGCTGCGGGCGGTGCCGCAGGAAAAGCCGGAAGTGGCGGTGGTTGCGGAATTGCCGCAGCGGAAGCTGGCGCCGGCGGAAATGGTTTCGCTGCTGCCGGAACCGCCTGGGGGAATTCCCTACCTGATCGAACAGGTGAAAGCGAAGTTCGCTTCGGGAGAAGCGAATTACAAGGCCGGACATCTGGAAGCGGCGCGCCGGGATTTTGACGACGCGGTGGACTGGATGCTGGAGAGCGGGTACGACCCGAACAGCGATCCGCAGCTGCGCGAAACGTTCCACGAGGTAACCGACAAGGTCTACAGCTACGAGCTGCAGGCGTTCCGCGCGGGAGACGGTTTTACGGAAGCGCCAGCGGTGCCTGCGCCCATCGACGAAGTGGCGGAGATGACGTTCCCGGTGGACCCGAAGCTGAAGGAACGGGCCGAGGATGTGGCGAAAAACGTGTCGCACGACCTGCCGCTGACGGTGAACGACGTGGTGGTTTCCTACCTGAACTTTTTCCAGACGCCGCGCGGGCGGGCGATCGTGGAAAACGGGCTGCGGCGCAAGGGAAAGTACCAGGACATGATCGCGCGGGTATTGCGGCAGGAGGGCGTGCCCCAGGACCTGATCTACCTGGCGCAGGCCGAGAGCGCGTTTCAGCCGCTGGCGCTGTCGCGGGCGGGAGCCCGGGGAATGTGGCAGTTCGTGCAGTGGCGGGGCAACGAATATGGATTGAAGCGCAGCTGGTGGGTGGACGAGCGTCTGGATCCGGAGAAGGCCACGCGGGCGGCGGCACAGCACCTGCGGGATTTGTACGGACTGTACGGGGATTGGTACCTGGCCATGGCGGCGTATAACTGCGGGCCGGGGAACGTGCAGAAAGGCATTGAACGCACGGGCTACGCGGATTTCTGGGAACTTTATAAACGGAACGTGCTGCCGACGGAGACCAAGAACTACGTGCCGATCATTCTGGCGCTGACGCTGATCGCCAAGGACGCGGCACATTACGGGATTTCCGTGGACTCCGACGAGCCGGTACCGACGGACACGGTGAAGCCCGGCAGAGCCATCGATCTGCGGTTGGTGGCGGAGACGATCGACGTGGACGTGGCCACGCTGCGTACGCTGAATCCGTCCCTACTGCGCATGATTACGCCGGACGACCCGGAGTTTGAGCTGCACCTGCCGGTGGGCACGTCCGAAAAGTTTTCGGCGGAGATTGCGGATATTCCGCCGGACAAGTGGGTGAGCTGGCGGCGGCACCGCGTGGAAGCGGGAGAGACGCTGACGTCGATTGCCAAGACCTACCGGGTGACGGCGGCGGCGATTGCGGATGCCAACGACCTGGAGCGCGGCGCGCAACTGGAGGCCGGGGAAAAGCTGATCATCCCGGCCACGCGGCCGCTGGAGGAAACCAAGCCGCGGCTGGTGCGCTACCGGGTGAGGAAGGGCGACACGCTGGGAGGGATCGCCGACCAGTTTAGTGTGACCTCCGACGACGTGCGCAAATGGAACGGACTGAAAACCGGGAAAGTCAGCCGAGGAATGGTTTTACGGATTTACACGGTGAGCGGCCCGCCAGAAACGCGCACGGTGCATCACACGAAAAAAACCGGCCCGCAAAAGAAGCCCGTGAGTAGCGGGGCGGAAACAAAAAACTAGGTCGGGAAATGCCGGTAAGCGCTTCGCAAAATATATTTTGGCGGGGGGACGAAGGAAACGCGCAGAACCCTTGACAAGCACGTTGGAGTGGGATAACAAAGCGCAAGGACGGAGCGCGGTCATCTCCGGCTGTAGCAGATTTTGAAAACGACGATTGCGGCTTCGCAAGAGCCCCCACGGGAGGAGAGCATGGATTTCGAGAAGGATCAGTTCGAAGAGGATGAGGAGCTGTCGCGGCTGGAGGAAGACGACGAGCTGGGCGGCGAGACCATAGTCGAGGAAGAAGAAGACGTTCTGGCCGTCGAAGAGGAGCCCGCGGAAGAAGGCGAAGGGGAAGCGTCGGCGCGTCCGGCACCCAAGACCGCAGCCAAGAAACCCGCGGCGAAGGCGGCCGTCAAGACCGCGGCGAAAAAGCCCGCGAAAAAGGCGGCTGCAAAGAAGGCCAAAGCCAAGGCCAAACCGAAAAAGGCGGCGAAAAAGCCCGCGAAGAAAGCGGCCAAGAAGCGCCGGCGGTAAGCATCAGAAGGAAAGACGGAAAAGGCCCCTCGGAGGAAACGGGGGGCCTTTTCTTTTTTAGAGTCGCGTGCCATTTTCCGATGCCGGGTGCAGGACGAATAAGTGCGAGACGGAAAAGGGTCCTGCCAAAAGGGCCCAAAAGAGAAGGCCGGGCGGTGTATCACACGGTGATGATCGACCAGGGATTCTGCTTCAACGCCGGGGAATGGAATTTCCGGATGCGCCGTTGTGCGGTTTGTACGCGCGGAACCGCGTGTACGAAGGCGTGATCGAGATGGAGTCGTTCGTGCCTGGGCTGGAACGCCTGGAAAGGCGGATCAGCGAACGCGTGCTGGCGGAACTGTCCGAAGAAATTCCGCCGGCCTGGTATGAGGACGATTACGGAGGAAAGGCCGGGAAGTCGCGCAAGAGAGCAAGCAGCCAGTGTGTGGTGGGCTGGGCCGCTGAGTGGCAGATGGGTTCTACTCCGAACTACAGACTACTGACTTCTCCTGAAAGGAAGCTAAGCGATGGCCAGCGACACATCCGAAACCACGGGTAATGAACGGGCGTGCGCGTACCCGCGTGTTGCGGTATGCGCCGAACCTGGTGCGCGACGAGTGGGTGAATATCGGCGTGCTGGTGTTCGATCCGGCGAGCGGAGAACGGCGGTGGCGACTGATCGAGGAACCACAAGAATACGCGCGGGTGCACCGGCCGCATCCGCGGGCCGACGGATCGCTGCTGCGCGCGCTGCGTAACACCTGGAGGACCGCTTCGCCACCGCCAGCGTGTTGTTCGGAACGGCGAGGCGCACCCGGGAGGAAACGGGCGCGCGGACTGCCGCATAGCCGCTCGTGCTTTAGCGCAGAGGGGTTCTACTTATTACTTACGACTTAGGACTGAAAACTTCTACAGCAGGGGTTCGGACCAGTTTTCCAGGGTTTCTTTTACCTTGTGCAGGAACTGGTGGGCGATGGCGCCGTCGACGACGCGGTGGTCGTAGCTCAGCGTGACGTAGCACATCGAGCGGATAGCGATGGAGTCGTTGATGACCACCGGGCGCTTCTCGATGGCGCCGAGGCCGAGGATGCCGACGTTGGGCTGGCTGATCACCGGCAGGCCGAAGAGGCCGCCGAAGACGCCGGGGTTGGTGATGGAGAAGGTGCCTTCCTGCACTTCTTCCGGCTTCAATTTTTTAGTGCGCGCGCGCTCGGCGAGGTCGTTGAGGTTGCGCTGGATGCCAAGAAGATTTTTCTCGTCGGCGTTCTTGATGATGGGAACGATCAGGCCCCAGTCGAGGGCCACGGCAATGCCGATGTTCACTTCCTTGTGCAGCACAATGTTGGTGCCGTCGAGCGAAGCGTTCAGCGTGGGATAGGCGCGCAGGCCGGCCACGGCGGCCTTCACGAAGAAGGGCATGAAGGTGAGTTTGGTTTCGTAGCGCTTCTCGAATTCGTCCTTGGACTTGGCGCGCAGGGCGGCGATTTTGCTCATATCGATTTCGTCGACGGAGTAAACGTGCGGCGAAACGTGCTTGGAGGCGACCATGTGCTCGGCGATTTTCTGGCGCATTACGCTGAGCGGCTGCACTTCATAGCTGCCGAAATAAATGCGCTCGCGGGGAACGCCGAGCTGCAGCGCGGGAACGAACTGCGAGCCGTGGACGGCAGGCGCGCCGGGAGCGGCCACGGTAGCCGGTGGTGGCGGCGGAGCAGTGCGAGCGGCCGCCGGAGCGGAAGTCGCCGGGGTCGCGGGCGCGGAGGTCGGCGCGGACTGCGCGGCAATCACCGCTTCGATGTCTTCCTTGGTGATGCGGCCGGCGGCGCCGGAACCTTCGAGCGAGGCGAGATCGATGCCGTGTTCCTTGGCCATGCGGCGCACCAGCGGCGAAGAATGGATGCGTTCCGTGCCGGTGCCGGAGGCAGGGGCCGCAGAAGCAGCCGGAGCAGAAGCCGAAGCTGCTGGCGCTGAGGGCTTTGCAAGCGCCGCGGCTTGAACTTGTGCTGCGGGAGCGGGTGCGGCCTTTGCGGCAGTTGGCGCGGTAGCCGGAGCTGGTGCCGAAGCGGCGGCGCCGCTGGCGCCATCAATGACCGCGACAACGGTCTGAATCGGAACGGTCTGGCCTTCGGGAATCTTGATTTCTTTCAACACGCCCGCGGAAGGCGAAGGGATTTCGGCGTCCACCTTGTCGGTGGAGATTTCAAAGAGCGGCTCGTCGCGCTCGACCTTGTCACCGGGCTTTTTCAGCCACTTAGTAATGGTGCCTTCGAAGATGCTTTCGCCCATCTGGGGCATGACCACGTCGACTGCCATGAGAGTTTTCTCCTTCGCGCGCGGGCCTGAACGGGACCGGGTGAACCTGTGTGTTCCCGGCCACAAATGGCGCTGCCGCGGAACCTACCTAGTTTACCGCCAAAGGCGCAATGACGGAAAGTCACAAGGGCTATTCGTGGCGGATGGACACCAGAGGGTCGAGCCGGGCGGCGCGGCGCGCAGGCAGGATACAGGCGGCCAGACCGACGCAAACAGTGAGGAACGCTACGGCGGCAAACGTGCCGGGGTCGGTGGCGGAAACACCCGAAATCTGGTTAGTTGTCAACCGCGATGGTGCTCGTTAGGCCAGCGGGCTACCCCCCTTGTACATCGACAGGAGGGATGGTATGGTCCTGTAGAAGCCAATGGGGGGTGGAATGGGCGAGCAAATGGCAGGGGCGGGAATCGATCTGCCGCAGGGGACGCTGGATTTGTTGATTTTGCGGACGCTGGCACCCGGAGCTCAACACGGATGGGCTATTTCGGAGCGCATTCACCAGGTTTCGAGCAAGGTGCTGCAGGTGCGGCAAGGATCGCTGTACCCGGCGCTGCACCGGCTGGAACGGCGCGGGTGGATCAAGGCGCGGTGGGGCGCGTCGGAAAACAATCGTAAGGCGAAATATTACGAGCTGACGAAGAGCGGCCGGAAACAGCTGGAGGCGGAGCAGGACGAGTGGGTGAAGCTGGCGGCGGCGGTCGCGCGGGTGCTGGGGACGGCGTGAGGGCGGGTTGCCTCCCGGGCTGAAGCCCGGTTTGCATGGACTTGAAATGTCGGAGCTGAAGCTCCGACCTCCTAAAGAGAAGAGATGGCGATGCGGGATTTGCGGATGAGGATGCGGGCGGTATTGCGGCGCTCCGAAGTGGAGCGGGAGATGGAGGAGGAGCTGCGGTTTCATTTTGAGGCGCAGGTGCAGAAGATGGTAGGGGAAGGCGTGGATCGGGGTGAAGCGATGCGGCTGGCCCGGCTGGCGATTGGTGGAACGGAACAGATTAAGGAAGAGTGCCGAGATGCGCGGGGAGTGCGGTTGGTGGAGACGGTGTGGCAGGACGTACGGTATGGGTGGCGGTCGCTGCGGAAATCTCCGGGATTTACGGTAGTGGCGATCCTTACGTTGACGCTGGGAATCGGGGTGAACACGGCGCTGTTTACGATCGTGCATGGCGTGTTGTTGAACCCTCTGCCGTTTCCGCGGCCGGAGCGGCTGGTGAGTTTGTGGGAGAAGAACGTACTCGATGATGGGCAATTCAACGTGGTTTCCGGAGGAGTGTTCGGGGACTGGCAGAAGCAGGCGAAAAGTTTTGAGCAGATGGCGCTGGTGGGCGAGGGCACCGCGAATCTTTCCGGGGATGGAGGAGCACTGCCGGAATCGATCGGGACGCGGCAATGCTCGTTCAATCTTTTTTCGATACTGGGCGTGCCGCCGGCGATGGGGCGATTTTTTGCGAAGGAAGACGATGGCCCAAGCGCGACGGCAACAGTGGTGTTGACGAATGCGCTGTGGAAGCGACGATACGGGAGCGATCCCGGGATCGTGGGAAAAACGATCCTCCTGGATGGGCGCAAATATACAGTGATCGGTGTGCTGCCGGCGTGGTTCGATTATCCGGACGCGCGCGTGCAATTGTGGCAGCCGGTTCGCCACGAAGTTTCCGAAGCGGACATGCGCAGCCGGGGAAATCACCGATTTTTCGTGACGGCACGGCTGAAGGACGGAGTAAGCGTGGAGAAGGCTTCGAGCGAGCTGAACGGAATCCAGCAGCGAAATCACCGACAATTTCCCGGTGAATTGATGGGGAAGGGCGCGCGTGCGGAGCTCTTGTCCGAGAACCTGGTGCGCGACGTGAGGGAGCCGCTGTACGTGCTGCTGGGCGCGGTGGGTTGCGTCCTGCTGATCGCGTGCCTGAACGTGGCGAATTTATTTATGGCCCGGGTGACAGCGCGGCGGAAGGAAATTGCGGTGCGCGCAGCGCTTGGCGGGAGCCGCTGGAGGATTATCCAGGAGCGCGTGACGGAAAGTTTGTTGCTGACATTCGCGGGCGGCGGGCTGGGGACTTTGCTGGCATGGGTGACGCTGCGCTGGCTGGTGGCGCTGCGGGCGGATTTGCCGCATGCCGGCGCGATTCACCTGGACCGCTTCGCGCTGGCGTTCACGTTTGCGATTACGATTTTTTGCGGCGTGGTGGCCGGGCTGCTGCCAGCGCTGGCGGTGACGCGCAACGAACTGGTGGGAGCGCTGAAGGAAGAATCGCGCTCGATGGCGGGAGCGCAGGGACGGGCGCGTCTGCGTAAAGTGCTGCTGACGGCGGAAGTGGCGTTGACGGTGGTGTTGCTGATCGGCGGCGGACTGCTGTTGAAGAGTTTTTCGCAATTGCGGTCGGTGAACATGGGATGCAAGACGGACGACGTGTTGACCATGGGCTTTACTTTGCCGGAATCGAAATATGAAACGGACACGCAGAGGGCGGAGTTTTTCGCGGAGTTGCTGCGGCGGGCGCGGGCTATGCCGGGGGTGAAAGAAGCATCGATCGTGTCTGTGTTGCCGGGGGCCGGACATTTTTTTGACAACACATTTCAAATTGAAGGCGCGGCGCCGCTTCCGCCGGGGCAGTTTCGCAATGCCGTGATTCGCGGGGCGGACCCAGACTATTTCGCGGCGATGCATATTCCGCTGAAGCGCGGGCGGATTTTTGCGGAAGAAGATCACCGGGCGGCGGACGATAATGCGATGGTGATCACGGAGTCGATGGCGAAGGAGTTTTTCGACGGCGAGGATCCGATCGGCAAGCATTTGAAGATCGAGTGGCAGGGAGCGCCGCGATTCGAGATTGTGGGCATCGTGGGAGACGTCTTGTCCGACCTGGATCGTCCCGTGGAGCCGACGATGTATCTGCCGCTGAACTCGGGGCGGTTGGAGTATGGATCGCTGGTGGTGATGGCGAGCGCAGGCCGGGACGTGACGACGCAGGCGCTGCCGATGCAGAAAGTGATTGCCGGAATGAATCCGGACCTGGCGGTTTCCGATGTGCTGACGATGGAGGAACGAATCGGGAAGTCGACGGAGTCCGCGATGTTCGATGCCGTGCTGGTGCTGCTGTTTGCGGTGATGGGCCTGGTGCTGGCCGCGGTGGGATTGTATGGATTGCTGTCTTATTTGGTGACGGAACGGACAAACGAGATCGGGATACGAATGGCGCTGGGGGCGCAGCGCGGTGAAGTGATGCAGATTATGTTTCTGGATGGATTGCGCCCGACGGGGTTGGGTTTGCTGGTGGGATTGTTTGCCGGCGGCGTGTGCGCGCAGTTGATCCGGAGTTTGTTGTTTGGCGTGGAACCGGTGGACGCGCAGATTTTTGCGGTGGTGGCGGCGGTGGTGCTGGGGATTTCGATGGCGGCGTGTATGTATCCGGCGTGGCGGGCGGCGCGTGTGGATCCGATGACGGCTTTGCGGTGTGAGTAGGGGGTTCGCGCGTGAGGTTTGAGGCGGAGTCCTCAAGGGCTGAAGCCCAGTGTTGCCGATGCTTGGATGTCGGAGCTGAAGCTCCGACGGCCTAAGGAATGAGCCGCTGAAGGACAAAGGGAAGAATAAAGAAAAGAGACGCGCTTGGCGACTGGAAGAAAATACGAGCGCCAACTGACGAAACCCAAGATGCCGGCCTGAAGGCACGGCGCTATCAGAGAACTCAAGCACCACATGCAACAGAGGCATGTGGTGCACCCGGAGCGGGATTAAGAGAACCCAAGAGACAGGCAGGAGTGCCTGGTGCCACCCCAGAACCCACCATTCGCGAAAGTCGCTCGAGGGGAACGCCCAATCGAGGACTGCGGCTATTGCCCAGCTCGCGGCTGTTTGAGCGAAAGCGGCAGCTAGGCTGCCGCACTCCAAGGGGCTTATATGCTAGACGAGGACGGGGATATTGGATACGCCGGCGGTGCCAAAGATGCGGCGGTAGCGCTCGATGTCGGCGGGGGCGCCCAGGGATTTCTGGAAATTGTCGGAGAGTTTGACGGCGGGGCGGCCATCGGCTTCGTTGAGCTTGCAGACGAGGCTGAGTGGATCGAAGGCTTCGTCCCCGTGAGGATTGCAATCGCGGAAATCGTTGGTGAGTAGCGTGCCCCAGCCGGCGCTGAAGCGAATGCGGCGCACGGGCTGCCAGCGGCGGGGATCGAGAAAATCGCTTGCGTGGCGGAAATCGGAAGGACTAGCGCCGTTCTGCAGGGTGCCCGCGAAATAAGCGTGAAGGCCGAGGATGGAATCCACGTCCAGACCGTCGGAACCGATGAACAACTTTTGCTGAGGATCGCGGTTGTGCTTTTCGAGGAAGGCAATGTACTCGTCACCGGCAATGAATGGATCCTTGCTGTCGGCACGCTGGCCAGTCCAGCCGGCGACCCAGTCCGGAGCATTTTGAAGAAACTGCGTGGTGCCGAACGTGTCTGGAAGCAGGACGAGCAATTCGCCGCGATAGGTCTGCTGCCAGAGTTCGAGAAGGCGATACTGCGAGTGTTTTAGTTCCTCTTCACTATCGGCGAGCGCGGCGAGAGCCATGGGGAGTTCGTGGGCGTTTGTGCCGATGGCTTCGAGGTCGTGCTTGTAGGCGAGGTAGGTGTTGGAGGTTCCCTTGAAGGAAGAGCCGAGGACATCGGTCATGGCTTTTACCACGTATTCCTGCCACAAGAAACTGTGACGGCGGCGGGTGCCGAAATCGCTGACGCTGAGGCCCGGAACCCCACGAAGGCGCGCCATTTTTTCCCACAGGCGGGTTTTGGCGCGGGCGTAAAGAATATCCAGTTCGAATTCGCTGAGGCGCTTGAGGCTTGCGCGGGTTTTTAGCTCGCTGACGATGGTGAGGGCGTAAATCTCCCACATAGTGGTTTCGGTCCAAAGGCCGTGGAAAGAGAGGTTGAATTGGCCATGGTGGACGGAAAGTTCGTAATCGGAGAGACGGAAATCGTGTTCGAGCCATTCGAGGAAGGCCGGCTCGAAGATGCCCTGGTGACCGTAGAAGGTGTTGCCGGCGAGCCAGATGAGTTCGGATTTGTGAAAACGGCGCTGGCGAGTTTGTTCGAGCTGTTCGCGGACTTCGGAGACATCGACGAGATCGGCGAGACGAAGATCGGCGGAGCGGTTGATGAAGGAGAAGGACGCTTTCGTGCGGGAGAAATTTTTCCAGATGAATTGCAGCATGAGGAGTTTGTAGAAATCGGTGTCGAGCAGCGAGCGCGTGATGGGATCGATTTCCCAGTTGTGGTCGTGAGCGCGGCGGGAAAGATTGATGATCATGGGGAGTAGATAGATTACCGCATGGAGGGCCAGGAAGGTGAGGAAGTATGGGAGATGAAGGAGGTGCAGAAGAGAGGCGCGGATGAACTAATTTAGAGTGGGGTGAGATCGAAGAGGGATTCCTCGCTTCGCAGACTCCACTCGGAATGACGGTGTTTTTGTTTTGCATTCAGGCGCAGCCTCGGCGGAGTTCCCTACAAAGGCTGAGAAACCCCAAGACCCACATGCAACATCGGCATGTGGGGCATCCGTGAGAAGGCGCGAGATCCACGTTTCGTGGCGGGAGCCGGGCTCCTGCTGATCATTTGGTAGATAGAGTGATGGAACGGAAAAGCGACAGCTGGGCTGTGGCACTCCAAAGTCAGTGGGTGAGTTGGCGGATCAGGTTTACTTCTTGTTGGCGGTAGGGTTGGCCGTTGGTTTGGAAGATTTCGTGGAACCATTCCTTGGGTTGGCGATCGGTGTAGGGATGCTCCCAGGAATCCCAGGGAAGATAGGTTTGGGTTTTGCCGGCGACTAGGCCCCAGTTGATGGCGGCGACTTTATATTTTTTGGCGATAGGGAGAATGCCCTGGAAGGTGCTGTGCATGGGGCGGGCCATGTATTCGGTGCAGAGAATGGGGCGATGGTATTTCTGGAGTTCCTGCACGTGTTTCAGAAAATTGGCAGGCTTGCTGTAATTGTGGAAAGAGAGCACGTCGGATTGCTCGAGCTGAATTTTCTGAATGGGATCCAACTTATCGATGTGGTCCCAGTTGCCATCCCAGAGGCCGCTGGTGAGCGGCTGGGACGCGCCGGCTTCGCGCGCCCAGGCAAAAGCTTGCGGGAGTAGCGCGGCAACGAGCGCGCGCTTGTTGGGCAATTCCTGTTTTTCGTAACTGCCGCCGTTCATGCCGCCGGGTTCATTCCAGACATCCCAACCGAGAATGCGCGAATCGTTGGCGAAGGCTCCGACGACGCCTTTGACGTACGCCTCCAGTCGTGGAACTTGCGCGGGATCTTTCAACGCGGCGGCACCGGGACTTTGCACCCAGCCGGAATTATGCACGCCGGGCCGGGGACCGCGCTGCTTGCCAAGTTGCGGGTAAGGGTCCCAGCAGGAATCGAAGAGCACGAAGAGAATGCGGATGTGATGTTTGTTGGCGACGGTGAGGAAGGTGTCGATGCGTTTTTGAAAGCCGGGGGCGTCTTGCTGCCACAGAAGATCGTGGAGGAAGACGCGCATGGTGTTGAGGCCGATGGATTCGGCCCATCCGAGTTCGAGATCGATGCGCTGCGGATCGAAGGTGTCCGCTTGCCACATTTCGAGTTCGTTGATGGCCGTGGCGGGAATGTAATTACTGCCGACGAGCCAGGGCTGTTGGGCGTACCAGTCGTTGGCGCGCTGTTCGGTCCAGCGGGTGGATTGGGGGAAGGAAATTGTTGCAGAAAGAACGGTGAAAAATATTAGAGCGGCGATTTTTTTCATGGCGGGGGTTTTGTTCCTGCATCGACTATAGCAATTTTTGATTTCGCGTGGACGAGAGGAGTCCTCAGGGGCTGAAGCCCAGGTCTGCGCCGGAGGAATGTCAGAGCCCTGCGAGGCTCAGGGCAGGCTGAAGCTCTGACCCCCTAAGGAGAAGAGACTAGGGCGGAATGGGAATGTGGGAAGAATGGGTTTGGGTTGGCGAGGCCGGTTGCAAGAGTGCAGTCCGCGACCCCAAGATGCCGGACTCGCGGAGAGCGCTCAGAGTGGGGCACCTAGGAAGGGCGGAGGTTAGTCTGGTTTGGCGATTACGCCACAGGCTATGCGGGCGGGGGCGCCGCTGCCGCCGGAGGCTACGGCGTGGATGATGATGGCGGTGCCGCCGTTACTGAAGACGGAGTGATCATCGGTGCCCAGCGTGACGTATGGCGCGATCGCAGTGACGTGGGCGGTGCCGTTTGCGGAAACAATCAGGGAAAAATCGGGAATGTCTCCGGCAGGATGGCCGCCGTGTGCGTGGTTTTCGGCATCGAAGTGCGAGCCCGCGGATTTAAAATCGGGCGGATCGCATTTCGCATACTGATGGATGTGAATGGAGTGTTCGCCGGGAGGAAGATTTTTGATGTCCAGAACGATTTTCACGCCGGTGGGAGCGGGAGTCAGAAGGCCGGTGCCCACGCTCTGCCCCTGAGCATTGATCAAATTCACGTTTACGGGTTTGCCGGTGGCATGGGAATGGGCATCCTGCGAAAAAGCAACGGAGGAAGCTAGCAAGAGTATGGCTGCGCAGACGAGAGTCTTCATTTATTTAGATTCTCCTCATGAATGGAATGGACCAATCCCAGGGTTCTGGAGATTCCGGGGGAGCCCCGGAGATGCTTCTACTTCCGAGCTAACAATAGCAAAAGAAGTGAAGAGGGTTGTCATAGGTTTGTAAAGAAGGGGTCAGGGTTTCGCAGTGAAGGTGAAATTGAGAGAAAGGGCTTCGCCTTCGGAAACGGTGATTTCCTTGGTTTGCGTGCCCAAGGTTTCGTGCCATGCAGTAAC
>Ga0210383_10002149_pt1 | contig 17848 bp, 14 predicted proteins | sample IncBWC14OmetaG_FD_160072 | JGI IMG/M metagenome (GOLD analysis project Ga0210383, IMG submission 160072) | Forest soil microbial communities from Barre Woods Harvard Forest LTER site, Petersham, Massachusetts, United States - Inc-BW-C-14-O ...
TACACGCGCCTGCGCCTTGCCATCGGGAGTGAACGCGATGGCGATCAAGCCCTCATCATTGGCCTGCGAGTTGCCGATATAACTGCCGATAAATCCGCCTGAATACACACAGCTGAGCGTGGTGGCACTGGAGACGGCAATCGCGCCCGGCGAATTTGTGCCGACCCCCAAGGTGAGACCGAACTTAAGCGTCAGCAAATCTTCAGCGCGCGAGACCTCATAGTAGGTAGCCGGTTGCGCCGCGGCCGGAGTGCCCGATATCACGCCCGTGACGGGATCAATGACCAATCCGCTTGGCAGAGGAGGTGTGACGCTGTAACTTGCCGTGCCGGAGGCGCCGCGCGGGGACAGCGGCGTCATGGCCAACCCTGTCGCGAGGATGGCCGGACTCGAATAGAAAAACGGACCTTCGTTCACTTCGACGACGACCGAGGACTGCGCGGTCCCGCCCACCTTAGTGGTCAACTGTATGGTGTAGGACGTGGCAGGCGAGACGGCGGTGGGTGTGCCGCTGATCACTCCGGTGTCGAAGTCGATCGCAAGGCCCGCCGGCAATGGCGGGCTTACCGAAACGGAATCGTAGTCGGTGTAATCGAGAGACGGCACGTCCGAAAGCGCCGGTGTGTTGATGGTAAAGACCTGAGGTCCCGGATACTGAAACGCAAAATAGTGAATGGCGGGCGAGTTACTGTCCGGTGGTGTCGTTGGACTGTCAGGCGCCGGGCCGCCGCACGCGGCCGCCAGCAGCGCCAGAGCCAAAATCGCCATTTGTGGGCCCCGCATCGATTTCCCCTCCCAGGACACCGTTCACGGGACAATTAATGGTCAGCCGCTGCCCGACTGCATGAAGATTGAGGGAAGATTGATTCCCGTTTCCGCGAAATCTCGGCGTGATTACCGCTTCGGGCGACCGCCTCGCATTTAGAAGGTCAAGCGCAGATCAAGCCCGAAGCGACGGCCGTCGCCGTAAATCAGGTCCTGTGGCTGGACCGTGGTGGGAAAATAGAACCGCGGACGGGAGGCCACGGCGCGAATATAGTTCTCATCGGTCAAATTGCTACCCCATAGCTCGAGCGACCAAGGGCCTCGTGCCAGTCCGAATCTCGCATCGAGCAGCGTGTGTTCACCATCGTAGGCGCCATCGATGGGGCGGACGAACACTCGGCCTTGATGTTCAGCGGATGCGCGCACGAACCAGTGCAGCACCTGCAGCGAGTGAGGCGGCTCGAAGGTCAACACGGCCAACCACTGCTGCTGCGGCGCGCGCTGCAACGCATTTCCATCGACATAGGGCACGAGAAATTCCGGTCCCTGCGTCAACACACGGGAGGGGCCCAGCGTGCAGAAATTGGAAGTCGTGTTGCCCGCGGTCACGCCGCAAAATCGGCTGCCACCATAATCTTCGCTGCCGGACTTGAAGCGCGGATCATCGTAGGTGTAGCCGAGCGCGGCGCCGAGGCTAGGCGTGATTTTGATATTCGCGGTAAATTCCGCACCAGGTGTGGTAATGCCGTGAACGTTGCGAATGATAGAGTTGTCATAGTCGGGGGTGTTGGAGGGCCCGGGAATTTGCGCGTTGCGCCAATCGTTGTAAAAGGCCGTGGCGCTCAAGTTCACGCGCTCGCCCCACAAAGAACCGCGGAATCCCAACTCGTAAGTCCATAGGGACTCCGGGCCGTAATTCAGCTCCGAAGGTATCAGGGTCGGTACGCCATTGCTGCCGCCAGCCGTTTCACCGCGTGCCACGGACAGCCATACCAAACCCGCTGCGCCCGTGCGGTAATCGATGGAAACGCGCGGCGCTGTAACGGCGAATTGTCCGAAGCCCTGCCGCAGCTCCGCGTCCAGGTCGACCCGCGGCGTCAGGCGATAATTGAGCGCCCCGAATACGGTGGTCAGCGTTGAATGGGCGTCGATAGACTCTGAATCCTGCACGCGATTCGGATTTGCGAGAATAAACCCATTCAGTGCGGACACAGGCCCCACGACGAGCGGCGATTGGGGCCACAGGGCCGTGAGTTCTTCGTTGGCAGCAAGGGCTACCGGACCCACGCCGAGTCCATCGCCCGATTGCTCCGAGTTCTTGACTACCTGTGCGCCGAGCATCCAATCGGCGCGCTCGCCACGACGTCGAACCCGGAACTCCTGGGTAATCTGCTCGATCACATCGGTGCTCAGGGCGACCTGATTGACGTTGACAAGGCGATTGACCACTGCGCCGGTGACATCGCAGTTGACCTCTATGGTACAGACGCCCATCAACTCGCCGGCCGACGTCCCATCAAAATCCTGATAAACCTGGGAGTTGCTATGGTAATAGGCTGAGAGACTCTCGAAGCTGTAACGCTCCGCGCGCCGCTCGATCCGCGCCGATGCTTGCAGCGTGCGCGTTACGCTGTCGGGAATGCTTGGCGTCAAGTCGTAGTGGCGTGTACGGGGAATGTCGCCGCAGTAAAAGCTCCAATAACCCGTCTGCGGGTCCTGGCTGCCGCAGTTATATCCGCTCGCGAACAGCGTCGAGGACGCGGGCTGACCACTGCTGTCATTTGTCAAGCGCACATTGCCACTGACCTGCCAACCGTCGGCCCAGGAATATTCCAGCGCCAATGAAGCGCCCCATATCTGATAGCCATTTAGATTCTGGTTGGGATTCGCGGCGTTCACTCCAGTGCCGCCAAACTCGCGATTCGAAAACGACGCTCTGCCAAGCAATCCGGCCGGTCCGAAGGGGCCCGATACCGAACCAAAGAACGCGCGATAAGCGTCGTTGCCCACCGACAGGGCCGCCTCGCTTTGGAATTCGGCCGTGGGACGGCGCGTGACGAAATTGATCGCGCCGGCAAAGGTGCTGTTTCCATACAGCGCGCTTTGCGGACCCTTGACCACCTCGACGCGCTCGAGATCAAACATAGCCGCATCGTCGCCGGACACATTGGCCTGCAGCACGCCGTCCACGAATACGCCCACCGTGTTGCCGCCGGGGCCGGGATGAGACTGACCGCGAAGCGTCGGGGCGGCGTTGGTGCCTCCCCACATGGGCTCCACATAGAGCCCGGGTACATTAGCGGCCAACGATTGCAACCCATCGATGCGGGCGCGCTGCAGCTCTTCGCGCGTGATCACCTGGATAGACAGAGGCACATCCGCCAGAGGCTCGGTGATCTTGCGGGCGGTGATCACCACTTCATCGAGCGAATCTGCGGCGGCATTCGCCCCTGCGCCGGTCGCGCCGGCAAGCAGAATCGAGAGCGCGAGATTAGTGCGCAGGTCTGGAATTTCCGCGCCGTGGGACTTGGCCGTCCCGCCGTAGAATTTCGAGTTGCTCACGCTCCGCGGCGATGTGGCGCTGCACCTCTGCGCTGATGAGGCGAAATCTTGGATCTTCGTGCAGCGGGATCCACAGCGGATCACCTTTCAGCGTGTACCACCAATTTTCGTAGTCGGCTTTCTTGAAAGAGTCAGCGAGTTCGATGAGCGACGCATCTTGCTTGCCATCGAGCAACAATATGGCCGCCCGCAGTCGAACTGCGTACACCGTTCCGAGCTTGGCCTCATGCGCATCATTCCAAGCGGCAGCCGCGCGCCGCATATCAAGGGCTTGCGTCGCCTGACCGGCCGCTGCAAGTAGCTGCGACAGAAAGACGGCAGCCCGGAAATTGTCGAGTGTGAGCTTGCCGGAAATATCTCCGTGCAAGTCATATTTGTCCTGCATGAACTGGATGGTGTGCTCCAGGTCATGCGCCTTCATCGCATAATCCCGCAGCGCGTCGGGCGCACCCCAATCCATGGCCGCGTTGTAGTCCCACACCGTTTTGTCGAAACCTGCCAAGCCGGCCGCCCGCCAGTCGCCCGCGTGCAGCGCCAACATCAGCCGCGCCGTCTGCGCGCTCTTCGGCGTTCCGGCCGCTACGTCACGGGCCGCTGCCTCATCGCCAATGTCCAGATACATCGCCATCGCGGTGTGCCGGATCCAGGGATTGGTGGGGTCTTGGGCGATGGCGTGCTCCTCGAATTCAATACCCTCGGATATTTTGCCGTCGAATAGCCACCGATACCTGCCATAGCGGCTGAGCGCCGGCACGAAATTGGGGTCTTTTTCCAGCACCTCCAGCACCTTTTGTTCCACCACCTGAGTCTTCGAGCTGGCGTCCTCGCTGCTCCACACCGCGGCCTTGAACTGCGCCAGCGGTGACATGGGGTCGATCTGCAGGGCGCGTTCCAATACGCGCGAGCTGTCGCCCGGGTCGGCGTCCGGGTATTCCCATTTGAGAAAATCCGCATATGCCGTCAATCCGCGGCTATTACTGGGATCGAGCTCGGCGCCGCGCCGAAAGTCTACGTCGCGCTGGCGCGGATCATCGTTACTCCACATGGCGCGCGCAAAGTAGGCAGCGCCGCATTGTGGATCGATCGCCAGCGAGCGCTCAATGAGTTCGCGATAACGCTGACGCAGCGGTGCCAAGTCCTCGCCGCGGCCGTCGGCTGCCTGCATGCGCGCATCATATAGAGATGCGTAGGCCGGCGCGAATTGCGCATCGAGTTCTATCGCCTTCTCAAAATACGGTACCGCCGCCTCCGACTCCGGCGCCGTGAAGCGCCCCAAGAGTGTGCGTCCTCTTAAAAATGCGAGATACGCTTCGACATTGCCGCTGCGCTCTTTCGCAAGAGGCTTAGGTTTAACTGCGCCGCTGCGGACAACGAGCGCTTCGGCGACCTGATCGCCAATGTCGTCCTCGATTTCGAAGATGTCGCGCAGTTTGCGATCGAAGCGTGCGGACCAAACGACGGTATTCGCGGCGGCGTCCATGAGTTGCACGTCTACCCGCAAACGGTCGGCGTCGCGCTGTATGCTGCCGCCGACCAGAAACGCTGCATTCAGTTGGCGGCCGATTTCGCGCGAACTCAATGATTTGTTCGTCAGTGCGAACGATGAACCGCGGGCGATCACCGACAGCACCTGAGACTGGGACATGCGGCTGATGATCATTTCCGGTACGCCGAGCGCCAGGTAGGCATCGGCGGACTCCGCGCTGAGGTTTTCAAATGGCAGCACGGCTACCGCGATTTTTTTGGCGGCGAGCACGCTCGGTTCGCGCGCAGCCGGATGATGCGACATATCCCACCGAACAGCGAGAGCGGCAGCAACCACAATCATCGTCACCGCAACGGACCACCGCAAAGCGCGCCGGTTGCGGGAGAAGGCCTCTGCGGCTGGCTGCAACGGCCTAGTGCTCTGGCCAGCCCTCGACTCCGTCGGGTCAAGCGAATCAACTTGAGCTGCGGCTGTTGCGATTTCTGCGGGTGCAGTTTGTACGGGGGCAATCAGCCGGTAGCCTCGGCTACGCACGCCCGCGATATAGCGCGGCTCGCGCACGTCATCGCCTAGGGCATCGCGCAGTAATTTAACGCGCTTATTGACCGTTTCCGGACTGACCACTTGCCCCGGCCAGACCAATTCCATAAGCCGATCATTGCTGAGGACGTTGGGGGCTGATTGAATGAGCGCCACCAGGAGTCGAAACGACAGATTCGGCAGGGGAATGTCGGCATCGCCGCGGAACACACATTGACGTCCCACATCGACCCGCAGGTCCGCCACGAGATAGATATCGGCGCGATTGTCGGTATCGCTACGCAGAATGAGTGCTATCCATCGGCTAGGCTGCTGAAGTGTTCTGCGCCGAGTTTACTCCAGTCTGCCGCGTCGTCAGATCCCGTCACGGTGGTGAAGCCCTCTTGCATAGGTGGCGAGCCCTCGATCGGGTAGGCCCCCGTGAGCGCCAAGGCGTTGGGGTTGCCTCATGCAGCCCGACACAGAGGAAGGATCCGAGAGAATACGGTCTATTTTGATCGCACGATTCCGTTGATTGAAATCGCGGAGCATCGCGCTGCTAGTTCGGGGCGAGCGGGCACAGCCCGGTGATCGGTCCGAAGGCTTCCTCGCCCTTCATGACTTTGACCACCTTGTAGTAGTCCCAGGGGTATTTGGATTCCTGCTGAGACTTGACCTCCATCACGTACATGTCATGGATCATCAGGCCGTCGGCGCGGATGTAGCCGCCCTTGGTGAACATGTCGTTGATCTTGGCCTTCTTCAATTCAGCCATCACCTTGTCGGCGTCCGTGGTGCCGGCGGCTTTCACCGCTTTAAGGTAGGTCATCGTTGCGGAGTAGGTCCCCGCCTGAGCCATGGTCGGGGGCTTCTGCGTCCTCCCCATATAGCGTTTGCTAAAGGCGCGCGTTTCATCGTTCAAGTCCCAGTACCAGGCGGTCGTGAGGTTAAGACCCTGCGTCACATCCAAGCCCAGAGAGTGAACATTGTGGATGAATACCATGAGGCCCACTGGCTTCATCGTCTTGGTGAGCCCGAATTCATTGGCAGCCTTGAGTGAGTTGATGAGGTCGGTGCCAGCGTTAGCTAACCCAAGCACTTGGGCGCCTGAGCTTTGAGCCTGCAGCACGAACGAGGAAAAGTCGGAGGTTTGGAGGGGCACACGCACCGCGCCTAGATTCTTGCCGCCGTTGGCTTCGACCACCTTGGAGGCAGCGCCCTGCAGCTGGGTGCCGAAGGCGTAGTCGGCGGTGAGATAAAACCAGGACTTGCCGCCGTTCTTGACGACCGTGGCGGCGGTACCGTTGGCAAGTGCGGTGGTGTTGTAGACGTAGTGCACGGTGTAGGCCGTGCAGTCCTCGTTCGTCAGCGACGCGCCACCTGCGCCCGTAATGAATAGCGGCACTTTTTTCGCCGGTATGACCTTGGATATGGCAATGGCGGCGCCGGTATTCGTTCCGCCGAAGAGCATACTGAGGCCATCCTGGTCGGCCCACTCGCGGGCTTTGGATGTGGCAATGTCGGGTTTGTTTTGGTGGTCCGCGTACAGCACCACGATTTTTCTTCCCAATACCGTGCCACCGAAATCCGCGATGGCCATCTTGATGGCCTCGACTCCACCCATGCCGAGGTTGTCGGATACGACTCCGGACATGTCATCGACGTCGCCGATCACGACGTCGGGACCTGCAGCGAGAGCCGCGGTTGGGCCAACAATCGGGAGAGTCACAGTCAGGCAAATCCCCAAAGCTTTGAGTTTCATGGTCTTCTCCCTGAGTAAGCTCCGCCACGTTCTTAAGCAGTATGTGCCCGGCGTGAGGTCTAAGGAAGCGTCGCGGCGGTACACTGGCGGAACACAGTGGAGTGCGGCGCTATGAGTTTGCGGTCCTCAATGCCGGAAATCGAATTCTGGTTCGAGTTCGCCAGCAACTACAGCTATCTTTCCGTCATGCGAATCGAAGGGGAGGCGAAACGAGTCGGGGTGAGGACTCTTTGGCGGCCGTTTCTCTTAGGTCCGATATTCCGGGATCTGGGCATGGAGACATCGCCTTTTGTGCTTCAGAAGGAGAAGGGAGCCTACGTCTGGCAAGACATGAAACGTCAGTGCCGAAAGTATGGGCTGCGGTGGACGCGCCCCAGTACATTTCCTCGACTCAGTGTGCTTGCCTCGAGGGTTGCGCTCATGGGGGCTGAGCAAGCGTGGATGGGGGCCTACTGTCGCCGGGTTATGGAACTCAACTTCGCGCTGGACGAAGACATTAATTCGCCCACTCAGTTAAGTCCCATTTTAGCGGACCTGGGCTTAAGTGCTGATGAAATTCTGGCTCAAGCACAAGCCGAGCCGACCAAGGCTCTGTTACGAACGCAAACTGAACAAGCCCGAGCTCGTGGGATATTCGGCGCGCCGACATTTTTTGTCGGGACCGAGATGTTCTGGGGAAATGATCGTCTGGATGATGCTCTGCAGCTGGCTGTGGGCGGAAGCGCGTAACGCGAGATCATGCCTTGCGATCAAACGCTTGCGACCGTGGTGATTGGTCAAAAATCGCCAAGTCAAGCCAAGCGATTGATTGACGGTGACGATTGAGTGACAAGGAGCCGGTTTTGCACGGGCTTATCCACCGGAAGAGTGAATGTGGAAAGGCAAGCGAAATATTTTCCGGAAAAAAGAAGATATGCGGACACGCTTCGCGCCTCACCCCTCGCGTTGCTCGGGGCCGCCTTGCAGACGTTCTTCGACGCTGCGCGTCGTAGTCCGTGCTACGCGCAAGCCCTAGGCGACCATCGAGCTGCGCATTCCCTGCTACGCTCAAGCCCGGGGCGTACATTGAGCTACGCAATCCGTGCTCCGCTCTAGCCCAGGGTGATCATCCATGGGCGAAGCTGTTACGCCGATAGCCAGGCGTGATACTCCGCCCAGTCGGCGTCAAAAATTGCTTGTTGTTCAGATCCGGAGAGCCCGGAAACGACCTTTGCAACCTGAGTCAGTTGGCGCAAGCGTTCGATATTGCCGCAAGCAAGCTTTAGTACAGCGGCATGAACCCGGTCGCGTACCCCTTCATTCTCGCCGGTGCTGCAGCCACTGAGCACTCTCAAGGCTTGAAACTTTTGGTCGCCCGGGAAGTCGCGCGCCGTAACGCGTAAGACGTCGCTACGGGAAGGTCGCGCTATTTTTTGGTCGGTCACCGGCACTCCGACATCCCCTGACGAAGTTGCTGGGCGACGCGAGAATACATTGCGAATGAACGCATCTGACTAATCCAGATCAAAAACACCCTGGCCCGCTTTCTGTTGGCTCTTAGTGATTTCAAGAACGTGAATGGCGAGTCTTAAGACTAGCCGAATTTGGCCTTCAGTCGTTCGGATAACTTCGACAGCTCAATTATCACGCGTTCGTGTGTCCCCACTCCAATCTCCTCGTTGCCGTCGGCGGCACGAATCGAAAACTCGATGCGCCGTCCATCAACGTGGGTGACTTTTGCTTCGCCGGTGACCCGTCGACCCGCCGGCGTTGCCGACAGATGCCGCACGTCGACGCGGGTGCCGAGAACGGTTTCGCCGGCGTCAAGAAATGGCTTGATCGCATTCAGCGCCGCGTTCTCCATGACCATGATCATCACCGGTGTTGCCAATACGGGAGGCAATGTCACATCCTTGAATCGGCTGGCAAGATGATCGGGCATGACGAGAAGGCTGAACGAACCCGTGGTCCCTACCGGTATTGAGTGCATGGCCTTTCCTTGGGGTTATGGCACCTGCGGAAAGGAAGTATAGATCTTGCGAACCGATTCGAACCGTCCGCAAAAGCGAACTCCACAGCTTTTTCATGAGCACGTCGGTGGCCTTCATCGACCTCAAGCCGCCGGATGGCTTTGCCGTTGCGGCCGCTGAGACTGCGAAATCCGGAGGTTCGCAGGGCCGTGTTGCTTGGTACGGGCTCCTCAGGGCATTCTCCATCTGCCCGCATAAAATTGAGAGGGTTTTGGATGGAGGGAGGGTCGCCTAAGCCGGCGAGTACACCGACGGGAGCGGTGTTCTTAAGCTACGCCTCACAGGATGCCGAGGCAGCTAAACTCATTTGCGAGGCACTCCGCGCCGCTGGGGTCGAGGTTTGGTTCGACCAGAGCGAGCTGCAAGGTGGAGATGCCTGGGACCGCCGGATTCGGACACAGATCCACGAATGCCGGCTATTCGTGCCCATTGTCTCGGTGAACACGGAAGCGCGGATCGAGGGTTACTTCCGGCGCGAGTGGAAGCTCGCGGTCGATCGGACTCATGACCTGTCGGAACGGGCGGCATTCCTTGTTCCGGTGGTCATCGACGCGACCCCGGAATTGACAGCGGACGTTCCGGAGACGTTTCGCCGCATCCAGTGGACGCGCCTGCCGCGTGGAGAGACGCCCTCGGCATTTGTGGAGCGGGTGCAACGTCTGCTCGTACCAGAAGCACCGACAAGCATCCATGCAGCGGCAAGTGCCGCGTCCAGGGTCGCGCCTGCACGGAAACAGGCCTCGGTGTACTGGTGGCCAAAGCGCATTTTGGCAGTGATAGCCACCGTGATTTTGCTAGCAGGGGCCTATCTTGCCGTCGAAAGGCTTCGGACTCCCCAGCCTGCGGCACCGGCTGTCTTCAGCCCGCCGCCGCACTCGATTGCGGTCCTCCCATTTGTAAACTTAAGCGGTGAAAAAGAGCAGGAATACTTTTCCGATGGGCTCACCGAAGAGCTCCTTAATTCTTTAGCGCAGATCAATTCCCTCCAGGTTGCTGCCCGCACCTCCTCCTTCTCCTTCAGGGAGCACCCGGACATCACCACAGTAGCCCACAAGCTCAACGTCTCGGCGGTGCTCGAGGGAAGCGTGCGCCGCTCTGAGCACACGGTGCGAGTCACCGCGCAGCTCATCAATGCGGTCACAGGGTTTCACCTGTGGTCCAAGACCTACGACCGGGACTTAGGCGATGTGCTGAATCTTCAGACCGAAATCGCCACTGCAGTCGCCCAGGCACTGAAGGTCACATTGCTGGGCGACATCCCCCAGAAGATCGAGCTCGGTGGGTCGCGCAACCCTGCCGCCTTCGATGCGTATCTGCGCGGCAGAAGAATTGAGCGCACGGGGATGACTGCCGAGGAGGAGCAGAAAGCCATCGCGGCATTCACGGAAGCCATCCGTCTCGACCCCGAGTACGCGCTGGCGTTTGCAGAGCGATCCCTCGCTCTAATCAACTACGCAGACAAAGTTCGCGGTCCCGCCGCTACTCGCAAAGCGATCGAGAGTGCCCTGAAGGATGCACGCACCGCAACCAATCTCGCGCCAGACCTAGCAGAGGGATACTACGCTCTGGGTGTGGCACTCAGCGTGGGGACAGGCGAGTTTGCACAAGCCGACGAGGCATTTGCACGCGCCGTAGCGTTGGCACCGGGTAGCGCAAGAATTCTGGCGTCCTATAGTCGGCGGGCGGCGCAAATCGGTCATAGCGCGGTAGCCATCGATGCCGGCCGGCGAGCCATCACGCTCGATCCTCTAAACTTCCACGTGCATCGAACCGTTGGGATCGCATTGCTCCTCGTGCGTCAGTACCCAGAGGCCGTTGCTGCCTTCCAGACGGCGATCGCTCTTCAGCCTGACTTTGCCCGGGATTACATCCTGTTGGGTCAAACACAATATGCGATGGGTGAGTACGAGGCCGCTCGCAAGTCCTGCGAAGTCGCGCCGGATGACGATCTTGGTCAGGTGTGCCTGGCGATGACCTATCGGAAACTCGGCAGGGATGCCGACGCTCAGGCGATATTGCAAAGAATGAAATCGAATTTTGGCGACGAAGGCGCGTACGCATACGCCGAGATCTACGCGCAGTGGGGCGACCTTCCGAAGGCACTAGAATGGCTCGAGACGGCCGTGCGTCTGTCCAACTCTGGTCTCGAGGAGTTAAAAGCCGAACCTGACTTTGACCCTCTACGCGAAGAGCCGCGTTTCAAAGCGATTGTTCGCGCGTTGAAATTTCCCGAGTGAATGGATCGCGCTTCGGTCCGAATCCTGAAGCTACGCCCTACTCCACCTTTTTTGGGATGGGTTCAGCGAAACACAGTATGACCAACCCCCCTGAGCGATTCGCGTCCACTCGCTCCCGCTTTCGCCAGGCCCGGTCGCGGTCGCGCTACGATTTGCCGAATCCGCAAACTTCTGAGAGTACGGGGCCGATTTCATAGGTAACGCTCAGGCCTTCTACCGAGTCGTGTTTTTCGATGATGCTGGCGACGACGGCGATCGAAATGTGGATGACACCAGGATCACGCCAATCAACTGAGGGTTCTGCAACACCCGGGAAGGCTTTCCCCTTGCAGCCAATCACTTCCCCGTTTGGTTCGTATTTGAAAATCGCCTTTCTAGCGCCGTACGCGGATTTCAGCTGGATGGACTCCTCCACGGTCGTGCCTATGCTAGTGCAAGCCTTAAATACCGACACAATCGATCTTCCGTTCGCATCCGTCGCCAATACCAATTCCTCGCGCTCGCATTTGGGCATTAGCGTGTACATGAGCATCGTGATCAGTCCTGCGCCCACAGTGGCGAAGCTTAGGACCGCGGCCAAACTCGATTGCCATATCGGGCGCATCCAAACTTCCTAGCCCATGGGGTTCAGACATTCACAATATCCTCAGCAAAAGTGGCAGCCGTGTGGCGGCGATATGGGGGAATAAGACAAGGCAGACGCCGGATGCCGGCTCGGTGCTGTCGGACCAAGACGCGTGGGCGTAAAGGCCACCCAAGCCAATCAGCAGAGCTAAAACCAAAAAGCCGTATCGGGCCATAAAATGCTCGGTGGTTAATGCGCAGCGCGAGGCTTGAGAAGTTCGGAAAGCGTGTCCGGGGCAGAATTTCTCTCGAGCCGCGGGTATTGCAATCCCTTGTGGTCATCGATGGACGTCCTGAGAATGGCTGATTGGCTTTGGACGATCATCTCCATCGGAGCGGAAGTTCCACGATCAGCCGCAATTGCATCGCGCAAGTTCTGCGAAGACCACGTACGACCGTTGACAGCCAATACCTTCATGCCCGGGCCGAGGCCGGCCTTCCAGGCCGGCGAATCGCGCACGACATCAACGATGGCGCCATCGTCCGAATGGAGCAAAAGACCGATGGAATAACGCTCTTCGACGGTGTGATGATCGATATCGCGGGCGGCAAGCACCGGGCCGGGTGCATCGTGGTAGGTTAAATTCCAGCCGCTGGCGATCAGTCCTTCTAGAGGCGCCCTGTCGATTTCATAGACACGGCGCTTGATGAAATCGGCCCAATCGTAAGCAGCGATGGCATTGAGCGCGTTGACCAGGTCTTTCAAGGTGTAAGGTTTGACGGCGGGCGGACCGCCGGGCGGCCCGAAGAAGGCGCGGCAGAAATCGTCGAGAGACTTCTGGCCGGAGGTCTTGCTGCGGATGATCTGGTCAACCTCGAGCCATATCAGGAGCGACTCATCGTAGTAGTCGGTCGTCCGGCGCAATGACTCCCATGCCGCGCCGCCGTAAAGGAGTTGGACGGATACGGCGGTGTCTTCTAAGGAACGCCATCCGCGACCGGAACGATGCTCCATCTCGGCGGCGATAGCCGCCGCGTAATCACGGGCCTGCTCGGGGGTAAATAGGCCTGAGCGCGCCGCCAAGACCCAATTCAGGTAACGGGTCAAGCCTTCATAGACCCATAGCAAGCTGCCCTTCATGGGATCCTGATAATTTATCGTGTAAAGATCTGCGGGCCGCCGGTATTTGCCATTCCACGAATGGACATACTCATGAGGTAGCAGATAGAGGGAGGCAATCCGGTCCGATTCGTCGAGAAATCCGCGCTCGCGCAGAGTGATATCGGTGGACTGGTGATGTTCGGTGCCGTCTTCTTCACCGATATCGTCGGACAGAGCGAGCAGAAATACGTAATGCTCGTAGTGACGGGCGCCGAACAAGACGTCGGTTTCCCTGATCATTCTCTTAAAGTGTTCGAGCAACGGGGGGGACAGATTCAGACCCTCCTCGCTGTCGTCGGCAGCGCCGATCGTGACGGGGATGGCGCCGTTGTCGAGGGTGAAAGTGCGGAAATGCACTCCCGCAAGCAGTGGGGAATCGACCAGAGTGGTAAGCGATGTGACGGGGAACTGAATCGTACCGTCGGCCAGTGCCTTGCCGGACGTGGCACAAGCATACTTCCAACCCGAAGGCAGACGAATCTCCCCCTGAATATTGATGTCGTCCGTGTTCACGCCTTTCGGATAGAGCAAAACCGCGCTCCAAAACAGATAGAACAGGAAGGGGGTGGCCTCGTCGGGCCGGAGAGCGTAATCAAGAGCGACATCGAGTTTCTGCGCTCCGTGAGGTACCTGGAGGTGGAAGGCGAACATATCTGTCGGGTCGCGCGTCCAGGAAACCGACTGGCCGCTGGCGGAGAATTTCATCCACACCACGTTGTTCAGCGGCCCGGAAGGGGCGTGCTCGCCCGGAATCCATTTCGGGAATACGAGAGTGAGGTTGCCCGACTTCACCGGGATCTCCATCTCCGAATGAACTAACTTGCGGCCGACGTCCGTCGCGTCCACATGCAAGCGAATGACCTGCCGTTGCTGCGCGGCTGCAGAAGTGCTAAGAACGAGCAAGAAGACCGGCGCTATCGCTTTCGGTAGCAGCCTTGCCAACCGTCTGTAAGAGACAAGCAACATATCTCTCCTTTGCAATGGGAACCGGCGGATTGCACGCAGGGCCATTGCCATCGACTCGCCTCGACCCCAAGGGGCCGCTGAATTAGGGCGGCGCGAGATTTTGTAACCTGGAGAATTTGGGTCATAGGGTCGTGGCTGTCGCCCGGTGTCCAAAGAACGCGGCAGCGTTGCTAAAACAGTCCCCTAGGTAGCAATAGCGACGTTTGATCATAGGGTCCCTCACGAATTTGATGAATATATCGTAAGGGTTGCCACCAGGGGGGGCTGCACCGCTTTCCCTGGCAACTATCGGGATTCGGCACCCGGGGAGAACCGGACGGCGCTGCGGATTATTCTCTCGGCGATGAGCGTCGAGCGACAAGTAAAAGAAAGGCCCTACGTAGGGCCTTCCGGTGCACCTTCACGTGCCGATCAACCGACGTTCTTTAGGCGGCGGCTGCGAGCAATTGCCAGTCCCTCGGCATAATGACTGCGTCGATGACATGGATAACGCCATTCGATGCAGCGATATCACGCTGTCTCACATGCGCACCGTTCACCTGCACGGCCGAACCCGACACCACGGCCGTCAGGGGACTGCCCTGCACGGTCATCACGTCGCCCGATTTTAAGGCCTGCGCCAGCACGTGTCCCGTGACTACGTGATAATTGAGGATAGACTTGAGCTTTGCCGTGTCCTTGAGCAGTGCATCCAGCGCGCCCGAGGGAAGTTTCTTGAAAGCTTCGTCGGTGGGCGCGAAGACTGTGAATGGGCCCCGGCCCTTGAGCGTATCGGTAAGACCGGCTGCTTTAATGCCTGCAACCAACGTGGTGAAATTGCCCGCCGCAATCGCCGTATCGACGATGTTCTTCATTGGGGCCGCATGTGTCGTGCTGGCTTGTTGATTGGCGGAAGTGTTTGTTGACTGTTCCATAAATATTAACCTTTAACGTATAGCCCGCAAGAATTTGCTGGCCAACTCAACGTATTCGGTTGAGGCGATCAGTATGGCCCCTATGTGGAGCGTGTGCGGGATTCGCGTCGAATGAACTGCGAATGGTGCACAAGCACTTGCCTTCGCGCTGCATGACGCGATCCTGCGTTGACCCGTGAAAAGCAATTGAACTTTTGACAATCGACGAGCTCGGGGCCGCTCGAGCCGATTGTGCGTTGATTTTTCCGCCGTGGATTGAGAGCAGATTGCCTCTTGGAAACATTCACGGCACGCAACCTGGTGAGCCGCGCCTATAAATATTTATTTTGCCCATTTTTCTGCGACACCCTGCTGCGATGGTTGTGGCCTGCGAAGAAGCTGTAAAGCGGTTTAGAAAATGTTCGTCGGGCCGCGGGGCGGTTCATCTATAGGTCATCAGATTCTCCCGGCCGGCCAATATCCGCCGCTTCTCGGGAGTGGTGTAACCCCGCACTGCACCCTATCAAGGTATTGATGTTTCCGCCGATTGCGGCCCGATTATGAGGTTGGTGTCGTGTACCCAGATCAATCGCGCACTTTCGGGGTAAGCAACTTCCGCGCAGTCTCGTAGAGAATCCTGTCCTTTTCGCTGCGGTTAAGATCGAGGCTCTCGAGTGCGTCGACCGTCCGGCGCAGCGTATATTGCGGATAGTCCGAGCCCAGCATGATGTGATCGACCCCAATGTTGCGAATCGTCCATACAAACTCTGACTGAATTGGCGAACCCGCCACCAGGACGACGGTCGCCGATATGTCGAAATAAATATTGTCTTTGTAGAAGTCTTTCGCTGTTCGCGCGAAGAGAATTGTGTTCCAGAAGCGAAAGTTGGTCGCGCCCATGTGCGCGAAGACAAATTTCGTTCCTGGCGTGTTTACCGCGAGATTGAAAAGATCCTGACTGTCGCCGGGGACGATGTTGGCGTTGTCGAACAGTACGATCATTCCGAGCTGGCCGGCCAGTTGGCACAGAGTTGCTACCCGCGGATCTGTAATTGCGAATTTCTGAGTATGCGGGTGGAGCTTGATCATCGTGACCCCCTTCCCGGCGATGCGTCGCACTTCGTCGAGCGCCGCTTGATCGTCATAGGGGTGGACCGATGCGATCGGGAACAGCTCGGGATATTTTGCAGCCAGTGCAATCAATTCATCGTTCTTGCGCCGCGTCTCCGCCATGTTGCCGCGTTCCGCGATCAGAATACCCGCGAATCGGGTTGCAATCTGGTGGGTCTCCTTCAGCTGTGCTTCGTATTCGTGCAGAGATGCCTCGCCATTCCAAATGTGGACGTGCGTATCGAACACTCGCTGCGCGATCGCCATCTGCGGAACAGCCAGAATTATGGAGACAAGTAAGGCCGCCTTCATCAGAGTCTCTCCTGTCTTAACTGTCGCTTGCGGAAGTGAACCCTGCGGGTGACGCACACCTTCCCAGCTTAAGCAGTGTCTCCTTTTCGGAAGCATGTTCGCGGAAGCCCGTGTCTGCAAATTCTCAGAAAGATGGCTGCGAAACTCCCCGGACGTCAAAGCGTCAATTGCCAGTAGCCGACGTCGATCCATCGCCTGAACTTGAATCCTACTTCGGCGAACTCGGCAACTTTGCGAAAACCGAGCTTCTCATGCAAGGCGAGACTGGCAGCATTGGGAAGAGCGATGCCGCCGATGGCGACGTGAAGCCTCAAGTCTTTTAGCTGTTTAAGTAGGGGCTGGTACAAGCGGGTACCAATACCCCTGCCGAGGCAATTGGGAGCCAGGTAGATCGTAGTTTCAACGGAAAAGCGGTAGGCGGACCGTCCCTTCCACTTCGACGCGACGGCATATCCTAAGACGGTGCCATCTTGCTCTGCGACTAGCCAGGGCAAAGAAGCTGAGCTTACTTCGGCGATGCGCTCCGCCATTTCCGAACAGGAGACGGGCTCTTCTTCGAAGGTGATAACGGTGTCACGAATGTAATGGTTGTAGATCCGAGCAATGGCTTCGGCATCCGTTGGGACAGCTTGACGAATCACGGCAAACTCCTAGACGCCCACCAGTTCGCGCGAGCGTTTCTATCGGGACCATTAAGGTGTAGGTCGTGAGGTTTTTCGCCCGCCAATATCCGCACCTTCTCCAAATTCGTATAATCCCACACCGCACCTAGGCGCTGGCGGCGCGAGCAATTGCGTGTTCGGGTCATTTCGATCAATCGGAGGCATTATGGATGGGCCAACGGTTAGCCTTGATGCAACCTTGAAGCAGGATAGGACATTTAGGACTGTCGCCTTCTGGGTCTGCATCGTCGCTGTGAGCTTTGGTATCACCGACCTGATTGAAGGATACCATCGCGTAGTGTCGACATGCTCCTCGGCTGCATTCACCTGCTACTTCGCAAATAAAGGCAGGAGTTCTTGGGCTAGCCGTCAAAAGCGCCTTTTTTGGCGGCGTGAAATAGGCCCAGCGCAGATACGGTACGGCGCTCAGTCATGACCTTCGATGACTTCTACAACTCACTGACGGGCTCTCAACCGCCAATGGAACTCACGGCGCCCCTGGCCGGCTTGTGGTGGGATGCCAAGGGCGATTGGGAGCAGGCGCATGAAAGGGCACAGGAGGATGAAGGCCCGGAGGCTTCCTGGGTGCACGCCTATTTGCATCGCAAGGAAGGCGATCAGGAGAACGCTGCTTACTGGTACCGACGAGCGCGAAAGCGTGTTTGCCTAGAACCATTCGACGCGGAGTGGCGCAGCATCGTCAGCGACTTGGTCCGGTCGCGCTAGCATCTGCTGCTCCTTGCCAATCAGCGGATCGTCAGAGTTCGATCTCTTGCGGCCGATGACGGGCGGCAGCTTCCGGGTAATCAATTCGACCGCTCCGCCATCGAACTGACGAG
>Ga0210383_10002152_pt1 | contig 17827 bp, 18 predicted proteins | sample IncBWC14OmetaG_FD_160072 | JGI IMG/M metagenome (GOLD analysis project Ga0210383, IMG submission 160072) | Forest soil microbial communities from Barre Woods Harvard Forest LTER site, Petersham, Massachusetts, United States - Inc-BW-C-14-O ...
GAACACGGCCTATTGGCAGGTTCTCAGCGGCTGCTTCGCAGGCAGGCTTTTTGGCAACGGGCAAATCTGGTCATTCAACGCAACGCACTCGGGCGACCCCAATCCGCCAACCTGGCAGACGGAGCTTTCGTCTGTTGGTTCGGTGTCTCAGCAACTTCTCGGGCAGTTGATGCGCTCGCGCGAGCACTGGCTCATGGCTCCCGATATTTCGCATACATATCTGACAGCCGGATTCGGGTCAGGGAACTCAACGTCCGTTGCAGCGCGAAGCTCTGATGGTCAGACGATTATTGTTTACGACCCTGTAGGCAATACGCAGGCTTTTACCGTCAACATGGCCGGAATTACTTCGGCGTCTTCGACGGTGAAAGAGTGGTGGTACAACCCGTCGAACGGCGTTTCTTCTCCGATTGGAACACATGCGAACAGCGGCTCAGTTGTTTTTACCGCTCCGGACGCGAACGATTGGGTTTTGGTTCTCGATGACGCTTCCGCAAACCTTAGTGCGCCCGGCGGAGGAAGCGTGACGATTTCGCCATCGAGCGAGAACTTCGGTTCCGTAACAGTCGGTCATCCGAGTTCAGGGATGGCTTCGATTGTCACGAATAGTACAGCTGCTGCTATCACAATCTCGACCATAAATTACACAGGAACCAACGCGCTTGATTTTTCGACTTCGGCAACGACCTGCTCTGGAAGCCTTGCGGCAAATGGCGGAAGCTGCACGATCACAACGACATTCACGCCGTCGATTTTAGGAGTCGAGACCGCGACTCTGAATTTTGCTTTCACCGGAGCGAGCGGTTCCCCTATCGTGGTTTCTGTATTTGGAACTGGTGGAAGTCCTGGAGTCGGATCATGCGTTGAAACTCAGACGACGACTCCGAGCGTCGGCATAAATGTTGGTCGCCATGTGGCCGAAACGGAAAATAACTCGACTAATGACGCGACGCAGGCGATCAAGCCCGGCGGGGTATGCCATGCAATTCAATAAAAGCGTAGCTCCCCCGTGGTTCTACTCAGCGGGGACAGGGCCGACAGACTCCCGGACTATGGCTTCCGCTCTTTCCAAGAGCGATTGGAGCTCGTCGACGGCCGGCCATGGTAAATCGCGGAGTCCTAGAGCTATAGCGCGCAGTGTTTTCAAGCGAGCGGTAAAGATTGGTATCAAAGAAGTTCGGAAATCTATTGCGGGACTGGCCATGGAAAACCCCTATGTAAAGGCAAACTGCAATATTTCAAATCGATCTGATACCAGGGGCTGGGCATTCCAATCTTACGCCTCAATACCATTTTTAGTGTCGCCTCTTTTGGTTAGAGCTTTTTGAGCTCATCCTGGCCCAAAACAGAATTAACCAGACCAGATTGGTGCGGGTCGTGACCCAACTGCGGCTCTCTGGGGAAGCGGCGGAGCTACGCAGGTAGGATCATGCGTAGAAACTCAAACAACGACGCCAAACGTGACGACAAATGTTGGAAGAAATGTGAAGGAGTCGGAGACCAACAGCACTATCGCGACCGTGCAGCCCAGTTCTGGGTCAAGCATGATTTGTCGCGCTATCCCGTAGGGGCAGGACGTCACACCGATCTCGTACGTAGACCGTAGAAACACCACAATAGCATCGTGTATCCAATTCCTAGAAGTAGGAATGCAGAAGGCTCTGGGACCGACTGCACCGCGCTCCAGATAAGCGGCTGCCTGAGTCCAATAGTGTGCATGTGGCCTAATCGCTTGGCTTTATGGCACTGGTCTGGTCTCACGGCACACTCTGTATTCGCCACATGCGAACTCGATCACCATCGATCCCATATTCAAAACACTTACGGGATCGATTTCATCGGGGATTTCGCCACACGCCGCAACGTTCCATTTTGAGATTCGGGGCGGAAAGAAGATTTCGCTACAGCATACGTATGCAATCGAGGAGATTTAGGTGAGTCCGGTTCGCCCGCACGAAGGGTTAAGGGAGTGGAGAGCTTCTTGACGAAGCTTGCTTTCCAACTTCCAAACGAATGACGCCGCTTTCATTCACGAAATAGTGCATCTGTTTCCGATCGTTATCAACAGCAGGGTCCGCGAAGATTTCAAACGCATTGACGGTGTCATTACCACTCTTTTGAACGGCTCGATAGCGGTATTCATAACCGGACATACTGCCAGAAGCGAGCGGTTCGCCAATTAGGTTGGCAGAGTCGCGGCTCGGGGCTTGACCTGGAGCCGAAGGTCCAAGAGCCGAGAGAGTCCGAGGGAATGAATTGTATTTGCTATCGTAAAGGCTAATGACAGTGCATAGTGTTCGCAGGTTCTGGACAGGCGTCTCCGCTGTGACGAGAATGTGTCGTCGCCCCCAATTGGAATAGAGGATGTCTCCTCCGAGCAGCAGAATCAGTGCTAAAAAAGCTGTAAGAGCGGTCCATAGTGCCCATGACTTTGGTCTCGTAGCCATGTGGAGCTCCACATAACGTCCGAATTATTATCTCTTGGCGTTTTGATTGTAACAGTCCTGCAGCTTCCCCGCATAAGCGTCTTCTTTGTTTGGAGGCGCCAGTCCTAGTGTCCACGCTAGGGAATGTCCCAATTCGTGGACTTGTGTGGCGAACAAATAGCCCGCTGCCAAATCACTCCCGGAGTAATTCGTCGTAGGTGAAAAAGTTCGATAAGCATAACCAAACTGAAGCCAAGATGGTAACCAAGACGGTCCGTATTGCGTTGCTCGCGGGCCGTCTGCCGTGAAGCCGGTGGCGCCGACTGGTGGAGCTGGCGTGTGATAAAGCACCACATTGATCTGCGCGGCAGTGAATGTATTCACATCATTGGTGATCGAAATTTGGCTTCCGTTTGAAGTCGTTCCAGTGAAGTTGCCGTTTTGACCCGGATTAGACGGAGAGAACACATTAAGGTCGACATTGAAGATCTGCTTTATACAATCCGCGAGTGTCTTTAATTGATTCGGTGTCAGTATGGTTTTGGCCACACGTCCGCCGATGGTACCGATTGGACCTCCACCGCCGCCCCCACTCGCTTGAAGTATCCCTGGTCCGTCGGCGGGATTCACTCCGGAGTTCGAGGTGTCAAGAATGCCCGGCTCCGAAGGCGGTGGCGGTGGCGCCGTTGAACATCCAGTCGATACACCTTGAACGCTCGCGCATACTTGTTGGCCACAGTTTCCGCAAGTAGCCGTTGACCCGCCGCCACTTGCCAAGCTAGAGCCACCACCTCCGCCGCCACCACTTCCGCCGCACGTGTCGTCGCTCAGATCCTGGCAGTCCTCCATGCCGGTTGGGTCAATCATATTCATTGGGTCGTTCCGACCATACATATATCGGTTCAACGATTGCGGGTCGGCCGTAGAACCTCCCATGGGATCGAGGGCAGAGAAGCGGCCTAGCCGGTTGACGTAGAAGCGCTCATACGCATAGTCGTTGCCGGATTCGGCGTCGCGCTCATAATCGGTGAATTGCCACTTCGTCGTTGTGTTCGTCAGGTACCAGGATTCGCCGAATGGGTAGTGGCCCTGCTCGCCGAGCTTATTGCCGCTGGAGTCAGTCATCAAACGCACGGAGAGATGGTCAGGGTGGTAATACTGCGTGGCTCCAGACTCGATTTTCGCGAGCAATGTGCTACTTGAGTAGATGTACTCGCGAGTGGGCGATGCGGGCACCGCGCCATTCACGTATTCGGCGATAACTGCCGATCCGGAGAAGACATACACCGTGGTTGTACCGCCAGCCAACTTGGTTACCCGCAAGCTGTTGCCGTCGTAAGTGTATGAGCCGGAGCCGAGACTGCCACTACTCGTGACGGCGCGATTTTCGGCGTCATACGTCAATGTATTCGAGCCGTCGTTGGTCATGTTGCCATTTGAGTCGTAGGAGTAACCAGTCGTGAGGCGGTTTGTTGTCACGTCGGCGGTAGCAGAGCTTGATGGTGCCGTTCCGACCGTCACGGTCTGCGCATTACGGTTTCCGTACCGGTCAAAGGTCATCGATAGGCCCCACGCCGCGTAGCCGGTCGATCCCGTCGTCTGCGCGGTCGAGAGTCGAGCAAGATTATCGTAGGCGTATTTGGCCGTGCGTCCGTTGTCCACATTATCGGTTATGCATTGAATCTGTCCGTTGTTTCCTATTGCGCCCGTCGGACAATTCGTTGCATCCTTTTTATACCAATAGTTTAAACTGAACAATGTACTTGTCCCATTCGCGTAACTCAGTCCAGTCATCTGCAACCTGTCGGGTGAATAAGTAAAACTCGCGGCGACACCGTTGCCGTAGTTGAAGCCTTGCAATTGTGACGCCGGATTATTGTAATTGTAGTCGTTAGCGTAGATGTTTGTGCCGGCTGTGCAGCTCGAAGCCGTCTGCGCTACAGCGCAGACGCGTCCAATTGGATCTACTGCCTGCTGAACGACTCGGCCGGATGGATAGGTGATTTGTGTCAGCTCGTTTCCAACATTGTACTGGTAACTCGTCGTATATGGCGTTCCGCTGATGACCTTTTGCAATTGCGTGAGACGCCCGAGCACATCGTAAGTGTAATTCTCCGAACCCACGCCATCAGCCATCGCAATGAGGCGGCCATTGTTATTCTGAGTCGGGTTAGTGCCGTAGGTGAGCGTCACTCCTGCCGTCGCTGAGACGCCCGTGCTCCCCACATTGTAGCTAATTGTGTGAAGACGATTCAGAGTGTCATAGCCGTATGTAGCGATTACGCCACGCGGATCTGTGCGCTGAGTCACCAAGTCGTAGCTATTGTATTGATATACATACTGGCCTTGGCCTCCAGCGTTCTTTGTCTCCGGTTCTGCCCGAGTGAGCAAGCGGCCGAGACCGTCGTAGGTGTAGGTACGAGTTTGTGAACCCTCTGTCACGGTTGCCAAGCCGTCGAGCACCGTGTACGCGTAGCTCGTCAAGACCGTCAGAGAATTGCTGCCATCGGGTTCGTACACGGATGTCAAACGCCCTGCGGCATCGAAGATTGATTCGCGTTTTTTTGAGGCGGGGTCCGTCACCGTAACCGTATTCGTTGAATACGAATGCGAGGTCACCGAGGTGTCTGGCAGCGTCGTGCTAGTTAGACGCCCGAGAGCGTCGAATTTATTGACCGTCCAATAGGACGGTGAACCGGTATCTGGGTTGCTCGTTTGATACGGTCTTCCCAAGAGGTTGTTGGATGTCTGCGTCACCGAATATACCGTGCTGCCAGCATCTTCGATTTTGGACTGAGCGGGATATCCGAGACTGTCCACCGCGCTAATTTGCTGAATCTTGTGCCCAGCCGAATCAATGGGCGTTATAACCGTGGAGGTGAAGCTGGTGTCGCTGTAGCTCTGAGATATCGTGGTTCCGTCCGGGCGTTGCACGCTCATCGGCCGACGTAGAAAATCGTAACCGTAGTGAGTGATTTGTCCGTTTTCGTCCGTGCTTGTTACCATCCATCCCGTGTAGAGGTTGTAGGTAGCGCTGGTAGTTAGAAGACCGCCGCTCGTCACGGAATCCGGTTGAGAATACTGGGTGGTGTTGGAATAGACCCAAGTTTTTTGCTGACAGCAATTCACTTGAGCGGTCAAGAGATTGCCGAACCAGTCGTAGGTGAAATTCTTCGTTATGGGGCCGGAAGGGCCCGCAGGCGTGGTGTATGTCGTGATCAATGTGGGATCGCCACGATAAATCGCGGTGCACGGATAGCTCGTATCATTATGCTGCGCCGCGTTCGCCGGGCATGTTAACGTTGCGCCATCATAAGTGATGTTCTGAAGATATTGAACCGTTCCATTGGAATCCGTGATCTGCTTTTGCGTCACGAGATTCAAGATATTTAAGGAGGTATAGGAAGAGGTCGAGAGATAACTATAGCTCGTAGTTCGAATCGGGTTGGTGCTACCGTGAGCCCCCGACCCCCAATCGTATTCTACCAACTCCTGAAGATTTCCATACTGATCGTATGTTGTGTCCGCTTCTGACTTGGTAGCACCATCCTCAAGAATCGTGACTTGAGTCGCCAGCGTCCCGTTAGTCGCCCAAGTCGTGTTAATTGTGCGAAGGGCTGTGGATCCGGGCGAGTTGCTGTAAATAATTCGTGAGGTCTCCTGTCCGGATGAATTAAAAGTGTACATGGTATCGTTGGCGCTCAACGTGTCGGCAAGCTGAGGTGTCGTTACGGTCGTCATTAGACTCGCCGCATTTCGGACAAAATTCCACGTGCTCGGGCTTCCGTTGCTGACAACTCGATTAACATTTAATGTAGTCCCATCAGCGCAATTGATCCCATCATTCGTCGCTCCGTAGTCATATTCGTAGTAGCCGCCGGTGGGAAAAATTACCTTCTGTACGCGACCGGTGGAATAGTTCGAGTTATTTGGAGTGGACTCGTACTTAAAGGAGTAGACCAGCGTGCCAGAAACGGGAGACGGAATGTCAAGCTCCAGAGGAACGGTTGCCGTGCCCGTGTATTCACCGATCCCGCTGCAAGCAAAGTCTGTCTTAATGTTCAGGTTTTGGAGTTTCAGGGTAATCGTTTGATAGGTTGAGCTATTAGCTCCTGTGAGGAATTCGTACTCTATGCTTGTGGGACTTGTGACGTTTGGCACGTAGATTACTTTCAATGCAACATTTCCAACGGAATCAGTCCAATCTGTTTCTGAAGAATTGACGATCGTTTTGGTTACATAGTTTCCATTGATATCCGTCGAAGGGCCGGTTCCGTTGAGAGGGAGTGCGCCACCGTTATTCGTAACCTTCGGATTGTTTGGGTTTGTCGCGTCCATATAAAATCCCGTGCTATCGAATGCATATCCCGTCCTAGCTCCGCCGTTTTGGGCAGGACACTGACTTTGACGATAGCTTATTGGGAAACCATGTGAGGTGCCCAGTACATCGATGTAAGAAAAACTACTGTAGTACGTGATGGTGTAAAACTGCCCTCCCGGCTCACATTTCACTGGAGCGGATGTAGTGGACACATACTTCACGAAACCACCTGCAGGAATGTCTTTCTGCCACCCCCAGGTAGGATTGCCGAGCGAATCCACCACTGGCGTCCACGAATTAGCAGACTGCTGCCAGATCAAAGAGTTGTTGATTAGCGAAAGGCTTAGAGGCATGCCTCGACCCGCGCTCGACACAATCGGAATCGCAAAGTAGATATTCAGATTCTGATTATCCACCGTGTCGAAAGGGGTTGTAGAAAGTGAGCTGAATGGCGGGATTCCGGTCTGGGCAAAGGCTGAAACGGCACTTAGAAGAACAGATAGAACGAGGATGATTCTCTTCATCTTAGTTGCCTCCCTCTGTCACTGGGAAATTGGCGTCGCTCAAGCCTGAATTGAAAATGACCGACTGGATTGTGATTGTGGCCCAGAGGGTTCCATTAACTGTCTGCTGGATCTGATAGGGATATAAAACCCCGTTTACGTTTTTGTAGTTCGAAAAAAAGACCGTGATTGGAATCTTCGGGGTTGATCCGCCGCCGCTTCTACTTATGAACGAAACCTGGGCGGGGAGTCCGGAGGTCGCGTCAAGCCACAAGTCGAGGACGGTGAACCCCGATAAAAACTGCATGTAGGCGGTAGAGTTGTAGCTGTTCCACACGCGTACGTGCTGGACCGAGCTGCCGTTTAGGGTCTCCAAGCCAATGTACTGATAGCACGCGTCCGAATTTGTCAGGACACCCGAAATCACTGGTAGCGGGAAATAGTTGGACTGCGAAGATGCAACTTGTTCGAGTGGAAGTGCGACATTGCCCGTCGCGTCGACCCTGTTCGCCTCTCCGTTCGAGTAAATTACCGACCAGTTCGAACCGCTCGCCATTTGTGCCTCTACAGCAGTTTCGGCCGTCCCTTTTGTCAGTATCTTCACCGTTCCAGTGTCTGTTGTTGGGCCTGCCACGGTCGTGATTGAGCCTGTCGCAGTCGAGTCGTTGGGCGTGGAATTCCCCATAGCCGTCGCGGCTCCTTGCAAAAGAGTAAGAGCTTGAGGATCGCGAACCAGCGGTTGAGTCGATGTCTGAGTCTGCGAGAAAGCCGGAACGACAATGAGAAGCAGAGCAGCGAAAGGCGAGGATAGCGCGAAGCGTTTCATGACGCCTCCGATCGTGAAGTGGCGTGCGCTATATATGTCGAGACTACGTAGCTGTCAAGGGAATACTACTTACACCAAGAATAATTCTTGGTTACAGTCGATCTCATCACGTTCGCGATTCAGCGGCCTACGATTTACGTGGATGTCTGCGGAGCCATTCTTCTTTGCACAAGCGTAGTCCGATCACAAACACATCACGCGGCGGTTTACCGTTCCGTCCCCTTGGATCACATAAAGAGCGAGCAGCACGGCCTCGCGTGTCGCTGGTAGATCGCTTTGTGTCCACAGTTGGGGCATTGAATCTCGCTGCCGCCAATTGGGAACTCCGGTTTCGCCGCCAGCCGCAACAACCTAAATCCATCCTCCTCGATCCTGGAGTGTTCGAATCGCCACTTGCAATTAACGCAAGCCAAAACCCAGCTAGCCATGGCTTGAGCACCTTTCGAGACCGTACTCGGCCTGGATAGGCAAAGAAATACCGAGAACGCCGTAGTTCTTTCGTAGTACCCCAAACGGAAGGAAAACCTGAGCGATGGTACAATTTCCAAGTTTCGCGTTACCCCTAATCCTGGAGGTGGTGCGTGGAAGACCTGATCAAGGAGGTCTTGTCGTTTATCGAGACCGATGCTAAGTGGTGGGAAGATGCCGCGAGGCAATGCGGCGAACTTGCGTCCAATCTTTCGCCAGAGGAAAAGGCAAAATGGCTCTTGCTTTGCGCCGTTTACGGAGAGCGAGCGCAAGCTCACCGAGAAATAGTAAAAAGCGTTCGTATGCGTCAGCGGTCGGGCGCGGAAGGCTAAATGCCAGGTTTTCTCGTCCTAGGATGCGTCGCACAATCGTGCGACATAAATTCCTTGTCGCGTTCCGTTTCGTACCGCTGCTTCATTTCTTCGATTGATTTGCCGACTAGCGGACCGGTCGGATCGAACTTCCACGCGCACTCAGAGCAAGCCCAACCTCGAAAGTGATCCTGATCGAGCCATGTCATTCTGCGCAGCATGACCAATTTTATGCTGAGTATGGCTCTTAGGAAAAAGCGGAAATGCTAACCCTTGCTGTGCGGGTAACCATCGAAAACAGGGATTATTACCGCATCTAAGCCTGAGATAGTTGCTGCGTGAAGGAATTCTGGCTCGCAATCCGTTTCGGTTTGGAAGTGGATTTTTGGGGTTTGCTCTGTTAATTTTTCTGCGCCTCATGCTGGAATTACGAGCCACCTCAAATGCTTTGATAAGAATTGTGAAGCCCATTCAAGAGGAGTGAACCGACTAATGATGAGAATACAAAGCATGATCCAGATTTCTCGGCTTTCTGCGCTCGCAAGCATCGTGGCACTGGTTGCTCTGCCCGCATTTGCGCAGACCGCACCGCCGAAGATGAAAATGACGACGGATATTCCCCCGCAAATCACAACGCCTGATTCCGTGGAGACACGAATCGGCACGCTGAAATTCTTTGACGGCGCGCCGGACAAGGCTACCGTCGCGAAGGCATATGACAACCTGGACTTCATGCGTGGTGTCCTGGTCTTTGTGAACACCATGCCGGGTGCGTCACTCGTAGCTATGCGCGAAGGGCTGCGGCATGTCGGCGCCACGGACGGAACCGTCGGCGTTTTTCAAACGCTGATGGATTCGAAATCCCTCTGGCTAACGGGCAACACGGAGACTGTGTACGCCTCCACATGGCTCGACCTGAAGAATGGCCCGATCGTGATTGATTCGCCGCCTAACGTTCTGGGCGTGCTCGATGATTTCTGGTTCCACTATGTGGCCGATCTAGGGAACGCCGGCCCCGATAAGGGTAAGGGCGGCAAATTTCTAGTGGTGCCTCCGGGCTATACCGGAAATATCCCTGCGGGCTACTTCGTTGCCAGATCCAATACGTTCGGCGTGTGGTTCATCATGCGCGGGTTCGTGGTCAACGGCGATCCGAAACCGGCCGTCGAGAGCTTCCAAAAGAATCTGCGCATCTATCCGTTGTCGCAGGCCGCCGACCCCCCGACTACGATCAAGTTGCTAAATCTTTCTGGAAGCGATCACAACACAATTCATGCCAACGATTTTCGGTTCTACGAAGAAATTAACGAGATCGTACAAGAAGAACCCGGTACGTCAATCGACCCGGAAACTCTCGGACTGCTGGCGTCGATCGGCATTGTGAAAGGCAAACCCTTCGCACCCGATGAGCGGATGAAGAAGACGCTCACGGACGCAGCAGCGGTCGGGAACGCCACGGCGCGCTCGATTCTATTCGCCAATCGCGACCAACGCTTCTATCTCTATCCGGGCAGCTACTGGGAAGTTGGTTTCCTAGGCGGAAGCCATGAATTTCTTCTGGATGACGCGCGTTTGCTGGATGCGCGCACGCGCATGTTCTACTACGCGACTGTAATCACGCCGGCGATGGCCATGAAAATGGTCGGTATTGGTTCGCAGTACGGCGTGAACTTCCGCGACGGCGACGGCAATTACCTAGACGGCAGCAAGAACTACAAACTCAATATTCCAGCCAACCCGCCAGTAAAAACTTTCTGGTCGATTGTGGTGTATGACAACCAGACGCGTTCCATGCTCCAGACCGATGAACAATTCCCCAGCATAGGCAGCCAGAAAGCGGGCCTTCAAAAAAACGGTGACGGATCCGTAGATGTTTATTTTGGACCAGCGGCGCCCGCAGGGCATGAAAGCAACTGGGTGCAAACCGTTCCCGGAAAGGGCTGGAACACGCTTTTGCGGCTCTACGGTCCGCTGGAACCGTGGTTCGACAAGACATGGCGGCCCGGCAACATCGAGCTGGTGAAGTGACCACAGGACGGCGGAGCTGGGCGTTCTGGCGAGGTGGAGAAAATTGGGTTTATTTAGGATTCTCAAAATCGGGTTACCCGGGGATTTCCCCGCCGGCGAAACCGGGGCAAAATCCTCCGAAATGCGGGGCTCGCCTCCGCACCTGTAATGAGCGGGAAAGATTAGTCGGCGAATCGGATCGTCACCGGCGTCATCAATCTGCTGATTCTGCCTCGCGCTTCAGTCCATCAACGGATTATCCACGTACGCCTTCGAAACCTCTGATATCACGTCATCCGGGGAGCTTTCAATCGTGTCGGGCGTGTCGCGCGCATTTACAGGTTTGAAATGAACTTCTATTGCGATGTAGGCACACTTTGTGTAGGTATAAACGGCTTTGTTGCGGTACGACACACCGCCTCCGAGTTTAAAGTGCTCGGTTTCCAAATCTCGTCTTAGCAGCCCAACTTTGATGCGATGTGATGCTTGAACCGCTTCCCGCACCAGCTCGCAACACGGCACAGTACTTGGCGGGGGAGCAACTGCTTGCCGGTACAACAACCAAGAACTGGAACAGAAATGCCAGTGCAAGTGTCTTCATGCCAGCCTCCCGTTGCACAAGAATTTTGCGATTCACAAAACTCGGAACGTCCGCGGTGAATTATTTTCTGAGGTGTTTCGTTTGACCAAACCTACATCATTTGTTGTGAGACCGCAATATTTATCTTGACACGATGCGTTCGTGTTTTGCTACCATTGGCAGCATAATGAAGAACTACTCCACACGGCAAGCGGCGAAGCTGATCGGCGTCCACGTTGTGACGCTGAAACGTTGGCTAGCCGCAGGCAAGATTCGACCTTCGATCGCAGTTCCGTTCGACGGCCGAACCTTGTGGCGGTTTTCCCTCGCGGACGTGCGGAGGTTTAAGAAGTTCGGTGCCGCGCAAAAACGCGGCCCGAAGCCGAAGAAACGTAGAAAGTAAGAACGCGCCGCCTGAGTGTGTCAGCACCCAGGCGGCGCTAACCAACGCACCTGTTTAGGAGGCAGCGATGGCTGAGAATATTCTAACCCGTAGTCTTTCCGTTCCCAGTAGCAAACCGTCCGACGGTATTCCCCGTCCGCCGTGGCCTGATCCAAGAGTGTAATCCCGAAACTCTCGACTCGGCATTTGTGTGTCTAGCCGAGAGTCCGCGCCAAATTCCGCGCGGCGGGTGCGCCAATGAGGGAAGCCGCGCTATGGGGATGGAGGATATGCAAATCACCGGGGTATTGAGGAAGTCGGATGTGGTGTTCGTTCCGGAGAAAGCTGTTGTACCGAAGTCGTTCGTCGAAGCGTTGAAAAATGGCTGGAAATTCGATCATGACTCGACGTGCCTTTCGATCGACAAGCGTCACCGCGATGGAACGGTGACATTGGTACGGCCAGGATTTTCGAAGCTGTTCGTGCCGTACACAGCCAGCATCAAGCGGGGATACAGCTTCGGGACACCGCGACTCGCATAGCTCCGAAACGCTCGGGGCGACGAGCCTCGAGCGTCCGCCGCATTTGGTGTTCTCGCTCGCGGCGCCGACGAGGAAGGGCGAGACTGGGGTGGGGACCGTGGAAAATCAGCGTTGTATAAGTTCGCGGCCCGACGATGATTCAGCTAGTTCGCCTGTCCGGTCCTTCGCGAAGTCTAATAATGAATTCCTTGAAGCGTGCATGCGATATCTCGAGTTGCGGAACTATCCGCTGCCAACAAGGCAGGCCTATCGAAAATCGCTAGAAAAGTTTCTACGCTTCGTCGGTCCTGAAAGTGTGCTCGACGCTGAGCAGTCCGCGATTCGGCAATTCTTCGCCGAGCTTCGCGTGAAAGGTGCTAGCGCGAACGCCATCTACCGTCACCGGGGAATGCTCAGGACGTTTTATAGGTTCCTGACGCTGTCTGAACAGTTCGATCGATTGTCGCCAGCGCAATTCATCGAGATCCCAAAGTTGCCACCGCGGAGATTGCCGCGTTGCCTGTCTGAGCGCGAGTTCGAACGACTCTTAGCCGAGGCCAACAGCCCGAGAGACAGGGCCCTATTGGAACTCGCCTACGCCTCGGGACTCAGACGCGCCGAGCTTGCAAAACTGCAAATCGAAGACATCAATCTTCTGAGTGGCACACTGATGGTTCGACGCGGAAAGGGCGGGAAGGATCGTTTAGGAATGGTCGGCTCAAAAGCAGTAGAAGCGCTCAGCGCTTACATCGGCACTCGAACGCGGGGGCCAGTTTTCTTGAATCGCCGCGGCAAAAATCTCGCGGCGGAGGCCATCGGGCGAGTAGTTCGCGAGACGGGCCGACGCGGCGGTCTCGCAGTACACCCGCATATGCTGCGGCATTCATTTGCAACCACCTTGCTGAATCGCGGGATGGACATTCGCTACATTCAGGAATTACTAGGGCATGTCAGCGTCGGAACGACTCAGATTTACATTCACACGGCGATCGCGGACCTCGCAGCCGTGCATGCGAGGTTCTTCCCGCGATGACTGATTCGCACTTAAGGCGACTGACAAAATGTGACATTTTCGGACTAGAACGCGATCTCCGGAAAACCCTATATATCTAGGAGCGGTGAAATTAGTCGCACGAGGAGAATGAAGTGAGAAAAAGCAAAGACATTCCAACTGTTCGGGTCGAGATCATGCCTCCCGCGGGCGGCGGTCCGCGGGACGGGTCGGGTCCACGGCCTTCGGCCGTCGACGCGAAAGCAATGCTGAAGAAGCTCGTCGAGCAGCAAGTGGCTGAGATCATGGCACGCCGAGAGGATTTCCTGTTTCAGCCATTTTTGGCGACGGCAAGAGTGTCCAACGAAATCAAACGGCTTCAGACCGTCCCCGAACAGCGTGCCTGGGCGCGCGTCTTTGCCAAACATGGCTGCACCGCTTGTCGGAGCAAAAAAGTTGGCCACGGAAGCTGCGGGTTCTGCAGCAACTGCTACAGCATAATCTTTTCGCGAAAAAAGGCAGCTATCCGCGGGATCGAGAAAGATGGGCCGGAACTGCCTCCAATTTGCGATCCGCACGAAATAGCGCTGAAGGCGCTCTACGGGGATTCGAATCGGCCAGCTCTGCCTCCGGGACCGGCCGCGAAACGCGCCCCGCGGAGGCGATCGTAGGAGCCGCCCTGCGCGCGAGACGAGGAGCTTTGCGGGTTTCCGCTTCCTGACGGAGGCGGCCTAGGAGAAGCGATGAAAAAAGAACCCTCGAAACAAGAGCATCATTTCGCCCGAGTCATCGGCAAGCCGCCGCTTCATGGTGCGGCGCGCTATTCCACTTTGGATCAGCTCGGGCTGTTCACGGAGACGTTCGGGCCTCCTGAGATCGCGAAGAAAGGAATCATCTTCTGGAATTTCACGCGAAGCGACGGTGGACGATTCTCTTTAGTATCCCGACTCCCAAGAGTCCGCAGGACGGACGCCGGCATCGGCAGGCTGGAGGTTGAAGTGCGCCTTGTCGCCGGTCCTGGCGTCCGCTCGTTTTGGGAATGGACCGCGGAACGGCTGTCCGGCATCGAGTCACTTGAGGAGTACCCGCCTTTCTTGGGATCAGCAAACTTTGTGATCGCGCGTCTTGCATAGGTGTCGAAAGTCGGCCAAGTATCCGTGTGAAGAGTCGGAATCAAAAGGAGAAGGACATGAAAATGAAACTCTCAATGCGGTTGGGGCTCATGGCAGTAATGGTTGTTTCCGCGCTTGTGATCGGATCGGTTGCGAGGGCGGACTCGATGGATGTCACTGACACGAATGTCACGGTCGACTCTACGTCAGTGGGTGTCGACATGGGGCAAGGTGAAATCTTCACATGCTCGGACTCTACCGAAGATTTCTCGTGTGTTGCCGGGGGCTTTACTTGCTTCGGTTGGGGCAACTGCAGCGCGTTGGAAGCGACAGGCAGCGTTCCGACTCTAGCCCAGTTCATTGACGATTATGGTGACGGTCCGGTCCAATTTGTCGACGGCGGCGCGCTCGTCGCAACGCCTGAACCTGGAATGCTTCTTATTCTCGGCATGGGGATAACCGCAGTTGCATTGTACAAGCGGAGATTCCGGGTGGCGTGCGGCGCGGCCAGGCTGGGATTGTGACACTGAAAACGGAGGCTGAGGCTATGCAGAACGAAGCGATTCAAAAGTCCGAATCTTTGCCGGTTCGCCAGCGGAGGACACGCAGACGTGGGCAAGGTGGGTCAATCTTCCGGCGCGGACTGAACTGGACTGTTGTGTATCGCACTCCCGACGGAAAGCAGAAATGGGAAGGCGGCTTTCGAACGAAGGAAGAAGCCCAGAAACAGCTTGGTGCGGTGCTCGGGACTATTCGCGAGAACCGTTATGTCGAGCCGACGGACATCCGATTTAAGGACTTCTGCAACGACTGGATGAAAAAGTCGAAGGCTATCCTCAAACCGAAGACGTGGGCATCCTACCAGTCAGCGTTGAATAGGTGGATTGCGCCCAACTCCGACGAGCGACGCAACGAACTTGCGAAAAAGCGCATTCCGATCCTTGGTGACTGGTTCATATGTGACATCAACCGGTCCGCTGTCAAGAGCTTCGTCGATCAGCTTCTCGGAATGCCGGACCTCAGCCGTAAATTCGTCAAAAACGTGGTCATCTTGCTTCACCGTCTTTTCGAGGAAGCGATCGATCGCGAATACGTCTCCGCGAATCCCGCGCGCAAGTTACGGTTGCCTATGACTGATTCTCAGGACTTCGCGGATTCACATGACGTCGTCGTTCCGACCCCGGAAGAGGTCGTAAACACGTTCGCGAAACTTCCGCCTACCTATCAGGCCCTGTTGGCAACGAGCGCGATCACAGGCGCGAGGCGCGGCGAGCTGCTCGGGTTGAAATGGGAGGATATCGACTGGTTGAATTCGTTGATTCAAATTCGTCGAACACTCCAGCGGCTGCCAAAGGCACTACTTGAGGGCTCCGGCTTCAGAGGTGTGGACCGGCTCGGCGATACAGGTCTCGCTCTCGTAAGTCCAAAGTCGCGGAGAGCACGGCGAACGATTGAAATGCCGCCAAAGCTCTCGGGGCTTTTGAAAATGATGCGCGCCGGGCAGAAGTACGACGATACTTCGTTCGTGTTCCAAACGGAGATCGGACAGCCACTCGACCCCGATGGTGTCTACGATGTGATCCACAGCGCCCAGGACGAGGCAGCGGCGCGGCGATTCGGCTTGCACGGACTTCGGCATCTCTACTCGAGCCTGCTGGTTGCTAGCGGTGCTGACGTGAAGTTCGCGCAAGAGCGCTTGGGTCACGCCTCGGCGGTCACGACTCTCAACATCTACACGCATGCCATGACCGAACACGGTCGGGAATATGCGGCTGCGGTCGAGGCAGCGTTTCCTTTTGTTAGCAATTTGTTAGCAGAAGGCGAAAAAGGCAATACCGGCGGCGTAGTTCCCAACTGAAAAAGTGATGGGCGCTCTAGCAGTTACGCTGAGCGCCCATGGTTGCGGGGGTTGGATTTGAACCAACGACCTCCGGGTTATGAGCCCGACGAGCTACCAGGCTGCTCCACCCCGCACAAAGATGATAACACAGAGGTGCGCCAGAGCGCACGCCGGCGCGGTAACCGATAAATTTCGCTTATCCCTTCACTCACTGTGTTTTCGAAACATTCCCCTAATTCTCGCCGCTCAGAAGTGTGATAGCATCTCGAATCCCCGCAGGAATGGACGTGAGGGTTCGTCTCATGAGCCACCGTTTCACAATCGGCGTCGAGGAAGAATTTCAAATCATTGATCCGGCTACGGGCGAGCTGCGTTCGCACGTCAGTCAGCTGGTTGCGGCTACCTCGGCAAACCTCGGTGAGCAGGTGAAGCGTGAGATGCACCAGTCGATCGTCGAAATCGGCACAAATATCTGCGCAAATGTCGACGAGCTAACCGCCGATATGCACCGAACGCGGGGAGAATTGGTGCGCGCGGCCGAAAGCGTCGGATTATACGTGGCTGCCTCCGGAACGCACCCGTTTTCAAATTGGATCGATCAAGTGATCTCGCCCGGTGAGCGATACAAAAACATCGTCGAAGAACTGCAACAACTCGCCCGCTCACTCTTGATTTTCGGGATGCATGTCCACGTAGCTGTGCCCGATCGCACGACGATGATCGACTTGATGAATATGGTCCGCTATTTTCTGCCGCACCTGCTTGCGCTCTCGACGAGTTCACCATTCTGGATGGGGCGTGATACGGGTCTGAAATCGTTCCGCACCACGGTGTTCCGGCGATTCCCGCGCACTGGGATTCCCGACCACTTCAATTCCTGGAGCGAATACGAGGACTACGTAGCGCTGCTCATAAAGCTGCGCTCGATCGACAATGCAAAAAAGATCTGGTGGGATGTGCGTCCGCACCCCACATTCGGCACCCTTGAATTTCGAATCTGCGACGTCACGCCACGGATTGAAGACGCAATCGCGATTGCCGCACTGGCTCAGGCGATCGTTGTGAAGTTGCATCAACTCTACACTAAGAACATGGGCTACCGCATGTACCCGCGCGCGCTGATCGAAGAAAATAAATGGCGTGCAGCAAGGTGGGGCGTCGAAGGAAATCTCATCGACTTCGGAAAGCAAGCCGAGGTTCCAATGCGCGAACTCGGCGAAGAGCTGTTGGATTTTGTAGATGACGTCGTAGACGACCTTGGCAGCCGCGCAGCACTCAAGCCGATTCAAAGAATTTTGCGCGAAGGCACCAGCGCTGAACGCCAACTGCGCACCTACGCCCAAACGGGTGATCTGAAAGCGGTCGTACGGCAGATTGTTCAGGAGACGCGAGGCGAATCGTCAGCTCAACCGGCTTCCGCAGCACATTTCCCGGCGAATGCTTAAGCTATCGTCTCAAGTCGTAAGGAACGGCGAATGTTAATCGCAAAGGAGCGGACCCCGTGATGAAAATCGGAATTGTCTGCGGCCGCGAATATAG
>Ga0210383_10002153_pt1 | contig 17822 bp, 16 predicted proteins | sample IncBWC14OmetaG_FD_160072 | JGI IMG/M metagenome (GOLD analysis project Ga0210383, IMG submission 160072) | Forest soil microbial communities from Barre Woods Harvard Forest LTER site, Petersham, Massachusetts, United States - Inc-BW-C-14-O ...
TAGGTGGTGTCGTTACGCGCGTAGCAGGCGTACGTCGTCACCAGGAACAGGGTCTCGCCGATAATGGCTGGCGCCAGGCCAAGCAACGCCGCCGCGATCAGCCCCCGGCCGGACGCGCCGAAAGCGCCGACCCCTATCGCGCCCGCCAGCGAAGGGGCGAGGACAGCGTAGCCCACTGCCGCCGGTACAACAAAGAAGGCGGCCAGGCCCAGGCCCCGCATGTAGGTGTCGCGGAACAGGCCGGCCTGGCTGGGCTCTGCCATTCTCGACAGCCGCGGCACCAGTGAGAGCGCGACCGGCGTGGCGCCGATCGCTATCGGCAGGAAGTAGAAGTTCGTCGCCAGCTGGAACGCCACGACGCCGCCCGCTACCCGGTCCGCCATCAGCGTCAGCGCAACCAGTTGCACGGCGGCGAGCCCGGCCTGAGCCACCGCGGGCAGGGCCCGGTTAATGGTGGCACGCACCTGCGGGTCGCGCCACCCGGCATTCGGCACGAGGACGACACCAGCCCTCCTGGCGCCCCACCATTGCGTGCTGGCGTGCAGCATGACCGCGCCTGTGGTGCCCAGGCCAAGCAGGAGCAGCAAGGAGAGGGGAATGTCATGCCTCGTGGCTGCCCGGGAGTAGAGGACCGCCACCACCACGAGCACAGCCATCGTGCCCAGGTTCTCCAGGGCGGGCGCCGCTGCGGCCAGGGCGAAGCGGCGGTGTGCATTCATGACCGCGGTCGCCGTGCCGACGACGGCATAGAGCGGCACTTGCGGTAGCAGGAACAGGACGAGCAGGGCACCGATGTGCGTCTGATCGTGCGCGGCACCGGATGCGCCTATTGAGCCAAGCCTGAGAAGCCACGGGGTGAGCACTGCTATGACTGGGACGATCGCCAGCATGCCGAGCAACGCTACGCCGAGTAGTCCGCCGGCGGTACGGGCGACGGCCTCCCTGTTCCCCGAGTCGATGTGGTGTACGAGGGCCGGGACGAGCAACGAAGAGAACAATGACCCGGCGAGCAGCCCGTAGAAAATGAAATTCGGCAGGGAGTTGGTGAACTGGTAGGTGTTGGCGAAGTAGGTTGCGCCCAGTACCGCGGCGATCATTATGCCACGCAGGAGGCCCGTGAAACGGCTTACGAACGTCCACATGGCGACGGACAGCGAGTCGGCGGCTGCGCCCTCCGGCGTGGCCAGTTCGGATGCATTGCCGACCTGTTGCGGGGAACCGTCCGGCACACCACTTGTACTCACGTTGCGCCTCCACGGCGACCACAGCCCAGCCGGTGCGGGCTCACCGATGCGTCCGCGACCACTCGTGAGTCCATGACGGGCAAGTCCTCGGCTGGGATGATTGCGTCTGCCGTGATACGGGCGAACAGGAGGGTGGTGCCGTTGATGCCAATCTGGCCTCCCGTGCCGATCTTCGGCCCAGCCGTCAACTGGGCAGAGCGGTTATCACCGTGGTAAAGGTTATTGGCCATGTCTCACACCGGGCCGACATGATCGCAACATCAGTACGTGCTTTGATTCCCGGTAACCGGCACCGACGACGGCAACCCGGATCCTGGCTGATGGCACCAGCACTGCGTCCCCTTCATTGAGGGTTGGCTACTGCGCGAGCCTCACCTATTTCGTCGCGATACGGCATCCCCCGCATGGGCGGGACGCCTACGTCAGATTCGGGGGACCTCGTTGTATCTTTGGCAACAAGGACAGGATGCGGTCACCCGCGAGGTGGGCCTCGGGGCACGTGCTCTCAGCTCGCCCGTTCAAGCCAGCCGCGTCCCAGTCCCGCACCCGGCCAGCGGCGACCCGGCTCAGGGGCAATTCATGACCTGGCATACATCCCTCACGAGAACCTCCGGTGGGGCCCCGCCAGGTTGCCCAGCGGACTGGAGCCAGTCGAGAAACTGGGCGAAGACCGTGTCCTCGATCGAGCCGTACTTGGCCATGCAAACCTTGTAGTCGGAAGCTTTAGCATCACAGACGTCGTGGAAGGTGATCACCAGCCAGCCGCCGCCGTGGGCAGCCGTCGCACTCACGTATGCCTCAAGGTCCGGCAGTCTCTCCGGCTGTGCCGCATCCACCGCAATCGTGCGTAGCTCATAGGGGTTACTGGGCGGGATAGTCTCCGCGTACGGCGGCCCTGGCCTCGTACTTGAACCAGAGATGCCGTTGCCTACACGTGCGGTGGTGTAACCGCACTGGCGGACGACACTCACCGCAGTCGGATCGTAGGAGCCAAAGGGATAGGCAAACGATTGCGGATCCATGATGCCGTGCTGTATCAGTTCCTGCCGATTGCCGCAGACCTGCTGCGTCACCTTGGCCCGGCTCAAGGTGGTGAGGTTAGGATGAGTGATGGTATGGCCGCCGACGTCGTTGCCCAACGCCTGAAGGTAGTCCAGCTGCGCCCACGACATGCAGCATTTGTGGGACAGGTCTTGGTCGATCGAGATGACGTAATAGGTCCCAAACATATGGTGAGTCTGCAGCAGCGGTATTGAATATAGCCACGTGTTCTCATATGCGTCGTCAAAGGTAAAAGACACCACTGTTTGACCTGGATTGAACCGCTCGGGTTTGCCCGGGTTCACCGGACCATTGTCCGACTCTATCTCAATCTCTTGTGTCTTCACCGGCCCGGCGTTGCCGTAAATGTCAGTGGAGAAGAACTTGAGGGTAGTCGGCTTGCTGACCTTGAACGGCCCCATGTACAGGGTGCTGGATACGGTCGGGGTAGACCCATCGGTGGTGTAATACGTGTGCATGACCTGCGAGCCGCCCGGTTTGCCGCCTGTCGTGCTGAACGTAACCATCAACGGCCGGTAGAACTGCGCGCCGCAGGAGAATTGGTCACACGCAACCGTCGTCACCAGCGACGCGTCCGCCGGGCCTGGCAATGCGGTGGCCGAGGATGAATTCGCGGCCGACGCAGACGAAAACGGACGCACGACGGCTGCCGCGATCCCGCCAGCAACCAGGATTGCGCAAAGCGTAACCTGTACCCAGACGGTACGCGGCCGATGCCCGAATAGTCGTCGGAGCACTCTTAATTCACCCCGCCCATACTTTCGGCACGAGGGACGAACGAGCCTATGTTGGCGCGGGACAGCGCTACCCCCTCCAGCGTGGAATGTACGCCTAGTTTTACCACGAATCGTTGCTGCGGTAGGCACCGCAGGGTAGCCCAGCCTGCATGGCCGCGCCTACGCCAGATGGGGGGCTACGATGGCGCGGCCGACGACCAGCCGGGTCCAGTCTGGATCGTGGAACGGCGTCGCTGCCGGGATGCGTCGCCACGAAACCTGTCCGGCGAGGATCGGTCACCTCCAACCGCGGCACCTCCATGCGCTCACTCACCGGACGGCGCGAACGGCCGCAGCCGAACATGCTCGTCTTCTGCTTGCGGTCGGGGCAGGTCATGACATGGCCACACACCACTTGGCCGATCGGGTGAACCGCGCATTGAACAAGCGTTCACCGGTGCCGCGGATCGATGCCATCTCTTACTGACGTAGCTGTCCTCATCGAGGTGAGGGTTGCCCGTGCCTGCCGGTTTGGAGTCGATTGGTTAGGGTGGACGACGTTCACGCAAGACGCATCGTCGGCGCGGGCAGACAGCGAGATGGCGGCCGACATGCAGTTGAGATGGGGCATCCTGATGAAGGCATTGGGCATCCTGATGAAGGCAGGGAACTTTCCAGATCGTACGGCGGGTGACGTTGGTACGAACCGGTTCACAAAGCTAGGCATCCGCGCAACGATCGCCGTTGTCCTCGCTGGATCAGCAGCGCAGCTAATTAACTATGAATTCTTCGACCAGCGGATCCGGGCGCTTGATTCTGCCGCCGATGGCGGAATATTCGGAGCTGTCGGCGACATTGCTCTTGGGGCGGCAGCAGCTTCAGCGTGGGTCCTCGCGGCACGCGTGCGTTCGACGCGTTCCGTAGCCGTCACCCTAGCCGCGCTGCTGACCTTCCTGGCGGTGGACAAGGTGTTGCGCCTGCACGACCACATCTCGCACTGGCGTGCGTTTTATCTGCCTGTGCTTGCCGCGTCGTTCATATGCCTAGTGGCGGTAGCCCGTGGTCCTTCAGGTGGTCCCCGGTTTCGTGTCGATCGCGACGGAGGCCGCCCCGTCGTGGACCCTCTGATCGGAGTCGGCACCCCGTTGCTAGCGTTCTCCTTTTTGTTGCACTTGTTCGGTGAACGTCTGCTGCTGACCCTCGGTGCAAACTCAACCGGGTTGGCATACCAAATCAAAGCGGTGATGAAGCATGGGACAGAAGTCGAGGGCTGGCTTCTGATTGTCCTCGGGCTGCTGCGGCTTAGTTCGTCTCGAAGGCGCAATCTTGATGCGGTTTAGATCTTATAAAGATTCCTGCTGTGGGCCGAGAGGATGAAACTGATGCGGCTCGGATATACTGCGCGGGCTTCATACATGATGTTGCGTCATCCCCGTGATGGCATCGAACGCATTCGTGGGCGTGCCGACAGACATAGGGATCGGCGGGAACTAATGGCTCTCAGGTGTCCGCTAAGCGAGCATTACGCGGTCGTCGAGGACTGGGCGCCTGTTTTGCACAAGGCAATCGACACACCATGGCCATGCCGAGAATCGGAACAGTTCAGCAAGGTATGGGACGCTACGGTTTCCAAACTGGCAGCGGCGGGCCTACATGTGGGCCTGGCCTCTTACGGCGGGTGGAACGACGGGGATGCGGCGCAGGCCATGGCCATCTGGTGCCTTGTGGCGCACTTGCGTCCCGAGACTGTTGTGGAAACAGGAGTAGCTCACGGGCTTACCAGCCGGATCATCCTTGAGGCCCTCCATCGCAACGGGAACGGTCATCTGTGGAGTGTCGATCTCCCGGCCGTAGATCCGGCTCTGCATCACGAGATCGGCATAGCAGTCCCCGAGGATCTGCGGTCCCGCTGGACCTATGTGGAGGGGACGAGCAGGCAGCGGCTGCCAGAACTGGTCGGCAGGCTCCAGCAGGTGGACCTCTTCATTCATGACAGCCTGCACACTGCGCGCAACACATGCTTCGAACTTGACACAGTATGGCCGGCACTTCCGCCGGGCGGGGTGGCCGTGGTAGACGACATCGACCACAGCCTCGGGTTCAGCCGCTTCACCGAACGAGTGGCTCCGGGGGCATGGTTCGCGACCAGGCATGTTGCCGGAAGCGGTCTGTGGGGAACGGCGATCAAGACGCGGATGCGGGCCGGAACATCGCCGGCTGCTCAAGGTCGCCGGTCGCAGGGCACTGTGCAGATGACGCGGGAACGAAGGCATGAGCGAATCGAACACAGCGTCGTCGATGAGATTGCCCGCATGATCAGGGACCTGGCGTCGGTCAAGAGCCGCCTCCTGCAGATTCAGCCAGCCCAGAGTCGGCAGACTCTACTGTTCCGTGACCAGCTTGCCGCCCCTGGCCGTCCCGTTATCTACGGTGACGAAGACGATCTAGATCCCGCTGTGGGTCCCAAAGCAGACTTCCGCCACGTTGACGTTGAGGCAGCAGCATTCCCGGCTGCTGATGACGACTTTGACTTGGTGGTCTGGAACCGGAACCTGGTCACGGTGAAGAATCTCGATGCTGCCCTACGGGAGGTACGGCGGGTACTGCGGCCCGGGGGCGTTTTCATCGTAGCCGTCCCTAATCTCGCCGCGTTGCACAACCGCCTGCTATTGCTGGCGGGCCGCCAACCGACAACACTTCACATCGCCAACGGTGACCACATTCGCGGTTTCGCAATCCCTTCGATGACGGCATTCCTTACCGGGGACCTCGATTTCGAACTCCTAAGAGTCACCGGGGTGGGTCTTGCCCCGGTGAGCGCAGCTGTCCTTCCGGGTCCGCTCCGGGGCGTAAGCCACACCGTTGTCTGGGCACTCCGTAAGCGAATCGACGATGACCACGGCGATATGAGGGTCGGCTAGGACAGCCTGCACTCCGCGGATCTATCAGGCACCCGGTTCACTGCGCAGTGAATGGGTACAGCCGAGCCGTTGCTCAGATCACGTGGGGCTCCCAGGCTATTCTCGCCCTTCGCCCTGCTTTTGCGAGCTTAGTCGTCGCATCCGTATCATCACCACCGCGAGCGCGACTCTCGAACACTCCCTTGCGTTAGGCGATGACGCTTACTGATGGCCCCCACCGGCCGTCGGCGAGGCCGACTGGACCTGACCGGCTACGGATCTGGCTTCTGCGAAACATACCCGTCCGGTGTCTGACGCGGGGCCGTCAATCCTCCAGCCTTCGCCGTTACCGCGGATCGTCGAAGCGGCACGTTTCCGCCACCAGGCTGCGACTTCCCGCGGCAAAGCGTGCCACGCCGTTCCGTCGGCAGCGAACCTGTCGAGCAGCGCCTGGTATCCGTCAGCCAGTCGCTGGTCGTGAGCGTAATCCGGGTGGGTGAGCACAAGCACCATGCCACCGCGGTCGCGAATGTGCCCCGCCTTCCGCAGCCACAGGTCTGCGTCCACGTGCTGCAGGATGGTGAACAGGGTGTGATCCTGGGGAAGAGTGATGGGAAGTTCGACCGTTCCGCGGTTGAAATAGGGCAGAAAGGTGCAGCATCCGCCCGGCTGCGGTTCGTATGGGTCGGTGTCGGTGTAGGACGTGTCGTAGTCGAATCCGAGCCGGTGCATCAGCTCCCAGTTTCGGTGAGTGGCCGGCGACCGGAACCCGACAGCGTTCCACCGGCTGGCGTGCTCCCACATGGCCGGCAGCCGCTCGTCCATGAATCGCCCGGCAAGGTCCCGGCCGTCGTGCCAGAGCCCGTGCACCCCGATCTCGCATCCGTCGTCTTGTAGCGAGCGAACAGTTTCGTCGTCGACCTGGTAGCGAGCGCCGACGAAGTTCCACGAGGACCGGTATCCGCGGGCACGCTCCGGCGCGCGCAGCAGATCCATGTCGCGGTAGCCAGCGTCGGTCTCCACGTCATGTGTCAGCACCAGAGCCCACGACCGGCCATCCGGCCACAAGCCGAGGAACGGCACTGGCGCGTCTGCCAGATCAGCGATCACCGCGAACAGCCAGCCATAGAAGTCGTGCAGGCTGTCCTCGATCGGCCATCCTGGGAAGGAAGAAGCGGCCTGCACACGGGTGAACAGACGCCGCAGCCCGAGCTGAACCGACCGTGGCATGGCCGGGCGAGCTAGGTAATAGCCGCGCAGCGCGGCGGCGCGGCCGAAGGCGGCGATGGCGGAGCGTCCGATATCCCGGTATCCCTCCGACCAGTACAGCCGCATCACCTCGCCGGGATCGAACGGGAGGAATACATTGCCGTCCGTATCGCGCCAGATGGAAGCCACCCGGCGGCCGTCATCGGCTTGGATGGACTCGGCCGGGTGCCAGCCCCGCCCTGGCTGCGGGAGCATATCCTGGACCGCGACGTCGGGTGCCACGTGCCCGAAGAAGGTGAAATTATTCAGCCGGTAGCAGCCAAGCTGGCCTGCCGCGCTCGGCGCCGCCGGCCTGGCATCGGCGCCGACCCACATGAGCGAGCGCGCCGCATGGCCGGGACGCGCTGCCGCGGTCAGCGTGCGCACGAAGGCCGCCGCGCCTGCGTGGGCATTGCGCTGCTGGGGCAGTCGTACCTCGTAGGGCGTGCGGAAGTAATCGAAGAAGGCGAACGGGTGGGAGGCCTTGAACAGCGATTCCTGCTCGGGTTGCATGCGAAATCACAGCCCACGCTTGACGGCGAGATAGGGCAAGAGGGCGATTTCGTAAAGGCCGGGTAGAGGATCACGGACCGAGAACACCGCCTCGGTGCGCACGCCACGGAGGGAGCGCAAGTAATCTCCTGGACGCAATCTGCCTGCACGGATGTCTCGTAGCGCGTTGGGAACATCCGTGCTGAGCCGGATCCAGCGGACACCGGGCCGGGCATGTGCCTCTTCCACCGGCGCACCGATCTGGTCGCAGAACAGCAGATAGGGGAAATCCACCCCAGCCGGCCCTCCTATCGAGTGGTAACCCCATGTCCTGGCGTTGACATCGAGGAGCTTGCAGACGCCGTCACGGGGATCGCGCTTGTATTCGAGTTCTACCAGCCCGTAGTAGTCGATGGCGGTCAGGAAACGGCATGAGGGTTCCGCGAGTTCCGGTAGCGAGATCGTCTCGACGTAAGTGCTCGCGCGGCCGAAGTCCGAGGGATGCTGACGGCGTCGCCGTACCGTCATGCTCGCCACTGGGCAGCCTTCCCGGAAGAATGCACAGTAGGCATACTGCTGCTCACCACCTCCCGGGATCATTTCCTGAACTATGATCTCGCTGGCCGGCATGATCTCCGTGGCTCGGCGGAAGGCGGCCAGCAACTCCGCTGCCGTATCGGCCCGCCACGCTTTAGCGTGCGTGGCGTAGAAGAAGTGTTCCTTGATCGCAGGTTTCAGGACCACCGGGTTGTCGACCTCGATCGCGGCCAGGTCCTTCTCTGACTGCGGGAACCACGTCCGGGGTACTGGGATCGACAGACGCTCGGCCAGGCTGTATGCCTCCCGCTTGTCCCAGGCATAAAGAATTGAGGCGAGCCCGGGGGTGGGCACCCGGAATTTCTGGCGGAGCATGTCCCGGTTCGCCGCGATGGCTGCGACATTCTCCTCACGGGTTGGATACAGCACCCATCCCGACAGGCATAGCTTGCCGTGGGCCAGGGCCAGCGCGTCCAGCAGAGCCTGCTCGGTGCGCAAGTCGCGTACGCGGATAACGTCCTGGACGAATCGTGACGCGCGCGCAACGGGGATCTCATCATCGATGACGCACACGGGGATGCCACGCCTTCCGAGACTGCGCGCGATACCCAGGCCCTGGTAGTCACCGCCGATCACCACCGCGCCTATGTCTCGGCCGACCAAGCCTGGACCGGTCCGCTGCGCGACTCGCGATGTGCTTGGGGTCACGGCACCTGGCCCACTCGGGTAGGCACGGCCCCTGGCTCGGCCGCCCCGGCGAGCCGGGACGGGCCGACGATGGCCCGCGCCAGAGCCCGGCTGGTGTACCAGCCACCGGACACGAAGCGCATGATCGGCCCGAAGCTCCACGCGGCCGGGGCGCCGACGAAATGCAGACCCGGCACGGATGATTCCATTCCGTGCCGGAGCAGCGGGTACCCACCAGCTCGCCTGATCCGCGCCATCAGCGCGGTGGTCAGGAACGGGTAACGCGTGATGTCCACCTGGTAGCCGGTGCCGAAGAGCAGGTGGTCCACGATCTGGGTGTCGCCGTCGGCGAAGGTGACGTGCACCTGCCCGCCCCGCTCGGTCGCGGCGACCACGGTGCGGCCCAGCCTGATCGGTACCTCCTTCAGCCGGGGCGAGAGCCAGGCGGCACCGGCCGGGCGGATGGACCGGTAGGCGATCGGATCCTGGGCCTGCCGCGGCAGTCGCCGGAACACATCGGGTACCGCCACCAGCCGGGACAGTCCTATCGGGCCGACGTCGGTGGGCGCGTACACCAGCCGAGAGTACCGGCCGAGCATCCGATGGTATTTGCCGCCGTGCAGCCAGTTCAGGTGATCCTGCCGGACGGCCACCTCGGCCCGGGCATCGTTCTCATGAAGCAGCGCGGCGCACTCCAATGCGCTCTGCCCGCCGCCCACGACCAGCACACGCGCTCCGCGGAAGCGGCTCAAATCCCGGTGGTCACCAGTGTGAGAGGCCAATTCGGACGGCAACCCGGCCGCCACCGCCGGACGGTTGGCGAACGGTTCGATGCCGGCCGCCACCACCACCCGACGAGCGCTGAACGCGGTACCCTCATCGAGGGTGAGCCGGAATCCGCCTGGACCTGTTTCCAACTCCTTCACCATGCGGCGGTCCACATCCGGTGCGACCTGCTGCTGCACCCACATGCCGTACTCGATGAAACGGTCCAGCGGCACCGGCGTGCTGAAGCTGGCACCGGTGGCGGCGCAGAATGAATCCAGGGACAATTCGCCCTGGTACTCCGCGATGCAGGTGGCTGTCCGGTTGGAGCGCAGCAGCAGGCCGACCGGCATGCCCTGCCAGAACGACATCGGCTGGCCGATGACCTGAACATCCACTCCAGCCCGCCGCATGTGCGCAGCCGCGGCGAGCCCGTACGGCCCGGCACCGATGATGGCGACGTCAGTGTCAGTCATGGTTCACCGACTGCTCCCGCGCAGAGAACGACAGCGGCTGGTCGCACTTCGATGACACCTAGTTACTGACATGAAAATCTCCCTATATCCAGGCCTCATGCCTGCCGCGCAGGTCGAGGCGAAAGCCGGTCCGCAGTTGACAGCCCGCGCTCCTGCCATTCGCGCGCGCGGCGAGCATTGGATTCCCTCATGACGTCGATGAACTGGGAACGCCGCACCTGCTCGAGTAGTTCGAGGTTCGGCATGACGCAGTGCCCGCCGATGTAGCCGGGCTGGAAGTCGACCGGCGGGAGATAGTCGATCTCGTGGAAGAAATCGATCGTTTCCCAGTAATCTGCGTCGACAGCCTCGGCGAAGCGGTCCATCTCCTGCGCCCACGCGACCAGGACCCCGAAATAGGTGGTCTCCAGGAGCTTTGCGAGTTCGAGCGCTTCGGGGGAGGACATGCGTTGCGTAGTTACGCCTGCGGCGGCGAAGTGGCCCTCCACCAGCGTGACGGCCTCCGCCGATGCTCCCGCGACGAACTTCCGGAATTCGCGCAGTTCGTCCGTCATCCGGGTGTGCTTTCCGCGGACCGGGCTGTAGACGGCCGGGACGCCCGTCTTTTCCTGGATCTCCCTGGTTGTCCCGGGGACCACCGTGCTATTGACCACAACGACTTCGGGCTCGTAGAGCGAGACGTAGCGAGACGCAGACGAGACGAAATCGGAGGTGTACGGGAAGCAGAGATGAAGGACCTGGACGCCGTCGAAGGGACGATCCTCGATGTCCCGGCCCGCTGCCTGGTGTCCCTGACGCAAGGTCTCCAGCAATGGGCCTCCGATCTCGCCGAGGCCGATCACCAGCACCGCTGTCTCGCTTGGCGTATCCCTGTTGACGACGCCTTCGCAGGAGCGCATTCCGGCTACCGCCCGTGAACCGGGAGAACTGCTCGGATCAGGCATGCTTCGTTATCTCCTTGTCCTTCTGTTCTGTGGTTCGCATCCGACGAACCTGGTCGGCCAGTCCCGCCTTGCCCCACGAATGCGGTTTCCGGGAGCCCGTCGGCGCTTCGACGGTCTTCACAAGCGTCTCTTCCTGCGCGGGCCAGTCGAATTTGTCCAGCTTCATCCGGCTCCTCGCCGCCCGTTCCTTGGCCGCCGCAGGATCGGCCAGGAGGGCCCGGATTGCCCGAGCGAGATCATCCGCGTTCTCTGGCTCGAAGAACAGCAGTTCGTCATCGGAAAAGTAATACCGCATCGTGGCGATGCCCGAACAGATCACCGGCAGCCCGAGAAAGACGTACTCGGCGACCTTCATAGAGAACACGAGGGAGCCGAAGGCACCTCCACGTTGCGGCGAAATTCCCGCAGTCGCGTCGCTCAGTAGGGAGGGAATCTGGCCGTTGGGTACGAAACCCCGGAACTCAACGCGGTCCGCAACCCCCAGATCCTCGGCCAGCCGCGCTACGGACTCCAGGGCAGGACCTTCCCCGATTACCCGCAGCCGCAACAAAGGAAATTCGCCAGCCAGCATAGAGATCGCCTTCACCACAAGGTCGAGACCATTGCGGTAAGCGATGCTGCCGCTGTACACAATCCATTCGAAGCCCTCGCTGTCGCGGGATGTCCTCACGGGGACGAAACTCCGGGAATCCGGAACGTTCATCACTACTGACACCGGTCGTGACGATCTCGCGTTCAGCCGACGCCGCATCGACTCATTGACCGTGATCAATGCGTTGGAAAATGAGACGCTGATCCGTTCCTCGGCATTCGCCAAGCGCTCAGCCCAGGGCGGAAGATCGCGGCCAAGGATATCTGCCAGCAGCTCGGCTGCGGGATCGTGAACATCGAGGACGATCCTTGCTCCGCTGACCTTGGGGAACAACCCAGCAAGCACCAGAAAGTTCGGCATGTTGTGCACGTACACAACGTGATACCTCCGCCTGGCGTGGAGGAGGCTAACTAGGACAAAGGCCCAGGAGAAGAAGGCGCCGTATTCGAAGGCGTAGCGGGCCAGCCCGGTCTTCTTTTTTTTCATGGGAAGGAGGCGGACCTGAAGTTGCCCACAGTCACTACCCGCTCTCGTTCCGTCGTAGGAGATGGCGAAGACATCGACTTGGTGTCCGCTTTTCGTCAATGCCTCGGCGGCCCGCCTGACGCGAGGATCGAAGGGATAAAGAGCGAATGCAATCATGGCGATTCGCACGTCATTCTCCTGCCTCGAAATCATGCACTGACGGCATCACCGGCTCTGACGCGCTGTTAATCGGATCTGGCATAACGCTTGCGGTCATTTCGCGCCTCCGCGGAAAAGGGCTGACGGGGTACGCAGAAGGATGGCAAGGTCAAGCGTGAAGCTGCGGCGGACGACGTATTCGACGTCGAGTTCGAGGGCCCTCCGCATGGAGAGTCGGCTGCGGCCATTGACCTGCCACAGGCCGGTTATGCCGGGCTTGACCGCAAAGCGTGGCTGACAGACCTCGTCGAACAGCTGCGCCTCCCAGGCGAGCACCGGGCGCGGCCCCACCAGTGACATCTCGCCGTGCAGCACGTTGAAGAGTTGCGGAAGCTCATCCAGGCTGGTCCGGCGCAGCCACGTGCCGAGCGAGGTCTTACGCGGGTCGGCGTTCAGTTTGAACAAGCCGCTATTCTCTGCCGGTGTGCTGTGTTGGGCCGAGAGCATGCGCGTGACGTAATCGCGGTGTATCCGGTCATCATTATCGATGACCATGGTCCGTAGCTTCAGCAATGTGAAAGGCTGCTTGTCGCGGCCCAGTCTCTCCTGGCGGAACACTGCGGGCCCCGCGGACGTCAACCTCACAAGCAGGCACAGGAACAGCAGCAGCGGTGCCACGATGACGATCAGCGCCAGAGAGAGCATGATGTCGATGGTCCTTTTTTCCACCTCGTACACACGCCCGGAGGCAGTGGTTCTTTTTCTTTCCGCGAGGTCAGTCATGGGAGGTTTCCTTCGGCATCGGCCAGCCGGTACCGGCTGGCCGACCCGCTGTCGGCAACCAGCCGCTCATCGATGACGGGCAACTCAGCCACCGCCCGGCGGGCAACAGCAGGGTTGCCGACCGCGACAGTTCCCGCAGGTACGTCGCGAGTGACCACGGATCCGGCCCCGACAAGCGCACCAGCGCCAATGCGAACGTACGGCAGGATGGTCACGTTGACGCCAATCTGCGCTCCGGCGCCGATCCTAGGGCCGGCCATCAGCTGAGACGAGCGCTCATCACCGGGGTAGAGGTCGTTGGCGATCGTCACGCCGGGCGCCAGAAAGACGTCGTCTTCCAGTTCGGTGTACTGAGCTATGTAACAATTGCAGTGAATTTTTACGCGGTCCCCGATACGACAGCCGTAATCGATGACGCTGTTGCTCCAGACCGAGACATCATCACCGATCTCACAGCCTTCCCGTACGACGACGCCGTGCCCGGTCTCCAAGTGCCGTCCTATTGTTGTGCCGTCGTAGAGCACGGTTCCCGACCGGAGCCTGGCTCCGGTGCCGATCACGAGCGGGTACGTGCGTGTCCGTGACACGGGATAGCCGACTAGTACCCCCTGGTCGGCCACCAAGGCTAGCGCACGCGGCGTACCCGGCGATTCACTCGACATTGATCAGTTCCGAACTGGTGGTGTTTTTTTGGAGCACATCGGGGTCAGCCAACGGGTGTCCGGCCGAACGCCTCGTCCAGCGTGGGCTGGGCGACGGCCCGCCGCTGTACCACCTCGGCCAGGGCCACGGGTCGCTGCTCCCGCAGCGAGATCTGAGCGCATTCCAGGACCTGGACCACGGCCACGCCGCTGCTCCCGTTCACCACGGGGGCCGAATTGCTGATGATGCAGTCGACGAAGTGCTGATCCTGAACGGCCAGCGGCTCGGCGAAGGGCACGAATGGTGACACGATGTCGCCCAGGTGGTAAGCGACGCCCGACAGCGGCCCGTCGCTGGCATCGGGCGGGACCGCCGCTTTGTCGTAGACCCGAATCCGCTCCCCGTCGGCCATGTCGTTGTATACGACCATTTTCTTTGAACCCACCGCCGTGATCCGGCGTACCTTGTGCGGATCAAGCCAGCTGACATGGATATTTGTCCTTACGCCGAGGTCGGCATAATCGAGCCGTAGGTAAGCGACGTCTTCGTACTCGGGATGAACATGACGTGATCCCCATGCCGTGACGGTTGTGGGACTTGAACCGAGGACGAAATTAGAGATCGATACATCATGCGGTGCAAGGTCGAGAATGACATTCACGTCGGGCTGGTAGAGCCCGAGGTTCAGGCGTGCGCAATCAAGGTAGAACAGCTGCCCGAGGTGACCGCCCCGCAGGAGATCACGGAGCTTATGCACAGCCGCGTTGTGCTCGAACGTGTGGCCGGGCATGAGTACCACGCCGACCGCAGCGGCCGCCTCGACGAGCGACTGCGCCGCGTCTGCCGTGGTCGCCATCGGTTTTTCTATGAGCACATGTTTGCCTGCCGCTACTGCTTTAAGGCCAAGTTGTGAGTGGCTGGCTGGCGGTGTGGAGATGATGACCGCATCAACATGCGGCAGGGCTTCTTCAAGGTCAACATATACGGCTACGCCGTGATCTACCTGCGGTCCCCCGTCATCGATCCGGGCAAACCGCTGGTCCACCCCCACAACCGCCGCTACCCCGGTCATGGACCGCAGCACGCGTATGTGCCTCGAGCCCCAATAACCCACTCCCACGACGCCTACCCGAATTCCATCGGGTTGCATTAGGTCACCACCCCCAAGCTCTGGAGCTGCGTCTCGGCCTCTTTCTGGAGCGCCTCCTATTTTTGGGAGCCTTACCTATCTCCGCTTGAAACGGCACCCCCGCGCGAGCGGCCGGGCCTACGTCAGATTGGGGGGTGACGGCTGAGCGCCAAGTCGCCATGGCCCGACCGCACGACGCCGCATTACCCAGTTCGGGTGATCGAGGCCCGGCGGCCGCCGAACCACCCAGCGAAGTCTCCGCGCCCGGTCAGATATCCCGGTCAGATATCACCGTGTCCCGCCGGGCCGCGAGGGCCCCACCTTGGTCGACGCAGATGACGCGTGCAACTGGCGAATCTGTGGCAATGCGTCCATCATGGGACGGGCTAGCGCTACCACCTCGAGCGTGGAGTGAACCCCCAGCTTTCCCATCAGGCTCTGCAGGTGGGTGCGGACCGTGTTCGCGGACAACTGCAGCCGCTCGGCGACCTCTTTCCGCCCGGCGCCTTGGACTAGGTGGACCAAGACCTCCTGCTCACGGGGCGTGAGAGCCGCAAGCAACTCATCGCAGTCCCGGCGGTCCTCTTTATCCGCGATCAGCAGGCGCAGCACTCCGCCCAGTTCGATAGGCGGCAGCCATGTCTCGCCGCGCACTACGCCACGGATAACGCACAGCAGGTGATTGATCGATGCGTCCTTCCGTACCCAGCCGACGGCACCGGCGCGGACCGCAGCGACGATCCGTTGCGCATTAGAAGCCGCGCTGAGCATGACGACGCGAGGCGGGTCTACGCGTTGTGTCATCCTGGTGCAGAAGGCGAAAGCAGAGTCGTCCGGCAGTTCAGCGTCGAGCAGGATGACGTGGGCGGTTCTCCCGGCCAGGGCGCGACTAGCCGACTCTGTCGACTGGGCCTCGGCCGCCACGGCCAGGTCCGGCTCAGTCCGCAGCCGGACCGCCAGCGCATCGTGAAAGGTACGCTGCTGGTCAACGATGAGCACCTGGATCTGTGGCGGTGCCGCAAGTGTGATCTCCGTCAACATCACCGCCCTAATCCGTTTTGCAGCACCGATTCGCTGCGAGACCAGGCCATCGGCGCACCGACTGGAGCCAGAGCAGCCGAGGCAGGTGCCTGATCGACCAGCAATCCGTCTCGGCTGGCAAGGGCGGCAAGCTGCAGTCGGCTGTGGGCCCCGACTTTGGCGAGCACATTCTTGACGTAGGTGCGGACCGTGCCGACCGTGATATTCATGGCGAACGCCATCTGCCTGGTGCTTTGCCCGCGCGAGATGCGGGCGACGATCTCCTTCTCTCGAGGCGACAGCTCATCCAGCGGGTTCCTGGGCTTGGGGCTGCTCAGGCCGCGGGCCCGAACCCGCGGCAGTCCTGGATCCAGCACGCTCCCGCCGGCCGCGACCACGTCCAGCGCGGAGGCGATCTGGTCGACGCTCTGGTCCTTGCGTATGAAACCCGCCACGCCGCTGCCTACCACCTGGGACAGCGTTTCGGAGTCGGTGACCCCGGAAAGCAGGAGCACCCTGGTACCCGGGTACCGCTGACGGATAGTACGCGCGGCATCCAGGCCGCTTGGCTGACCACCGAACTGCAGATCAAGCAGGCAGACGTCGGGTCGGCAGTCATTGACCGCATCAACGCCGTCGGCTGCTGTCGTCGTGACCGCAAGCACCCGATGGCCGCACGCCGTAAGTGCAGTCGCCAGCGCCTCGGCCAGCATTCGCTGATTGTCGCAAATGACAAGTTTCACTTTCCGCTCCCCACCCCAGGACGCCAGTCGTGCGGGAGCAAGTGAAATTCCCGCTCCTAAAGGCTGTCCCTGTCCCACCCGTCGAACAGGTATTCGTATACCCTGATCGACGGCGCTCCTCTTTCGCTTAATTTCCCGTTTAGCTGATTCTCGGAAAGTTCAACTTCGTTTGTGTCTCTCCTCCCACTGGTCCAACAGCACTCATTGACATGCTCAGCACGTTACCAGGCTCACGCGTCTAACATTTAGAACCAGGCTCACGCGTCTAGCATTTAGACGCATCAAGATAGGGCACGGATTACACGGCTCTACAATTACATCCGCCGATCACCGATCATTTGCTCCTGAGATCCCACCACCATCACGGCCACCAGCCGGCCAGATCCTGGTTAGGTAACGGTATGGCACGTGTCCATGACGTGCGATCCCCAAAGACAGAGCACCCAGTCAGCAAGCTGCGCGGTCCGCTAACAGGCCATGGCCCGCAGCCACGCGGACAAGGGGAAGGACTCGGTAGCGGACCTGGGTGGCCAGCGAGATCAGGGTGGCGGAGCGGACTACGCCCTGGGCGGAGACGATCGCGTCCAGGACCCGCTGCAGGTCGGTGTTGGACCGGGCCACCACCCGGCACAGCAGGTCCCCGGCGCCGGTGATGGTGCACCTCGAGCACTTCGGGGATCGCGGCCAGTCGTTCCGCGACCGGATCGTGGCCGCCGGCCTGGCGGATCTCGAGGGTGATGAACGCGGTCACCTCGTAGCCGAGCGCGGCCGGATCCACGTCGGGTCCGTAACCGGTGATCACCCCGCGCTGCTTCATCCGCTCTAGCCGCGCCTGCACGGTACCGCGGGCGACGCCCAGGCGGCGGGAGGCCTCGAGCACGCCGATCCTCGGCTCGGCGGCCAGCAGTCCGATCAGCGCGGCGTCAAGAGCGTCGACCGGCCCGCGATTACTGGTAGTCATGCTGTACAGAGATACCATCGTTCGTTCGGTATTAATAGACAAGATGACCAGCGAAATGACAGTTGGATGCGCACTTTGAAATCATGCACACCGACGAACTGCGCGAGCTGGGGATCCTGGCGGACCGGGACGAGGACGGCTACCTGCTGCAGATCTTCACCAAGCCGGTGCAGGACCGGCCGACGGTGTTCTTCGAGCTGATCGAGCGGCACGGATCGCAGGGGTTCGGCAAGGGGAACTTCAAGGCGCTGTTCGAG
>Ga0210383_10002155_pt1 | contig 17819 bp, 17 predicted proteins | sample IncBWC14OmetaG_FD_160072 | JGI IMG/M metagenome (GOLD analysis project Ga0210383, IMG submission 160072) | Forest soil microbial communities from Barre Woods Harvard Forest LTER site, Petersham, Massachusetts, United States - Inc-BW-C-14-O ...
CTCTGGAAAGTGGTGCCGATTTTCGCCACCCTGTTTGCCGGGTTGGGAGTAGATCTGCCGCTGCCGACCAAAATCGTGATCGGCTTGAGCAATTTCGTAGGCAGCATTTTCGGGCTGTTGATTGTGGTCGGAGGTGCGGCGGGCATATTCGGCATGAAGATCTGGTACGGAACACCTCAGGGGCGATATCTGATCGACAGCGCAGTCCTTAAGCTGCCCGTTCTTGGCATCCTGATGCGGAAGATTGCCGTGGCGCGGTTTACGCGAACACTTGGCACCTTGATCTCTTCCGGCGTACCGATCCTGGAAGGATTGGATATCACGGCGAGGACTTCCGGCAACGCGGTGGTGGAAAAGGCGCTGTTCCAAGTGCGCAAAGCACTTGAGGAAGGCAAATCGCTTACCGAACCGTTGAAGGACTCCGCTGTATTTCCCGGCATGGTTACACAGATGATCGCCGTCGGTGAACAGACCGGCGCGATGGATGCCATGTTGCAGAAAATTGCGGACTTCTACGAGGATGAAGTGGACTCGGCGGTGAAGGACCTCTTGACTGCCCTCGAACCCATCATGATCGTTTTCCTGGGCGTGGTCGTTGGCGGCGTGGTCATTTCCATGTACCTGCCGCTGTTTACGTTGATCGGGAAACTCAGCGGCCACTAGAACGACAGCAGTCTGGAAATGGAGGACAGGAGAACCGTTACTGTCCTCCATTTTCTCTTTAGGGTAGAAGTAGAAGTGAGCGGGCAATCGGGGGGCTGCCGCTCGAGGCATGGAACAGTCATTCAATCGCCGAGAATGGGTGGACTGGCTCACACGGGTCCGCCTGCTGTTGATCGCCCTGATATTGGGAGTTGGTGTGGTGTGGCCGCAGTATGTTCCCACGAACGCGTCGCCCCGATATTTCCTGCCGATCGTCATTCTGTGGATCACCATTGGAATCCTGCAGCTGATCCTGGTGCGGCTGTTGCCCGAGGCGTCATGGCTGGGGGAACTGCAAGTTTCGTGCGACGTGGTGATGATCACGGGAATCGTGTATTCGACGGGACTTCAGGACAGTTACTTCACGTCTCTCTACCTGCTGGTGATTATCGTGGCCAGCATTTTATTCAGCCGCGGAATGGCATTCTTCACGGCGGCGTTGTGCCTGGCGGGACTGGGGGGCCTGACGATCCTGGTGCATGCCGGGCGAATACCCCAGACATCGGCAGCGGCGCCGAGCGTGGAAGGACTGCGGACGTGGTTCCTGAGCACCTCGCTGGGATTCCTGGCGATTGCGTATCTTTCGAGCTTGCTGGCGCACTCGCTGCGCAGCAAGAGTTACGAACTCGAGGAGAAACAAGAAGAACTTCTGGAGTTGCAGGACTTCACATCGGACATAATCCATTCGATGCGCGGAGGGCTGGTAACGACGGACATGGAAGGCCGGGTGGTGCTGCTGAACCGGACGGGCGAGGAGATACTGGGGAGGACCTTCGCGGAGCTGCGAGGACGGGACCTGCGAGAGGTGAGCGAGGAATTCTGGCAGCACGAGATCACCACCGTGCCGGAGAAATTGTCGCTGCGGCGCGAGATCGAAGTGCGTGTTCCGGGCGGACAGAAACGGTACCTGGGAATATCGGTGTCGCCGCTGCGAACGCGCGACGCCCAGCGGAGCGGATATGTCTTCAATTTTCAGGACCTGACCGAACTGCGGCGGCTGGAGCAGGAAGTGGCCACGAAAGAGAGGATGGCGGCGGTGGGGCGGCTTTCGGCGGCGATCGCGCACGAAATCCGGCAGCCGCTGACGGCGATGGCGGGAGCGGTGAAAGAGTTAGCGAGGCTGGTGCCGCTTGAGGAAGACGAGAAGCACCTGGTGAATATTGTGAGCCGGGAATCGGAGCGGTTGAACCAGATCATCACTGATTTTCTGAATTTTTCGCGGGAGAAGTCGTTTGTGTTTCAGGAAACGGATGTGCGGGCGCTGCTGGACGAGACGCTGACGCTGCTGGAACGAAAGCCGGGGGCGGCGCAAAAATTGCAAATTGTGAGAGCGTTCAACGGGGAGGCGTCGGTTGCGCGCGTCGATCCGAACAAGATCAAGCAGGTGTTCTGGAACCTGTGCGACAACGCGGTGCGAGCGATGCCGCAAGGCGGAACGCTGACGGTTGACCTGGAACGCGTGCCGGAGTGGCTGCGAATCTCTTTCCGGGACACGGGGATCGGGCTGGACCCGCAGCAGCGGGCGAAGATTTTCGAACCGTTACAATCGAATTTTGAAGGCGGGACGGGACTCGGGTTGGCGATCGTTTATCAGATTGTACAGGCTCACAACGGGCGGATCAGGGTGCATAGTGAGAAAGAAAAAGGCGCGGAATTCGTGATCGAGCTTCCGCGCACTGAATGAGGCGTTATGCAAGCGACGAAAGTGGCGGCTAAAGATAGCAAGAAGGAAGCGGCGCACATTCTTGTGGTCGACGACGAGAAATCGCTCTGCGAGTTGCTGGAGATCACCTTCCGGAAAGACGGGCACCGGGTGGAGGTGGCGAATGGAGTGGAGGCCGCACACCGCAAGCTGGAAGGGTCGCTGTTCGACATCGTGATTTCGGACATTCGGATGCCGGGGGGAACGGGGCTGGAGCTGTTGAGGTTCACAAAGGAAATCTCGCCGGATTCTTTTTTTCTTCTGATGACCGCGTTGCCGGACCTGGACACGGCAGTGGACGCGCTGAATTCCGGGGCCGACCGGTTCGTTATCAAGGACCACAATTACGTGGAGCAGTTGCGGCGGGCGGTGGGAGAGGTTTCGGAGAGCCTGAAGTGGAAGAAGGAAGCGAGGTACCTGCGGCGGGAATTGCGTCGATTGACGGGCCTCGACAACATCATCGGGCAAAGCCCAAAGATGAAGGCCATCTTCGACATGATCCAGACGGTGGCGCCGCAGAACAGCCGCGTGCTGATCACCGGGGAGAGCGGGACCGGCAAAGAACTTGTGGCGCGGGCGATCCACGAAAACAGCGCCCGGGCGCAGACGCCATTCATTACCATCAATTGCGGAGCATTTCCGGAAACGCTGCTGGAATCGGAGCTGTTCGGCTACGTGAAGGGAGCGTTCACCGGCGCAAACGAAAATCGCCGCGGATTGTTTCAGGCGGCAGACGGCGGAACGCTGTTCATGGACGAAATCGGGAACATGAACCTGGCCATGCAGGTGAAACTGTACCGCGTGCTGCAGGAAGGGAAGGTGCGGCCGCTGGGGAGCACGGAAGAGATCGACGTGGACGTGCGGGTGATAACGGCGACGAACAAGGATCTGGAGAAGGCCATCGCAGCCGCGGAGTTCCGTGAAGATCTGTTTTACCGGCTGAGCGTGATCCCGATCCACGTGCCGGCGCTTCGGGAACGGCGAGAGGATATACCGCTGCTGGCGCGGCATTTCCTGGAGCAGTTCCGGAAATCCATGGAAAAAGCAATCCAGGGGATTTCGCCGGAGGCGATGGGCCGCCTGGAAGCATATGACTGGCCGGGGAACGTCCGGGAACTGGAGAATACGATTGAGCGGGCAGTGGCTCTGGAAAACGGGACAGAGATCGGCACCAAAGTTCTGCCGGATAGAGTAGGCGCGGCGAGCGCGGCGGTGGCCGCTTCGCTTGGACAGGCCGACGCGATTCTGATTCCCGAGGAAGGGATTGATTTTGAGGAAGTGGTGGCGGAAACCGAGCGACGCTACCTGACCGCGGCCCTGGAGAAGGCGGGAGGCGTTCGAACACAAGCCGCGGAGATTCTGAAAATCAGCTACCGGTCGTTCCGGCATTTCGCGAAGAAGCACAACCTCTAAGGCTGGATTTGGGTTGGGGAGCGCCTGTTTCTTTAAGCAACCTCGAATCGATTCCGCCTTGCCACTGCCGGATACCCCGGCAACAATCAAATCCTTGAGGCATTAAAATTTAGCGGGTAGTTCAGGAGAGTGCGTGTGAACGCCGTTTTGCTTCGCCGCTGGGCAATGAGTGTGGGCGTGACTGCATTGCTCCTGTGGATTGCGAGCCGCCCAACGTTCTACGCCAGCACAATACTTTCTCCTTTCCTTGGCGTGGCCCTGCTGAGTATTTTCCTGATTCTGTTGCGCACCCGCCGGGATTTACGAGAACTATGCGTGGTGGCTTTGCTGACGGGCACGCAATACTACCTGGATGTCCGCTTGTTGTCTTATCCGTTCAAGTTGCCGGTGCTGATATCGTTTCTTGGTATAGCGGGCCTGGCCACCCTGGCTATTCGTGCAATCTGGGCGTCCGAGGCGGATCGGCGAACGGCCTACCTGACGCTGATCCCGGCGTTTCTGTTCGTCGCTTCGGAGTGGTTCGCGGACTACTTTCTGGTGTGGGGTGAGAGAGTTCGGCCGAAGACGCTGGATTTGTATCTTTATTCGTTCGACGCCAGCCTGCACATTCAGCCGGCATTCCTGATGGGGCAGCTATTCGTGAAAGCGCACTCTTTCGCGACGGTCAGCCTGCTGGTCTATCTGGCCCTTCCGGTCGGCATTGGGCTGGTTTTTGCGGGATGCGTGATGCGAGACCGCGCCAATGCAATACCGGCAGTCGTCGCGTTCCTGATAACTGGACCTATCGGAGCATGTTTTTACATGATGTTCCCCGCGCTGGGGCCGGTACATATTTTTCTTGCTAAATTTCCGTGGGAGCCTTTGACGTTAGACCAAGTCAGACATCTGTTCCTGGAGCCGATTGCCGTTGCTGGGGAACGGAATGCGATGCCGTCATTGCATGCCGCGTGGATATTTCTTGTGTTCTGGTATGCACGGAAACTATCCCTGGTGGAAAGAATTGGAGCGGGTGCATTTGTGTTTTTCACGCTTTGTGCGACCCTGGGCACAGGCGAGCATTATTTTGTGGACCTAATCGTAGCTATCCCGTTCACGCTGACAATCCTCGCCATAAGCCAAATGATCAGTGTGAGGGGAATGCCGGTGCCCTGGGCTGCTCTTGGATCCGGGGTTGGCGGGACGCTGCTCTGGTTTGGGCTGCTGCGCTATGCGAATCATTTCTTCTGGGTATCTCCACTTGTGCCCTGGTTTGCATGCGCGTGCACACTGTCTCTTGGGTGGTATTGTGCGGGAGGTTTGGAACGCGGAGCGACAAACGCCGAGTCGCTAGAGGCCGAAGCAGTAACCGTCTGAAAAATCGGACGGAAGGTCAGCTTGGAGTTTGGGCGAACCGGGCGAGCTGCCTTTAGCGGCGAGCTAAGGACGTCAGTGGGAGCGCAAGCGACTCGATTGCCCAGTCGCCTGAAGTGCGGATTCCCGAAATGTGGCTCGAAAAAGCTCCTGGCGGTGATAATTCACAAAGGATGAATGATGTTCATAGCGAAGGGGACGAAACAGGTGGGATCGACCCAGTCAAAAAACGGCGACGTTTTTTGTCATTCCAGAGTGCCCTTAATTGCTTGATAACTCTCAATTCCAGAGGACATCGGTCAGATGGAGTCAGGTGCGGCGGGCGCGCTCCCGTAAGTGACTGACAATGAATGCCTTAGGAATGGAAAACTCATGCAGAAAAGGCCATGAAGATTGGCCATAGGGTTGCACATATGTGTGACGTGTCCAGGCACCAAACATTCTCTCAAGGAGATCTCATGAAGAAGCAGAAGGGTTTTTCTCTAATCGAATTGCTGATCGTCGTGGCGATTATTTTGATCATCGCGGCCATCGCAATTCCGAACTTGCTACGCTCGAAAATGGCAGCGAACGAAGCCTCGGCAGTCGGTTCTGTTCGCACGATCAACACGGCACAAGTGACGTACTCCTCAAGCTGGGGTGTGGGCTACGGAGCGGCTTTGTCGAACCTTGGTGACGGCGGTGTCACCCCTTGCGCGGCGAGTTCAACTACCGCATGCTTGATTGACGGAGTTTTGGCCGCCGGAACCAAGAGCGGCTACACGTTTAAGGCCGCGGGGACTCTCGCGACCAACGGCGTGAACAACGGGTTCGAAGTGAACGCAACGCCAGCCGCGGTTGGCACAACTGGGCAGCGTGCGTTTTGCTCCGACCAAACCGGTGTGATTCGCTTTCAAGTCAGCGGTGTGGCAGTCGGAACCGGTGCGGGTGCCTGCGCGGCAGTCGCGACGGCAGCCGGCGTCAGCGGTCCTTTGGGCAACTAAGCTCAAGCTAAATTTGGGCAAAAGGGAGGAAGCTCTGCTTCCTCCCTTTTTTTTTGACGCGCATATTTGCTGTTGATTCTTTGTGGTATTTCACGCTGCGTCTGGAATTAAAGGCAGCCGCTCGAGAAGCCGTTGCAGGTGTGGGTTTAGGGGGATAAGCGGAGCAACTTTCGGAGTTCGAATGGTGACATTTTTTGTCGTTCCGAGTAGTCGTAAAATGTTGTTTTCTGGCCAATTGAGGGTGCGGGCGAGGGTCGAGAATCGTTAAGTAAAGTCTCCCCCGGCTGCAAGGGTTTTGTTATCAGCGGCCTGCAGGCAAGGAAACTCATCAGGAAACTCATGAGGTATTCCTCTGGTCTTGGCCAGTTCCGTGCATGTATCTCCTCTGTGCTCTAGCACCTAACTTTTCCACTCAGGAGATCTCATGAAGAAGCAGAAGGGTTTTTCTCTAATCGAATTGCTGATCGTCGTGGCGATTATTTTGATCATCGCGGCCATCGCGATTCCGAACTTGCTGCGTTCGAAAATGGCAGCTAACGAATCCTCAGCAGTTGGTTCTGTTCGCACGATCAACACTGCGGAAGTGACGTACTCCTCAGCTTGGGGTGTTGGCTACGGGGCAGCGCTGTCGAACCTTGGTGATGGCGGTGTCACCCCCTGCGCGGCGAGTTCAACTACCGCATGCTTGATTGACGGCGTTTTGGCCTCCGGAACCAAGAGCGGTTACACGTTTGCGGCTGCGGGGACTCTCGCAACCAACGGCGTGAACAACGGGTTCGAAGTGAACGCAACGCCAGCCGCGGTTGGCACAACTGGGCAGCGTGCGTTTTGCTCCGACCAAACCGGTGTGATTCGCTTTCAAGTCAGCGGTGTGGCAGTGGGCGTCGGGCAGGGAGCCTGCGCGGCTGTCGCGACGGCAGCTGGCGTCAGCGGTCCTCTGGGCAACTAAGCTCAACCCAGTTTTGGGCAAAAGGGAGGAAGTTTTGCTTCCTCCCTTTTTTTTTAGCCAGCGAAGGGACGGGTTGCGAATCGTGCCAGCGGCAAAATTCCAAGCGGTCTGAAACCCGGACCATGGAGGCTTGGTACGGTAAGTTGGCAGCCTTCGTGCTCTTGTCCATGGTATAACCTTCGCTGAAACAAGACCAAATAGGAGACCCACTGTGCGGGTGATTTCATGAACAAGCAACGAGGTTTCTCACTTATCGAATTGCTGATTGTCGTGGCGATTATTTTGATCATCGCGGCCATCGCGGTTCCTAACCTGCTACGTTCGAAAATGGCGGCGAATGAGGCATCCGCGGTGAGCGGAATTCGCACTATCACCACGGCAGAGACGACGTACGCATCGACTTGGGGAACTGGATATGCAGTGGATTTGGCAAGTCTCGGAGGAATAGTTTCCCCTTGCGTAGCGACCTCGACCTCAGCTTGTATCCTCGACCCGGCCTTGAGCAGTGGAACGAAAGCCGGGTATACGTTTGCGGCTGCGGGAAACACCTTAACAGGTACTACCTACAATGGATTTGAAGTGAATGCCACGCCGTCCTCAGCTGGCGTGACCGGCGTACGTGCGTTTTGCTCCGACCAGACCGGAGTCATTCGATACAACACCACTGGCGCGGCAATCGGAACGGGCGCGGGGAGTTGCGCTTTGGCGGCTCTGCTTATTGGCGACTAGCGCTGAGAGAGCGCTCGGGCGGGGAGAAGGGCTGTCACCCTTTCGTTTCTGAAGAGCAACCGGGATGAAGGTTTTCCCCAGGGATTGGTTGGACCTTCAAGTCCAGGTCAATAAATCTTGGATTGTTCTGCCGAGTGCCTTCCCAAAGCAATGGGATCCTCGCCATGGCTCAATCATCTGAGTTCCTAGAAGACAATTTGCTTAAGGAGAAGGCGAAATGTTGCAGTTCTGGCGGTCGCGCTCTCGCCATGAAAAGCTTCTCATCGTTTTATTCCTGTGCACCCTGCCCTTTGTCCGCGCACGAATACAGCCTGACGGAATTGGTTACTACGCGTATCTGCGTTCCCCGCTGATCAATCATGACTTTAGTTTTGCTACAGACTGGAATTATCCTCCCATGGAGATTCTTCGGCTCTGCAGGACGTGCCCACCTGAAACGAAGCAGTATTGGAATCATCCGGCTAATGGGCTCTTGATTGTTCGGCTGAACGGGACCGTTTACGGCAACCCCATAACAAAGACGGGCCACCTGCCGAATTTTTACACCGTAGGGCCCGCAATTCTATGGTCCCCCTTTGTGATCGGGGCACACCTTGCGGTGGTGGGAGCGGACTATCTGGGTGCGCAGATCCCGGCGGATGGGCACTCGTGGCCGTACGTTACTGCGCTGACTCTGGCCACGGCCGTGTACGGTTTTCTCGGATTATGGTTTTCGTTCCAACTGGCGAGAAAATACCTGGACGAACGATGGGCGTTCTGGGCCACCATCGGAATCTGGTTTGCAAGTTCGCTTCCAGTGTACATGTATCTGGAGCCGTCCTGGTCGCATGCGCACTCGGCCTTCTGCGTAGCCCTGTTTCTGTGGTATTGGGACCGCACCCGATTGTCACGGAGCGGGAAGCAATGGCTGGTACTTGGTCTTCTGGCGGGGCTGATGCTCGATGTTTATTTCCCGAACAGCGTTTTTCTTCTCGCCCCCGCGCTCGAATGTATCCAATCATACGTCCGCGAGCGGGGCAAGCCCGGCATGCTGGGGAAACAACTAAAGCTGCATCTTCTCTTCGCGTTCAGCGTGGTTGCAGGTTTCCTGCCGATGCTCATTTCGAGACAGATTGTCTACGGGAATCCCTTCACCTTAGGAATGTATGTGCGCATACCGTGGAACTGGAGCACGCCCGCGTTCGGACCAGTCCTTTTTTCCATGGAACATGGGCTTTTCGTCTGGACTCCGATTCTGCTGCTGGCAGTCCTCGGTTTAGTTGCGTTGTGGCCTAAAGAACCCTGGCTTGCGGGAGTCTGCGCGTTAGTGGCGGTGGCCTTTTATGGCCTCATCGCAGTGTGCCCTTGGTGGGACGGCACGATTGCTTACGGGAATCGCTATTTCATTTCGCTCACGCCTGTATTTGTATTGGGATTGGCGGCCGGGTTCGAACGGTTCGCGCGGTTCTGGAGTGATCCACAAGCTGGGGCCCGACGCATAATCCCGGTAATTGTCCTGCTCATCGTTTGGAATTTTGGACTGATCTATCAGTGGTCTACCTATCTGTTGCCTACGCCGGGGGTGGTGACCTGGGACGAGATGCTATATAACCAGGTGCGGGTCGTGCCGGGCCGCGCTCTGCGCGATCTGGTGACGAAATTCCCGAGAGGGCATTTGTTTCATGGTGCGGCGGAGCGATCCCAGGAAAATCAGCCCGGTGAGACGCCATGAGCGGAGGAATTGAAGACTACATGGCAAGTAGCCCCGCTATTTTGGCGCCAGCATTCAGACGCTAGTCGTCATCCCGCAAAAAACTTTCGAAGCGCACAAAGTTTAGAGGAAGAGCCCCTTCGCAAACTGGCCGGCCGCCCTAGCGGGCAGCCTTAGAAAATGGTTGGTACAAGGCTCCTTGCTATACTTTGAGTATGCGTCGAGGGCTCCGTGAGTTTCTGTTGTTTGCCACCGTGGGCGCGGCCGGCATGCTTGGGGCCGCGCCGAAGCTGGCTTCTGTTACTTCCACCCCGCGAACGTTGATCATACTGGAAGACCGCTACCGAAAGGCTGCGACCTTGCGGGCGACTTTTCTGGAGAGGTATTCGGAGAACGGGAAAGAAATGCGGCTGGAGGCGGGGAAGGCGTATTTCCTGCGGCCGGGGAGGATGCGCTGGGAGTACGAGAAGCCAGAGAAAAACCTGTTTTTGGTGGATGGAAAATATGTGTGGTTTTATGCGCCGGACGACCACACGGCGACGCGCATGCCGGCGAAGAAGAGCGACGACTGGCGGACACCGATAGCGTTCCTGACAACCGGAATGAAGCTATCCCGCATCTGTTCTGAGGTGGGACCGACGCAGGAAGCGAAGCCGTCGACGGCTGGAAATGAAGTTTACCGGTGCGTCCTGCGAGGATCGGAGTCCGAAAAGGACAGCGCGGCACAAAAAGTATTCTTTGAAATTTCCCCGCAAGGAGAACTGGCGCGCATTGTGGTTCCCCAGGAAGCGGGGGTGCAGATCGAATTCGAGTTCAAGGATTGGGAGTGGAACCCCACGCTTGCAAAGAATCTCTTTCAATTTGAGCCGCCGCCCGGAACCGTGATTGTAAATGGGCTGCTACCCGAGGCTCCCGGGATGCGTCAGTAAGAGTGTAGGAACGAAGTCGAGGCCCCGGGCCAACTCGCAGTTGACTCAGTGAACCCACCAGCCCCAGACCATTTATGGGGTACCCTTCGGATGAGGTAAACTAAGGCTCTATGGGGGAGTTTGTCTGCCGCGTAGCCGACGCCAACGGGCGAGTTTTCTCGCACGTAGAGGCGGCCGCTACTCAAGAAGAAGCTCGCCAGAAGCTCTCGGAGCGAGGGCTGTACATTTACTCTGTCGAGACACGCAACAGCCTGATCACCGGCATGCTGGGTATGCGCAAAGAGCGCAAGATCAGCGGAAACGATTTCCTGATCCTGAACCAGCAATTCAATACACTAATTAAAGCCGGTTTGCCGATATTGAAGGCGCTGGATTTGCTGGCCACGCGGGCAACCGCGCCGAAGCTGCGGCCGATCCTGGTGCAAATACGGGACCGGGTACGGGAAGGAAAGTCGCTTTCGGAAGCGGTGGACGAAGCGGGTGTTTTCTCGAAAGTGTATTCGACGGCGATTCTGGCGGGGGAAAAGAGCGGCAATCTTTCCGGCGTGCTGGATTATTACATCGCTTATCAGAAGGTGAGCACGGGCGTTAAGAAGAAGATTGTGGCTTCGCTGGTATATCCGATTTTGTTGGTGGTAGTGGCGACGTGCATCGTGTCCTACCTGGTGACGGGAGTGATACCGAAGTTTGCGGCGCTCTACAAGGATTTGGGAGTGCCGTTGCCGGGCCCGACGCAGTTTCTGGTCCTGATCACCGTGGATTACCGGGTGTACATCGTTTCGGCGCTGGTGGTGTTTCTGTTGAGCATCGTGGGAGTGTTTTTCTGGTCGCGGAGCGAAGAGGGTGGAGTGGCGTTCGACCGGCTGGTGTTCCGGATTCCCGTGCTGGGGGACACGTTGCTGAAGTTTCAGGCGTCGCAGTTCTGCCGCACGCTGGCCACGCTATTGACGGGAGGGACGCCACTGGTAGCGGCGCTGCAGACGGCGGCGGAATCGATCAGCAGCCGATTGGTGCGCGGATCGGTGAACCAGGCGACGCAGATGGTGCGGGAGGGAGAGTCGCTGCACGGTGCGTTGGCCTCCGGCCACGTGATGCCGGAACTGGCGATGGACATGATAGAAGTGGGGGAATCGAGCGGAGCGCTTGCGCCGATGTTGAACAGCGTAGCGGAGTTTTACGAGGAAGAGGTTGGGCTGCGACTGGCCGCGATGGTATCGCTGATTGAACCCGTTATTCTTGTATTCATGGGGCTGTTGGTAGCCTTCATCCTGATCTCGCTGTATTTGCCAATCTTCTCGTTCTCGATCAATGGATCAGGAACGGGAACCTAAGGAATAAAGATTGAACATGGCGACACCAGATTCCAATTTACACGATGCAAGCCTTCCAGGCGGCACGGCGGACGCGGCCCAGGAACGCGAGCAGGCACGGCGGCTTGCGGAACGCTACCGGTGCGGGTTTATCGACCTCAGCGAGCAGCGGATTGACCCGGAGCTGTTCCGGACGATACCCGCGGACCTGATGTTCCGGTACAACTTCGTGCCACTGTTGGCGAACAACAACACGCTGGTGATTGCCGTTGCAGATCCAGGGATGGTGATCCTGAGCGACGAACTGCCGCTGCTGCTCGGGAAGAAGCTGGCGTACAAAGTGGCGACGCCGCGGCAGATCGGCGACCTGCTGAAGCGCACGGAACAGTCGCAGCGCGTGCTGGAGCAGGCGACGGAAGCGTTCACGCTGCAGGTTTCGAAGGATGAAGAAGAGGGCGAGGAGACGATCTCCGGCGACCGGCTGACGCGCGACTCCACTGTAAGCCCAGTGGTACGGCTGGTGGAGACGATCATCTTCACGGCGTTGGAGCGGCGAGCGAGCGATATTCACATTGAGGCGCGGGACGCGGAAGTGGCGGTGAAGTACCGGATTGACGGCGTGCTGCAGCACGCCATGCAGCCGATCGCGAAGGAGTGGCACTCCACGGTGCTTTCGCGCATCAAGGTGCTGAGCGACCTGGACATTGCCGAGCGGCGCGTGCCGCAGGACGGACGCTTCCGCGTGAAGTACAAGGGGCGGTACATCGACCTGCGCGTTTCGATCATGCCGGCGAGCCACGGGGAAGACGCCGTGCTGCGCGTGCTGGACAAGGAAACGCTGTCGGAGAAGTTCCAGAGCTTGAGCCTGGACGTGGTTGGTTTTTCAGCCGACGAGGTGAAGCGGTTTCGCCGGTATATCCGGGAGCCGTACGGCATGGTTCTGGTGACCGGGCCGACGGGTTCCGGGAAGACGACGACGCTGTATGCGGCGATCAATGAGATCAAAACGGACGAAGACAAGATCGTTACGATTGAAGATCCGGTCGAATACCAGCTTCGCGGCATCACGCAGATTCCGGTGAACGAGAAGAAGGGGCTGACGTTCGCGCGCGGATTGCGGTCCATTCTGCGGCACGACCCGGATAAGATCATGGTGGGCGAAATCCGCGACCAGGAGACGGCGCAGATCGCGATTCAGTCGGCGCTGACCGGGCACCTGGTGTTCACCACCGTGCACGCGAACAACGTGACGGACGTGATCGGGCGGTTCATCAACATGGGAGTGGAGCCGTACAACTTCGTGTCCGCGCTGAACTGCATCATGGCGCAGCGGCTGGTGCGACTGATCTGCCTCAACTGCAAGCGGCCGAAGAAGCATACTCCAGAAGAGTTGCGGGAATCGGGAATCGATCCGGCGAGGGCCGCGGAATTTATTTTTGCGGAGGGAGCGGGCTGCCTGGAATGCTCCGGAACCGGATATCACGGGCGGTCTGCCATCTGCGAACTGCTGGATCTAACGGACCACATCCGGGAAATGATTGTGAACCGGCGGCCGACCTCGGAAATCAAGCGTGCGGCAATCGAAGAAGGTATGATTACGCTTCGCGAAAGCGGACTGGCGAAGGTGAAGAGCGGGCTGACGACGTTGCGCGAAATCAATAAGGTGACATTCGTTGAGTAGCGGCGGCGCATACCAGGGCGGATTGTACAGGATGAACGGCGTGCGGCGGTTCATGCGGTGGCTGGACGCTACGCCGCATCCGATGGTCGCGGTGGAGTTTACGCCGGAGCAGGTTTCCGGAGCGCGATTCACGCGGACGGGATCGCTTGAAGGATTTGCGGTGGAACCCTTGCCGCCAGGCGCATTGGCGCCATCGGCGATCGAAGCGAACGTATTGAATCCCATCGCGGTGAAGGCCGCGGTTAACGCGGTCATGAACACGCTGAAGATGAAGAATGAAGACGCGGCGTTGCTGGTGCCCGATCCAGTGATTCGCGTATTCGTGCAGCATTTCGACGAGTTTCCGCGTTCGGCGGAAGAAGCGATTCCAATGCTGCGCTGGAAATTGAAGAAAAGCGTGCCATTTGAGGTTGATGAGACGCTGCTCTCCTACATGCGGCAGCAACCGCGCGGGGAAGGCGTGGATGTGGTGACGGCGATTGCCCGGCTGCGAATCATCAAGGAATATGAGGCGTTGCTGGAACCGCAGGCGGTGCGCGCAGGCGTGGTATTGAGTTCCACGCTGGCGGCGATTTCGCTTTTGGAGGATTCGCAACCGACGCTTCTGGCGAGGCTTTCCGGAACATCGCTGACGGCGGCGATTGTGCGAGAAGGAGTTCTGGCGGGGTATCGCTGCACGGAACTTCCCGCAACCGCGGCCGAAATCACGCCGCAGATGCTGCTGGAAGAAGTTTATCCACTTGCGGCGTATTACCAGGACACCTGGCAGGAAGGGATTCGAGCGGTGCGGGTGGCAGGACTCCGCCGGCGGCTGCCTGAATTTGTGCGCCCGCTGCAGGAAGAGTTCAAGTGCGACGTGGGCTCGCTACTGAGCTCCGCTGTTTCGGAGGGCCACTTGCGGAGCGATGCGAGGCCGCTGGCCGACCGTGAGATGGAAGGACTAGTGGGCTGGATGATGCACCGGAGTTGAAAGGGAAGAAGAAGATAACGCCATGTATGTTCGCCTGAATCTTGCAACCAACCCCCTGCTGAGCCACCGGCGATTTCTGGCGGGGTCCGCAGCGCTGAGCGTGCTGGGTGTGCTGTTGCTTTTTGGATTGGGCTGGCGCGCTTACAAGCTGCGCAAAGCAGAAGAGGATTTGCGAGCGAGAAGCAGCAAGATCGAAAAAGAAATGGCGGCGGTGGAAGGGGAGCGAAAGCAGTTAGACCTTTATTTCGCGCAGCAAGAAGCGGCCGGATACCAGGACCATGCGAAATTCGTGGTCAGCGTGCTGCAGGCGAGGAGCATCAACTGGACGCAGATGTTCATGGACCTGGAGCGCACGCTGCCGGCCGGGGTGCGAATCGTGCACATTCAGCCGAAGCTGGAGAAGGGGATTGTCACGGTTCATTTCGTGGTGGGAACGAGGAGCGAGGCAGAGAAGCTGAAGCTGCTGAAGGCGTTTGAAAATTCCAGCGCGTTTTCACATGTGGAGCTGTTGTCCGAAAAAACCGGAAATCAGCCGGGTGCTGACCCGCTGACGATTGAATTTGATGCGGAGTATTCGAACACGTGAGCATGAGCGACTTCAGGATCAAGAAACGGCTGATTATCACGGGACTGGCGGTGCTGTTCCTGCTGGACGCAGCGTTGGCTTATCACAACGTCAAACTGTCGACGAGGGAAGCGAACCCTGATGTGGTATTGAAGGCGGAAGCCCGGCAGGTGGCACTGGTGAGAGCGGACGTCGAGCGCGCCAACAAAATCAAGGCGCGGCTCCCCGAAGTGGAGAAATACTTTGACCAGTTCGAGAACACGTTGCCGCCGGCGGGGAAAGGCTATTCGGTGGTATCGCAGGAAGTAGGCGACATCGCCCGCGACACGCACATCCAGGTGGACGACTTGAAGTTCCACCAAAAGGAAGTGACCGGGCGCAACGTGGACGAAATTGGATTGGAAGCAACGTTGGACGGCGATTATGCGGGGATCGTGCGCTTTCTGAACCGTCTGCAGCGCTCGAAGAACACCTACATCGTGGACTCGCTGGGGTTGGATTCGAATTCTGGCCAGGGCCCCGCCAAACAAGGGGTAGCACCTGGAGCGGTGAAAGTTGCGTTGCGCCTGCGTTCCTATTTCAGGAAGACATGATGGCGGAGACGAAACAAAAGAAACAGTTGATCGTGCTGGCGGTGCTGGTAGTGGTGGCGGCGTCGATCTGGTATCTGCACTTTGGGGGAGAGGCGACGAGGAACGCGGGAGTTTCCGCCGTCAACTATTCCCCGATCAACGCGCAGGATTACAACCCGATCATCAGCGGGCTGGCGAAGGCCCAGAGCACGGAATACAAAAGCGCGGGGCGGAATATATTCGTGATGGGCGCGGCGACGGTGGAAGCGGAGAGACGCGGTCCGGTGAAGCCGCCGTTCATTCCGTACAACCAGCCGCAACCGCCCGCGCCGCCGCCGCCCGCGCAACTGCCGATGGTGTTTTTTGGCTACGGAATGTTGCCCGTCGGCGGGGCTCGCCAGGCGTTCCTGAAAGAGGAATCGGGAGATGAAGTGCACATCGTGAGCGAGGGCGATGTGGTGTTGAGCCACATCCGGATTCTGCACATTGGCAACGACCGGATTGATTTTGAGGACATGACTACGGGCCAGAAAGGTTCGAAGAACCTGGAGGCTGCGCCGGCAGCGTGAAGCGGATGATTCCAATTCGCGGGAAGATGCGCGGACAAGAGGGCACCGCGTTGACCCTGGTGGTGTTCCTGCTGGCGCTGGTGGTGATTGCGAGCGTTGCCGCAGCCCCCAACATCATTACGAACGGGCGCCGGGATAAAGAAGAAGAGATGATCTGGAGGGGCAAGCAGTACGTGCGGGGAATCCGGCTGTATGTGCGGTACTACCAGACGCACGGCGGCACCACGCGCTTTCCCACTTCCATGGAAGACCTCACAAAAAATAAAGTGGGCATCCGCTTCATGCGGCAGGCGTATAAGGACCCCGTAAACTCCGTTGATGGGTCCTGGAGGCTGATTTATGTCGGACCCAACGGGCAATTGATCGGCAGCCTGAAGAGCCGGCCTTTGGGGCCGGACGGACAGCCTACGGGTGCGTCAGGCGGCGGTGGTGGATTTGGTTCGTTGTTTGGCAACCCGCAAACATCCTCGGGGAACAGTTCTTCGTTCGGCAATTCTTCGTTCGGCAACTCCTCGTTCGGTGGATCGTCATCCGGAAATTCGTCATTCGGAAATTCTTCCTTTGGAAGTTCGTCGTTCGGAAATTCGTCACCGAATAGTGGCGCCAACGCGAACGCCACGAATTCTTCCGGGCAGGCGCCCGCGCAGGGAACGACAGACAGTTCTATTTCGGACCCGATGTCCACGCCGCAGCCGATAGCCAATTCGGATGGGAGCACGGATATGATCGGCGGGAACATCATCGGGGTGGGAAGCAAGGTGAACAAGGCGTCGGTGATCTGGTACGACAAGGCGAAGAATTACCGGCAGTTTGAGTTTATCTGGGATCCGTCGAAGGAGTCGGTGAACGGAGGGGTTGCCCCGACCATCATCGGAACACCTCCAACGAATACACAGAACGGATCGAACTCGATCTTCAGCAGCCCGGCGGGAAACAGCGGAGCCGGACAGCAACCGTCGGGTACGCCAGCGGGCAATCCAAATCCCGGTACCGGCAGCACTCCACCCCCCGGGCAAATGCCGCAATAGTAAGAGCGTCTGTCGCTGCGCTCTTGCAGCCAATCCTCAGCTAATTTTGCGGAAGAGAAAGCCCCATGGGGGAGTCCAGGGCTCCAGCGGCATCGGCTTTCAATTTGGCGTAAGTTTTGGCGATGCGCTGGACGTACTTCATGGTCTCGAGATAAGGCGGCACGCGGCGGCCGTATCTGTCCACGCTATCCGGGCCGGCATTATAGGCCGCGAGCGCGAGGTTCAGGTTGTTGCCGTATTTCTTCAGCAGATCGCTCAGATAGTGGGACCCACCGTCGATATTCTGCCCCGGGTCAAAGGCGTCCTTCACGCCCATCAGTTGGGCGGTTCGCGGCATTAACTGCATCAAGCCGCGAGCGTTCTTTGGGGAGACGGCTTTGGGATTGAAATTGGATTCGATGGAAATCACGGAATGGATCAGGTTCGGGTCGAGATTGTAGCGCGTGGCCGAATCGTGGATCAGTTTCTGGAAAGGCGTTTTTTCGGTGAGAGGCTCGGTGCTTGGTTCGAAAATTTCTTCGGGCTCAATGGCCACTATATCGGAAATGGGAACTTCCGCGACGCCGCCCTGCACGTGCAGGCGGTAGCGGTCGCCGAGCAGTTCGTAGCCGGTGACGTTGAGGCGGGCGCCGCTCCGGAGAACGACATAGTCGGCGCGCGCGGGTAGGCCTGTGAGC
>Ga0210383_10002156_pt1 | contig 17811 bp, 12 predicted proteins | sample IncBWC14OmetaG_FD_160072 | JGI IMG/M metagenome (GOLD analysis project Ga0210383, IMG submission 160072) | Forest soil microbial communities from Barre Woods Harvard Forest LTER site, Petersham, Massachusetts, United States - Inc-BW-C-14-O ...
CATTAAGCGCGATGCAGGAGAAATCGGCCACTTCGAATTTGGCGCGCTCTTCATCGCTTTGGCGGACGTAGCGTGCGCCTTCCTCTTCGGCTGGCAAGCCACAAACCGCGCGGACGGCCTGAGAGACGGATATCCCGCCGCAGTTTACTTTGTCTTTGGATCTATCGCTCTTCTTGCTGCAGCCCTGGACGTGAACATGCTAATCCGTGGTGGCCTCTCAGGTGCCCACCGCATGGCCCGGCATCTCTGGCGCATGTCTTTCGCGTTCTTGATTACCGTACTGTCGTTTTTTGTTGGAAAGCAACGTTTATTCCCAGACGCAATCGTCAGAACGCATCTGAACGCAGTACCCGTCCTGCTCGTGGCCGCAGTAATGTTTTACTGGCTGTTTCGCGTCCTACTCACAAATAAATTCAAGAAAATCCAAAAGAGCAGCACCGCCCGCGCACTCCAAATCTCTATTTGCTGAAATCTTCTCTTAGAAATGTTTATGCCCGCTCGATGACACTTGTGGCGGCGGCGAAGCAATGCGCGCCGAGCCAAGCGGCACCTTCAGCCATGCAGAAACAGAAGCCACAACCCTGCGATATCGAGGCAGGCGCGCTTTTCCGAAAGGCTGCCCCAGCCAAGTCGCGCAATGCTCCAAAAACTGCCGTCCATCCCGCATAAAGGATCTACCCACTGCGCTCAAATAAACGAGAAAACTTTGCGACACCACTCGCCGTACAAACGCCGGTGCCGCAGTCCTCGCAATTACGGCAGGCCTATCGGTCTCCAGCGCGGCCACTGCTGTAATATTCTCGGCCGCAACCGCAGCTTCCGGCATTATCTGCGGCTCTTCTTCCAACTCCAACTCCCGCGGCAGCGCTACTGCCGCCACATTAAGCTTGGGGAAGGGAATTAGCCTGCAAAATGTGTCCGATCGGAACGCCTCCGCCGGCACGCCCACATCCCCCGCCAGATCGAACTGCCGCGCCACCCGCATCACATCACCGCTCTCGATCGTATCTCGCCGGTCTGCATAGGCCGCCAGCAGCGCATGCTCGCACAACAAATGAATCACCCGCGGAATGCCTTTCGAATAGCGAAAAACTTCTTCAACCGTCTCTTGCGGGAATAAGCCCGAACCTTTCACTCCTGCTCCCGCCAACCGCGTCCCGATATATCCGGCAGTCTCTTCCAACGACAGCGCTGGCAACCTGCAGTGGCACATCACCCGCTGCCGCAGTTGCGCCAGCTTCCGCCACTTCAGCTTCTCCTCCAACTGCTGCTGGCCGGCCAACACCAATTGCACCAGCTTCACGCCGGGAATCTCAAGATTCAGCAGCATTCGCAGTTCGTCCAGCGCGCGGCTAGTCAGCGCCTGCGCTTCATCGATAATAATCACCGGGCAATCGCCCGCCGCGTTTCGTGCCACCAGCCATTCCTTCAAGGCCACCAGCAATTCGCTCTTGTGATTGGAAGAGCACTGCACGCCAAAATCGCGCAGGATCAGCCGCAGCAAGTCCGTCGATGGCACCAGCGTGTGAAACACATAGGATGTCGAGTAGTTATGCTGGTTCAGCCATTCCAGCAGGTAGTGTAGGATCGTCGTCTTGCCGGTCCCCGGCTCGCCCGTCAGAACCATCATTCCTTGTCGCGATTCAATTCCAAACACCAGTTGCGACAGCGCTTCATCATGCGCGGCAGTGGAATAAAATCCATGGGGGTTCGGTGAAACGTGAAATGGATTTCGTTGCAGCCCGAAATGACCAAAAAACTCTTCGTACATGGACGCCCAATCACCGCACCAGGGTCTCTGCGATCTTCGCGGAGTGCGGCGATTCTATGGGAAGGTAACTGCCGTAGCAATCGAAAGATACAGGTATGCTCGTACTAAAGAAGTCCTAAACGTACTAGAAGGGCTAGGAGTTTAGTCGATTCCTTGTATTTTCAATCCCACGAGTTGATCGATGCTCAGATTCTGCATTCCCCGCGATTTCAGCCCGGAAATGTATTCAGGCGTCACGCCATGAATCCGCATTGCAATCAACTGGTCTGGCTCCGGGTGCTTGTAGCCAAGCGACTGCACCTTCTCAATAAAATCCGGCGAAACGCCATGAATCCGGAAAGCGATTAGCTTTTGCAGTTCCACATGATCGTAGCCTTCCTTCTGTAGTTGCTGGATGAACTCTGGTGTCGCGCCATGAATCCGCATTGCAATCAATTCATCCTCGTCCGGTTGGTATCCGGCGTTGTGCAGAAACCGTACCATCTCCGCCGTCACTCCATGAATCCGAAAGGCCACCAGCTTGTCGCAATCCGTGGCCGCGATCCCCGCATCCCTCAGCTCCCGGATGTATTCGGAGTTCACATTGAAGATCCGGAACGCGATCAGCTTGTCCGTGTCCAGCCCTTTCAGGTGCTCGCCCTTCATCTCTCTCGCAAAACTCAGACTAACGTCCAGCACAGCCATCGAAAATTGCTTTTCCTCATCAATCCCCGTAAATCCCAGCGCGTTCATATCAGACGCATACTTTGAATCCGCCACGAAGTGGAAAATCCCGGCGCCTTCGCCGCTGTTCAAATAGCCTTCGCAGTCCAACCTCCCGGCATCCCGCGTAATCGTAAACTTCACTTCCTGCTTGCCGGACTTCGAGGTGTCCAGGCCCACAAAGACGCTCACTGGCCATGCCGACGAGTGTGTAGACGAATCTCCGTGCTGGTGGTGAATCAGCGCGAATTCCAGCTTTCCTGGTTCGTCGCTCCGCTCAATCGTCCAGGATCCGCTGAAGTCCTCCGCGGCACGAACCGCCCAGCCCGCTAAAAGGGTGCAGACCACAAGTATGTAAGCGAGTATTCCATCGCGCCGGTTCATGATGTCCCCCCTTATTTCTCGGCGTCGAACACGCCGGCTTCTTTCAGTGCGATCAATTTGTCCAGCGTCAGGTCCTTGAATCCGTGGCTCTTCACCTTCGCGATGAACTCCGGCGTAACCCCTTGCACCTTCGCGCCGATCGCATCATCCACGTCCACCTTGAACCCAGCCGACTGCAGCTCCTTCAGGTACGCCGGCGTCACACCTTGCACCTTCATCCCGATCAATTCCTCTGTACTCGGGTGAAAGCCCATATCGTTGAAGCCTTTCACATATTCCGGCGTCACACCTTGCACTTTCATTCCGATCAGTTCATCGGAATCCGCCTTCAATCCCAGTCCGCGCATCTCTCGCACATAGTCGGGAGTGATCCCCTGCACCTTCATCCCGATAATGTCGTCGCTATCGGTTTTCAATCCCATATCGTGCATCTGTTTGACGTACTCCGGTGTTACCCCTTGCACTTTCATGCCGATGATGTCGTCCGCATCGGTTTTCAATCCAAGGTCATGCATCTCTTTCACGTATTCTGGCGTCACGCCTTGCACTTTCATCCCGATCGCTTCGTCCGCGTCCAGGTTCTTTCCCGTGGCCGCGCTCATCTCCTTGATGTATTCCCCGGTGATGCCCTGCACCTTCAGCCCGATAATCGTGTCCACATCAATCTTTCCGTCGCTGGACTTCATGTATGGTTTCATCGACCGGATGTAGTCCGCCGTCACTCCCTGCACCTTCAAGCCGATCAGTTCATCCGCCGAAAGATCGGTCAGCCCCGCCGCGCTCATCGAATCGATGTAGCTCTGCTTCGGCGAGTTCGCCGTACCTTGTGCCGCGGGCGCTGTCTCACCGGCCTTCTCCTGCGAAAAAGTAACACCCACTGACTCTGCCCAAGAGCGAGCAATCGCTACGCCGTAACCGTGTGCCATTCCTGAACCAAAAGAAAACGACCAGGAGAAACGTGGCACCGTCGCGGGAACCGGTACCGGCTTGGGAATCGCAACTGCAAACTGTGCGGCCTTGGCCGCCGACGCGGGATCGGCGACCGCCGCAGACTTGGACAACGGCGCGGGAGCCACAACCGGCGCCACATTCGTACCTCCGGCCTGCGTACTCTTCTGCGCTTCAGGTGTCATCGGCACATGTCCGCGATACTCTTCGCCTCCGGTCACCATCGCGTCCGTCTCAGCTGCACGAGCCGGAGAGGGCGTCTGCGCCTGCACTTGATGCACGCTTCCCACCAGCGCGCTTCCTGCCAGAAGCGCCGCCGATAGACACAGAACACCTGCCGATAAATTCGCGCCCCGAAAACTCTCCGCTTTGTTGTTCGCTCCCAGCAGCCGCGTAATGCGCTCCACCAGCGGGCTGCGGTTTGCGGCCATCGCCAGTTGCGGCGCAGCTTTGCTTTCCGCCATGCGTGTCAGCGCGTGCGCATACGTCACCGGGTTTCCGCACAACGCCACCGCCGCGTCGTCGCAGCAATGTTCCCGCTCCGCACGCACGCGGTTGCCCAGCCACCAGACCGCTGGGTGATAGAACAACAGCGTTTCCACGCCCACCTGAAACAAGTTGACCATCGTGTCGTAGCGCCGGATGTGCGCCAGTTCATGCGCGATCACCGCTTCCAGTTGCGCCGCGGTCAGTCCGCTCAGCGCGGTTACCGGCAGAAGCACCACGGGACGAATCCAACCCGCCACCGCTGGCGCATCCAATCGCAGACTTTCGCAATATCGTATCGCCCGGTTCAGTCCCATCCGCTGCTGCAATCCCTCGCAAATCTCCAGCACCTCTTCGGAAAGCGGAATCGTTTCCTTCCGTCGCAGCCGTTCTACCAGCAATATTCCTCCCGCCGAGCGCAGGCTAAGCAGCACCACGCCCGCAAACCACAGTTCCACCAGCCACAACGAATACGGCGGAACGCTTTCCTCCCGCTTCGCGGGATTTTCCGCCGGGGCCCAAACAGACACGGAAGTCGGCGCAGCATACTCCGCTGCAAGACGAATGGTCACCGAGGGTGCGGCCTTCTGCTCCTGGGCCCGAAACTCCAGAAAAGTTCCCACCGGCGCCACAATCATCAGACCCAACGTCGTAACGCCAACGGCATAACGCGCCGCCGCGCTCCGGCACAACGCCATCATCACGTAAGCAAGCGCGGCCAACGCCGCCCCTTGCCAGAGAAAATGCAGCAGCGAAAGCGCCAGTAGGTGCAGCGTCGCCGGAGACAGCCATTCCATCGGGAGCGTCATCGCATTTTCCTTTCGTGCTCGTTCAGCAGTCGGCGCATTTCGTCAATCTCTTCTTTAGAAGCCTTTTGCCCCGCTAGCGCATGCATCATCAGTTCGCTCGCCGAACCGTCGAACACGCGCTGAAGCACGTCGAGCGCCAGGTCCCGCTTGGTCTTTTCTTCCGGCTGCACCGCTTCATATACGTGCGCGCGCTGCTCCTCGTTCCGCCGCACCGTGCCTTTCACGGTCATAATCTGCATCAGCTTTAAGACGCTGGTGTAGCCAATTGGTCTTTTTTCATTGAGCGTTTGGTGCACCTCGCGTACCGTCGAGGGCCCTCGCTCCCACAGCACATGCAGGATTTCCAGCTCAGAAGAAGTCGGTTTTCGGTTTGCCGTAGTAGCCATGCCCAGAAACTACTACGAAGACATTCGTACTGTCAACGAAAATCTTCGTAGTTCTTCTTGCTTCGTTTTTCCTATTGTTTAGGGGGTCGGAGCTTCAGCTTCGACATTACTGACCTCCTAAGACCGGGCTTCAGCCTCTGAGGAATCCGTCCAGATTGAACACCAAACAAATTAAGCAGACGTTTGAGCTGGCGACCAGAACAACCGTGCCGTTGTAAAAGGGAGGAACGAACCGCCGTTTCATCTTCCGAAACTTAAAACTAAACTCACTGCGTCACCAAATCCTTCGCCCGCGGCTTCACATGCACCGCCGCCAAACTCGCCGCATCCCACCCGCCGCCCAACGCCTTCACCAGCAGCACCGACGTCACCAATCGCTGCCCCTGAATAATCGCTGCTTCCTGTTGATTGCTCAGCAAGTTCTGCTGCGCGCTCACCACATCCAGATAATTCACCAGCCCGCCCACATACCGCGACGTGGCAATGTCCAGCTGGCGTTTCGCGGAATCCACCGCGTCCGCCTGCGACTGCCGCGCCGATGCCAGCACTTCCAGTCCCGTAATATTGTCCTGCACTTCCCGAAACGCGTTCAAAACCGTGTCTCGATAATTCGCCACCGTCGCGTCATAACCCGCCTGCTGATATTGCACCTGCGCATGCAGCGCCCCGCCGGAAAAAATGTCCTGGGCCACATTCGCGCCCAAAGCCCAAAAGCCGCTTTCCGCATTCAGCAATTGCGAAATGTTCTGCGAATTCCATCCGCCCTGTCCGAAAAGCACCAGCGAAGGATAATAAGCCGCCTTCGCGATCCCGATCTGCGCATTCGCAATGGCCATCTGCCGCTCAGACTCCGCGATGTCCGGCCGCCGTTCCAGCAAATCGGAAGGAATAGTCGTGTCGATGTTCGGTGGTTCAGCCGCCAGTTCGCGCGCAGGCAAATGGAAATCGGGCGCGGGTTTGCCCACCAGCACCGCGATCGCATCTTCAAATTGTTTCCGTTGCTGTTGCAGCAGCGTCGCCTGCGTGCGCGTTGTGTTCAGCAGCGTCTCTTCCTGCGCCACGTCCAATCCGGACGCGATTCCGCCGTTATGCCGCGATTTCACCAGGTCCAGCCCTTTTTGTAGCGTATCCACGGTGCGGTTCAGGATGCCGATCTCCGAATCCAGTTCCCTCAGCGTGAAATAATCCGCGGCCATCTCCGCCGTCAACACCAGCCGCACATTTTCCAGGTCCGCCGCGTTCGCCTGATACGCTGCCTGCGCCGCCTCGATCGTCCGCCGCCTCTGCCCGAACAAATCCACTTCATAGCTGACCGTAAACGGCAAATTGTAGTTGCCTTGTGTCACCGGGCCGGTCAACGGGATCGACGATCCGGTCGGCCGCGTTCCGGAATACCGCTCGCCTCCCACCTGCGGGCCAACGCCGACCGTCGGAAAAAGCGTGGCGTTCTGCACCGCCGCTGACGCCCGCGCCTGATTGAAATGCGCAACGGCTACTTGCAGCGTCTGATTCGCCGCCAATAAATCCGTTTCCAGCCCGTCCAGTTCGTCGTCATGAAACAGCGTCCACCAGGTCGTCTTCGGCACCGCATCCTTAGGTTGCGCTTGCCGCCACGGTTCCGTAACCTGCCAGTTCGCCGCCACGGGTGCCGTCGGACGCTTGTAGTTCGGCCCCACAGTGCATCCCGCGCATGCCAGCAGCGCCGTCAGCCCGCACAGCATTGCTTTCCCGGGGTTCATGAAAAGGGAACGAACAGTCATCAGAGATTTTTCCCCGGGATGGTAGTCGTTTTCGGCGCTACAAGTGTGGGTAGAGTCGCCTTGTTTGCCGCCGGCGTCGGTGTGAGTGGGTTGTTCACTTCTTTCACGTGCACTTCTTCTCCGTTTTCGATGGAGTCGGGCGGATTCAGCACGATCCAGTCGTCGGATTTCAGCCCCGTCAACACCTCAAGCGATGTTCCGTAGTCGCGCCCGATGGCCAGCGCCTGCAGCCGTACATGATGATTGCTATCGATCACCACCGCCCGCAGTCCTTCCGAGCGGAACAGCAGCGCGTTCACCGGAACCTGCAGCCGCTCGCTCTGCACGTGAATCTGCAGGTGTACTTGCGCATACCCGCCCGGCAGCAACAGCCCGGTCTTGTTTGGCACGTCCACTTCCGTCAACAACGTCCGCGTGGCCAGGTCGATGGCTTCCGCCGTGCGCACCACTTCGCCCTGAAATTTCTCTCCGGGATATTGCGCCAGCTCGATGTACGCGCCCAGTTTCGTGTGAATCGCAGGCGCATATGCTTCCGGCACGTTTACATACACACGAATCGGATCGGTCTGCGCCAGATAGAACAATTGCTGCGACGTCCCGCCATTCCCCGCGTTGATCAACGTTCCAGTATCCACGTTGCGTTGCGTGATCACTCCGCTGAACGGGGCATAAACTTGTTGGAACGATTTCAATTCCTGCAGCCGCCGGACATTCGCTTCCGCGGATTGCACGATGGCCTGCTTAGCTGCGAAATCGCCCGCGGCATTATCCACTTCCTGCTTCGATACGCCGTCGCTCTTTAACAGATCGCTGTAACGCGCTTCGGTGATTTTCGACAGGTGTTCGTTCGCCTGCGCGGTTACCAGGTCCGCTTTTGCCTGCATCAACTGCTGGTCCACTTCTGGCGTGTCTATATCCGCAAGCAACTCTCCCTTTGCCACGCGGCTGCCGATGTCGTGATACCACTTCCTCAAATACCCGTTCGTCCGCGCGTAATTCGGCGTTTCTACATACGCTTGTAGCGTACCCGGCAGCACCAAATCTTCTGCCGTGCCTTGCGACATCGGGTGAATGACCGCCACTGTCGGTACCGCCAGCGTTTCCGTATCTTTCGCCAGCGCCTGGAACTGCGAGCGCCTTTGGAACATCACCACCGCTCCCACCAACACCAGCGCCGCCACGATCACGAAAAATACGAAAAACAGCGAGCTTTTCTTCGTCGGCTTCCCGCCGCTCTCGTGTCCCACGGAATTTGAAACCTCACTCATAATTAGCTGCCTCGGCTACCTCTCTATAACCTTCCTCATGCCTGCGCTGGCCGCGGCTCCATACTCCGCTGACGCTTGCGCTCCAGTCTTCCATGAATGATCGAAAACACGCACGGTACAAAAAACAATGTCGCCACCGTCGCAAACAGCAATCCGCCGATCACTGCGCGCCCTAATGGAGCGTTCTGTTCGCCGCCTTCGCCCAATCCAATCGCCATCGGCACCATGCCGATGATCATCGCCAGCGCCGTCATTACCACCGGGCGTATCCGGACGAATCCCGCTTCCAATGCCGCGTCTGCTGCGCTTTTTCCTTCATTCAACTGCTCGCGCGCAAACGACACCATCAAAATACTGTTCGCCGTGGCCACGCCCATGCACATAATCGCGCCCGTCAACGACGGCACATTCAGCGTTGTACGCGTGAACAGCAGCATCCAGCAGATCCCCGCCAACGCTCCAGGAAGCGCTGTGATGATAATGAACGGGTCCAGCCAAGATTGGAAGTTCACCACAATCAAAAGGTAAGCCAGCACGATCGCGCCGATCAGCCCCACACCGAGTCCGACGAACGACGTGTTCATCGTCAAGATCTGGCCCTTGATGAAAATGCGGCTGCCGCGCGGCAATTCTTTCTGTATATTCGCCACGCGCTTCGTCACTTCTTCCGCCACGGACCCCAGATCCCGTCCCGAAACCGACGCATACACATTGATCATCGGCTGCACGTTGTAATGCGATATTGACGCCGGCCGAGCCTCCGTCGTCGTCGTCACTAGGTTCCCCAGAATTTGCGGCGTCACTCCCGTGGCTCTTGCCGTAATCGGAGTATTCTGCAGCGCCTGGTAATTGTCCACGCGATACTGCGGCGTCTGCACCGCCACGCTGTAGCTCACCCCATTCTTGGGGTCGAGCCAGAAATTCGGCGCCGTCTGAAAGCTCGACGAAAGCGAAATCAACACGTTCTGCGCCACGTCCACCGCCTGCATTCCCACGTATTGTGCGCGCGTGCGATTGATATCCAGGTACAGAGTGGGCGAATCAAATGCCTGTTGCACGTGCACATCCACTGCCCCTGGAATATGTTTGATTTCATCTTCCAGTTTCAGCGCTTCCTGGAAGTTGCCTGCTTGGTCCGTCCCGATGATTTGAATGTCAATCGGCGCCGGGGTTCCGAAATTCAGAATCTGCGTAACAATGTCCGCGGGTTGAAAGAAAAATTGCACGCCGGGAAACTCGCCCGGCAGTTTATGCCGCAATTCATCCACATACTCGCTCGTCGGTTTTCCCCGCTCTTGCTTCAACTGCACCAGGATTTCCCCGTCTGCCGTTCCAATCGTTCCGGAATTGCTGTAAGTCAGGTTGATACTTGAATACGGCAGCCCGATGTTGTCGAGCACCGTCAGCAAATCCTTTTCTGGGATCGTTTGCCGGATCACCTTATTGATCTGGTCCGCCAGTTTCGCGCTCTCTTCGATTCGCAGTCCCGTCCGCGCTCTCATGTGCAGCCGGATTTGCCCGGCATCCACATACGGAAAGAAATCGCGCCCTAAAAAGAAACTCCAGCCCGACGAAAGCAGGCAAAATCCGAGGAAACACGCGGAGAACAGCCGCGAGTGTTCGAGCGCCGTGCTCAGCGCCCGCCGGTACCCGTCGCGAAACCGTTCGAACGTCCGCTCAAACCCTTGTTGATACCGCCGGAAGAATCCCATCTTCTGTCCTGCGTGTTCTTCCGGGTGATATTCGTCTTCCGAGCTCAACAGGTACATCGCCATCGTCGGCACAATTGTTCGAGACCACATGTACGACGCCAGCATTGCAAAAATCACCGCTTCCGCCAGCGGCACGAACAAATATCGCGCCACTCCCGAAAGGAAAAACATAGGGATGAACACGATGCAAATGCACAACGTCGACACAAACGCCGGCACCGCGATCTGCTGCGCGCCATCCAGAATCGCCTGCACCGTTTCCTTGCCCATCGCCAGGTTGCGGTTGATATTCTCGATTTCCACCGTGGCGTCGTCCACCAGGATTCCGACCGCCAGCGCCAGTCCTCCCAGGGTCATGATGTTGATGGTTTCTCCCAGTGCGCTCAGGCACAGGATGCTGACCAGAATCGATAGCGGGATAGAGATCGCGATGATCAGCGTGCTCTTCCAGTTTCCCAGGAATAGCAGGATCATCACCGCCGTCAGGCACGCCGCAATCAAGGCTTCCCGAACTACGCCTTGAATCGCCGCCCTCACAAACAGCGATTGATCGAAAAATGTCGTGACTTTCAATCCTTCCGGCCGCGTCGGCTCAAAATCCTTCAACACTTGTTTCACGCGGTCCACGATCGCCAAGGTCGACGCGCTGCCGGTTTTGTAAACGCTCATCAACACGCCGCGCTGCCCGTTCGCCAGCACCACGTTGGTCTGCGGCGAAAAACCATCACGCACGTGTGCCACTTCCCGCAAATAAATCGTCGATCCATTTACGGTTTTTACCGGCAGGTCGTTCAGCTGCGCCACCGTTTTCGGGCTGGCATTCATTTCCACGTTGTATTCCAACGCGCCCATTTTCGCGGTGCCCGTCGGCAAAATCAGATTCTGCGCATTCACTGCATTCACGATATCCACCGGCGAAAGCCCCTTGGCCTGCAACGCCGCCGGATCAAGGTCCACCGAAATCAATCGCTGTTTCCCTCCGTAGGGAAACGGCATCGCCGCGCCTTGCACCGTCGCCAGTTGCGTTCGAATAAAGTTGTTGCCGTAATCGAACAGCGCCTGCTCGCTCAGCCGGTCGCTCGTTAATCCGATTTGCAACACCGGAACCGTCGATGCCGAATAAATGATCACAAGTGGCGGAGTCGTCCCCGGCGGCAATTGCCGCAAAAACGTCTGTGAAATCGCCGTAACTTGCGCCAGCGCCGTCTGAATATTTGCGTTTGGTTGGAAGTAAATCTTGATGACCGCAATACCGTTCAGCGATTGCGATTCGATGTGTTCCACATCGTTGACCAGCGTGGTGATCCCGCGTTCCACGTTGCTCGTGATGCGCTGTTCCATCTCCTGCGGTTGCAGGCCGGTGTACGTCCAGTCCAACGCGATCACCGGAATATTAATGACCGGGAAAATATCCGTCGGCGTGCGCGGCACTACGACGAACGTCAGCAGGACGATCACCAGTGCCATTACGATGAACGTATATGGCCTGGAAAGAGCTAATCGGACAATCCACATAGGAACCGAAGATTACCTTGTATACGGATAGCATGGGGCCAGACAGGCCTAGAGTATGCCCCTTTTCTTCCGAATTTTAGGTTCTCTTATTAGACTACGAAACTCGCCGATTTAGGTACACGCCACCGTCCAAACTTTTGCTTTTCCTATCCATACCACATTCCAAATTGGATCACTTCAAGCGGGTCTTTCGCTTCCGCCCATTCAAACAAAATAAAACACGTCATTCCGAACGAATGAGAAATCCCTCTTCTCTTGGGTATCCCACTCGCACTGTGTGAGGGCGAGTCTGGGGTTTCTTCTCTTTAGGGGATCGGAACTTCAGTTCCGACATTTCAAGCCCAGCAAACTGGGCTTCAGCCCCTGAGGAGTCCGTAGTCCGAAACCAGCGCAACAGCCATCATTCCCAACATAGTCCGCGAAATGAAAAACCTACTTATGCGTCATCACAAAAACCCCATCCCACTCCGAAACCGGCTCCTCCGCCAAATACTCCTCACATCTCTTCTGATAAACCTGCGCAGGCCCATCGCCCGCCCACCGCGCCAAAATTCCCACAAACATCCGCCGGGCCTCGCTCCACTTCCTCTCGCGATACAATTTCCGCGCTTCCTCAAAATCGGCCAACCGCTCCCGAGCCTCCGCCAGCGTGCCCTTCACTTCCAAGTCCGAAACGCGCGCGAATAATTCGTAAATCGTCACAGGCTGCAACTTCCCCTTCACCCGAATCAAATCCAGCTCGCGAAACAGAAATCCCGCATCCTTTGCGGCCTCATAGGTCGATTCGTTCACGATAATATGCGTCCCGTACTCCTTGTTAAGTCCCTCCAGCCGCGAAGACAGATTCACCGTATCTCCCAGCGCCGTATATCCATAGCGCAGCGCCGATCCCATATTCCCCACGCTCGCCGCGCCCGAATTTAATCCAATACCAATATCCAGCGCCGGTTTTCCCTCCGCCGCCCACTTCTTCTGCAGCTCTCCCACGCGCTTCATCATTTCCAGCGCCGCCGTGCACGCCTGCACCGGGTGTCGTCCATCCTCAAAAGGAGCGCCCCAGAACGCCATCACCGCATCGCCGATGTACTTGTCCAGCGTTCCGTCCGTATCAAACACGATCCGCGTCATGTCGTATAAATAGGAATTCAGAAACAGCGCCAGCTCCTGCGCGTCCAGCTTTTCCGAAATCGTCGTGAATCCCCGGATGTCGCTGAACATCACCGTGATTTCCGTCTTCCGCGGTTCCACCAGATCAGGATTCACCAGCAATCGCCGGATCACTTCCGGGCTCAAATAATGTCCAAAGGCGCTGCGCACTTTCCGCTTTTCTTTTTCCTCCACCAGTGCCCGGTACAGTGAAACCGACATCACGTTCGCCACTAGGGTCCCTGCGGGCACCGTAAAATTCAGCCACCATCCATGCAGAAATGCCAGGTACATCAACGCGGTGAAGGGAATCAGCAATCCTAATCCGAACCAGATCCATCGCGGCCCGGCCAGCGCCAGCGCAAATCCCAACGGCAAGCCGAACAACACGATCAGCACCAGGTCGAGCACAACTTGATGCGCCCCTCGCACCAGAAAGCCGCCATTCAGCATGTTATCGATTACGTTTGCGTGCACTTCCATTCCCGGATAATCGATTCCCCCATAGGGCGGCGTTCGCAAATCTCCGATTCCTGTCGCTGAAGCTCCCACCAGCACGATCTTGTCTTTGAACGTCCGGGGTGCGAACTTGTGCTGCACCACGTCCGCCAGCGAATAATAGGGATACGTTCCCCGCGGCCCGCGGTAATTGATCATCATTCGCCCCAGATAGTCGGGCCGCACTGTCAGCTTCTTTCCCAATTGCAGCGTCGCAATTCCCGTCGGGCCGTAATTCACCGTGATCTGCTCGGTCTTCAGCCCAAGGTATAAGCGCAGTGTCTGCACTTCCAGCGAACCGTATAAATCGATATCGTCAGGATTGTTCGATCGCCCGAACGGCAGCACCAGCAGGGACCGCCGCAGCACGCCATCCGCATCGGACGAAATATTGAAAAACCCGATCGCCGTTTGTTCGTTGTTTTCCGGTGGGGCCAGTGCGGGAATATTTGCCACCGTTGCGGTGTACAGCGTTCCCTCCGCCTGATAGCCGTTTAGCAGCGCTTCAAAATCTTTCTTGCCGCTTGCCGGATTCAGCGGCACTCGGTTCAACGAATACCACTGCACCATCTCCGCATACTTATCCAGCACCGCTCCGTCGATCCCGCGCACTTCCTGCGGCTCCAGAAAAAAATTTCCTAGCACCACCGGACCAAACCGCCTCAGCGCCGCTGCAAACTGCGCGTCGGAATCAAACTCTTTCGCCAGCTCCGCCACCTGCGCTTCCACTTTCGCGTCTGGCGGCTTCCCCGCCAGCTTGTCCTGTTCCAGTTTGGCCAGCAGTGCCTGCACCGGCGCCGCCGTCATGTCCGGCTTATCAAATGTAATGTCAAACGCCGCTACCTTCGCCCCATCCTCATGCAGTGCGTCCAGCATTTCCCCGAAATATTTGCGAGAGAACGGCCACTTGCCCAACACTTCCTGCGAACGCTGGTCGATGGACACAATCACGATCCGCGAATCCGGCAAGCTATACCGTGCGGGCCGGTAACGAAATCGCGTGTCCAGCGTGCTGTATTCAAATCGCTTCAGGAAGTCGAACAGCGGTGTGCTGCGATCGCCCAGAAATGTGAAGAAATAAATTCCCAGTGCGGCCAGCGTGATTCCCAGGCTGATGAAGAAAGATGCGCGGTGCTGCCACCATTCGGATAGCAAGGTGCGCAGCCGGTAGGCACCTCCCCGCGAACCTCCATGTAGGGCGGTGGCCATGGAAGGGCAGTGTTACTCCCGTACGATAAAATTCATGCGGATTCCGCAAACCTCGATCAGGTCTCCGTCATTCAGCCGTACCGCCCCTTGGATGGGCGCGCCGTTCACGGTAGGGATCTTGGATCCGGTTCCCAGGTAATATCCATCGTCGCGCTGGTTGATTTGCGCCGCCACTTGCGGCTTGAACCATCCGCGCAACCGCACCGTCGCCATTGGCGATTTTCCGATCACCGTCAGCTTGTTCGTGAGCACGTATTCCTTTTGATCCACTCTGCCGTTGAGCACCACCAGCGTCGGCATCTTCATACGGCCCGGTGAAAATTGCGACCGCTCGCCCATCGCCGCCGCCTGCTGCAGCATGTCTCGTCGTGCTTTCGTATCCAGCACCATGGTTTCGTTGATTTTTGGCGCCGCCGCTTTCCGTCCTGTGTCCCACGGGATCGCCGTATCCGCCGTGGCATCCACCTTGATGCTGTGCTTTCCGATCCAGATGGAATCTCCATCGTGCAACATCGCGCGCTCCACCCGCAGATCGTTCACAAACGTGCCATTCAAACTATCCAGATCCTCCACCACCAGCCGGTTTCCTTCGTAATACACCCGCGCGTGATACGTCGAAACTGCCAGGTTGTCGATCGGAATGTCATTGTCCGGTGAACGCCCGATCGATACCGGCCGGTTGCCGATCGGAACCTCTTTCACCACGTTGTTTTCGAACATCAGACTGAGTTTCGCCATACGGCTTCCCTCCCTTGGAGGTTCTAGTCTTTTTTCCCGGAATCTCGGCGCAGCCAGGAAAACCATCCCTTGGAATCGTCCTGCACGCGCACCACAATCACCGTCACGTTATCCAGGCCTCCCCGTTCGTTCGCCAGGTCCACCAGTTTTTGCGCCGCCGTTCCCGGATCCGTTTCTGCCTGCAATTTCCCAGCGATTTCTGGCTCGCTCACCATCCGCGTCAGCCCGTCGGAGCAGAACAGCAGCACGTCTCGCGGCATCAAGTCCACTTCATCCACTTCCACATCCACTTCCGGATTCGCTCCCAGCGCTCGCAGCAACACGCTCTGCATCTCGCTCTCTTCCGCCTGCTGCGGCGTTAAAATCCCGCGTCGCACCTGCTCTGCAACCAGCGAGTGATCGTTCGTCAGTTGCTGCAGCGCTCCCGTCCTCAATAAATACGCCCGGCTGTCTCCCACGTGTGCGATGCTCAGCTTGCTTTCGTTAAGCCACCCCGTCGTCAGTGTCGCTCCCATTCCTCGCTGTTCCGGGTGCTTCTGCGCGGATTGGTAAATGCTAAAGTTGGCCTGGAACACCGCGTTTTGCAGTATTTTGGTCTGCGGGCTCCAGTTGTCGCTGGCCGCTCCGTGCAAGGTCACCCCGGAATCTTCCTTGGACGCGTCCGGATTGCTGCAGAACTTCTCCACCGTTTCCACGGCCATCGCGCTGGCAACTTCGCCATGGGCTTCCCCGCCCATTCCATCCGACAATATAAATAAATTCAATGCTTCCAGAACCCGGAACGAGTCCTCGTTATTGGTGCGCACGCGCCCCACATCGCTCACACCACCGCTGACGATCTGCACAACGTCTCCTTCCAAGCTTTTCGTGAGCACACGCGCAACCCTAGCGCGGACCTGGTCCCGACCTCTACCTATTCTTATCCACGCTAGCAGAGCCCTGTGCACTGTGAAAGGCTTTGCGCCCAAGTGATTAACCGCCTTCGGCGCAACTGACCATAAGACCAGTTCGCAAGGATACCCGAAATCCCGTAATCTCCACTACCTTCCTCTAACTCCTTTCCCCTCTTCCCTACGGCTCCGATTCTTTCTTGACTTCCCTCCCTTTCTCTTTCATCATTCGCGCAATCTCTCTAGGGGAAGTCCCCGGAGAAGTCTCTTCTCGCCTCCTGCTCTCCGCCCGAAAGCACGTCGCCCACGTGTGCCAGCCGGGTGGCCTGAATTGCCTCCAGGTGAAAGGATCTCTCAAACATGAATCACATTCGTAATACGGTCTTTCTAGCTCTTGTCGCGACCCTGATGCTCGTCGCCGGTGATCTTACCCTGCGAGCTGCTTCCAAGCCTCAGGACGCTCAGTCCACAGACCAGAGCAGCGACAGCACCACTAAAGCCAAGAAGAAGAAGGCCGCCACCGACGACGCTACCGCGGATTCCTCCACGACAAAGAAATCCACCTCCAAGTCAAAGAAGACGGATGCCGACTCCTCTGCTGCCGGTGGCACTTCCGCTTCCACCACAAAGAAATCTTCCAAGTCCAAGAAGGCGGACACGGCCGCTGATTCTTCCACCGCCGCAGCCGATTCCTCCCCTTCCACAACCAAAAAGTCTTCCAAGTCCAAGAAAGCTGACGCCGCCGCGGACGCTTCCACAGCTCCGGCTGACACCACCGCTTCTACGACCAAGAAGTCTTCCAAGTCCAAAAAGTCCACCACCGCGGCGGATACTTCTGCTCCTGCGGCCACTACAGCCGCTGCGCCCGCGCCGGCAACCAAGTCGGCAACGCCCGCCGCCACCACATCTACACCTGCGGCAAAACCGGCAACTCCAGCCGCAACCACAACTACCTCCGCGCCGGCCACTCCAGCGCCTGCTTCCACCCCTGCCAAATCCACAACCACAACCGCCAAGGCCGCCGCGCCTGCTCAGCAAACTCCGCCAGCCAACAGCAACGGCATGGTTTGGGTCAACACCGATTCCGGCGTTTACCACAAGCCCGGCACTCGCTATTACGGCAAAACCAAGCAAGGCAAATATATGAGCGAGGCCGACGCCCTCAAAGCTGGCTATCGCGCCGCGGAAAAGAATTAGCTTTTACCCAGTCCGTTGTTTAACCCCCCTACACCATTTCAAGGAGAACATCGCATGAAGAGAAATTCCGTACGCATGTTGCTTGTCGCTCTCGTCTTCATTCTCGGCGTCAGCGTTGCCGTTTCTCATCCGCAAACCAGCACCACCGGCAAACCGGCTGCTTCCGCTTCCGCCGCCAATCTCCTGGACATTAACAGCGCCACCAAAGAACAGCTCGATGCTCTGCCAGGCATCGGCGCCGCTTACTCCCAGAAGATTATCGATAACCGGCCTTACGCCAAGAAGACCGACCTGGTGAAGAAAAAGGTCATTCCTCAGGCCACTTACGACAAGATCAAGGATCTGGTCATCGCCAAACAGAAGTAACGGCTAAGCAATGCAACGCGTTCCGT
>Ga0210383_10002157_pt1 | contig 17809 bp, 15 predicted proteins | sample IncBWC14OmetaG_FD_160072 | JGI IMG/M metagenome (GOLD analysis project Ga0210383, IMG submission 160072) | Forest soil microbial communities from Barre Woods Harvard Forest LTER site, Petersham, Massachusetts, United States - Inc-BW-C-14-O ...
GTCAGCGCGGTAATCCAGGCTTTGCGTGATGGTGGGGCCCGCGTGCAGACCGGCGTCTTCGGCGCCGATATGAAGGTGTCGCTGGTCAACGACGGCCCCGTCACCATCATCGTCGACCTGTGACGGCCGTGTCTTTACTTATAGTTCGCGTTATTCAATGACCCGCTGTGGTTGCTGCCCGTGCCCTAGCACCGGCCGCTCGCGCAGACCCTTCGGGCCTGCGCTCACTAGGCCGGTATTGAATAACGCTCCTAGCCCGCCGCCGAAGCGCTGGCCGACGGGGCCAGCCCGGCCAGCACGCACTGCGGCCGGGCCCGCAGCGAGATCTGATCCTCGGAGCGGAACGAGGTCTGGCAGAACGACCGCGCCGCCGCGCCGCAGTAGTGCAGGGTCGACCCGCCGGTGGAGCTCGCCACGGTGACGTTCACGCAGCCGTGGCCGGAGCTCGAGTAGCTGTCCGAGGCCAGCGCCACCCAGGCGCTCACCCCGGCGATGACCAAGACGGCCAGCACGCCGACGACCGCGAATACCCGCTTCTGCCGGGCCGACAGCCGGCCCGTGCCCGGGTTCGTCTTGGCGTACATGAACGCCAAGTGTAGGGGCCTGGCTGTCGGTGCCCTGTGTTAGCGTCGGCGGCAACGGGATCAACCATGGGGAGGTAACACAAGTGGTAACGCGCGATACGCGGTGGCCTGCCGGTACGCCCTGCTGGGTGGATGTCAGCGTGGACGACGTGCCGAAGGCGATCGCCTTCTATCAGGCCCTGTTCGGCTGGGACATCGAACTCGGCGGACCGGAGGTCGGCGGCTACTCGATCGCTCACTCCGGCGGCCGGATCGTCGCGGCCATCAGCCCCAAGATGGCCGGGCCCGACGCCCCGACCGTCTGGACCACCTACCTGGCCACCGATGACACCGACGCGACCGCGGCCAAGGTCAAGGGCGCGGGCGGCCAGGTGCTGGCCGGACCGATGGACGTCATGGAAGAGGGCCGGATGGCGGTGGCCATGGACCCGGCTGGCGCCGTCTTCGGGCTCTGGCAGGGCGAGCGCACCACCGGGCTCCAGGTGGCCAACGAGCCCGGCTCGCTGGTCTGGAGCGAGCAGATGAGCCGGGACCTCGGCGCCAGCCAGGCCTTCTACCAGGCCGTGTTCGGCTACGGCCACCAGGACATGAGCAGCGACGGCTTCAAGTACGCGACGCTCATGGTCGGTGACCACGAGGTCGGCGGCATCGGCGAGTACCCGGCAGGGACCCCGGCCGAGGTGCCCGCCGCCTGGGCCACGTACTTCGCCGTGACCGACACCGACGCGGCTATGGCCAAGGTCACCGAGCTGGGCGGCAGCGTCGTCCGGCCAGCCGAGGACACCCCGTTCGGCCGGATCGCCGTCGTCGCCGACAACCACGGCGCGGTCTTCTCGGTGATCACCCCGCCGGCCAGCTAGGGCCTTTAAAAGCCTTTTCAGCCGAACGGACCGTGGTACCCGCGGTCCGTTCGGCTCACCCTCACCCGCCCTTACCCGACCGGCGGGGTCCCGTGGGTGTGGAAGGACTCGATGGTCTTCAGGCCCCAGGCCTGGCCCTTGGCCCGCTCGGCCTCGGTCCAGGTGATGGTGCGCCAGTCCGGCGCGAGCACCAGCCGCGCGACCGGGTTGGCCAGCTCGATCCGGTTGCCGCCGGGCTCGTAGACGTACAGGAAGAACGTCTGCTGGATCGCGTGCTTGTGCGGCCCGGTCTCGATGAACACGCCGTGGTCCAGGCAGATGTCCGCGGCGCGCAGGATGTCGTCCCGGGTGTCGGGCGCGAACGCCACGTGGTGCAGCCGCCCGGTGCTGCCCGTCCAGTCCCGCGTGTACACCAGGTCGTAGCCCTTGTTGGTGAAGTGCAGCCACTGCGCTGAGATCGTCCCGTCGTCCAGCATGATCTGCTCGGTGACCCGCCCGCCGAGTACGTCCCGGACGAAGTCCCCGCTGGGCGGCACGTCCCGGGCCAGGTAGTTCACGTGGTCCAGCCGCCGGACGCACACGCCGCGCCCCGGGTAGGCCTGAGCCTGGTTCTTCAGCGACGGCTTGAGCTCATCGGGCGGCGTGTACCACTCGCTCTCCCAGTACAGCTCCAGCTCGTGCCCGTCCGGGTCGCGGAACAGGTAGGTGGGCCCGATGCCCGGGTCGCCGTCCTTCCAGCCGACGCCGAGTCCGGCCGCCTCGATCGCCGCCACCCGGGCTTCGAGCGCGGCCTGACTCGAGGCCCGCAACCCGACCCGCCGGATGCCGGAGGTCTCGTGCGCGGTGAGCTTGACCGTGTGGTGCTCGTAGTCGTCCCAGGTACGCAGGTAGATCGAGTTGCCCTCGCGGCAGGTCTCGGTCAGGCCGAGCACCTCCACGAAGAACCACAGGCTCTCGCAGAGCTTGGGCGTCAGCAGCTCGATATGCCCTAGATGCGCGATGTCGTGCAGCGGCGGTCGCGTCGCCGCCGGGTGCTGTGCCTCCGGGTGCTGCGCCGCCGGATATTGGGGGCTGGTCACGGGGACCTCCGGGGGAAGACGGTGCCTTCGAAGAGCTTGCGCGCGGTGCGCACCACTCCCGACCGGATCACCGTGGGCGGCTGGCTCGTCGTGTCGACCTCGGCCTCGACCTCGAGATGACCGGTCGGGTGCTCGATGTCGAACCGTGTCTGCCCCGGCTTGACCGCGGCCAGGTCAGCCCCGGCCGCCCCGTCCAGCAGCAGCGCGGTGGCCACGCTGATCGCGCCGAGCACCCCGATCGAATCGTGCACCCGGACCGGGATGAAGGTCCTGGTGCAGACCGTGCCGCCGTCGGCCGGCGGCGCGATCAGGGAGACCTTCGGCACCGAGGTCGCGGACACGTCGCCTAGGCCCATCAGCGGCCCGGCCGCCAGCCGCAGCGCCTGTACCCGGTGGCCCAGCTCGGAATCCGCCTCGAGCTCGGCCACGGTCTCGTATCCGGTCCGGCCGAGCGCACCGGCGGCCGCGACCACCACCGGCATGCCGTTGTCGATGCAGGTGACGGTGATCCCGCTCAGGACGTCCGTGACGTGCCCGGTGGGCAGGAGCGCGCCGGTGGCCGAGCCCTCGGTTCCGGCGAAGTCCAGGATCACGGGCGCGGCCGTGCCCGGCACCCCCGCGATCGCGACGTCGCCGTCGTAGTCCACCACGCCGTCCGCGCCGGGAAACCTCGCCGTGGCCACGCTGCCCGAGTTGACCATGTGGATCCGGACCGGCGCCGCGCGGACCAGGCCCCGCTCGACCGCGAACGGCCCCACGCCGGCCAGCAGGTTGCCGCAGTTCTGCCGGTCCGACACCATCGCCGTCTCGACGCCGACCTGGAGGAACAGGTAGTCGACGTCGGCGTCGGCGCGGGCCGAGGGGGAGATCACGGCCACCTTGGAGGTCAGCGGGTGAGCCCCGCCAATCCCGTCGATCTGCCTGGCGTCCGGGCTGCCCATGATCCGCAGCAGCAGGTCGTCGCGTTCGGCCGGGTCCTGCGGCAGATCCTCGGCCAGGAAGTACGCGCCCTTGGACGTGCCGCCCCGCATGAGCATGCACCGCACCCCGTCACCGGACCCCATTTAGCTCACCCTCACCGTTAATCACATCAGCACCAGCATCCAACCGATGAACGTGGCAACCTAACGGAAAGAGCCATCACAGCGTCACATCCGTGTCGTTCGAGCGGGGCGCGTCCTCGGCGGCGACCCATTCGACACCTAGGGCGGCGAGCTTGGCCCGCAGGCCGTACAGGTCCAGGCCGAGCTGGCCGTCGGCCAGCGCCTTGCGGGTCTGCTCCTCCTTGGCCACCCGGGCCCGCGCGGCGGCGAGCGCCTGGCTCACCTCGCCCCGCGGCACGCACATCACGCCGTCGTCGTCGGCGATGATCGCGTCGCCAGGCCGGATGATCTGGCCGCCTACCGACACCGGCACGTTGACCGCGCCGGGGGTTTCCTTGACCGTGCCCTGCGCGCTGATCGCGGCCGACCAGGCCGCGAAGCCCATGGCCCGCAGCTCGGCCACGTCCCGCAGTCCCGCCTCGATCACGATGCCGCGCACGCCACGGGCGGCCAGCGAGGTCGCCAGCAGCTCGCCGAACATCCCGTCGGTGCACGGCGAGGTGGTGGTCACCACCAGCAGGTCCCCGGCCCGGCATTGCTCGGCCGCGGCGTGGATCATGAGGTTGTCACCGGGCCAGCACAGCGCGGTGACCGCCGTCCCGCCGACCCGCGTCCCGTCCTGGATCGGGCGCAAGCCCGGCCCCAGGTACCCGGCCCGGCCGATCGCCTCGTGCACGGTGGCTACGCCCAAGGCCGTGAGCTGGTCGACCAGGGCCAGCTCGGCCCGCGGAACGCCGGTGACGATCACGTTGCGCATCAGGCGAGCCTATCCGTGACCTGCGGGAACACCCGCATGTAGGCCTCGGCCAGGGTCGATTGGGGCAGGCCGAGGTTCGGGCCGGCGTTGCGGCGCAGCTGCGTGCCGCGCCGCTTGGCCAGGTCTGTGTAGTACTCCCACAGGTGCTGCTGGGCCGCCATGGCCTCCATCGCCTTGCGCTTGGCCTCGAACACCGGCGTGATATCCAGCAGCACCTCGGGCTTGAACCCGCACATCTCCGGCTGGTGCGGCTCGAACAGGAACACCGGCGGCGCGCCGATCGGCTCGCCCGGGGCCGGGTACCCGATCGCCTGGGCCAGCACCCGGGCCCGCAGCGCCATCTGCGCCGCGGCCGGATGATCCTGGTTGTACGGGTCGGCCAGCGGGTGGGTGAGCACCACCGACGGGTTGACCCGGCGGTACACCCCGACGATGCGGTCCACCAGCTCGTCGGTCTCGCGCAGCGGGTAGTCCCCGGCGTCAAGGAACTCGACCTCGGCGCCGAGCGCCGCCGCGGCGTTCTCGGCCTCGCCCCGGCGCAGCGCCTTGATCTCCTCCAGGGGATGGCCCGCCCGCCAGGCGCTCGCCGATTCGCCGCGCTCCCCGTAGGTCAGGCACAGCACCGTGACCCGGTCGCCCCGCGCCGCGGCCAGCGCGATCGCGCCGCCCGCCCGCCAGACGAAATCCGCAGCGTGCGCGCTGACCACCAGCGTGGCTTCACCGGTACTCACGAGGCTCACTCCGTTTCCCGCAGGATGGTCTGTCGCACCCGCTCGGCCGCGACCGGCGTTCCGGCTCGCCCGACGCCGCACCCGCCTGCGCCCGCACGGCGATCCTAGAAAATGCCCACAATATTGTCAACAATTGATCGCCCCCCGTCGGCCTGTCCCTCACGGGTGGCTGACCTGGCCCAGGAACAGCGGCAGGCCAGCTGGGGCGTACCAGATCGCGAACAGGAACGGCCGGTCCACGGTCATCGTGACCGGCTGCGGAGCGCGGAACGCCGCCGTCGGCCGGAAGGTGACCGCGGTGGCCGCGGCCGCCTCGGTGCCCTGCTCGTCGACGTCGATGTACGCCTTGTGCGCGATCGCGTTGATCAGCAGCCGGGTGGCCGCGGTGATGCCACTGAAGTCGGCGTGGTCGGTGAAGGCCTGCCGCACACCGAGCCGGGTCAGGACCGGGATGAGGTCGAACCCGGTCTCCAGCCGGAACCTCGGCAGGGCCAGCGTGACCTGATACCTGGCTGTCCCGGCCAGCAGGCCGCCCACCCCGCCCGCCGCCAGCGCCGGGCCCAGGGCCGCCAGCGGGCCGTCGGGCAGGACCACCGCCATGGCCAGGTTCCCGCCGCGGTAGGGCAGCAGGACCGCCTGGTATCCGTCGCCCCGCACGTACATCCGGGGCGCCGTGCTGTGCATCATGCGCACGGTCCGGCTCGGTCGGTCCGGGCCGTCCGGGTAGAACGGCGCCTCCGCGGTCGCGTGCGCCGGGAAGGTCTGGGCCCAGCCGGCCTTGAGGTAGATGGCGCTGGTCAGCACCAGCCGGGTCCGGTCGTCGATCGCGCGGGCCGGCAGCAGCCCGGTGATCTTCTGCTCGGTCTGCTCGGCGACCACGCGGTTGATCTGCTCCCGGGCCTGCTGCGGCGCGCCGGCGAAGTCGGTCTCGGCTACGGCCTCCCCGAGCCGGGCGGTGAAGTCGGGCTGCAACGGGAGGCCGGCTTGGACCCAGACCGCGGCGGGCGCCCGGAACGTGACCGTCCCGTCCGCCGTCACGGTGGCGACCAGCGCCGACAGGGTGCGCAGGGCCGCGGCCGCGGCGTCCGGCGACCCGTCCAGGTGCAGGGCGCCGGCCAGTTCCGCCGCCGTCTGGCCGCGTGCTCCGCACAACGCCATCTGCAGCACGCTGGCCACGCTCACCGGGGAGAACACCGTATCGGGGGCCTGGTCGGACAGCAGCCGGTACAGGTCCGCGCCGAACGCGTCATCGGCCGCCATCGTCGCCGGGGCTGATTTGTCAGGCATCGTCACGTCGCACCTCCGCGCACCATCCGATCACACCCGAATCCGGGCGGGATGGGCCGTGCCACCATAGGACGCATGGGCTGGCGCAGCACCACCTCGGTCGACGTTTTCCTCGCCGAGGCGGGGGAGTTCCTGCGCGCCGAGCCCGCGCGGAATACGGTCATCCTGACCTTCACCGAGCAGCTCCGCCGCACCGCGGCTGGCCCGGGAGGCGCCGATGGGCCGCCGCTGTTCGGCTGGTGGCGGCCGGACTCCGCCAGGACCGAGATCCGCGGCGCGTTCATGCACACCCCGGGTTTCCCCGCCTTCCTCAGCTCGATGAGCAGGCAGGCGGCGAAGGCTCTCGCTGAGACGCTGGCCGCGGCCCGGCCCCGGATCCCGGGCGTCAACGGGGAGGCCGAGACTGCCGAGACATTCGCGACCCGGTGGCGTCACCTCACCGGGGAATCCGCCACCCTGCGCAGCCGCACCCGCCTGTTCCGGCTGGCCCAGCTGGTCCGGCCCGAACCCGCACCCAGCGGCATGGCCCGGGTGGCTGGCCAACGGGACCGCAAGCTGCTCATCGAGTGGTTCGAGGCGTTCGCCCTCGAGGTCGACAACGAGGCTGGAGGGGACTACGCGGCCCTCGTCGACGGCAGACTCAGCTTCGGCGGCATAACGATCTGGGAGGCGGACGGCGCCGTCGTGTCGATCGCCGGCCGAAGCCGCGTCTCGGCTGGGATGGCCCGCATCGGCCCGGTCTACACGCCGCCCGCCCTCCGCGGGCACGGCTACGCGGGCGCCGTGACCGCGGCGGCGAGCCAGGCGGCGCGCGACGCCGGCGCCACCGAGGTCGTGCTCTACACCGACCTGGCCAACCCCACCAGCAATGCCCTGTATCAGCGGCTCGGCTACCGCCCGGTCCATGACCGCGTGACCCTGCACTTCCCGCGCGGCGACACGCCCCTAGCCCCAGGGAGCCAGCCCATACCTCGGTCTGGGCCGGTCGGGACCGGTTAGGCTGGCCCGGTGAGCGGACTTGAGGAGTTCGCCCGGCTGGTCGACGGCGATCACGGCCTGGTCGTGGTGTCGGCGCTGCGGGCGGACGGGACGATCCAGTCGTCGGTGGTGAACGCGGGCGTTCTGCCCCATCCGGTCACCGGAGCCCAGGTGGTCGGCCTGGTCAGCCGGGGCGACGCACACCGGCTGACCTACCTGCGGGCCCGGCCGCGAGCCACGGTCGTGATCCGGGTGGGCTGGCAGTGGGCCTCGGCCGAAGGCCCGGTCGAGCTCGCCGGGCCCGACGACCCGCTGCCCGGGGTGGACGCCGAGCGGCTGCGGCTGCTGCTGCGGGAGATCTTCACCGCGGCGGGTGGAACGCACGACGACTGGGATACCTACGACCGGACCATGGCCGAGGAGCGCCGGACCGCGGTGCTGCTCACCCCCGAGCGGACCCGACCGAGCTGATGGACACCGAACGCCGCCTGGTCACCCTGTCCGATGGGCGCGACATCGACCTCCTGCTGGCGGGCCCGGTCGATGGCCTGCCGCTGGTCATGCACGAGGGTACGCCCCAAGGGCTGGTCCTGTACCCGCCGACCGCGCAGGCGGCCCAGGATCGTAACCTGCGGTGCGTCCTGGTCGCCCGGCCCGGCTACGAGCGCTCCACGCCGCGGCCCGGACGGCGGGTAGCGGACGTGGCCGCCGACGTCGCCGCCGTGCTCGACGCGCTCGGGCTGGACACGTTCGTCACGGCCGGCTGGTCGGGCGGCGGCCCACACGCGCTGGCCTGCGCCGCCCTGCTGCCCGGACGGTGCCTCGGGGCCGCTTCCATCGCCGGGGCCGCCCCGTTCCACGCGCCGGGACTGGACTTCACCGCGGGCATGGGCCCGGAGAACGTCGAGGAGTTCGCGGCCGCGGTGCGCGGGCCCGCCGCGCTGACCGAGTTGCTCGACCGCGACGCGGCGGTGTTCGGCGCCGTCACCGGCGCCCAGGTGGCCGCGGTGCTGGGTGACCTCATCGCTGACGCAGACCGGGCCGTGCTCACCGGCGCGTACGCCGACCACCTCGCCGCGGGCGCACGCGCCGCGGTCAGTACCGGCATCGCAGGCTGGCGCGACGATGATCTGGCCTTCGTGGCCGACTGGGGCTTCTCTCTCACCGGGGAAGGAAAGATCCCGGCCGCCATCTGGCAGGGCGACCAGGACCGGATGGTCCCGTTCGCGCACGGCCAGTGGCTGGCCGCGAACATCCCCGGCGCCCGCGCTCACCTGCTCGCCGGCGAAGGCCACCTGACCATGACCGTCTCCGCCCTCGGCCGCGTCCTAGACGACCTCCTCGACCTAGCCGGACTCAGCTAAACCGGTGTTTTCATGATCATGAAGGGTTCACTACTCCAGGGAGTGGAGTAGTGAAGTCTTCGCGATCATGAGAGCGAGGTGCGGAGCACGCCCGGCTGCGCCCACCGATGAGTTCCGCCGGGCCCGTGGTCTACGTGACCGTCCGGTGCTACGCCGGGCCTAGCTGCCCGGTGCGGCTGGCGCAACCGCGCGTTTCCGGTACCGGAGCTTGAACAGGCCGTAAGCGATCGGCCCGGCGAGCAACGGCACCCAGTACGAGGCGATCCGGTAGGTGAGCGTGGCCAGCACGGCTTGGCTGGAGTTCACTTCAGCCAGCACCAGGAGCCCGGTCAGGCTCGCCTCCACCAGCCCGAGGCCGCCGGGGGTGGCCGGGATCATCCCGACGATGCCGGCCACCGCGTAGGCCACGATGATCAGCGAGGGGCGGGGGTGGCTCCCGGTGGCCCGCAGCGCGAACAGCAGGCACAGGTAGTCGAACGCCAGCCGGCCGGCGGAGAGCAGCAGCGCCTGCCACCACTGCTTGCCGAGTACCGCCCGGATCTCGTCGCGCTGGGCGAGCAGGGTCTGGTCCAGCCCTTCCAGCGGCGGACGTTTCCGCAAGACCCAGTTCCTGAGGCGTTGCGCCGTCCGGCCGGCCCAGCGCAGCGGCGCGTCGTAGGCCAGTACCACCGCGCCGAAGGCGGCGAAGGCCACGAATCCCACCACGCCGAGGAACGCCGCGTTCTCAAGCCCGCGGTTGACCGGTGCGCCGATCAAGATCACGGGAAGCGCGAAGAGCGGGAGGGCAAGCAGGCCGCCGACGCCGAGCAGGGAGAACGCCGCCAGCCCGCCCACCGTCGAGCTGGTGTCCATGCCGCTGGCCGCCAGCATCCGGAACTGCGTCGCGGCGCCGACCGCCGCACCTCCCGGCATAATGAGGCTGATCGCGTTGCCGGCCAGCGTGGACGTGATCACCGGGAACCACGGCTTGGTCCGCAACGCCAGGCGCTGCAGCGCGAACGTGCAGGTGAAGTGCGCGATCTCGGCGGCGATCGCCGCGGTGAGCCACCACGGGTTCAGGGTGGACAGACGCGGCCAGGACGCGAACACCTCGGTGATCGCCGGGAATACCAGGTAGATGGCGATGCCAGCGATGAGGACTACCGCGGCGCGCTTGGCCACCGTTTTCCAGGCCAGCGGCTGCGACTTCTCCTGATCGATCCTGGCGGCCAGATCTGGCTTGCCCGGCGCCGCCGGCTTGTCGTTGATGGTCACGAGCCAGGCCTCCGCCTTACGGAAAGCGCCTATATCCCGGTCTGGGCGGTGAGCCGCCCCGAGTCGACGGCCGCGACGAACGCGGCGTAGTCCCGCTCGTTCTGATCCGCGTAGGCCACGGAGAAGTCGGCTATGGCGCGGTCGAATACGTCCCCGTTGCCCAGGTAGGAGGCGATGGCGATCCGGTCCCCCCACCGGGCGTGCGCCCGGGCCAGGGTCGCCGCGCAGATACGCGCGTACAACGTGGCTCCGGGTACCAGGAGCGTGTCCACGTCCGCGCTGCCCTTCCAGTCTTGGAACTGGCGCACGTAGTAATCGCGGGTTACGCCGTCCATGCCCCTGATGCGCTGCCAGCCGAGGAAGATGTCCGTCGCCGCCTGCATCAGCCGTTGCCCCGCGACCACGCGCTCGCCGTGGTGCCGATAGGTGCTGGCCGGCAGGAAACGCTCGAGCACCGACGGCTGCGCCTCCTTGACCTGGAGGAACAGCGGGTCGTTATTGTCGCGGCCGAGCATCAGCATGATGTAGCAGCGAGTCCCGACGCTGCCCACGCCCACCATCTTGTACGCAGAGTGGACGTAGCGGTACTCCTCTAGGGGGTGATGCTCACGCCCGAGCGTGCGCCGGTACGAGCTGAGCAGCTTCTTGATCAGCGGGACCGGGTTCTCCCATTCGGAACCCGGCTGGATCAGGTCCTCGATCGGGATGATGACCGGCGGGTCGGCGACGATGCGCAACTCACCCTCGACCTCGTCTGCTCGCCTGGCGAACACCCGGGTGCTGTCGCGGGTCCTCGCCTTGGCCACCATCTTCTCGATCTCCTCGGCCTCTGTCCTGCCGACCCGCCTGACCCGGACCTCCTTGCGCACCATCTTGAGCAGCATTCCGGCCTCGAAATGCTCGTACCAGACGTCCAGGCCACTCATCCCGGCGGCCCGGCGCATCCGGCTCCGGTATTCCCGGACCCCGGCCATGACCACGGCGCGGCGGTCGTCCGGGGAGAAGCCGCGGTCACGCCCCATGATCTCGAAGCTCGCCGCCAGGCGCTTCACGTCCCATTCCCACGGTCCCGGGAGGGTCTCGTCGAAATCGTTGATGTCGAACAGCATCCGCCGCTCGGGCGAGCCGAACAGGCCGAAATTCGACAGATGGGCGTCCCCGCACAACTGCACGGTGACCCCGGTCACCGGGGTGGCCGCCAGGTCGGCCGCCATGATCAGCGCCCCGCCCCGGTAGAACGTGAACGGCGAGGCCAGCATCCTCCCGTAGCGGATCGGGACCAGTTGCGGTACCCGGGTGGCCGCCTGCTCTTCCAGCAGCGAGACCGGATCGGGGCGATCGGGGGCAGGCTGCCACCGTCCGTGACTCGACCTCGGCGCCTCCTGGCGCGCGGCCCGGCCCCGCGCGACTCGCTCATCCACAGACAGGTGCTGGCGGCGCCACGAGGACGCGAACGGCCCTGCGGCTTCGATCGGCACGCCGCCGCCCGGGCCCGAGTCTTCCGCCATGACGCCTCCGGCTTTCACAGGTACTCTCGCTTTCGCATCCAGACCAGGGTGATCCAGCCCCAGATGGGTGGCAGGTACGACGTGAACAGGCGCTGGATGAAGACCGCGGCGGTCGCGTCGGCCTCCGAGACCCCGGCCGCGGTGAGGCCGAGAATCATGCCCGCTTCCACCACCCCCATGCCGCCGGGTGACGGCGAGATGCCCCCGATGATCCCGGCCAGGAAGACGACCAGGTACAAGGTGGGCAGGTTGAGGTGGTCGCCGAACGCCCGCAGCGACACCGACAGGGCCATGACCACCAGCAGTTCCTGGGCGAACGAGCCGCCCACCAGCAGGACCAGCTTGTGCGGAGAGCTGGCGACCTGCTTGAGGTTGCCCCAGATGTCGCGCGCCTTGGGGCGCAGCTTGTCGGCGGCCAGCCTGCGCAGCCGGGGCACGGCCAGGAGCAGGCCGACCGCCACCGCGACCGCCACCACGACGGCCAGGATGATCCAGACCAGCTTCGAATCCCCGCCGGACTCGGGGGTGACCTCGAAGTTGATGTTCCCCCAGCCGAACGGCAGCGAGACCAGGAACAACACGGCGATGGCGATCCAGCTGGACGTGGCCATGATGGCCCCCGAGCTCAACGCCACCGTGGCGTCGTAGCCCTGCCGCTGGAAGAAGCGCACCCGGGTGGCGAATACGGCCGCCGTGCCGCCGGCCAGGGCGCTGAACGCGTTGGCGAACTCGACCGCCACCGCCCGGCCGAACGGGAGCGGCCCGGCCACGCTGCCGATCCCTTCCACGCCGCTGGCCACGTAGGCCAGCTGGGCCAGGACCAGTGCCATGACGACCCACAGCCACTCGGCCCCGATCACGGTGTCGAAGGACTTGGAGACGTCGATGAGCACGCCGATCAAGGCCCAGCCGCCGATCAGCGTGCCGATGATCATGATCAGCGTCGGCCAGCTCACCCGGCGGGGCTCCACCAGCTTGGGCAGCTCGATCGAGCCGGCCTGGGCGGCGCGCTGACGGACCTCCTCGAGCAGCCCGCGCCTGCCCCGCAGGCTCCGGCCGACCAGTGGGTCCAGGGCCGGCTTCTGCATGTACCTGAGGGCCTCGCCCAGTACTTCCGGCTCCAGGCACCGCGCCGCGGAGTCGGCCGCTCGTTCGGTGCCGACCGCCACGGCCGTGGCCGCCAGGGCGCCGGCCAGGTCGCGGTCGAGCTGATCCGGCGAGGCGCTCGCCGAGGCGTTGCGGAAGTCAGCCAGCGCCACGGCCTGGGCCACCGGGTCGACCAGCACCGCGTCACCGCTGATCGCGCCGTGCGCGATGCGGGCCCGCCGCAGGATCAGCAACTGGCGGTACAGGTCGTCGAGCATGTCGTCGCTGACCTCGTCGGCGTCCGCGTCCGACAGCGCCATCCCGGGCGGCAGCCGGCTGACCAGCAGCGCGTCACGGGTCGGCCCGGCCGTTCCGGCTTCGGCGATCTCCGGCACGGTGACACCCGTGCTACCCGCCCGCAGGGTGAGGTAGGCCTCGTGCTCGACCTGCTGGAGCCGGGTGAGGGTGAGGCCCGGCCCGGAGTCACGGTAGAGCAGGAACCGGCCGGCCTTGGTGAGCAGCCTGGCGTCGGCCGCGTCCCGCCCGTAGACCGCGACGCCCAGGCGGCCGGGCGGAACCGCCTCGGTGGCCTCGAACTTGGCCACCCCCCAGACCTGCCGTGGCGCGGGATGCACATTGCCCGCCCGGATGCCGAACTCCTCGAGCAGCAGCCGCACGTCATCGGCGGAGGGCAGGCCGAGCGGTGAGCCGAAGGCGAGCCGGACCACCGCCGTCACCCCCCAGCCGATGGCCAGGCTCCCCAGGACGTTGACCGGCAGCCCGTGACCTCCGACGGCCGAGGCCAGGGCCACCAGCGCGATGAAGATCTCGATGAGGCGCTGTACGCCCCGGGCCAGATACGGCAGCGAGGCCGTGGCCACCGCCATGAATACGGCGATCTGAATGACGGGGAAGACCATGTAGAAGTCGTCGATCACGATCCCGGCCGGCCGCCCGCCGCGGCTGCCGAGCACGACGATGAGGATGCCGCACGCCGCCGCCGTCCCGGCCGCGCTCAGCCCGATGTCGCGCGCAACCTCCCACCGGCGTGCGATCAGGGCCAGCGCCACCAGGACGGCCACGACGCCAAACGAGCCCGCCTGGTACACCACGGTCACCAGCCAGGTGATGCTCCATGGCGGCGGATGGATGACCTGGGTGATGGCCCGGTCGATCCGGGAGTCGTACCGGATGACGAGCAGGCAGCACGCTAGGGCCAGGGCCGCGACGGCCAGGCGCGCGCCGTCGCTTCCGCGTCGGCGGCGCTGACCGCTGCCGACCGGGGCGAATATGACCGAGCCCCAGCCACGTAGGAGACTCCGCTCCGCAGCGGAGCTCTCCCTCGTGGCCAGGTTCTCGGTCATATCAGCCCATCGTCACTCAGGACGCCAGGACCTTGGCCTTCTCGCGCTCGAACTCGTCGGCCGTGATAACGCCACGGTCGCGCAGGTCGGCCAGCTTGGCCAGCTGGTCGGCCGAGTTGCCCTCATTGGCGGTCTGCTGGATGTAGCGGCGGACCTCCTGGTCCTGCTGCTGGGCCTGCTGCTGGGCGCGCTGTTGCATCTCGCCACCCCGGGCGATCAGGTAGACCAGGACACCGATCAGCGGGATGAACAGCACGAACACGAACCACAGCGCCTTCGCCCAGCCCGACAGGTCGTGGCTGCGGAAGATGTCGATGAAGACGTAGATCAGGATCCAGATCCAGATAATCCACAGGAAGATCTCGAAGACCGTCCAGAATGCTCCGAGCAACGGATAGGAGTAGGAACTTGCAAGCGGCATAGGAGCTCCATGAGTGGGAACGGCGCTTGTCGGGCGCCACGGCGCGACGCTGGACGGGCCGGCCCCGCGGGGCAGCCGACATGACCGGCCCAAGAGGGCAGCTTATCCATGGCGACATGGTGACGTGCGGGCGGCTCCGGGCGCCTCGCCCGCTCCGGGTGATTCAAGGGCCGCCCGAACCCGAACGGGCCCCGCCCGGGCCCGGCCGGACGGCGCGCGGTCAGCCCGCTGGCACAATTGCTGTGGTGACTCAGATTCAGTCAGCGAGCGGCCCTGCGCCGTCGGTGGACCAGCGGATCGCCGACGAGCTCGGCGTGGCCGTCCGGCAGGTCAGGGCCGCGGTCGAACTGCTCGACGGCGGCGCGACCGTGCCGTTCATCGCCCGGTACCGCAAGGAGGCCACCGGCACCCTGGACGACGCGCAGCTGCGCACGCTCGAGGAGCGGCTCCGCTACCTGCGCGAGCTCGACGAGCGTCGGGATGCGATCCTCATCCAGATCACCGCCCAGGGCAAGCTGACCGGCGAGCTCGAAGCGCAGATCCGCGCCGCGGACTCCAAGGCCCGGCTCGAGGACCTGTACCTGCCGTACAAGCCCAAACGGCGGACCAAGGCCCAGATCGCCCGCGAGGCGGGCCTGGAGCCGCTGGCTGACCTGCTGCTCGCTGACCCCACGCGTGATCCGCAGCGCGCTGCAGAGAGCTTCCTCAACGAGAACGTCCCGGACGTCACCGCGGCCCTGGAAGGCGCCCGCGCCATCTTGGTCGAGCGGTTCGCCGAGGACGCCGACCTTATCGGGCAGCTGCGCGAGGCGATGGCCGCCCGCGGCACGCTGATCTCCAAGGTGCGCGCGGGCGCCGGCGACACAGCAAAAGGCGCGAAGTTCGCCGACTACTTCGAGTTCAGCGAGCCCTTCGCCCGGCTGCCCGCGCACCGCATCCTGGCCCTGTTCCGCGGCGAGAAGGAGGAGGTCCTCGACCTCACGCTCGACCCCGGCGCCGACGACGCGGCCGTCGAGGCCACCATCGCGGAGCGCTTCGGCCTGCGCGACGAAGGCCGGCCCGCCGACCCGTGGCTGGGCGCCACCGTGCACTGGGCCTGGCGCACTAGGATCTTGACCCACCTGAGCGTCGACGTGCGGGTCCGGCTGTGGCAGCTGGCCGAAGACGAGGCGGTCCGGGTGTTCGCGGCCAACGTGCGCGACCTGCTGCTGGCCGCCCCGGCGGGCGCGCGGACCACGATCGGCCTGGATCCGGGCTTCCGGACCGGGGTCAAGGTCGCCGTCACCGACGGGACCGGCAAGGTGACCGCGACCGCGACCATCTACCCGCACGAGCCGCAGCGGCGCTGGGACGAGGCCCTCGGCACCCTCGCGAGACTGGCCAAGGCAAACCACGCTGAGCTCATCGCGATCGGCAACGGCACCGCCTCGCGGGAGACCGACCGGCTGGCCGCCGACCTGATCAAGCGGCACCCGGAGCTCAAGCTGACCAAGGTCGTGGTGTCCGAGGCGGGCGCGTCGGTCTACTCCGCCTCCGCCTACGCGTCGTCCGAACTCCCGGCGCTTGATGTCTCGCTGCGCGGTGCCGTATCCATCGCCCGCCGACTCCAGGACCCCCTGGCCGAGCTGGTCAAGATCGACCCGAAGTCCATCGGTGTCGGCCAGTACCAGCACGACGTCACCGAGGGCAAGCTGTCGCACTCGCTGGACGCCGTGGTCGAGGACTGCGTCAACGCGGTCGGCGTCGACCTGAACACCGCCTCCCAGCCGCTGCTGGCCCGGGTCTCCGGCATCACCCCCGGCCTGGCCACGGCGATTGTGACCCGCCGGGACGCCGAGGGAGCGTTCCGGACCCGCCAGCAGCTGATGCAGGTGCCCCGGCTCGGCCCGAAGGCCTTCGAGCAGTGCGCCGGGTTCCTGCGCATCCGTGGCGGCGACGACCCGCTCGACGCGTCCGGGGTGCACCCCGAGGCCTACCCGGTGGTCCGCCGCATCCTGGCCGTCACTGGCTCCACCGCGGGCCAGCTGATTGGCAGCACCGCCACGCTGCGCACGCTGAAGCCCGGGCAGTTCACCGACGACCAGTTCGGCGTGCCGACCGTGACCGATATCCTGCGCGAGCTGGAAAAGCCCGGCCGCGACCCGCGGCCCGCGTTCACCACGGCCACGTTCGCCGAGGGCGTCGAGACCCTCGGGGACCTGCGGCCCGGCATGATCTTGGAAGGCGTGGTGACCAACGTCGCCGCGTTCGGCGCGTTCGTCGACGTCGGCGTCCACCAGGACGGCCTGGTGCACGTGTCAGCCATGTCGAAGAACTTCGTCTCCGACCCGCACTCGGTGGTCAAGTCCGGCGACGTGGTACGGGTCAAGGTGCTGTCCGTAGACGTGCCCAGGCATCGGATCTCGCTCACGCTGCGACTGGACGACGAAGAACCGGCTCCGGCGGGCGGCCGTGACCGGGCGCAGGACCGTTCATCAGGAAATTTTGGCCGAACGGAGCGTGGTCCCCGCCCCCGCCCCCGCGCCAGCGGTTCCGGCGCATCGCGGCCGCCCGACGCCGAAGGCGCGCTGGCCGACGCCCTGCGACGCGCGGGGCTGGCCCCCAAGCGCCCGCCCACCGGTAGCATCGGGTAACCAGCCCCCGTCCGACCATCAAGGAGTCAGCCGTGTCCAGCCAGCAGCTTCGCATCACCCTCGCCGGAAGCGAGCACGTGGTGCAGGCGGGTACGACGGCGGGCGCGGCCCTGGCCCACGGCGCAGCCGCCAAAGTACCCGGCGGACCGGACGTCATCGCCGCGCGCGTCAACGGCGAGCTGCGCGACCTGGCCTGCCCGCTCGCCGACGGGGACGTCGTGGAGCCGGTGGACGTGGCCAGCGACGACGGCCACTACATCGTGCGGCACTCCGCCGCGCACGTCATGGCCCAGGCCGTGCAGGAGCTGTTCCCGCAGGCCAAGCTCGGCATCGGCCCGCCTGTGGAAAACGGCTTCTATTACGACTTCGACGTGCCCGAGCCGTTCACCCCCGAGAACCTCAAGGCCATCGAGGGCCGGATGCGCCAGATCGTCAAGCAAGGTCAGCGGTTCTCCCGGCGGGTCGTGACCGAGGAGCAGGCCCGGGCCGAGCTCGCGGCCGAGCCCTACAAACTGGAGCTGATCGGGCTGAAGGGGCACGGGTCCGGCACGCTCGACTTCGAGCTGAGCGAGGGCGTCGAGGTCGGCGGGGACGTGCTGACCATCTACGACAACCTGGACGCGGGCACCGGCGAGCTGCGCTGGAAGGACCTGTGCCGCGGCCCGCACGTGCCCACCACCAGGCAGATCCCGGCGTTCAAGCTGATGCGCAGCGGCGGCGCCTACTGGCGGGGCAGCGAGAAGAACCCGCAGCTGCAGCGGATCTACGGCACCGCCTGGGAGTCCCGCGAGCGCCAGGAC
>Ga0210383_10002159_pt1 | contig 17805 bp, 17 predicted proteins | sample IncBWC14OmetaG_FD_160072 | JGI IMG/M metagenome (GOLD analysis project Ga0210383, IMG submission 160072) | Forest soil microbial communities from Barre Woods Harvard Forest LTER site, Petersham, Massachusetts, United States - Inc-BW-C-14-O ...
TACTCTTTCGACTATACAGTGCGCACATCGCAGCGGCCGCCGCCGTATAGCCAGTCAAATAGTCAGATTGCCTGCCGCCGAGCTTCAGCGGCGGCTGATTTTCGGGATCGGTCACCTGATGCCACGGCGTTTCGTAGCCGACGCCGCTCATGTGCGTGGCGACCAGGTCGCCGCCGCGCAGATTTTTGTATTCCGATTCCGCGCCGAAGAAAGTTATCGACACGACGATCAGCTTCGGAAATCGCGCGGTGAGCGTGCGCCAGTCGATTCCAAGCTTTTCGTTCACTTCGGGACGATTCGGATTGAACACGATATCCGCCGCCGCGAGCAGCTCGAATATTGATTCGCGCTCGCGTGGATCTTCCAGGTCGACCGTCACGCCGAGCTTGTTGGTGTTCAGATTCAGATGAAGCCCGCCGGTTTCTGGATCGGGCATCTCGTCGCGAAACGGCCCCAGCGCGCGCTCCTTCGATCCGATTCGCGGCGGCTCGACCTTGACGACCTCGGCGCCGAAATCCGCGAACGACTTCGCCGCCATCGCCGCAGCCATGAACGGTATCGTGTCGAGACTCGGCAATTCGACGACCTTCAGGCCTTCAAGCGCGCGCGGTGGCTCCTGATATTCCTCGAAACGCGCCATCGTCAGTCGTCGGCTCGCGCCGTCTTTATATTGTCGATGAGCTCGATCAGTTCGGCCATCGTGTGAATCACGTAGTCGGGTTTGAACACCTGATGCGTCTGCAAGTATTTGAACGACGCGGCTCCCGTGGCGACGGCGACCGACGCGCCGAAGCCCGCACCCATCGCCGCCATGATGTCGCGCGGCTCGTCGCCGACGTACATGCACGCGTGCGGCAGCACCGCCGCCTTCATCGCCGTTTGCTTGAGACTCTCGGTCTTGTCGAGCGCGCGCAGCGACGTTGTCGTTTGCGTAACCACCTGGTCGAGGTACGACGCGAGTCCCACCATCGCGAGCTTCTCGACCAGCCGCCGCGAGTCGCCCGGCCGGCTCGTGATCACCCCCGTCGCGTAGCCGCGCCGCTTCAGCTCGGCGAGCGTGTCCTGCACGTGCGGAAGGACTTCGAGCCGTTCGGTCTTGTCGATCTCGGCCAGAAAGTATGCGTACGCAAGCTTCGCGTACTCGGGCCGCAGATGCTCCGGCACGCCGAGCCACACGTCGTCGGCGGAAAGGGCTTCGCGAAACCGTTCATGCGTCAGCGGCGGATCGTGCCCGAGTTCGTCGAGCGCGTTTTTCGCCGCGATATACAACGGTCCGTGGATATCGACCAGCGTGCCGTCGAGATCGAAAAAAACCGCCTTGAATTCGCGCGATGCCAAAGAATTCTCCGAGCTTCCCAACCGGAGTGTGCGGAGATGCCGCGCGAACTGTCAAGCGCGCACTATTGGCGCGACTGATACAGCAGCAGGTACTCGCGCCGCCCGCCGATCACTTTCTTCACATAGTCGCGCGTCTCTTTGTACGCGATATTCTCGACCCACTCGTCATCGGGGCCGGGATATTTCGCGTTCCACTTCGACACCGCATTCTCGCCCGCATTGTATGCGGCGACTGCGCGAAACGGATCGCCGCTAAACATCTCGAACAGATTTTTCAGATAGGCCGTCCCTAACTGCACGTTCACCGACGGATCGTAAAGCCGGATCGCCTCGGGATCGATGCCTTGCTGCGATGCCATCTTGCGCGCCGTCGAGGGTATCAACTGCATCAGCCCGCGAGCGTTGGAACTCGACGTGGCCTTGGGGTTAAACAGGCTCTCCTGCCGCGACAGCGCCAGCACCAGGTAAGGATCGAGCGCAAGCCGCGTCGACGCCGACGAAAACAGCTCCCAGTACGCGCGCGGATAGCGCACCCGCTCGGCCACGTCGTGGCTCAGTTGCCCATTCTTTTCCATGTGCGTGGCAGCAATAATCGCGTCATACCACGCATCCGCGCTGGCAAATCCAGCAAGCACAAAACGGCGCATCTCGAGCGTGCCCCCCGCGCGTTCCTCGATCGCCTTCAGCTCCCCGGGCTCGAGCTCCTTCAGTCCGATTGCGCGCAGCGTTTGCAGCCGCGCCATGTGATACTCCGCAACTCCGCTGACAGCCGGCGTGCCGCCGGATTGAGGATCGGACGCCGACGCCGCCGGAAGATCCGGCCTCCCCGCCGCGACACGGCGACTAGCAAGCTCCGGATAGTAGTTGCTGTCGGTGCTGTCGGCGAGCTTTTCAAAAATCACGCGCGCACCGCCGGCATCGCCCGCTTTTTCCAACGCGCGCGCACGCCAGTACTCGCACATATCGCGGTCGGTCGGATCCTTCGCGCGCGCACTAGCGCTCTGGAAGCCATCGGCAGCAATTCGATAGCTGCGCGCGAGGTACAACGTCCACGGAATCCGGAACCGCGCATCCTCAGCCGCATCGCTGCCAGGATAACGCGCGGCCAGCCGCCGATACTGCGCGCGCGCGGCATCGAGCTGATGCAGTTCTTCAAAAATTCTGCCGACACGGAGCATCGCACCGGGCGCCAGCTCGCTCGCCGGGAAATTCGCGACAAGCCTATTGAACGTCGCGCGCGCGAGGTCGTCCTGATCGTCATGCCAGTAGATCAGCGCCAACGCTTCGAGCGCCGCCGCCGCATCCGGTCCGCGTGGCGCGATTTGCAGATACTCGAGGATCGCGCTCTTGGCGCGATCAGGCTCCGGCTTGAGCGCACGCGCGGTCATCCAAACCAGCTCCGCGCGAACCGCGGGCTCGGGACTCATCGCGAGTCCGGCGCTCGCCTGCTCGTAAGCTTCGGACAACGCGCCCTCGCGCAGCAGCAACTGGGATTCGTCCCGATGGTACGCTAGCGAACCTGTGTCAACCACTTCGGGGCTCGACGCGATTATCGAATGAATAAGTGCGCGCGCCTCGGCGTCCGCATCCGAGTGCGGATACTTGTCGCGCAGTTCCATCAACTGCGCGTAAGCCGATTTTGGATTGCCGAGCGCAATAAGCGCGCGCCCTTCCGCGATGCGCGCGCCCTGCTCTATCGATGCATCCGGGTTCCGCGCAATCAGCCGCGACGCGACCACAGACGCCTCGGCGTTGCGCAGGAGCTTCACCAGGTTATCCGCAAGCACCAGCTCGCCGGGATCCATCGTCACGCTATCCGGATACAACCTTACGAGCCGATCGAGCGTTTCGGCCGAAGCATTCAAGTCGCCTTGGTCGTGCTGCGCGAGCGCGAGGTAGTAGAGCGCGTAGTCGCCGAGTGCCGGGAAATTGTCGGCGGCGAACTTGAGCTGCTCGATAGCGCGCGCATCGTCGTGGTTCTGGTAGGCGCGATAGCCGTCGAGGAAAGCCGCCTGCCCGTTGGTCGGCAGCGCCGCGGCAGGGGCGGCTGAAGTCGGCGCTGGCACGGTTGATGCCGGCGCCGGTGTGGTGACTGAGTCCGCCCGAGCCGGCGCCGACGCGCATCCTGCGAGCGCCGCGCATAGAATTATCAGCGCGCCAACGCGCCACCAATTCGCTATCATCTGATCTTGGTTAGCGCATGGAGGGGGCGGCTTCAATTGGCAACGGTTGATTTGACCAAAGTTATTCTGGCTTCGGCGTCGCCGCGACGCCGTCAATTATTGAGCGGCGCGGGAATCGAGTTCGAGGCGATCGAGAGCATGGTGCCCGAGCAGCACATCGCGGGCGAGCCCGCGCGCGATTACGCACTCAGGATGGCGCGTGACAAGGCTACTGCGGTTTCCTCGCAGTTCCCCGACGCGATCGTGATCGGCGCTGACACTATCGTCGTGTGCGAAAATCAAATTCTGGAAAAACCCGCAGACGCCGACGACGCGCGCCGGATGCTCACGATGCTCTCCGCACGCACTCACACGGTGGTGACCGCCTTTGTTCTGGCACGCGGCGGAAAGATCCTCGAAGGCTCGCCGGTCGAAAGCCGCGTCACGTTTCGCAAACTCAGCGACGCGGAAATCGACTCGTACATCGCCACCGACGAGCCGTTCGACAAAGCCGGCGCGTACGGAATCCAGAGCATCGGCGGCGGCTTCATCGCGCACGTCGAAGGATCGCGCGACAACGTGATGGGCCTGCCGGTGGATCACGTGGTCGCGGCCCTCGCGCGATACGGCGTGAGACCTAGTTAGCAAAAATGTCGACCCGGTACGAAATTGCGGAGCGGCTCGAGATCGTGCGAGCGCGAGTGGGCGCGGCGGCATACAAGGCGGGACGCGACGCCTCGTCCATTCGGCTCGTGCTCGCGAGCAAGACGCAGCCGGCCGATGCGATTCGCGCGGCGTGGGACGCGGGCGCGCGTGATTTCGGCGAGAACTACGTGCAGGAGGCAATCACGAAGCGCGCCGAGCTGGATCTCGCCGACATTCGATGGCATCTGATCGGCCATCTGCAAACCAACAAGGCGAAGACTGCCGCGAGCGCATTCGCGCTGATTCACAGCGTCGATTCCATTCGCATCGCCGAGGCGCTCTCGCGCGCGCAACCTTCACCGCACGTCCATGCGCTCGTCGAAGTAAATCTCGGTGGCGAGGCGAGCAAGAGTGGCGTCGCGCCCGACGGCGTCGCGGACATTCTGGATGCGGCCCGCGGGAAAATCGAAATCGACGGCCTGATGACGATTCCGCCGCCCGCTCCCAGTGCCGAGGCTGCGCGCCCCTACTTCGCGCGCTTGCGCGAGCTGCGCGACGTCCTTGCGATGCAATCCGGCTATGCGCTAAGCGAACTCTCGATGGGAATGACGGACGACTTCGAAGTCGCCATCGAGGAAGGCGCGACGCTCGTGCGAATCGGCCGAGCAGTCTTCGGCGAACGCATCGCGTGAAACGCGACGAATGAAGAGATGAAGAAGCTAGGATTCATCGGCGGCGGCAACATGGCCGAGGCGCTCGCCCACGGCCTGATCCAGCACAAAGTATTCAAGCCCGCCGAGATAATTGTCTCCGACGTTGCGCCCGAGCGTCGCCGCAAACTGGCGCGCTCGCTCAAGGTCGCAACCACCGACGACAACGTCGAGGTTCTGCGCGAGTCCGCCGCGGTCCTGCTCGCCGTCAAGCCGCAGACTATCGACGCTGTGATGGCGGAACTCGCGGCCGAGCTTGCGAAGCCGGTCAAGAAAACTGCGGGCAAAGGCAAGTTGTTCATCTCGATTGCGGCCGGCATCACGATCGAGCGGCTGACCCGCGGGCTCGGCAAGCGCGCGCGAGTCATTCGCGTGATGCCGAATGCGCCCGCTATGGTCGGTCACGGGATGGCGGCGATGGTGCGCGCGCGAGGCGCGACGCCGGCCGATGAAGCGTTCACTCTGCGGATTTTTCGTGCGGTCGGTGACGCCGTCGCGCTCAAGGACGAAAAACTGCTCGACGTCGTCACCGCCCTTTCCGGCAGCGGCCCCGCCTACGTCTATCTGTTCGCCAAGGCGATGGCGGACGCGGCAGTGAGCGAAGGTATCCCGCGCGATCTGGCAATCCGCATGGCGCTGAAAACAATTCGCGGCGCCGAACACCTGATGCGCGAGTCGAAGCGCGAGGTCGCCGAGCTGATCCGCGCCGTCGCTTCGCCCGGCGGCACCACCGAGGCGGCACTGCGCCGATTCGCCGAGCATGGCTTTTCTGATATCGTGGCAGCCGCATTGCACGCCGCCAGCGATCGCTCGCGCGAGCTCGGCCGCGGAGTCAACTAGCGAGAGGCCGCGTGTACGCCTGGACCAACCTGATCATCTTCATCGCGCAGACGCTCGACAGTTTGCTCACGCTCTACTTGTACGTCGTTATCATTTCGGCGCTGATGACCTGGATCGAGCCGAATCCGTACAACCCGATCGTGCGCTTCATCTACTCGATCACGGAGCCGGTGTTCGATTGGTTCCGCGGGCATCTCCCGGTGATCCTCGGCGGAATAGATTTCTCACCGCTGATCGTGATCATTGCAATCCAGGCCGTCCAGCGCGTGGTCATCCCAAGCATCGTGCACGCGCTGGTCCCTGCCTACGCATGAGCCCGGGCGGAAATCCGCCCGCATCAGACATCCCCTGGATGCGCGTCGCCCTCGATGAGGTGATCATCGACGTCACCGCGCGCCCCGGCGCGTCACGTCGCGGCGTCCTCGGTGTGACCGCTGACCGTCTCATGGTCGGAATCAACTCGCGACCCGAGAAAGGCAAAGCCAACGACGAGCTAATCGATTACCTCGCGCGCGAGATGCGAGTGCCGCGGTCCGCCTTGTTGATCGTTAGCGGAGCGACCTCGCGCCGCAAAACGATCCGCATCGTCACCCATGAGCCCGCCAGGGTGTCGTCGCGCCTCAGGCAAATCAGCAAACCAAAGTGACGTCTGCCAACGAATTCAGGGCGAATCGAAGGCGAAAAACCAAGCTTTCGATTGACTGCGTTGCGTTCCATGGTTACGTAGAGTGTAGCGAGGCGCAGGTTTTCGATTAGCAGCCTCGGGTTTGCAATGCCAATTTACGAATACAAGTGTAACAAATGCGGCGTCTTCGAGGCGATGCAGGGAATCAAGGAAGCGCCGCTGAAGAAATGCCCGACGTGCAAGAGCAAGGTCGAGCGTCAGATTTCGCGCGGCTCGTTCATCCTGAAGGGCAGCGGATGGTACGCGACCGACTACGCGAAGAAGAGCACGCCGAGCAGCAGCGAGTCGGACTCGGCATCGTCGACGGCAACCCCCGCCACCAACGGCAGCGGTGCATCGTCGAGCGATTCGTCGTCAAAGCCCGCAACCGAATCGAAGCCGGCGGCCGAATCCAAGTCGTCGTCATCTGAATCCAAGCCGTCGTCAAAGTCCAAATCGTCGTCCGAAAAATCCGTCTCGGCCAAAGCCGCCAGCTGACTCTCGTCCCAATAGCTAACGACTCAAGCCGTGGGGTAGAGACCCTGCGGCTTTTTTGTTTGAATCGGTCGCGATGCGCGCACTGGTGTTCGATCGCAAGCTCGAATTTCGCGGCGACTATCCTGATCCAATTGCGGCGGCGGGCGAGTGCATCGTCCGTGTTGCAGTAGCTGGCATCTGCGGAACTGACCTCGAGATCGCGCGGGGCTACATGCAGTATCGCGGAATACCGGGCCACGAATTCGCCGGCCGCGTCGTCGAGTCGCAAAACGCCGCGCTCCGTGGAAAACGCGTGGTCGGCGAGATCAATGCCGGATGCGGCCGATGCACGACGTGCGCCGCCGGACTCGCGCGTCATTGCCCGAATCGCACGGTGCTTGGAATCCTCGGTCGCGATGGCGCGTTTGCCGAATTTCTTCGTCTGCCCGACGTCAACCTGATTCCGATTCCGGATTCGATTCCGGATGAACTCGCGGTGTTCGTCGAGCCTCTCGCGGCGGCGTACGAGATATTCGAGCAGGTCCATCTGGCGCGGAATCAAACGATTGTCGTGCTGGGCGATGGCCGGCTCGGCGCGCTCGTCGCGTTGGCGCTTAAGGCCGAGAAGTATCTGCCGATCGTCGCCGGGCATCATCCCGAAAAACTCGCGCGACTCGCCGCACTAGGTGTTGGGACCGCCGAAGAATCCTCGCTTCACGAAAAATTCGACGTCGCGATCGAATGCAGCGGAAGCGCGTCGGGCTTTCAGCGCGCGATCGAACTGGTCCGCCCACGCGGAAACATAATATTGAAGAGCACCGCGGCCGCGGCGTCTGAGATCAACCTGGCGCCAATCGTAGTCAATGAAATCACCGTGATCGGCTCGCGATGCGGCCGCTTCCAGCCTGCGCTCGACGCGCTCGCGGCCGGCAAGATCGATCCGCGCCCGCTGATCGATGGCGCCTTCGCACTCAATGACGGCTTGGCCGCCTTCGAAGTCGCGAAAGATCCGTTGACCTTCAAAATACTGCTGAGTACGCCGTGAAGCGCCGGAGCGGTGCGCCGATACTCGTCGGAATCGATACGGGCGGCACCTTCACCGACCTGATCGCAATAATCGGCGACGAAATCCGCGTGCACAAAGTGCTCTCGACGCCGGCCGACCCTGCTGACGCCGTCATTCGCGGCCTGCGCGAAATGTTGGCCGTCGCCGCACCGAGTTCCGTCACCTACAGTTCCACTGTTGCGACCAACGCCTTGCTCGAAAAGAAGGGCGCGCGCGTCGCGATTTTCACCAACGCGGGCTTCGAAGATCTGATCGAGATCGGCCGTCAGAATCGCGACGACCTGTATGCGCTGGCGCCGTCGCGGCCCGATCCGCTTGTCAGTCGCACGATGCGCTTCGGCGTCGCCGAACGCACGCTGTTTGACGGCAGCATCGCCAAATCGCTGACACCCAGCGAACTCGCGCGCATTCGCCGGCTTGCATCGCGCAGCAACGCCGAGGCGTTCGCTATCTGCCTGCTCCATTCGTACGCGAATCCGAAAGGCGAAGAGTCGATCGCGCGCGCGCTCGCACCGCTGGGCAGGCCGCTCTCGGTCTCGCATCGGATTCTCGCCGAGTATCGCGAGTACGAGCGCTTCTCGACCGCGGTCGTGAATGCGTACGTGGCACCGCGGATGTCGTCGCATCTGAAGAACCTCGAGACTCGGCTGCATGGCGCGCGGCTTCGAGTCATGCAATCGAATGGCAGCGCGATCGGCACCGAACTCGCGCGTTCGGAGCCGGTGCGAACGATTCTCTCTGGTCCGGCGGCGGGCGTAATTGGCGCGGCGAGCCTCGCGCGCGCCTTCGGCACCGATCGTTTCATCACGTTCGACATGGGCGGCACTTCTACCGACGTGTCGCTGTTCGACCGCCGCGCGCGAATCCGCACGCTGAGCCATCCCGACGGCTACGCAGTGCGCACGCCCGTGATCGACATTCACACCGTCGGCGCTGGCGGCGGTTCGCTCGCGCGGATCGACGCGGGAGGTTCGCTGCGAGTGGGGCCCGATAGCGCTGGCGCCGACCCCGGACCCGCGTGCTACGGCCGGGGCGAGTCGTGCACCGTGACCGACGCCGACCTGGTCGCGGGCAGATTGGTTGCGGCGAATTTCCTGGGCGGCCAGATGAAACTTTATGCCGAGCGGGCCAAGCGGGCCGTCTCGCGGCTCGCGCACGAAATGAAAACGAATCTGCTCGCGGCCGCGCGCGGGATCATTCGCGTCGTCAATGCGAACATGGAGCGCGCGATTCGCGTGATCACCGTGGAGCGCGGCTACGATCCGCGTGACTTCGCGCTGCTGGCGTTCGGCGGCGCCGGCCCGATGCATGCGTGCGAGCTGGCGCTCGATCTCGGCATCCGGCGAATCGTGATGCCGCAAAATCCTGGCCTCTTGTGCGCGTGGGGCGCATCGAATGCGCCGCTGGGCCGCGAGTATTCCCTTACTATCCGTGAGACGAATCCAAACTATCGAGACTTGCTCGCGCGCGCCGCCGGATTGGTCCGTCGCGTACGCGCTGAACTTGCGGTTGAAGGAGCGCGCGCGATTCGTCACACGCTGTGGCTCGACATGCGTTATCGCGGACAGTCCTACGAACTCGAAATCCCACTTACATCGAGATTCATCGCGGAGTTTCATTCGACGCATCGCAAGACTTTCGGACACTCCTCGACCAATGCCGCGGTCGAAGTCCTGAACATCAGAATTCGCGCAGAGGCCGGAGCGGCCGCCGCGATACCGAAGAAAATCAAGCGTCAGGCCGGCAAGCCGTCGCCCCTTGCTAGAGGGCGCGCGCTGGTGGGCGGCCGTGAACGCACGGTGCCGATCTACGATCGAGACTCACTCGGCGGCGGCGCGCGCGTGCGCGGGCCGATCGTCATTGTCGAGCTGAGTTCGACCGCGTATGTCGCGCCGGAATTCGATTTGCGCGTCGACGACTTCGGCAATTTGCAGCTGGAGGCGTCGCGATGAAGCTCGATTCCGTCACGCTGGCCGTGATGAACAACCGCCTCGCCGCGATTGCCGACGAGATGGGCGTGGTGCTCGGGCAGACGGCGTTCTCGCCCAACATCAAGGAGCGGCACGATTTTTCGTGCGCGATCTTCGACTCGCGCGGAGAGCTGGTCGCGCAGGCCGCACATATTCCGGTGCATCTCGGCTCGACGCCGCTGTCGGTGCGCGCGGCGATCGCGAACCTCGATCTCGAGCGCGGCGATGTCGCCGCGCTGAACGATCCATTCGCCGGAGGAACGCATCTGCCGGACCTGACGCTGGTCACGCCAGTGTTCATCGGCCACGAGCGCCGGCCATTTGCGTATGCCGCCAACCGCGCGCATCACGCGGATATCGGCGGGATCGCGCCCGGATCGATGGCGCTTGCGACGGAAATTTACCAGGAAGGTTTTCGATTGCCGCCGGTGAAGATTGTCAGCGGCGGCGAGATCGCGCGCGACGTGATGACGCTGTTTCTCGCCAATACGCGCGTCCGCGAAGAACGCGAAGGCGATTTGCGCGCGCAGATTGCCGCGTTGTCGGTCGGGTCCGAGCGGTTACTTGCGATTGTCAAAACGTCGGGCCGCAAAACCGTTGAAGCTGCGATGGACGGCCTCAAAGACTACGCGGAACGCCTGATGATCGCCGCGCTCGACGAGCTGCGGACGGGAACTTACCGAGCAGAAGATTTTCTCGACGACGACGGATTCGGCACCGGCCCGATTCCGATTCGCGTCGCGATCAAGATTGGCGGGGGCAAGGCCGTCGTCGATTTCACCGGTTCGGCGCCGCAGGTGCGTGGATCGGTCAACGCAAATTTTGCCATCACGCTGTCGGCGACTTTCTATGTGATGAAGTGCCTAGCGGCGGAGGCGGTGCCCGCCAACGAAGGCCTGATGCGCCCGATCAAGCTCGTCGCGCCGCCCGGCTCGATCGTCAACGCCTTGGCTCCTGCAGCGGTCGCGGGCGGCAACGTCGAGACCTCGCAGCGGATTGTCGACGTGCTGTTTCGCGCGCTCGCCAAGGCGGCGACGAATCGAATTCCGGCGGCGAGCTCGGGCTCGATGTCGAATCTTACGGTCGGCGGCTTCGACCGATTTCGCGATCGGCATTTTTCGTACTACGAAACGATCGCCGGCGGCGCGGGCGCGGCGAAGGATCGACCCGGCGCATCCGGCCTCCACACGCACATGACGAACACGCTCAACACACCGATCGAGGCGCTCGAGGCTTACTACCCGATGCGGATCACTGAGTATCGAATCCGGCGCAACTCGGGCGGACACGGTCAAGCGCGCGGCGGCGACGGATTGATTCGCGAACTGGAATGCCTGGTCGACTCGAACGTTAGCGTGCTGACGGAGAGGCGGACGATCGCGCCTTACGGGCTCGCCGGCGGAGCGAGCGGCGCGACCGGCAAAAACATTCTCGTCCGCGGCAAGCGTCGAAGCAGACTTCCCGGCAAAATGAATATCGACCTCGAAGCCGGCGATCGGATTCGAATCGAAACCCCCGGCGGTGGCGGCTGGGGTCGCCGCTAAACGACGCCGCTATCTCGCAAGCGCTTGCGCGCGCCGGCATCGATTCCAAGGTCCGCGAGGATTTCGTCCGTATGCGCTCCCAGAGCGGGCGCGCCGCTGCGTATCCGGGTCGGCGTGCGCGAGAATTTCGCCGCCGGCCCCGTGATCGGCGCAAGCTTGCCATCTTCCTGCTCGACTTGCTGCAGCATGTCGCGCTCGAAAGTGTGCGGGCAGCACGCCGCCTCCGCGTAAGTTCTCACCTTGGCGCACGGGATATTTTCCTTCGCGCACTCCTCGACCGCTTCATCGACAGTTCGCGCCTCGCACCACTTCGCGAACATCGCGTCGCATTCTTTGCGATTCGCCATGCGCCCGGGAATCGTCGCGTAGTCGTTGTGATGCGCGAGATCGTCGCGTCCTGCCATCCGCGCCAGCACTTTCCAGTGAGTGTCGAGCAGCACGCCCGCCATCACCAGCCCGTCGCGGCATTTGTAGATATTGGTGGGAACCGAAAACGGAATTTCGTTGCCCCATCGCTTGAGCTCGACGCCTATCGCACCGAGCGTCAGGTTGCCGTTGGACTGAAACAGCATCGCATCGAGCATCGCGACGTCGACGTGCTGACCTTCGCCGGTGCGATCGCGATGCCGCAGCGCCGCGAGCGCGCCGATCGCGCCATGCAGTCCGCCGAGGTCGTCGCACAGCCAGGTCGGAGCTTTCGTCGGCGGCCCGTCAGGACTGCCGTTTAGTGAGATGAAACCGCTCATCGCCTGCGCCAGCGGATCGTATGCGACCCGATCGTGAATCGGGCCGAACTGGCCGTAGCCGCTGATCGACACGTACACGATGTCCGGCTTCACGGCGCGAACGTGATCGTAGCCGACGCCCCACTTGTCGAAAGTCCCCGGTCGGAAATTCTGCACGATGATGTCGGAGCATGACGCGAGTTTCAGGAAAATTTCGCGGCCTTCGTCGCGGCGCAGATCCACTGTCAGGCTTCGCTTGTTGCGATTGACGGTCGCTTGCGCGAATCCGATTTGCTTGTCGTGACCCGGCAGAGCCGGCGGAATCCGCCGCGCGACTTCGCCCTCGTGCGCCTCGACCTTGATGACGTCGGCGCCGAGGTCGGCGAGGATGCACGCGCACATCGGCCCCGCCCAACTGGTCGTGGCGTCGATCACGCGAACGCCGTCGAGCGGACCGCTCAAGTCGCGCCGCGCGTCGCGATAGAACTCAGATTTTTCCATGTGCTCTTCCTCCCTCGCGGGGGCAATCGTACTGCGAGCGAGTCGGTTCCGACAAACGCGGACGTGGCGCGCGGGCGAGCGGCCCGCTAGCTTGAGCACGATGGCGGAGCAGCAATTCTACGTCGGCATCCACGGCGTGATCGCGAGTCGTGGGCGAATGCTCGTGCTCAAGCGCGCGCCGCGGATGTCGTATCGAGCGGGGAGCTGGGACCTTCCCGGCGGTCATCTTGCGCTCGGCGAAGGTTTCGAAGATTGCCTGCTCCGCGAAGTCAAAGAGGAAACCGCGCTCGATGTCGCGATCGACCGCCTGCTCGGAATGAACAGCATGGCTCCCGAGCCCTATCTGCAAGCGTTCTACTCGTGTCGGCTGACGGTTTTTCAGAAGGTGCAGTTGCGGCCCGACGAACACGTCGAGCATCGATGGGTCACGCTCAACGAGCTCGCGAGCCTCGATCTGATTCCGTATCTCGCTGCGATTCTGAAGCGCGGGACGCTGAGTTACGTGAAGTGACCGAAGCACTTCCGCACTATCGCGCGAGTAGCCGGCCGCGCCAGTAGCCGAAAAAATTCGCGCATTCGAGTTCGTGATAAATCGCGCGTTCCGGATCGCCGCGCATTGCGGCGGCTGCCATGCGCACGCCGTTGCGGACCAGCTTGTCGAAATGATTGTGGCTCCGCAGCCCGGCGAACGCAGTGCCCATGCCGAAGGCGAAGCTCTTGCGCCGCAGGTACGCCGTCGTCATCCGCTCGCGCGGGATCAAATGATGCACGATCGCGCGCGGCGCAAAACCCATCGTGCCGCCGCGCTCCAAAATCCGCGCGAACAGTTCGGTATCTTCGCCTGATATCGGATTACCGCCGACCACGCCGAGGTCCTCGCGAAATTTTCCGAAGCGCGCAAATGCTGATCGCTTGAAGCCGACGTTAGCGCTGAAATAGTTGTCGAGCCGCTCGGCGGATGACGCCGGTTGCGACTCGATCGCGCGTCGGTCGTGAACCGCGAGCTTGACCCACAGGCTCGGCCCCAGCCACTTGGGTGGCGGCGACGACCATCGCGGAAGAACCATCCCGCACGCGGCGTCGAGGTCGCGCCGGCGCATCTCATCAAGCAGCTCGGTCGCCCAATCGCGCTCGGCCATCGCGTCGTCGTCGATAAAAAAGATGTAGTCCGACGCGGTTTCGTCCACCGCGCGATTTCGGGCGAAGCTCGAACCGGGGTGCGGCTCAAACACGCGGCGCATCGCCAGGGCCGAGCCGCGCGCGAAGTCATCGACGACGGCTGCAGTGTCGTCCGTCGACGCATTGTCGATGACGAGACAGTCCGCCTCGACGGCTGCAGGAATCGCGAGCGATGCGACGCTCGCGAGAGTGTCTCGCACAAGCGCTGCGCGATTGTGCGTGGGTATCGCGATTGTCAGCTTGACTGTCACGTGGTCGTGCGCGGCGGATTACCGCCGCGCATCATCATAATAGCCCAACCGCGCCGCGCACCGGATAACCGGTGCGATGCGCAGTTCGGCCCTGACGCGGCGCGACCGCCGCGTCAGTGACTCGGCGCGCCCGCGGGAGCGGGCGCCGCCGCCGCGGATCCCGACGCCGCCGGCGACGCCCCCGGCGTCGGCGTCGGCGACGCCGGCTTCGGCAGCGGCGCCCCCGATTGCGTGAACACTATCGACGTCACCGTCAGGTCGGGCGTCGCTTTCTGCTGGATCTCCGGCGCCGCCGTCAGGCGGAACCCGAATTGCCGCGTCTCACCCGGCACGAACGGCAACACCGTGCGCCCGAAGTTGGTGAACTCCAGCGGCGTCGCGATCGGCGTGTGCACTTCGCTGAAAACTTCCTTCTTGTTTTTGCCCTTGCCTTCGCTGTAGGTGACCGTGAACTGAACTTCGTCGATCGCCTTGTCACCGGTGTTCGTCATCTTGCCGAAAATTCCCGGCACCCGCGACGCTGACATCTTCATATCCACGTCGCTCAGCACGATTTTCGGGATGTACGCTTGCGCGTCGGGCAGCTGCTTTTGCGCATTCTGGATGTCCGCCAGTTCGCGCCCGTACTGGAACTTCAGCCCCGCGCTGCCGGTCGTCTGCGACTTATCCAGCTCGTCAATAATTTTCTGATAGGCCGCGATCGCTCTGTCGTACTCGTGCTGATGATAGAGGTCGACCGCCGCCTTGTGCTCCTTGATGACATTTTCTCTCGACGCAAAATCGACCAGCAGGCGCCACTCTCCACCCTGCTGCACCATCGCCATGTTGTCGTCGTAAGTAACCTTGGGATAGGTGCCTTCGGTCAGATTTTTTTGCGCAGTCGAGTCCGGCGTTTGATCGCCGCTGAGTCCCGCGTCTACGGTCCGCTCCCAGAGCGCGAGATCGGGCGCCGTCACTTTCACGGTCACATCCGCCTTGTCGCCATCGATCTTCGCGTCGCCGACCTTGTAGTCGTAAGTACGCAGGATCCCCTTGAACCAGTCCTTGCTCACGTCGGGCGCCATCGGTATTTCCGTCAGGAACTGATCCATCGTGCGATCGACCTGGTCCTGATGCGACATCGCCATGTAGGTCGCCGGGTAGTTGTAGAGTTTCAGGTTGGTCAGATAGTTATCGGCCGCGGCTTGCGGCGTATGACCCTGGCATCCCGCCAACATAAACGCGCACACTGCCAGAGCCGCGAGCATCGCGCCTTTGGCTTGAATCCTGATTGTCGTCATCGTCGAGTTCCTCTTCACGCGATCCGCAAAACGGATAGATTCTAATGTCGCTTCCAGCAAAAACAAGTCGGCTCGAACCCTGCCAATCGGCGGCCCTACCGTCAGGCGACAGTCCTGCTTATCAGAAAAAAGGCGCGCTATGCGACCTGTTGCGATCCCCTGCGCTCACGGCGCTGTGGGCATCTGCTTGAGCTCGAGCACGTTGCCTTCAGGATCGCGAACGTAGATAGAAAGCCCCTGGCCGCGAGCGCCGTAACGCATCGCCGGTTCGCTTATCACCGCGACAGACTGTCCGCGCAGGTAGCGCACGACTTCGTTCAGGTCGTCAGTTTCGATTCCGATGCATACGTGATCGATATTGTGGCCCGCCTCGACGCGCGGATCGTCAGCCGGGATCAAATCGATCATGCTGCGGCCCGCGCGCAACTGGATCAGCCCAATCTGCGCGATACGCCGCTCCTCACTAAGGCCCAGGATGCGCGTGTAGAAGTCGTACGCGCCATTCTGATCGCGGCATCGCAGCACAACGTGATCGAGTTCGGCAACCTTGAGTGGAATTTCCATATCGGTACTCTCGATATACCTACTACTTTTGTTCCCCTTCTCACTATGGGAAGGGGTTAGGGGTTAGGTTTCTCGCCAAGGTCACCTCATGCCTCCCGCTCACCTTCTGACACTCATCATATTTGCGCTGACCTATGCCGTAATCGCGCTCGGCGAAATTCCGTGGGCGCGCATCGATCGCACCGGCGCTGCGTTGGCAGGCGCGGTCGCGATGGTCGTGACGGGCGCGCTCACCGAGTCCGACGCTGAGCATGCCATCGACTTCCACACGATCGCGCTCTTGCTCGGAATGATGATCGTCGTCGCGAACTTGCGCCTCTCGGGCGCATTCGCACTATTCGCACGCGCCCTTCTCAGCCGCGCGCGATCCGGTTTCGGTATGCTCGCGATGACGGTCGCGGCCTCAGGCCTGCTCGCCGCGTTTTTCATCAACGACGTCGTATGCCTCGCGCTCACGCCGCTGATTATCGACGCCGCCGAAATTGCGGGCGTGAATCCGCTCCCACTCCTGCTCGGTCTCGCGACCGCCAGCAACATCGGCAGCGCCGCTACGATCACCGGCAACCCGCAGAACATGATCGTCGCGAGCTTCGCGCACCTCAGCTACTCGAGCTTCGCGATTCACCTGGCGCCCGCCGCGATCATAGGTCTCGTAGCCGACTATTTTGTGATCGCAACAGTTTACCGAAACTCGCTCGGCGCAACGCTGACGCCAGCCGACGACGGCCTGCGCACGGTTCGCATCAATCGCCCGCTGATGATCAAGTCGTCGCTTGCCGCGCTCGGCGCGCTGGCGATGTTCATCGCCGGCTACCCTACGCACCTGGTCGCGATGAGCGCCGGCGTGCTCCTTCTCTTCACACGCCGAATCAAGCCCGCTCGCGTGTATCGCCTGATCGACTGGACGATGCTCGCGATGTTCACCGGCCTCTTCATCGTCGTGGCTGGCTTCGAGACCACGGGCTTCCAAACCAACGTTGTGAACCTGGTCGGCGTTCAGCGGTTGACGCATCCGGTGACGCTGACCGCGGTCGTCGCGGTGCTCTCAAACTTGGTGAGCAATGTCCCCGCCGCCCTCCTGTTCCGTCCGCTCTACCCGATGCTTGGCGGCAGCCGCGCAATCGCGATGCTGATCGCGAGCGCGAGCACCTACGCAGGAAACCTCACCGTAGTCGGCTCGATCGCAAACCTGATCGTGATCGAGCAAGCCCGCCTGCGAAAAATCAACGTAACTTTTTTCGACTACCTGCGCGTCGGCGTTCCCATCACTTTGCTCACGCTAACAATCAACACCGCCCTCTTAACTCTCTGGCCCTGAGACCGCTGCTTCTACGATTTGATCGGCCAATCGCCACCGAGTAATGCCTATCGTTATGTTTGAAAAGCGAATCGTTTTTTCGTTGCCGGGAATGGATCGTCTAGTGCCGCGCACCAATCTCATCTACAAAACCGTCGCGGACGGGCCCCTCCATGCCGACCTCTATCTCCCGCCGGATGCTGCGGTCTCGCCAACCGTCATCTTTATTCATGGCGGCATACCTGAGGGGGTGCCAATCGTTCCGAAAGACGGCGGCGTGTTTGTTTCATGGGCGCAGTTGATGGCGACGTCGCGGATGGCTGGTGTCACCTTCAACCATCGGATGCGATGGGACAACGGCTTTGTCCCGGGGAGCGTCGAGAAGGCGACTGACGATCTCGCTGATCTGATTCGCTACCTGCGCGATAACGCATCGGAGCTGCATCTCGATGCCGATCGAATCTGCCTCTTCGCATTCTCGGCCGGCGGGCCGATGCTGGCCGCGCCGATCCTCGAACAATATCCGGGCGTCAGATGCCTCGTCGGATTTTATGCATGCCTCGGCGACACCACACCTCCGGGTGCGAAGGAC
>Ga0210383_10002164_pt1 | contig 17795 bp, 15 predicted proteins | sample IncBWC14OmetaG_FD_160072 | JGI IMG/M metagenome (GOLD analysis project Ga0210383, IMG submission 160072) | Forest soil microbial communities from Barre Woods Harvard Forest LTER site, Petersham, Massachusetts, United States - Inc-BW-C-14-O ...
ACGAGGAGAAGAAAGAGGAATAAATGCCACTGCCTTTTTTTTTTTTGGCCTGGACTACCATTTTCGCCCCCCCGTCCTCCAACACCACCTCCTCTATCCATACCACTCCCCTACCACTGATAGTTTAGATCACTCCATCTTTTGAACGCAATGCGGGAAACAATCGTAACCTTGGCATGATTGGTCTCTAGAAGTACAGTGGGAATAACGATACAGCACGGCAGCAGCTATGACCAGTTCTACATTGTCCTTGATCCACTTGTGCGCTTCCTTGTTCGTCCTTCTTCGACTGCCCATGCTTCCCAAAATGCAACACCTTTCCCTCTGGGCCAATATGCAGGGGATGCATCCCCACGAACGACCTCATCGGTAATGAGAACATGTCGTATCTCCTATTTAAAAAAGGGAGATAGTATTAGATCGTGCACGTCGAGCATTAATTCATTAGACATACTGATCCACTGGTCGGGATAAATGTCGCGTCAAAATGATACAAATAAACAGAAAGTATGTGATGAACACTTACGGTACTTCGTACATGGGTTCAAGTAATAACGCTTCCTGCACACCTCCAAAGCATTAGATCAACCAGATAACGGCGAGAATAGTATGTGTTTGAGACAGACCATGATACCCCGTAACCCCCGGGCTCCGCCGCCCCTCTCCGCCGCCCTCTGACAAATCTCATCAAGTGCCGCACTCGTGAACCGTATCTCCACCCCAGAATATCCAAAGAGGGACTGGTATTGCGACATGAGGGACCCTTTGACATCTGTCAGGATCCGGCGGAGGTCTGAGACGGTTAGAGGGGATAGGGTTGTTATTGAGGGGAGGCGGGAGACAAATTCTGGTATGAAGCTGAAAAGGAGTTAGAGAGTAGCAGTAAAGGGATGCGGGTTTGAAAAGACGTTGCGTACCCGTATTTGACTAAATCTGAATAGTGGGATGAAATATTTGTATCAGCGATAAAATAGTTGGATGAGCGAAGGAGTTACCAGCTGTTTCGACGAGATCAAGAACGTTGTGGGACGTCTTCCGATTTGGGGTGAAGAATGGCAGCGACATGTCTTTATCTGGAGAGGGTAAATTTGCAGTGAAGCCTATTGACTGCCAACGCAAGAAGAGGTCAAGGATCAGAAGCTATCAGTAATATTATAACCACACACCCCTTTGGATACACGCTGTTTGATGACATTGTCCAGACCGACGAATGCGCCGCTCAGAATGAACAAGACATTGGATGTGTCGATGTGGTATACATCAGGTTTAGCTGAAGGGCGGAATCGCAACCGGTCTCAGCATAGATTTAACCGGGGTACGAAATATGCTCACGACTACTTAAGTTTGGCGAACGTTGTCCACTTCTCGAATGGCCCTCTCCACCAACAGGTCCAGGTATTTCCATTGATTGCGATCCTTTGGCTTGGATAGATACTACGGAACCCTCCATCATCCGGAGCAGTGCCTGTTGGACTCCCTCGCCTCCGACGTCCCGTGAGCCTTCCATACCTGAGCCTCCAGTCTTACGTGCGATCTTGTCGACTTCGTCGATGTAAACTATACCCATACTATATTAACTGAATTAAAATTGTTGTACGATTCATGGAAGTGAGCGAGAAGGCACACCTTGCGCGTAAGGGATCCCCATTTGCGGCTTGCAGCTGGATTCCGGGTTATTGGGTTCAGTTGGATTGATGAAAAATGGTGAACTCACCAGCCGCTGGATTGCCACGTCGACATCCTCTCCGACGTCTAGGATGTCATTCAGTTCATAGATACAACTCGGGGAATATAGATACTGACATCCAGCCTACCAATCAGCGATTGAGTATTCGTCACATCCAAGTATACTGGGTGCTGAGTGGCTCACCTGTGTGAAGGAGGTTGCATCGCTGACTGAGAATGGAACGTCCAGAACCTTTGCGAGGGTTCGTGCCAGTAATGTTTTCCCTATGTATGATTAATTTGCATCTCAAGAAAGTGCACGACGTTTGCCGTACCAGAACCAGTTGGTCCACTATTGTAATTTAAAATCATAAATATGATGGAGAAGCGGCAAGGTTGATTCATACATCACCAGCACATTGCTCTTCTCGAACAGTGGAAATGGTCGGCGTGACGGTATTGAAGGCAGAGGTGTGCGGAGGGGACGGAATTGAGCCGTTGAAACGCCAGAACGAGCTGGGAGAGGGTAACTAAGGCACTCGACGGTCGGGAAGAGGTAACACATACGATCTCCTGCGGTAATAATTGTCTCCTCCCCCTCCGCCTGCTGCGCTTCCAAATAGGATATGTTGGCCCGAACCCGGTTGTAGTGGTTGAATACGCTTCGATGACATTTCAGTCAAGCCCTCCCCTTGCGAAGAATTCGCTGTACGCACGCGACTGATAGGACCTTCTTAGCGTTCTCTTGCCCAACAATAAACTCGTCCAGATATTCGACTAGCTGTAGACACCGTTAACAACACGAAGTGGCTAGCCCATACACAACGAATAGTACCTCGCGAGGAGTAGCCAGGCCGAAAGCAGGAGGCTTAGAAGCTGCCGGCTCTTCTGGGAGTACATTGTCGTAGAGTGGTTGGGTTCGGATATTGCGAGTCAATAGACGGAATTGTCGAAATTGGCGTGAAGTGAGCTTTTGCCAGGCCATGAAGGTGAACGATGCTTGTTCTTTCCAGAGTTTGTGAAGCACCTTCGAATATTGGCCACCGTCAGGGGTTTAGTCCATGCACAGACCGATGGCTTTAGCAGTACTCTGGCGTGAGGCTCCAAGTATCCGCCACTGTGCCAAGTCTTTGGCAATCCAAAATAGGCAACTTGCTGAGTCTTGCTCCCAACTTGAACTTGAACTCGAAGTTGCTGCATTTCAATCCCACTGGCACTGATACCGTGCATCCCCCTTTCCCAACGAACAACCTATTTCTGCGATACCAAGATTGGTGATGGCAAGACATTCCCGTTCGGCATCACCTCGTCGAAGGCACGATGACCGTGAACGCGGCCGCGGCCATCCGGATATTCGGGACATTGGCTCTTCCAGACTTGACAAGAAATCCTATGATAATGACGACTATAAGAACAAACGAAATCGCAGCCGAAGTAGCGACAAAGATGAGTCTTCTCGGCGAAAGAGAGACGGAAGCCGCAGTCGAGATACTAATAGGAAGGACAAGAAGTGTGTTCTACCCCATCTATTTTGCGCTACATCCTTTAATGCTGATCTTATTTTAGGCGTAAACGAGACAAATCAGAAGAGCGAAGGGCAAGGAAAGCAGAGAAAAAAAGAATAAAGGAAGAGGAAGAAGCCCGCCAAGTCGCTGAGCTGAGTGTTTACAGTGCTGTCGACAATCCCTTCCACGATGTCAACCTTGGCCAGCAATTTCGATGGCATAAAAAGAGCGAAAAGGAAAGGAAAGAAGGGATGTCATTGGCAGAGTCGCAGAGAAGGGATGCATTGAGGCGTCAAGAGGCGAAGGAGGAATTGGAACGCTTGAACAAGCGACGTGCGGAGAGAGAGATAGAGCAACGGCTTAGAGAGGAAGAGGAGATGAGGATGCAGCGAATGCAAGAGTCTGCGCAAATGTCGGATTGGCTAGCCAAGGATGGTGATTTCCAACTGGAACAGGAGCGGAGTAGAGCCGCGATCAGAATAAAGGAAAAGAGGGCGAAGGCTATCGATTTTTTGGCACTTAATCTGAAATATGTCTGTCCTCCAACTGAGGAAGAAGACGGTGCTGCGGGGGACGACGATGCTGGTTTGGAGATTGATCTCGACGAACCTTATAATATCTTCGATGTAAGTAAGCATCCCAGGCCTCGTTCAGGTTGCATACTTATCTCACTGCAGAACCTTTCCGGGGAACAAGTCGAGGAATTACACGACGATATCGAGCGATATTTATCTCTAGAGCAGACCGACATCAATATTGACTTCTGGACGGTACAGATTCCCGAGATATTCATTTCATTTGTGCTTGCTCACGTATAATTTAGAACATGATGGTGGTTTGCAAAGACAGGCTTGACCGAATTAAAACAAATGAACGAATGGGAGTAGAAGCCGCTGCCGCCGTAGAGTCCGACATTACAGCCCTACTTTCAGGCAAATCATATGATAACCTGGTCTCGCTCCAAAGACAGATTCAGGACAAACTTACCAGCGGAGAACCAGTTGATGTCGATTACTGGGAGGGTCTGCTCAAAAAACTGTTGGTATCGAAGGCCAAGGTAGGTTGATCTTTGATGCTCCACCAACAATATCCTCATTCCAACTCGCGATATAGGCTAAATTAAAGAGTCTTCATGAAGTTGTTGTTCGTAACAGACTTGAGCAACTTCGTAAACGACAAAGAGACGAGGCTCTACGAGCGCAGGAAGAATTGCTTGCTGGTGTTGCCAGGTCTGCTTCCAAGAAATGGGGCACTGACCATACAGTTGTCATTGAAGCTGAGCCAGTCGAACAAGAAGTCATTCCCGTGGAAGAGATGGAAAAGTACGACAGGGCTATGAGTCCTCCATTACTCGATATCACGAAGCTATCCCCGGAGGAACGGCAAATCGATATTCTCACCGAAGAAGAAGACCGCCATGCTCTTGTAACTATTCTTTTTTGGCAATATTTCGAGTTCCTTACTCTTGAGTTTTCAGTTCGAGCAACGTCGAGCCGTTGCTGCTTCCCGATTTGTACCCAAGGCGGCCCAACCCATTGTGGAGATCCAAAACGAGGAAGCTCCCAGTGGAGCAGACCTTGCGTCTGAGGCTCTGTACCGGGCAGAGGCTGAGAAAGATCTTGATGAAGAGGAGGAGCTGTTCAATCTCGAAGAGAATATTGTCAACCCGACCACCTATAATTGGGAGGACAAGTATAGACCACGAAAACCCAGATACTTCAATCGTGTTCACACCGGCTACGAATGGAACAAGTATAATCAAACACATTACGAGTACGTTTTTGGCTTGTTTCGACTTCTGGGCAATAACTAACTGGTTCATTAGCACGGATAATCCTCCTCCGAAAGTCGTACAAGGGTACAAGGTTCGTCTTGGGATCGCTTCTCTCTATTTTGAAACTTATCTCTGCTCTAGTTCAATATATTCTATCCTGACCTGATCGACAAGTCCAAAGCGCCCACCTACAAGATTGTCAAGGAGCCCGGAAACGACGAGACCGTCTTGCTTCATTTCAGCGCCGGACCCCCTTACGAAGACATTGCGTTCAGAATCGTCAACAGGGAATGGGAATTTTCACATAAACGGTAACCTTTGTGTCGATCGAGTTCGAGTTATTGGACTCACAATTGTTCGACAGTGGTTTCCGAAGTAGCTTCGATCGGGGATGTCTATCTCTGTGGTTCAATTTCCGACGCAATGTGAGTAGCTCTATTGTTTTTTATTGTTGCAATTATACCAAACGCTATATTAGTTCTATCGCAAGTAAAGAATTATGGAGGGCTTTGGCGTTCGCTGAGTTGTTGTAAGGTTATGTTCATCTGTAATGTGGTCATTTTACTACAAGGTGAACAATTAATCCCACTTGGACCAGTTTCATGCGTGAAGGTTTATTCGTTCCGTTTTTGGATGGACCCTCAGCGCTTTGACCAATTTCGCGGAGTTGAAACTGCCTCATGTAGTTGTGCGCCCCAAACTATTATGCTCGTTTCGGTCTGTCTTGAGTTCCTTCTACTTTAAACATCACGGATACGCCTTCCATACCTCTCGCTTTGTTCCCCTGGTCATATATCATCTCGCTTTGACCTCCTTCTCGCCTGCCGCTTTGAGGGGCCTGTCGGCCTTGCCGGGGTGGCCTGCTCTTCAATGAGCGGTGCTTAGACTGCATTGTCCCCTACTGTGGCGAAGATCTTTGTTGAGGCGCAGCCCACGAAACTCGTGTCGTGGTGGTCTGTGGCTCCCTAGATACCGAGTTCCTTATAAGGTGGAACACTTTGTTTGCCTTCAGAACCGCCCCTCGTCGTCCTGCTTGTAATGCTCGCCTCGATTTACCCCACTCTCTCCCTGCGTTCGAATACGAATACACGGCTTGGAGGTGACCACAGACTACCTTCGGCCTATTACTATCGCTCTAAATTTCTCCTGGCACCTGATGCCTCCGCCTTGGCACAACCACCATCTATTGCCACAAGAGACGATCACCAGGAGCAGGCACCAGGGGGACCAAATGGATACTCTTCCTTCCATCTACGCCCCACAGTGACTCAGTTTAACCCTATCACTGGATCCTTCACCAACGTCATGGCACGTTGGACACGCATTACTCAGCGTAGCGCAAATAACGGTCCCACCAACGATACAACTAGAGTTTCGCCAGAGAAAATTGACAAAGTGGTCTTCCCTTCTCCTCCGACGCTGGCTGATATCCGGCGAATGGAGCCGGACCTCTCACCCGTCTCTGCTATGAGACGGGCGGGTGATATCTCCAGTTCCCGATTGGCGAAGCTAGCTCTGCCCGCCTTCCGTGCCTCTCCGGCGGATGAAGGGGCCACTCATGCCCTCGTCATGATCAGCAATTCCCCAACGAACCAATCCCCGCATGCCATCAGGTCGGTCAAATCTGAGGCACATTCGCCAATCGCTCCTCCCCGCAAGCGACCCCGCACATCTTCTCCCCAGGGTAGCGAAGCGGCCTCATCGAACGAGTCTACCTCAGACGATGAGATTATTTTCTTTTGCCCCAAACGCACTCTGACCATCAATAATCCCGAGTCCGCTTCGCTTTCGACTCATCAACGTGAGAGAGGGGTTGTGCAATCGACCGGTCCCGTCACCGAACCGCTTAAGGATGCCGGTGTTACAATCGATTACGCAACAATTCACCTGCCCGCGACATCTGCCCACACCTTACCGGATTCATTGGTTTTGGCTGAATGGCTTTCGGATTATCTGTTTTCCGTTGTCACGAAGGAACAGTCATACGGTATCGGAACTACCAGGTGCGCGTTATTGATACCTTAACGATATTCAAAACTTATAGATAGAATTTATCCTGCTCCTAGTCCTAGAACGATGCTCTCCCCTCAGGCTCGATGCAGTACAGCCGGTCGTATCCACAACGTCATCGCTGGTTGTCATTCCTCGATCACAGTCATATTTTCATGCCTGTGGTACATCTCGCGCATTGCACCTGTTGGTTTTGTTAACGCCGAAGATGTGCATGAGGGTTCTATCGAACGGCTCATTTCCAGGATATTCCTGCTTGGTATGGTGTTGGCAGACAAATGGCTCAACGACGAGCCCTTGCTCATGAAGCATTGGTATGGTTCCCTCCCTCCATACCTCAATGAGTTTCACTGACGTCCTTTCCTCCAGGAAACTGGACTCCGACCTCACTCTCGAATCGCTGGTCAAACTCGAAGTTAATGCATTGCTTGTTCTTGAATATGACCTGAGCATTTCAGAGGACGCATGGAGAAACTGGCTGATGGATATTCGTTATCATCCAACATTGCACAGTCAGAACCAGGAACAACGTCACCTCGTATCCTCCTTAATTGATGAGGCTCTTGGAAGAGTGTTCTCGAACCATCGGCAAAGGCTTGGGCATTATCGGGCGAAACCCATTGCACGGCCTCCCCCTGCTTCTTCGCTTCACTCACTTCACACGAAGCTTGTTGAAGGCCTTGCCGTGACCCGTACGCTACCCACGAGCCTTCCGAGGTCCATTCTGCATGATAGTATCCGCGAACCTGCCCCGTGGAACCCAGAGGCAGACCCGATTATTGGGAAGAGCAGGAACACTTCAGCTATCGTACCTCGTGTCGCGCCTATGAAAATCACGCCGATTACAGCGTCATCCATTCTAGCCGATATCTTAAGCAAAGGCCCGTCTCCCTTAATCCATGTGTGCCGTGGATTTGACCGGCACGGGCAAATGGATTCTTGTCGGCCTACCCCGATCTACCACGGCTACCACGATTGTAGCCATTCGGGCCACTCACTTCGGCTGTATCCGCCTGGTCTAACTGTTGAAGGGTAACCGAGGGGTGATCAACTTTCGTGTATTTGGAAGTACCGTGGTCTTGAGCGCGCCACGTTAAACACACTCACTTTGTGGATCGATCATGTTGGAAGTCGTTCTCAGGTCCAACAAGTACTATTGCTCAATGTTGGGTTGCATGGACGTAGGTTGACTTGATCCATCGGTGTTACCACAACGGATGAAATTTGTTGTTTGCTCCTTACCGTGTTTCGTTGGCCCACTGTACTGAAACAACGAACTTGAAGATATCTCAAATTTTCTTGTTTCTTGTAGTAGTAAAACAGGAGGAATAAAGGTGCGGTGACATCAGTAATCGAGTCGTGGCGGTATTGTACCAGACAAGGGTGATCGATGTGATCACAATCGAGGATTCTGCATCATGGTGGATGCGTATGCGCAAAACGAGGAATGAGATAATCAGGACTTCTCTCTAGCTCTCTCTTAAGCTTACTTCTCCCAAAATATCATGATGTTCTCGAAGGTACGCAGTGGTACCGGTCACGTGTTGGACTGACTGCGATCGAGCGGCTGATTACCTCGGCTGTAAGTCATACTGACTGTTCTTTTATCTTAACATTCATCTGAACCAAACGATCTCTTGAACATCGCAACCATGGCTGAAACTTCAAACCTAGGCACCAAAATGGATGTCGATGAAGCCACCATCGACGAGGGTTTGTATTCGCGTCAATTGTAAGTGTTCGCTCAGGCCGTCATTGAAGCTAGCGATGAACATTCCAATCGATAGATATGTGCTAGGCCACGAAGGTAGGACGGCTTGAGGGAATGTATCGAACTTATCTCACATGCCTTTGTAGCCATGAAGAGGATGGCAGCTTCCAACGTTCTCATCATCGGAGTACAGGGCTTGGGCGTTGAAATAGGTTGCGTTACATCTTGCGAGATATTATTTGAAGTCTGATGATGTTTTAGCCAAGGATATTGTTTTGGCTGGTGTAAAATCTGTCACCATCTTTGATCCCGAGCCAGTAACCGGCCAAGAACTTAGCTCGCAGGTGAGTGTTCGGATACACTTAGTAAGGTGGCATTAACTCTTTCCTCAGTTCTTCCTGCGTCGCGAGGACATTGGAAAGTCTCGTGCAGACGCTTCGGTTCCGCGATTGGCAGAGCTTAACTCGTATGTACCAGTGCGGAATTTAGGAGGCAAGGCAGGTCAAGAAATCACATTGGACCTAATACAAGGATTCCAAGTAAGTCAGGCAGCTGTTTTTGTTGGTAATTTGGATTGACATGTTTCTAGGTTGTGGTGTTGTGTGGCGTGCCATATAGTAAACAACTTGAGATCAATGATTGGACACACCTGAACGGCGTCCATTTTATTGCGGCCGAAACTCGTGGTCTTTTTGGGTACCTGTCTGTTCCGTGTATCATTCAGACAACGTTTACGAGCACATTTTCAGCTCCGTCTTCAATGATTTCGGTCCTAAATTTGCTTGCGTGGATCCTACTGGAGAGCAACCTTTGACTGGTATGATCGTCTCAGTAGAGAAGGTTCGAAACTTTTCCATCGTGTTTATCGTGTTCTTGATTTATTTTCCTTTAGGATAATGAAGGTCTTGTGACGTGTTTGGACGAGACGCGACACGGTCTTGAAGATGGCGATTTCGTCACATTCGCTGAAGTTCAGGGAATGACAGAGTTGAATGGATGCGAGCCGCGTAAGGTTTCAGTCAAGGGGCCATACACGTTTACCATCGGCGATACTTCCAACCTCGGATCTTACAAAGCGGGCGGTATCTTCACCCAAGTCAAGATGCCCAAGATCATCGAATTTGTTCGTGATCCCACCCAACCCCTTTGATTTCTCAAAACACTGAGGACCCTTCTCCAGAAATCTCTCCGAGAATCATTGAAGTCCCCGGAGTTTTTCGTCACCGACTATGCCAAATTTGACCGACCAGCGACTTTGCACTCAGGCTTCCAAGCCCTTTCGGAGTTCCAGTCCCAGCACAAACGACTTCCTCGTCCACGTAATGCCGAAGACGCGTCAGCTGTTGTCACTCTAGCCAAGAAGATGGATGCTGAAATCGATGAGAAGATCGTCAGAGAGTTGGCCCACCAAGCCACTGGTGACTTATCTCCTCTCGTGGCTGTGATAGGTGGGTTTGTTGCCCAAGAAGTCCTCAAGGCCTGTTCCGCCAAGTTCCATCCCATGGTCCAGCACATGTATTTCGATTCCCTCGAATCTCTTCCTGCGATCCTTCCTTCGGAAGAAGAATGTCAACCCTCTGGATCACGCTACGACGGCCAAATTGCGGTATTCGGTAAGACCTTCCAGGAGAAAATAGCAAACCATCGCCAGTTCCTGGTCGGTTCTGGAGCCATTGGCTGTGAGATGTTGAAGAATTGGAGCATGATCGGACTCGCGTCTGGACCGATGGGCATAATCCATGTTACTGACTTGGATACAATTGAGAAGAGTAATCTGAATCGGCAATTTTTGTTCAGGGCCAAGGATTTGGGCAAGTTCAAGGCTGAAGTTGCCGCTGTCGCAGTTGCAGACATGAATCCAGACTTGCACGGCAAGATTTTCGCCAAGCAGGACCCTGTTGGTCCGACTACAGAAGGTATGTTTGTTCATCTGTTTCATTCAGCAGGTTACACAGATTTGTTGCAGATGTTTATGGAGAAGAGTTCTTCGCTGGAATCGACGGTGTGACGAATGCATTGGACAATGTGAAAGCTCGTGCGTATTGGTCGACTCCTTTCATACGCATTCCACTAACCAGGCACCACTAGGCTTGTACATGGATCAGCGATGCGTGTTTTACGAAAAGCCTTTGCTCGAATCGGGAACGCTCGGCACAAAAGGAAACACTCAAGTTATTGTGCCTCATTTAACAGAGTCTTACGCGTCATCGCAAGATCCTCCAGAGAAGGAGACCCCTTCTTGCACTGTTAAGAATTTTCCACATGCCATCCAACACACTATCGAGGCATGTAATTTCTCTGCTTGAATTATTCGTCCAGCTGATAGGAGTGCCCACAGTGGAGTCGAACTCACTTCGACAATTTGTTCGTCAAGCCTGCCCAAGCTGTTAATGCTTATCTATCCGAACCGAATTACCTAGAGAGTACTCTAAAATATTCTGGTCAGCAAACGGAACAAGTGGAGCAGATCGTCTCCTATCTCGTCACGAACAAGCCCTTGACGTTCGAAGAATGTATAATCTGGGCTCGGTTGCAGTTCGAGGCGAAGTACAACAATGAGATTCGTCAGCTGTTGTTCAGCTTGCCCAAAGATGCCCTTACCAAGAGCGGCCACCCGTTCTGGAGCAGTCCTAAGAGAGCGCCGGACCCGTTGACTTTCAATTCGAATGATGTAAGCCGTGCGTACGAGATTGCATATCTTGAATTAACATTCTATACCTTTGTTAGCCCGTCCACCTTCAATTCATCATCGCTGCTGCCAATCTCCATGCCTTTAACTACGGGCTGCGGGGCGAAACGGATCAGTCCACTTTCCGCAAACTCGCTGATTCAGTCATCGTCCCCGAATTCACCCCGAAGAGTGGTGTCGCAATTCAAATCACTGAGAATGATCCTGTTCCGCAAGCTGGGGGTGGTGGTACACATACCTGCCTCTCTATCCCTATGCAGCCAACAACTAACTGGTTTCTGTAGATGAAGATCTTCAAGATCTTAACGCGAAGTTGCCCGCGCCTTCGTCGTTGGCAGGCTATCGTCTTACACCGGTCGAATTCGAGAAGGATGATGATACCAATTATCACATCGACTTCATCACTGCAGCATCTAATCTTCGGGCGATGAACTACAATATCGACATAGCTGATCGACACACCACAAAGCAAATTGCGGGGAAGATTATCCCGGCCATTGCTACGACCACCTCCCTCGTGACCGGCTTGGTGTGTTTGGAACTGTACAAGGTTCGAACCTTCACTACTTTTACCTTGTTTGTCGTTTTGGCTCAAACTCGATACCTTGGCAGATCATCGATGGCAAGAACAAGCTTGAGGATTACAAGAACGGATTTGTCAACCTCGCTCTGCCATTCTTTGGTTTTTCAGAGCCGATCGCCGCCTCCAAGAACAAATATGGTACAACTGACTGGACCCTCTGGGATCGATTTGAATTCAAGGGCGACCCCACACTGAAGGATGTCGTAACGTGGTTCAACACCAACCATAAACTCGATATCACCATGGTCAGTCAAGGCGTGAGCATGTTGTGGAGTTCCTTCATCGGGAAGAAGAAGGTCGGTCGTATCCTTTCTATGTCTTGAATAACTAATATGTAAACTGTCCGTAGAGCGAAGAGAGACTGCCAATGAAGTTCAGCAAATTGGTGGAACATGTCAGCAAGAAACCTATCCCGCCGCATGTGAAGCATCTCATCGTCGAGATCATGGTGTCGGATGAAGAAGGCGAGGATGTTGAGGTATGTGATCTTCATTTGCATTTGCATTCCCTTAGTAACATAGTATTCGCTTCAGGTGCCTTTCCTTGTTGTTCGGATCTAAACTTTTGCTGTAAGATTCTCGAAATGCGCTCGCGTCAAGATCAGATAGATAGAAAGATGTACTAGTCCGATTGAATGCAAACGAATAGTTTTTCAGACGAATCATCACAATTTTATGGGACAATTGATTGGTTCACGTATGAAACAAAAGTATGTTCCAAGTAACATTGTAAAAACGGATCGCATAACTACTTACCTACGCAAGCTACGGATTGGAAATGGGAGGGAGACAAGGACGTAATGGTGACCGAGATAGGGGAGGAAGATGGAGTTGAAGGAGGTCAAATGGAAGAAATGAAGCGGAAAAGAGGATGGAGTGATAGGTGTGATTTTTTTTAAGGATTTATATTAAGGATTTTCTGCGCTTTTTTCGGTGGGGTTTCGTAACGCCTTGGATGAAAAACACAACGCAGAAACGGCTAAGACCAAGAAATGGCAGAAGGGGCACAATGATAAAAATTAGTGGCGTAAACGGGACAAACACTAATGTGAGGAAGCAAAGAAAGGTTGGTAGAAGGGCATTTCAAACAGAAGGTAACAGAGGCGCACAGCGTTAAGACACTGAGCAAGGTTGCAAGGTTCGTAAAGTCCGGATGCAAATCGACACGAGTCCTGTCGAAATGAGGCAGATGTCACCGGTTTTCCACGTTGGCGTGAAAAAGTGACGGAAAAGACGGAGGTAAAAGTCCCCTGGGAAAACACGAGGATGATGGATCGATGATGATGCTTCGGATGTATATGGGGGCCTGTCGTCCCTATGGACAGGATGGATATGTCATCGAAAATTGGGAAGGCCCGAAGCCAATATGAGACAAAGTGAAGGAGGGAAGAGACAGTCGAGTCGGATATTCACAGGGTAATGAGAACCAGTACAGACGCATAGCTAAGAGAGAGTGAAAAAATAGACCACCGAATGCAGTAGTGTCATTGGGGTTTCAGTGGAGCGTATTGTAGAACGACGGGTGACAAAGTGATGATGCGGGGATGCGGGGATGCGGTCTAATTGGAAGAAGTGTGGTTGAGCTAGAAATATATGCTCAGGTCCTGAGCCAGGTCGGTTGGTAGTTGAGACTGGGATGAGGCACAAATGGTGCAGGGTGGTAATGACCGGCCGCGGTCCAATGAGCATCAGCCTCATTGGGAGGGGCAAGCTCGTGGAGGATGTCGCTACACCGATATTCGAACCGTGATTGTGAGTTTGAACGTAAATGATTACGCAACTGTGAATTATCCTGATCATAAGAAAGTGATTGCGAGCGCGAATGAGACAATGCGATGGGAAGGACGAATGGATATGGGTGGTAGGTCGACTGATGAGCAGGCTGGAGGGAGGGGACGTCGAAGACGTAGCCTGTGGCTGACTGTTGTTTGACAGAAACATGACCATCAACACCAGACCAGTTCTGATTCGAATATCCGAGCTCGTTGGTTTGGTGGTATTGCGGAGGAAGAACTTGGAAGGGGGCGACAGAGTTGACAAGAGGAGGCTGCACAGCAACATATTGTCCACTAATTCGATTTCTCTCCCGGAGGATCGGTTCATCTCCGGCAGGGCTCCATTTCGCTGGTGGAGGTAGAGGTTTCTCTGGTTCGAGAACATTGCGCCTTTCCCAGTCCTGTACTTTGTCAAGAGGGACTGTGGCAGCAGGAGGACCTTCCGCGGAATGGCAGCTACGAATAGATCCCGCACCACTGATACGACGCTTGGGCAGGTATTCTTCCCTCAGCGGGCCGTCCTCATCAAGATCAATCTCGAGGATGTCGACAGAGAACGCTAGCTCTTTCTCTAGCTTTTCCCTCCTTCGTTCCTCTAACCCGAGAAATACGGGCTGCGGTTGGGATGATGCGTTAGAATTACAGGCAGCCGGTGCCTGAATGATCTCGTCGATGGCCTTTCGGATGATCGCATGGGGGTTTGTCGATGGACGGGAGATGGGTTGAGGGTAGGAAGGCGAGGTAAGGGACAGATGGTAGGACATGATATGCGAGAGCCATTGAGACCAGTCACGGGACGAGACGGAGAGATCATACGAGAAGATGTCCAAGGTAAGCGATTCCAATTTGTTCAGGAGGTGGATAGGAACGTTCGAAATTGTATGCCTATGGAAAAGGAAACATTATTACATTGAGAAGGCGTCCAATAAACATGGTGTACGTACCACGTCTTATTGGAGAAGGTATGATCGTCCAACCACTTGTTGGCCAGCATGCATCCCAAAACGATCAGCCTGAATGGGGCGCTGGCCTCCATTGCTTCCCTGTTGAGACTTTCACGAATGTCTCCGAGGAGAGCAACCCTGAAACGTAATTCCCTGGCATGATCCGCACTGAGACCGACTGCGCCAAAGAAGACAGGCAATCGCACGATGTACCAGATGGCCAGAAAGACGGCGGAGGGTTGGAGAAGGGTCGACAACAACAGGGAGTGAACGGAGGCTGCTAGATAGCTAGGTGGAGAGTTGGCATACTGTTTAACCAACGTATCCCTGTGAAAATCGAATAAGTACAAAAGAAGGTCGGCAACAACGGGAAGAAGCTCACGGAGGCCGAGAGAACTTGGACGGCAAACTCAAACCAGTGGTGCAAACTTTCCAAACGTAATTGGCGATCCAATCCGAGAGGGGTTCCGCAAGTTTTTTGTAGCCAGGACTGGCAGTGGGAGTCACCACTTCTGGTGCAGGTACTTGCTCCTTTGGCTGCTCGACAACCGGCTGATAGACAGGTTGGGCTTGATAGCACTGGGGGCCACAGAGCTGATCTGGGTAGTCGTACTGTGATTCATGAGCCAAAAATCCAACTGGTGCATACGTATTGTCGAAGACAGGGTAAGGTTGAGTGGCAGCGACAGCACGATCAACGAATTCGCCGAAAGGAGTGACGGGTTCTAACGGACTTGAGCCATCATCATGACCACTGGCCGTGCCTGGGGATTCGTCCTCAAACACCGGGGTGAAGGCGCCACGCTCATACATTGGCTCGTCATAGGTGACACCATCACCCTCTGCCAATGCCGTCACAACCTGCAATTGAGATTGATGTTCCACATCCATGCTATCTGCGTCATCCCCAATAGGTGAGCTAGTACTCCATTGACTCTTGTTGTCAAACTTGCTTGGGCCGATGGCCGAGTAGCCGGAACTCATCTCGTCGTCTGCGTCCCCGTCGGAACTCTGAGGCAGTTCAATCGGGGTTTCAACAGCGGAGAGTCCAGGAACTTCGGGCAGAGTATGCAGGGGCGGAATCCACGCTTGCGCGTGCGTTCCTTTAATAACGGACGCGTTGTCCGCGGCGGTCAACCCTTGACGAAAATCCTGCTCTGCACGTTGTTCAACAAAGCGAGAGTCGTCTTCCCAAATTCTGCGCGGTTTTGTCCTCCTCCAGGATGGCAATGAGTTGATCCACTGCTCGCGGGTACCGAACGAGGGCGGTGGCCCTGTGGGAGACACAGGGAGGGTACGAGTAAGGTGCTGGAAGGGATTAATTTGGCCGTCTCCGCAGTTATTTTTCTTGATCACTGGGTGCGCAACAGGTTTGAAAAGACGAGGAACGGGAACTGGCATCTGCAAGTGGGATATAGACGAGAGACAAGGGCCAGCCACACGAGAACCGTGAAGATGACTGCAAGGCTCCAATCTAAAGGGGGCCCTTTCTGATGAAGGAGCGAGATGAGGGGGTCGTAAAGTCTGTCGTGAACGGTTCGAAAACAAAGAGAAGGGGCAGTCGAGAGGCTGAGATAGGAGACTGAGAGGGGTGGCAAACGCACAACAAAGGCGTGCCTTTTGGATGGTCCGAGTAGGAAAAAAAGTCAGAAGAGGTGCTGGCTGAGAGTCGCCTTTGAGTGACAAAGCTGCTGATTTTACTACGGGATCAAATGGGGAACGGCCCTCTCCAGTCTTCGCCTTAGTTGTCGGGTATTGGAGAGCTGAGCAAAGAGACCTGGCAACTAGAATCGACAGAAGAGGGTCGATCCGCCAGCAAAGATGGGGTAACTGACTCTTTCTTTCTTTTTCCTTAAAAACCTCCTCAACGGCTTACGTAACGGCCCCACGGCTACGGATGACTCCGCTTGTGCAGGCTGAGCGACCGATCAACTGTCATGACTCGCGCAGCACTTGACTAAACACCGGCACAGGTATTCGTGTATCTTCATCTGGTGCTCATCGTGTCCTTGTGCTGGCCCGGGTGACAGATCTTGTGGAATGAGTCCATGCCTTCGAGACGTTTTCTTTGTATGGTGACTTGGTCTAAATCTGGCTCTGGAATCAACGTCGCTTGATCATCTGCCGTGTATGTTTCTCCTTCGATTTTGAGTCCGCATATTTTCCCTCATTATCTATCGATATGATGAGGGTTATCCCGGATCGCGCATGATCTTGACCATTGCCACCATCGATACCACACATTGTGAACTTTCGAAACTACATTGCCTTAACTGACAACCCCTGATACGATGGGCCATTGCGATAAACATAGATTTGGATAGCGGCGGCGTATCATCGCGCGTAGCCCAAAGAATTCCGGGGTGGCCTCCTGTCTTGGAATTACCAACTGATCGTCAGTAGATCACACGTTATGATTCAGAACCCCCAGCCAGTGATTAAATGAAACTATGGAGTGAAACGACCTGTGTTGCTTATCACGAGCGGCCATAGTGCAGGGTAACTTGTATTAATATTGCGGGTACATCGGCATAAACATCTGAAAAAGTGTAATCGGTGAGTAAACGCAAACCAAGTGGTGACACATACCTACACACTTACATCCACCAAGCGCAGCGACGCCAGGGTCATCATCGCTGATGTCGCAGTTCACCGGCAAAGGAGTGGCATGTTTTCACTGAAATGGCATCCGGCCGTGTACATGTTCTACAACCGCCCAGTGGAAGTGAGCGGCGGAAAATAAATATCAATTCCGAGTACTACTGGCAGTACCCTTTTACTTCCCCTGATGCACGATCCACCGCAGCATGGGTAGTTATATTGGTCATGTATATAATGAGTATAGCACTGTGACATTCATGTGAAATCACACATGCCGCAGCTTGAAGGATCTCCAGCCTATCCAAAACCAGAACTGATTTTCTATTTCCTCGGCGCAACCTCTCAGCCACACCCGCCTCGAAACCCGGAGATGCCAGAACAACATGATATGCACCGAAGTCCGAAGAGAACATTATTAATAGCCTGAGGGGATTCCAAGCTTTCAACGTGCCTCGGTATAAGCGCCAGTGAAAGGAACTTAGTCTTAGGCAAGCAGAAGTCCCACATCCTGTCGAATCAGTCACCCGCATTCAAGACAG
>Ga0210383_10002165_pt1 | contig 17791 bp, 19 predicted proteins | sample IncBWC14OmetaG_FD_160072 | JGI IMG/M metagenome (GOLD analysis project Ga0210383, IMG submission 160072) | Forest soil microbial communities from Barre Woods Harvard Forest LTER site, Petersham, Massachusetts, United States - Inc-BW-C-14-O ...
AGCCGGGTCGGTCTGCGCGAAGATCAAAGCCACCTTCGCGTAATTTGCCATCGAGATCCACATCTTCGCGCCGTTGAGCACCCAGCCGCCATCCGTCTTCTTCGCCCGCGTCTTCTGGTTGGCTGCATCTGAACCTGTGTCCGGCTCGGTCAGCCCAAAGCAGCCCAGCCACTCGCCCGAGCACAGCTTCGGTAGGTACTTGCGCTTCTGCTCCTCCGTGCCGAACTTCACGATCCCCGAGCACACCAACGACGTCTGCACCGAGATCACCGTGCGCACTGAGGAGTCGCCGCGACCGATCTCCTCCACCACCAGGCCATAGCTGAAGTAGTCCAACCCCGCCCCGCCGTACTCCTGGGGGACGATCGCGCCGAGGTAGCCCTGGTCGGCGACCTTCTTGACCATCTCCAGGTCGAAGTGATGGTTGCGCGCGTTTTCGCGCGACTGCAGCACGATCTCTTTGTCGGTGAACTCGCGCGCCGTCTGCTTGATCAGGCGCTGCTCGTCGGTCAGGTCGAAGTCCATCCTGCTCCTATTCAGTAGTCAGCTTGGGGGTGCTCCACGGTGCATGGATACGCCGTTCGATCTCATCAGCTATGCCGTCGATCGGCAGTCGCTCCTGGCTCAACGAGTCACGATCGCGCAATGTGACAGTTTTGTCCTCGAGACTCATATGGTCGATCGTAATGCAGAACGGGGTTCCGATTTCGTCCTGGCGGCGGTAGCGCTTGCCGATCGCCCCGCCCGCGTCGTACTCCGCCTGCACTCGCGAGCGCAGCGCGCCGTGCACCTCGCGCGCTAGCTCCGGCTGTCCGTCCTTACCCACGAGCGGCAGCACCGCTGCCTTCACCGGCGCCAGACGCGGGTGCAGGCGCAGCACCGTGCGCATCTCGCCCTCGCCCGTGCCCTCCCGCTCGACCATTTCCTCGTCGTAGGCGTCCACCAGGAATGCCAGCGTCGCGCGATCCGCTCCCGCCGCCGGCTCGATCACGTGGGGCACGTAGCGCTCGCCGCTTGCCTGGTCGAAGTACTCGAGCTTCTCGCCCGAGAACTGCGCGTGCTGCGTCAGGTCGAAGTTGCCGCGGTTGGCGATTCCCTCGAGCTCCGACCAGCCGATCGGGAAGAGGTATTCGACGTCGCTCGTGCCGGACGAGTAGTGCGAGAGCTCATCCGCGTCGTGCGCTCTCAGGCGCAAGTGGTCGGGGCGGATGCCCAGCTCGGTGTACCAGCGCTCGCGCTCTGACAGCCAATGCTCGAACCACTGTTGCGCTTCCGTCGGCGCCACGAAGAACTCCATCTCCATCTGCTCGAACTCGCGTGTGCGGAAGATGAAGTTGCCCGGCGTGATCTCGTTGCGAAAGGACTTGCCCACCTGCGCGATCCCAAACGGCGGTTTCTTGCGCGAGAACTGCAGAACGTTCTTGAAGTTGATGAAGATCCCCTGCGCCGTCTCCGGGCGCAGATACGCGGTCGAGCCGGACTCCTTCACCGGGCCGATCGTCGTTTCGAACATCAGGTTGAAGTCGCGTGCTTCGGTCAGGTCGCACTCGTCGGTTTCGCCAGGATGCTTCGACGGTTTGCGCCCGCACGGAAGCTCCTGCAGGTGATCGGCACGGAAGCGTTGACCGCACGTCTTGCAGTCCACCATTGGGTCGGTGAAGCCCGCCAGGTGGCCGGAGGCCTCCCACACTTTCGGGTGCTGCAGGATCGCCGAGTCGATCGCCACGATGTCGTCGCGCTCCTGCAGCATCGCCCGCCACCACTCGTTCTTCACATTCGTCTTCAGCAGCACGCCGTAGTGGCCGAAGTCGTATGTCGAGCCCACGCCGCCGTAGATCTCAGAGGACGGGAACACGAAGCCGCGGCGCTTGCACAGCGCGACGATCTTCTCCATCGTCACGACGTCCTGGGTGGGCGTGGTCGGGTCGTCCATGCGGAGGATGATCATACGGAGTAGCCATCCTTCGATCGGACGATGGGCGATTGGAGTGGTCCTCCCTCGATCGGACGATGGTCGGCAATAGACGGTGTTAGATCAGGCGACCTAAGATCCGCGCCGTGGCGCGAATCTTGATTGTTGCCGGGGGCTGCCGGGGCAGGCAGCTGGCCACGGCGCTGGTGGACGAGGGCTATGCAGTGCGCGTCACCACCCGCAGCGATGAGGGGCGCGCGGCGATCGAGGCGGCCGGCGCCGAGTGCTGGGTCGGCACGCCCAATAGGCTCGCCACGCTGCGTGGCGCGCTCGACAACGTCACCATCCTCTGCTGGCTGCTCGGCTCGGCCGTCGGCTTGCCTGATGAGCTGCACGCGCTTCACACCTCGCGCCTCGAGTTCTTCTTCACCCAGGCCATCGACACCACCGTCAGGGGAATCGTCTACGAGGCTCACGGGGCATCGTCTGAGCTGCTGGGGCAGGGCGAAGCGATCGCACGCGCGCTCGCCAAGCGCAATCAGATTCCCATGGCGTTCCTGGACTCCGATCCGGATGACCATTCGCGCTGGCTCGCTGACGCAAGCCGCTGTGTGCGCTCGCTGCTCATCCGTGCATGATCGTCTACCTCAGTCAAGCCAACATAGTTTGTGACCGATGTTGCGAGCATCATGGCTGGCGATCGTTCCCGATATGGCCTATCGATGTCTGCTTTGGGCGCAGCTGCACTGGCGTTCGCTGCGTTCGTGCCGTGGTATCGGGTGAGCTCGCTTGTGCACGCGAGCGGTAGCTCTTCCGCACCGCGGTCGCTGGCGATCATCAGCTCCCACCATGCGCTGCCGACCATGCAGGCGTTCCTGCTAGTGCTCGTGGGACTCGCGATGCTCGATGCAATGCTGCCCCTGTTGCGCACCAGCGGCCCCATCCCCGGTGGCGCGGGCGGTTCGGTTGCCCTGCTGGGAGCCCTCGCCGCGGCCTGCGCTCTCTACCGCATCCTCGATCCGCCCGCACTGGGCGGCGAAACCGTCGTTGTCTCGCTGCTCGTAGGGCCGTGGCTCGCGCTGTTGTCCTCGCTGCTGATGATGCTCGGCGGCATGTGGCCGCGGCACGGTGGCTCGGTGGAGCCAGTCGCCCGCACGCTATCCTGGTAGGGAATTACCGTAAAGCCGATCAGGATTCAGGGCTGTTTGCCTCTCCGATTCTCGCGACGGCAACCCCCGTCGAGAAAGGAACCACCTAATGACGCTGCAACTTGGCGCGGAAGCCCCCGACTTCGAGGCGGACACCACCGAGGGCCACATCAAATTCCACGACTGGATTGGCGACTCGTGGGCGGTGCTGTTCTCCCACCCAAAGGACTTCACCCCTGTCTGCACCACTGAGCTCGGCTACATGGCAAAAGCCAAGCCGGCCTTTGACGAGCGGGGCGTGAAGATCATCGGCCTGTCCGTCGACGCGCTCGACAACCACGAGGCGTGGGCCAAGGACATCGAGGAGACGCAGGGCGCCGCTCCCAACTACCCAATCATCAGCGACAGCGACTTCAACGTGTCAAAGCTGTACGGGATGCTGCCCGCGGACACCTCCGGCGACGTGGCCGGGCGGACGCCGGCGGACAACCAGACCGTTCGCAACGTGTTCGTGATCGGGCCAGACAAGAAGGTCAAGCTGATCCTCGTCTACCCGATGACCACCGGGCGCAATTTCGACGAGGTGCTGCGGGTGATCGACTCGCTGCAGCTGACCGCCAAGCACAAGGTCGCAACGCCGGTCAACTGGCAGAACGGCGACAAGGTCATCATCGCCGGGTCTGTCTCCAACGACCAGGCCAAAGAGATCTACCCCGACGGGTGGGAGGAGCCTCGGCCCTACATCCGTCTCGTGCCGCAGCCTAGCTAACTCATCAGCACATCGGCTGTAGTTGGGCGCCCATACGAATCCCCGTGACCGGCTCTCGCCGGCCCCGGGGATTCCCCGGTCGCTCGCCATGGGCAGCAGATACTCAGGGAGTGGCGCTAGCGAGGGCTAGGTTGCCCTCGGCGTCGGGCGGCAAGAGGGCGTCGAAGAGGTAGGCGAGGATTCTTGCCGTGGCGCCCCAGATGACTCTGCCTTCGATGATGTAGGCGTCTGTTTGGAAGGTGATGCCACGGCGTTCGATGTCGGTGATCGTCTTGGCCGCGCGCACCTCCGCCAGTGGCAGCTCGAGTACCTCGTCCACCTCCCTCACAGATGGCGTCCAGGCAGTGCCGGCGGGGATCGTTGCCACGAACGGGTGGATTACGTAGTTGGTCGCGAATGTAGAGGTCGTGGGGAGGCTCCCCAATAGTTGAACCTGTGAGGGGTTCAGCCCGATCTCCTCATCGGCCTCACGCAGCGCGGTTGCGCTCAGGTCGTCGTCCTCGTCGTCCTTGCGTCCGCCCGGGAACGAGATCTCGCCGGCGTGGCGGCGCAGATCGGCGCGACGCTTGGTGAGCACCACATACGGCTCCGACGTGTCACCGGCGATGAACAGCGGCACGAGCACCGCCGCCTGTATCTGCCCGTCGGCCTGTTGCCAATCGAGTCCAGCAGAGGATGAGTCAGATGGCCAGGTGAACGCGCTCAATGCGCTCCTGGAACATGACCTCGCCGTCGAGCACGCGGTGCACGGGGCACTTGGCGGCGATCACGCTCAGGCGTTCGACCTGCTCCTCGGGGATGTTGTCCGGCAGGCGTGTCACGAGCTGAAACTTGGTCGGGCAACCGCGCTCGGCGGGGGTGTACTCGACATCGACCTCCACGTGACCGATGTCCCAGCCCTTGCGGGCCGCATACATCTCCATCGTGATCGCCGTACAGGTGGCGAGGCTAACGGCGAGCAGCTCCTGAGGATCAGGGCCGCCGTCGTCGCCGCCAACATCCAACGGCTCGTCCACGGTCAGCTCGTGCCCGCGCACCTGCACCGTGTGCTTGAAGGTCCCGCCATCGCGTTTCGCGGAGGCCTTCATCCGTGTGAGCCCTTGTGTCTGAGTCATTTCGATCCCCTCAAATCACCACGTCCTAATCCTTGTATAAACATCATACTGCGACGCGCTGACTACTCGGTGCGACGCGCGGACTACGCGGCCAGCGGGTTGAACACAAGGCCGGTCAGCAGCTTGGGATAGAAGTATGTCGACTTGGGCGGCATGTTCTCGCCCGCTGCTGCCATGTCGCGTACCTGCCCTATCGGCGTAGGCCGCATCAAAAAGGCGACTTCATACTCGCCCGAGCGCACCATCGCGAGTGCCTCCGCTGTATCGCGCGCGTAGAAAAGGCCGTTGAAATGGGCGATATCGTCATCGCTGTAGCCAAGCGCGTTCTTCAGTACCAATGTCTCCAGCACGCCCGTATCGAGCTGGCGATACGCCTCCGAGAAGCCCGGCAACGCCGCGTCCGCGATCGCCTGATCCTTGAGCTTCAGCCGCAGCGCGCGGCCGTCACGGCCGTCGACGTAGCCGAGCTCGAGCGGTCCCTCGCCGGGCGACGGAGTGATCTCGGCAAAGGGCACCTCGGAGATGTCGAAGTCGCGTTCGATCGCCCGCTCCAGTACTGCACGGCGGGCGTCGTCGAGCTTGTTGATCAGACGGTGGGTGGGGAACACGGTCAGCCCCGGGTCCTCGAGCGCGACCAGGCACATGAGGATGTAGCGGTGCTCGCCCTCGCCGCCTATCTCCTGCGCATAGGAGTGCATCGTCTCATAGCGATGATGGCCGTCTGCGATCAACAGCTCCGCGTCGCGGGTTGCCGCCTGCACAGCCGCGATTGTGTCACCGTCGGCGACACGCCACAGCCGGTGAACGGTGCCGTCCGTGTCCGTGATGTCCGCCCACGGCGGCTGCTCTGTGCTCGGCGCGAGCGCCTGCCAGGCAGCATCTGCAGGATCTGAGTACAGCGAGAAGATGGGGGACACGTTCGCCCGCGTGGCCCTCGTCAAGCGCAGACGGTCCTCCTTGGGGCCAGGGTGCGTGCGCTCGTGCGGGCGCACGCGGCCGGGGCCGTAGTCCTCGATCCGCACCCTGCAGAAGAAGCCGCGGCGGGTGCGCTGGAGGCCGTCGGGGCCGGTGTAGTCCTGGGTGTGAGCCCAGACGGCCGGCTGCTCGTCGCGTACGAGCGCGCCCTGCAGCTGCCACTGCTCGAACAACTGGCCCGCCGCCGTGTACGGGTCGGGCTCGCCCTGCGGAAGATCCACTGCCACCACGTTGAACGGGGAGTGAGAGAGCAGCTCCTCGCGCTGGCTGGCATCGATGACGTCGTAGGGGGGAGCCACCACTTGCGACAGGGGGCCTACAACCGTCGGGTCGTAGTGGAGCGCGCGGAGAGGTTGCACGTCGGCCATGGCCGGGCGGAGGGTACCAGTGGTGGGGCTGGAGTTGCGATTGAAGCGCGGCCTTGTTCTGCATGACGGGTGAGCGTTCCGTCCCTGCGGCTATGCGAGACCCTGCTTCGAGCCAGGCTCCAGGCGTGGATGGATTGCCTGCGGTCGGAGTGGCAGTAGACTGAGACGACGCCCGGGGCGTAGCGAAGCCTGGTATCGCGCTCGGTTTGGGGCCGAGAGAGCGCTGGTTCGAATCCGGCCGCCCCGATATTTCGCAGGTACACGTACCGACTCTTTGCGGCGTACCGCGGCGACCGATTCACAGGCCGCGACGCTAGAGTCGCACGGACGGGTACGCCAGCCACAAAGCATCTCAGCATCACTCACGCCCACCGCCACCGCGAGAAAGGCGAATACGCATGGCCCCTCTCCCTCTAAGGCAGCGACAGTCGTTCAAGGAGCTGCAGGCTCACTACGAGCTGATCAAGGATCGCCACCTGCGCGAGCTGTTCGCCGAGGACCCCGAGCGCGGCGAGCGCTTGACTGCGCAAGCGTGCGGCCTATACCTCGATTACTCGAAGAACCGGGTGGATGCCGAGACGATGAGGCTGCTGATCGAGCTCGCGCGCGAGTCTGAAGTCGAGCAGCGACGTGAAGCGATGTTCCGCGCCGAGCGGATCAACGTTTCCGAGGATCGCTCTGTGCTTCACGTGGCGCTGCGCATGCCCAGAGAGGCTTCACTGGTGCTCGACGGCGTGGACGTCGTGGCCCAGGTTCACGAGGTGCTCGATCGGATGGGGGTATTCGCCGAGCGGGTGCGCTCGGGCGAGTGGAAGGGCCACACGGGCAAGCCGATCCGCAACATCGTGAACATCGGCATCGGAGGCTCGGACCTCGGACCGGTGATGGCCTACGAGGCACTGCGCGCATACACGCAACGCGAGCTGACGTTCCGCTTCGTCTCGAATGTGGACTCAACGGACTTCGTCGAGGCCACGCGCGACCTGAGCGCGGATGAGACGCTGTTCGTCATCTCCTCGAAGACATTCACCACGCTGGAGACGCTCACCAACGCGAAGTCCGCGCGCGAATGGACGCTCGCGCAGCTGGGCGATGAGGCGGCGATCGCCAAGCACTTCGTGGCGGTCTCCACCAACGAGCAGCTGGTGCGCGAGTTCGGCATCGACACCGCCAACATGTTCGGCTTCTGGGACTGGGTCGGAGGGCGCTACTCGATGGACTCGGCGATCGGGCTCTCGACGATGCTGGCGATCGGGCCGGAGCAGTTTGCGCAGATGCTGGGCGGCTTCCACGCGATCGACGAGCACTTCCGCACGGCCCCGCTGGAGCAGAACCTGCCTGCTCTGATGGGCTTGTTGGCGGTTTGGTATGGCGACTTCTTCGGCTCGCAGTCGATCGGCGTGATGCCCTACGAGCAGTACCTGAAGCGCTTCCCCGCCTATCTGCAGCAGCTGACGATGGAGTCCAACGGCAAGCACGTGACGCTCACGGGAGAACACGTCGACTACGAGACGGGCGCGGTCTACTGGGGCGAGCCGGGGACCAACGGCCAGCACAGTTTCTACCAGCTGCTGCACCAGGGCACAAAGCTGATTCCCGTAGATTTGATCGGCTTCGGCAAGAGCATCAACCCCTTGCGCGACCATCACGACATCCTCTCCTCGAACGTGTTCGCGCAGGCGCAAGCGCTTGCGTTCGGCAAGACCGATGAGCAGGTGCGCGCCGAGGGAACACCCGAGGCGGTCGTGCCCCATCGCGTGATGGAGGGCAACCGCCCCACCAATGTGCTGCTGGCGGAGAAGCTCACGCCAGGCATCCTCGGATCGCTGGTCGCTCTGTATGAGCACAGCGTCTTCACCCAAGGTGCGATCTGGGGCATCGACTCCTTCGACCAGTGGGGGGTCGAGCTTGGCAAGGCGCTCGCCAAGGCGATCATCCCCGAGCTCGAGAGCGAGTCCGAGCTGCAGCTCGAGCACGACTCGTCCACCAACGCGCTGATCCGCCGCTACCGGACACTGAAGGCAAGCGGCGCAGCGTGATGACAAGCGGGGCAGCACGATGACAAGCGAGGCGGCACGATGACGCAGCCGCCGATCAAGATCGTGCTCGCCGACGTCGACGGCACGCTGGTGACCCAGGAGAAGGCTTTGACCGAGCGCGCAGTGGCAGCGGTGAAGGGTTTGCGCGACGCCGGCATCGAGTTCGCGGTGACCAGCGGCCGGCCTCCGCGCGGCATGTCGATGCTGATCGAGCCGCTCGCTCTAACCACGCCGATCGCCGCATTCAACGGAGGGCTGATCGTGCGTCCGGACATGTCGGTCATCGAGCAGAAGACGATCCCTCAGCAACTCGTCGCGCCGGCGATCGAGCTGCTCGGTGGCCAGGGCCTCGACGTATGGCTCTACAGCGGCGCCGACTGGCTCGTGCACGATGCCAACGCTCCACACGTGGACCGCGAGGCGAAAACCGTGGCCTTCGATCCGAAGACCGTCGAGAGCTTCGACGGCGTCACCGCGGTTGCCAAGATCGTGGGCGTCTCCGATGACCACAAGCTGGTGACGAAGACCACCGATCAGGCGCGCGAGAAGTTCGGCGACCACATCTCAGCTGCCCAATCCCAGCCTTACTACCTCGATATCACACATCCCCACGCGAACAAGGGCGAGGTCGTCAGCTATCTCTCTGCTCACCTTGGCATCCCCGCTGAGCAGTTCGCGACGATCGGGGACATGCCAAATGACATCTTGATGTTCGCCCGCTCCGGCTTGAGCATTGCAATGGGCAACGCCGGCCCCGAGGTGCACCGCGCCGCACGTCGGGTGACAGCTTCCAACGAGGATGAGGGGTTCGCGAAGGCGATCGAGCGCTTCGTTTTGAAGATCGAGCGCTGATCGCCGTCTAGTACGGGGGATTATGAGGTGGCAGGCCCGACATGGGCATGCACGAGGCGAGCCTGTACTTGCGCGAGGAGTCCTGCTCGAGGTAGCCGAGCGCGAGCAGGGTCATCACGTACCGGTGAGCGGTAGAGCGATGTACTGACAGCTCGTCAGCCAGGTCTGCGATTCCGAGTTTGGGGCGCTTCGCGCTGAAGCTGTCGAGGATCGCAAGGCAGCGCTCGCGCGACTGTGGGGGGCGCAGACCGCGCTGGATCGGCGCGTGCCATTCACCTCGCCCATGATGAGCTCCTCTGGCTCGGTCTCTCGGCATGACGCTCCTCGTCTTGGCAGGGCTTGATCCCGAGGCTAAGAATGCCCTTGGAAGTGAACGCTACGACGGCGACTGCATCGTAGACTTAAGTCTTCCCCGGCGGACCGGAGTTTAAGCTTTGTAGAGTGTTTAGACTGCTGGACTCGTGGCCAGTTCTCGCTCAGCGTGGATGCGCATCGGGGATCTCAGTCGCCGCACAGGCGTTGCTACGCACCAGTTGCGGGCTTGGGAACGTCGCTATGGGTTGCCCAAGCCGCTCCGCTCGTCAGGTAACTACCGCCTGTACTCATCTGCCGATGAGGCTCGTGTGCGCCTGATGGCGCGATACCTGGCTGATGGGGTACCGGCGGCGCAGGCCGCCGAGCTGACGATCGGGGCGCGCTTTGCCGTGCCGATGGGAGCTGGTCACAGAGTTCCCATTCGCGAGGTGAGTGACGCTCAGGATGAGATACGCGAGGCATTGGCTCGGTTTGATGAGACCTCTGCGCAGCGGACGCTTGAACGGTTGTACTCAGCATTCACGCCCACAACGGTCACCCGCGACGTGCTGCTGCCATACATGCACGAGCTAGGGGATCGGTGGGACGCCGGCCAAGTCTCGGTTGCGCAGGAGCATTTCGCGACCAACTTCTTTCAGGCACGGCTACTGGCGCTGGCGCGCGGCTGGGATCGTGGACTTGGTCCGCGTGCATTGCTGGCATGTGCTCCCAACGAGCAGCACGCCCTCGCCTTGATTGTCTTCGGGATCGCGCTACACGAGTTGGGTTGGCGTATCACCTATCTCGGGGCAGATACTCCGATCGACGCTCTCACTGAAGTTGCGGAGATCGTCAACCCGGAGCTCACGGTTGTGGCGGCCGTGATGCGTCAGCGGTTGTCTCGCTATGCACTCCAGCTCAGCGGCTTCACCCAGCGGTGGAAGCTCGCGCTCGGAGGGCCGGGCGTCAGCGCACGACTTGCGGAGCGGACCGGGGCTCGACATTTGACAGACGACCCGGTGACCGCGGCGAGCACTGTCAGTTTCTAATCGCTCTTAGCTATCTGTACACGAACCTTGAACGGAGGTTGTTCGTTCGCTGCTTCGCTTTCGCCTACCGGATGACGCAAGAATGAATGGCTGTATCGGTTCAATCAATACGAATGATGCCTCCAGTCTGTTATGGTCAAAGCGTGTGCCGTTACGTCAGCATCGCTGATCGTCTGATTCCAAGGAGTCGTCACCGATGCCAGCTCGAGAATTCGTGCAAGTCCACCCACCCGCGGAGCATCATCCGGCGTCCGGTCTATGCGTCTGGCCGATCGGTGCGCTCGTCGCGGTTCATTGGGTTGCGCATCACACGGGTCCGCAGCCGGACGCTGTGGCAGTAATAGAAGCAGTCGATCTCGGCCTAGTGGAACTGGGTGATGAGTGGACGGCAACCGAGAGCGGTCGAGCCGCGCTCGGTGAACACGGCTGGCTGTAATCAAGCTCGCGTGAGCCTGATCTGGTGCTAACTACTTCGGTCGAGGCTCGTCAGTAGGGAACGAGGGCGGCCGCTCCCCCTCGTGGTAGTCGACCACGTCGTCCATGCGGAACATCGTCCGCAGTCCGCCTCCATCGGGCAGTCGCTCGAACGCTCCCAGCTTGCCAGAGTCGGGGTAGATCACGATGTCGGGCTCTCCGCTCGGGCTGAACGCCAGGAAGCGCACGGTCACCTCCGTGCGGTTTACGAGTTGGTGCCCGCCGCGGGGGCCGCGCAGGAAGGGCACGACCTCGCCCTGTTGCAGATCACGCCACCCCTCCGGTGTGCGCAGGCTGGGGGTGCCCTCGAGCACGAGGATGAGCTCCTCCTCCGCAAGGTGGTGGTGGTAGGGGTACGCGGCTTCGCCCGCCGGCAGCTCCCACAGACTCAAGCCTAGGCGCTCACTTCCGGCTTGGCGACTCAGACGCGCACGCTTACAGCGGAAGCCGGGGTGCTCTCGAGGCTCGTCAAAAAGCGGATCGTTGATATTCGTCATGTCGAGAAGCGTAAGCGCTCGGTGCAGCTGAATGATTTGACAAGCTAGACCGAAATCTCACGCGGGCGCCGCCTGAGCGCCTGCTCGAACAGCCAGACGATCAACCCCACGCCAGCGAAGGCGCCGCCCAGCGCTGTTACCGCGCTCCAGCCATCCGCGTCATACAGCGTCGAGGCGAGCGCTGAGCAGACGGCCGCCGACGCGAACACGGCCGTCATGTAGGCCGTGGTGAGCCGGCTGCGGGCGGAGGGGGCGAGGCTGTAGATGACGCTCTGATTGGTGATCTGTGCGCCCTGGATACCCAGATCGAGCACCGCGATCCCCACGATCAAAGCGCCCAGCGAAGTGCTGCCCACCGCGATCAACACCCACGAGAGCGCCATGATCAAATAGCACGATCCGGTCGAGAGGTGGTGGCGCCCGCGGTCAGCCAATCTTCCAGCAGCCTGAGCGGCCAGGGCTCCCGCGAGACCCACGAGGCCGAATAGGCCGATCGTGGCGTCCCCGTAGTGATAGGGAGGGCCGGAAAGCAGAAATGCAATCGTCGTCCACAGGACGCTGAACTGGCCCATCCCCAGCACGCCGTAGATCATCCGTATCCGCAGTGTCGGCTGCTCGATTACCAGCTGTCCGACCGAGCGCAGTAGCGCCGGATAAGAGAGCGTGCTCGTTGGGCGCACTTCTGGCAGCGTCGCGCGCAGCACCCCACACAGCACGAGCATCAAAGCTGCCGAGACAGCGAACACTAGCCGCCACCCGCCCGCCTGCGCGATCAGGCCGCTGGCCGTGCGGGCAACGAGGATCCCCACCAGCAGGCCACTCATCACATGACCAACAACGCGCCCGCGCTCGTGCTCGGCTGCCAGCATGCTCGCCATCGGCACCAGGATCTGGGCCACCACCGAGGTCAGCCCCACCACCACCAACGCCGCCGCCAGCAGTGTGAAGTTAGGGCTGGCAGCGACCGCCGCCAGCGCCAGCACCGTTACGAGCATGATCCGTGTGATCAGGCGACGGCGCTCGAGTAGGTCACCCAGCGGCACCAACAGCACGAGGCCTGCCGCATAGCCCACCTGCGAGGCCGTCACTATCAGCCCTGCGGTCCCGTCCGAGACGGAGAAGTCGTGTGCGATCGTGCTGAGCAGCGGTTGCGCGTAGTAGATATTCGCCACTGCCGCACCGGCCGCCACCGCCATTAGCGCCACCAGCCCACCCGACAATGGGCGCTCGGGGGAGTCAGGGGAATGGTTGCCCACACAACCAGCCTAGAGGCAATTGGCTCGGCCCCCGCGCTTGGCTCAGGCCCCCAGGGAGAACAGCGGCCAGTGCCCAGGCACGCCCTTCAGCTCGTGCCGGCCGCGGTCCTCGAAGGTGAACGGCCCACCCACCACCGTGCCGAACACCGTTCCCGACACGAGCACCTCGCCCGCCCCCGCCCTCGCGCTCACGCGCGAGGCGATGTGCACGGCCATGCCGCCCACGTCCTCGCCGATCAGCTCGCACTCGCCGGTGTGCATGCCCACCCGCACCTCCACGCCCAGGCGCCGTGCAGCGACGGTGATCGCCAAGGCGCTATGCAGCGCCCGGGAGGGCGGTCCGTCAAAGGTCGCGAGGAAGCCGTCGCCGACCGTCTTGACCTCCCTGCCGCCGAAGCGGGCGAGCTCCTGGCGCACCTCCCTGTCGTGCTGAGCCAGCAGATCGCGCCAGCGCTTGTCGCCGACTCGCGCGGCGTGCGCGGTGGCGTCGACGATGTCAGTGAACATCACCGTCAGCAACGCGCGGGTAAGCTCGCCGCCCCCACGCACCCCGGTGAGGAATTCCTCCACCTCCTCCACGATCGCGTCGCTGTCGCCGATGAACGGAAACGAGTCAACCCCCTCGAGCTCGACATAGCGAGCGCCCTGGATGTTCGCCGCCAGGTAGTGCGAATGGCGAACATCCCACACCAGCTCGTTTGGGCGGTGCATGATGAGTGTCGGCATACGGATGCGCGGCAACAGGGGACGAACGTCGACATCCACCATCGCCCTGGTGATGACCCGCGCCTCGCCGGGGCTCGCCGCGAGCCTTTGCATGCGGGCGAACCATGTCACCAGCGCCGGGTCGCTGGCCATCGTTGGCGCCCACGCCGACATCGCGTCGCTGTTCTCCTCACCCCAGCTGGCGATGTTGCGCTCGCTCAGCGCCTCACGTTCCTCGCTGGTCATCGCCCAGGGGTAGTCTGGAGCCCACGAGGTGCGGGCGATCGACGCATACATGATCAGCGCGCCGATCCGCCCGGGGTGCTCGGCGGCGAGATGTGCGCCCACGAGCCCACCCTGGGCGTAGGTGAACAGCGCCGCTCGTTCGCTACTGGCGGCGTCGAGCACTGCGAGCGCGTCCTGTGCCTCGCGCTTGATCGTGTATGTCTCCAGCACCCGCTCAGAAAGCCCCGTGCCGCGGCTGTCGAACATGATCAGCCGCCCGAATGTGGCCAGCCGTTCGAGAAAGCGGCGGTTGGCGGGCGCCTCCCACAGCTGCTCCAGCTGGGTTACCCAGCCGGTCAGGAACAGCAGGTCCAACGGCCCGTCGCCCACGACCTGGTAGGCGATGCTGGCATCGCCGCTGCGCGCGTAGCGGGTCGTGGGGACGATCATCGCTCCTCGATCATCGCCCGGAAAGACGCGGCCGGCTGCACGGTCGCGCCGGCTGCGTGCACTCGATCGGACAACCACAGATCCGAGGTGACCACCCGGATTGCCCCTGGTTGGGCATCGGCCACTAACAGCCGCACGATCTCATCGTCGGCTGAGTCGCGGCGCGGGCGGGGAGCGTGTGCCACCACGATCACCGTAGAGCGGATCGGCGGCGACGGCGGCTGCTCGAAGACAACAGTCACATCCTCGCCCTCAACTGCAGCCCAGCGCTCGAGCAAGTCCACGAGGTTGACCATCGCCCGATGGCGGTCCTTCCACCATTCGTCCGGGCGCGTGCCGATCACGTTCATCCCGTCCACGAGCCAGCGCACGGCGAGCAGCCTACAGTTGCACCTCCTATGCGGCTCGAAGGCATCCAAACGGGGGACATCGTGGAGGTCGACCACAAAGGCCGGCGCTTCCACGCCGTCGTCACCGGACCCGCACCTGGGGGGCTTGCGATCCAGCCAACCGACCGGCGCGTGAACTTCTACACGTGCCGCAGCCGCGAGGTCATCGGCCATTGGGTCAAGCGTGGGCGCCCACGTCAGACGAGCGAGCCGCTGCGCCCATCTCCGCGCCAGCTGGAGATGGACCTCCCCGAATCGCCTCCCGTCTGATCGCGGCGGCCGCGCGTGGGTGCTGCGCCCCGCGCTTGCGGTGCGCGTTCAGCCGCCTTGCAGTGAGCGAAAGAGCACCGCCGCGTCATCCAAACGATCATCGCCCCAGAACAGGTCTGTCCCCACCACCACGGTGGGGACACCGAACACCCCAAGCGCAAGCACTTCATCGGTCTGTGCACGGAGACAATCCTTAATCTCCTGACCGGCGAGCGCGATCTCGAGCTCGGCTCGATTGATGCCCACCCGCTCTCCGCTAGCAAGCACGCTCTCCATCTCTCCCAAATCCTGTCCCTCCAAGAAGCACAGGCGCATGGCGCTCAAGGCGAAGCGCTCAAGGATGCCCCGGGATTCCGCGTAAACCATCGCTCGGGCCACCAGCAGATCACTTGTCGGCCACGGCTCAGGCCAGCGGATCGGCCCGAGCCCATAGGTCTCTGCTCGCTCGTTGCAGTCGGCGATCCCCTGCTCTCGGCGCTCTGTCAGCCCCCAGGAGCGGCGGTCGTTGGCCTTGAAGACCGCTCCCGCGAACACGCCCCGCCAGCGCGCGTCGGGGAGTACATCCGCGATCCGCTCGGCCGCGAACCACGAGTAGGGCGACATCGCGCCCAGGAAGAACTGCAGGGTGTCTTCGGACATGCCTTGATGATCCAGGATCGCGAATGTTTCTGCACCGCAGATACTGTGGGTGTGTGCGCTTCTCGCGTTCGTCGTAGGGAAGGGAGCCAAGCCGGGGTCTCGCGCCTTGCAGACAAAACAGTTCAAAACCAGACAGAATGTTGTCCATGACCGAGCAATCATTGGCTGGCGCCGATCGCCGGATCGAACGGGCGATCGTGCTGGTGTTGTTGAGTGAGAAGGATGAGTCGAGGTATTCATGCGCGCAGTTGGCGCGCGCGCTCCGAGCAGATGTGTCGGCACTCGAGCGTGCGTTAGAGCGGCTATCGGAGACCGGCTTGATCGGTCGCGCGGGTGGTGAGCTATGGGCCTCGCCCGCCGCGCGGCACATGGATGAGCTCGGGCTGATCGCGATCTGACGCGAGCCGGCGTGTTCGAAGTGCTCGCCGGCGGGCAGCGCAACGCCCCGGTTGCGTCGACGCGGGCTGATCGGGCGCGGAGATATAGGGTCTGGGGATGAGAGACCGCGTGCTCATCCTCTCGTGGGAGTACCCGCCCGTGATCGAGGGCGGCCTGGCCCGGCATGTGCGCAAGCTCGCGGAGGCGCTCGTGCGCCAAGGCGTAACCGTCGACGTGCTGACCCGCGGGCGTGCTGTCGCTGGCCAGAGCGACGGCTCAGGCATGGAGGAACGCGGCGGTGTGAACATCCACCGCGTGGGCGCGCCGGGTTGGCCGCGCGACCTCGACCGCTTTGTAGCGTGGGTGGAGCACATGAACGAGGACATGCTGGCGGCCGGCGAAGTGCTCGCGCAGGAGCGCCCGTATGACCTCATCCACGGACACGACTGGCTTGTCGCGCCGGCCTCCGCGGCACTCGCCGAGCGCCTACAGGTGCCGTATCTGACGACCATCCATGCCACCGAGCACGGTCGCCACCAGGGCTGGGTGGCCGACCCGCCGCAATCGCACATCCACTCGGTCGAGCGCAACATGGCCCGCCGCGCCAATGGGGTGATCGTCTGCTCCTACTACATGCGCGGGCACGTGGCGGACATCTTCGACATCGACGAGGGGCGGGTGACAGTCATCCCCAACGGTGTCGACCCGAGCGAACTACAACCAAGCGGCGATCTGCAGGCGCTCAGGAGCGAGTTCGCCCAGCCCAACGAGAAGCTAGTACTGCTGGTCGGGCGCCTCGTCTACGAGAAGGGCTTCCAGCTCGCGCTCGATGCCCTACCAGGCGTCATCGACCGGGTCGGAAACGTGCGCTTCCTCGTTGCCGGCAGCGGCACCCACGAGGCCGAGCTGAAGGCCCAAGCGGAGCGTCTTGGCCTGACCGAGCACGGCACGTTCCTTGGCTGGATCGGAGACGACGTGCTGCACTCGCTCTACCGCATCGCCGACCTGTGCGTGGTGCCGTCGATCTATGAGCCGTTCGGGCTGGTCGCCCTGGAGGCGATGGCCTCCGGCTGTCCCTGCATCGTCGCCGACACCGGCGGCCTGCGCGAGGTCGTCCCTCAAGGCGAGCGGGTGGGGCTGCGCTTCAACGGCGGCGACGCCGAGCACCTCGGCGTGATGATCGAGCGCCTGCTAGTCGACGACGAGCTACGCGACAGACTCGTCACGGAGGCATCCGAGCATGTGCTGCGTTTCGACTGGGATGACATCGCGCAGCGCACCCGTGGCATCTACGATGGGTTTGGGCAGGTGACCGCAGCCGAGGGAGCAGGGAGGGGATGACGCAGATGTTGACCGGCTTGATGCAGGACGACTTCCCGCTGACGCTGCACCACATTCGTCGCGCGATGCGCGCGAACAGCCCTGACGCGCGCGTGGTCACGCACGTTGAGCCCGGGACGGTCGAGTCGGCGACGTTCGCGGAGATCCACGAGCGGATCGATCGGCTCGCGCGGGCGCTCGTGCGACTGGGCGTCGAACCGGGCGACAGGGTGGGGACGTTCGCGTGGAACAACCAGCACCACTTCGAGCTTTACTTCGCTATCCCGTGCCTGGGTGCGGTGCTGCACACACTCAACATCCGCCTGTTCGAGGAGCAGCTCACCTACATCGTCAACCACGCCGAGGACAAGCTGATCTTCGTCGACGACTCGCTTGTGCCGATCCTGGAGAAGCTCGCACCTAGCTTCCAAACGGTCACTCGCTTCGTGGTGATGGGCGACGGCGACTCCGGCTCGCTGCCAAACGCCCTGCGCTATGAGGACCTGCTGGATGAGGCGGGGCCGGGCGAGTTTGACTACCCGGTGCTGGACGAGCGCCAGGCGGCGGCGCTTTGCTACACGAGCGGCACCACCGGCAATCCCAAGGGCGTGCTCTACTCACACCGCTCGATTAGCCTGCACTCCACGGCGACACTCGTAAAGGACGG
>Ga0210383_10002166_pt1 | contig 17790 bp, 8 predicted proteins | sample IncBWC14OmetaG_FD_160072 | JGI IMG/M metagenome (GOLD analysis project Ga0210383, IMG submission 160072) | Forest soil microbial communities from Barre Woods Harvard Forest LTER site, Petersham, Massachusetts, United States - Inc-BW-C-14-O ...
GAACCTAGCATAATCTTCTGTGCCAGCCTTGCCTGCTTTAGCTCGATTGACAAGTTTGCTCGCCTCGTTTAACCATATAGAACCAAGAGAATGGTTCATTTGCGGGTCAACGTTTTTACGTATAGCACCCGGCACCTCAAACCCATCTTTCGTCGCTTGCTCTACTGCCGACTTTACTCTCGCGAGTAACCGTGTGCGAGCACCCTTACCCCCTGCTTGCTCAGGGTCAAGTGCTAACCCATCTTGCGGGTGCCCTTCTTTATTCGCCTCAAATACACGATCCCCAATCGCATTGTTGTCCAGTCGCTTCTGAACTTTCTCAGACGGACGGTGTGCAGGCTCAGGGGTTGGTTCTACTATTTGCTTCGCTCTCTCCTGTACACCTTTTTTAAATGCTTCCTGCCGCGCCTTGTCTTCTGGGGTTAAATCTTCTAAGACGCGACGAGGTGGTTCTACGTCTACACGAGACGGAGCAGTAACTTTCTGTTGCATCAGGTCGTCGTAGGGCTGACCCGCTGCAATACGTTCGTTTATTTTTTTCTTGAGTTCAGCTAGCTTAGTATCTGTTTCGGCTGTCTTAGCGGCAGGAGCAAGACGCTCCGCAATGGGCTTTTCTCCGGGTTCTACACCCAGTTTATTTTCAGGAGCAAGTTTCGTTTGCTCCATCGCTTCGGTTGTCTCTGGTGCAGCCTCAACAGTAGTAGCACCAGCGCGTGCCTCTGTACCCTCGGGAGTACGTTCGACCACCGCCGCCGGAGTTTCACCAGCTGCGCTCCGCGCCGTAGCTTCTTCACGTGAGACTGGGCCAAGACCAAGTATGTCATTCAGTTTCCCTAGCTTCTGTGCATCATGTATTTTGGCATAGGTTAACTTGTTAGGTCCATCTGATCGAAACTGTACAGCGTCACCATTTGGAAGCTGTCGCTGCTTGATCCCTTTAGTTCCGCTAGGTAGCTCAATCAGTCCTTTACTCTGGGGGTAATATACAAGTTCTTTCTGTCTATTAAGTAGAGCCTCTTGTTGAAGCTGTAGAGTTTCCGGGCGCTCGGTGACGGCGTCGGTAGGTACTCCGGTGTCTGGAATGCCCCTAGGATCAACAGGGGAGGGCGCTGGCTGGGGTTGAGCTATGGACTGGGGGGTAGGTGCCTCTTTGGCCCCCGGGGCGGACAAATCGGGAACAGAAGGTGAACGAACGGGGGGTGTCGGGACTGTCGCACGTTCCGGGGGCGCTGTCAAGGGGGGTGCTGTTGGAGGGGCTACAGGCTCAACGACGTTGCCCGCTGGCGGCTTTTCTGGGGGTGTCTGGGGGGTAGGTGCCTCTTGAACTGGACGCGGTTCTGCGGCCTTCCCTGCGATTTCACCGTCTGCTATTGTACTACTCTTGCCTGTAGATTGTCTTACCCCCAGAGTAGCCTCGGCAGCAGCACGTTGTGCGGGGTCCATAATATCAGGTGGAAGGGGCGCGCCCGTATTAGTATCAGTGGTGGTTCCTTTACCCAGAGGCTTGAGTATCGCGTCAACTTTACGACCCTGTCTGCCACTCCCTACACCTGTTCCACTGGTGTCTGAAACAGGCTCACCTCTTGCCGGTCCACGCTCTCCATGACCCATCAAGCCAAAGCCTGCACCCATTAACCCCTGTTCGACGATACCGCTTGTTAAGTCGCTTACTCCCGGAGTACCGCCAGTTGCCCCTGTAAGCGCTAGATTACTGATAGCGTTACCAGCTACGCCTGTACCCGCTCCAATAGCTAGACGCCCTGCAACCGAGCCACCTACTCCCGGTAGAACTCCCATTGCTGCGCTTGCCGCACCGGCTTCAAGCATACCCGTTGGAATTTGGCTACGTATAGTTTGATTAGTCGCGTCCTCGTCCGTCATCGTTTGACGTAGTATACTATAATCTGGAAATTTCTCTGCCTTCTGCTCAGGCGTCATTTGCTTAATAGCAGACGCCGCTGAACCTGCAAAATCCGTTGCACCTATTGCGCCAAGCCCTAGAGCGGCACCGACGGGGCCACCGACTGCTCCACCCCCGACACCTGCGACTAGACCTGGAATTTGTTGCTCAATACCGAACAACGCTCCATGTAAATAATGTCTATTCCATCCCGTTGCCGCTTCCTTACCGGCAGGGGACATATCGTTGAAAGCATCAAGGGCAGCGGCGCGATGGTAATCGGCTTCTTGGCTGTTATATTTAGTTGTCTCGTCATCAGGGCTTATTAGACTTGACGCAACATGCAGTCCCGCCATTGAATTATGGAAAACATTGTCGAGGTAATTCATATGGTCAGAGGCAGTCGGCGCTTGATCTGACTGCGGTGTAGGCGAGGGTGTATCGCTGCCAGCGTAACCACCAGCAAAATCTGGTACGTAAAAGTCGTCGTCAGCCATTTTACTCTCAGAGTATTATTGTGGTGGTATTGCCGGTTCTCCTATTGGTCGTCGAGCCCATCGTCCTATAGCAGCAGGGACGGATGCGCTTTCTGTAGGCGCTTGCCCCGGTATCGCGCCAGTCGGATTTCTGAACCACTGCCACGCAGCAGGGAGCGGAGCAGTTGACTCAGTGGGTGCAGTAGCTGGGTCAAGCCCAAGCGGGTTCTGCGCTATACCTAAAGGTGTCTTACCTCTTAGTTTCTCCTCTATTGCCGCTGGTACCGACGCCGACTGTCCGGTGTAACCGGGGGGTGGTATAGCTGTGGCCGATGATGGCTCTTTGTCAGATGGCTTGTTCTTACCATATTCTGCTCTTGCCGCCATTGCCTGCTTAAAGCCTATAGGTGACATATAGAATGGGTCTTGCCCCGGTAGAGTAATTTTAATTCTATCTCTACCACTACTATCTTTATCATGCTCCCAGTTATCTTCTTTGAACGCTTTACTCGTAACTAAGGTGTGCATATAATCAGCGGCAGAAGTGGGTGGCATACGGTTGTAGCGGGCAATGTCAGTTGTGCCATACCCAAGAGCATGTTGGTTCTCGGGTGAAGGGATAATTTTATTAAGCTGGTCTTGTTGCTTACTATCAATTGTAGATGCTACTCCTGGAGTAACCGGCGCAGAAGGCGGTGCAAACGCATTGATTATAGCCTTATTCGACTCAAAATTTAGATTGCTCTCAGTTCCATCTTCAGCCCGTATGGGATGGAATGGGTCAAGTGGCTCGTCTGACTTCGCACGTTCTTTGCGTTGATCCTCTGACTGTTGCGCTGCCTGCCGCATTGCTTGTTGCTGCGCATCCAAGATTGCACGTCTGTTCTGTTGGTCTTGTGAAAATCCTTCTCTTTGCATTTCAGACGTAGCCCTAAATTGTTCTGACTCTTTTGTTGCCGCGATCTTAGCCTTTTCTGTTGCATCATATTGTTTTGCCATGCGTTGTTCGTGCGCCATTTTCATTTGGTTATTCAAGTCAGCACGGCGAGAGCCTATCTCACCATTAATAATTGACTTGTTGTTCATATTATATTTGTTCCACATGTCCAGTCGTTCATGGTATTGCTGAAGTGCCATTTGGTCAAAGTGACGATCACCAGTCATTACTGGTTGTCTCGGGAAATCAATAACCTGATTGGTTCCCGGTATTACCGGATTACCCTTTTCGTATAATTGGTTTTCCATTTGCTTTCGATATTCAAGCAGATGTTTTTCCCCTTGTGACTGTATAGCATCAACTTCAGCTTCACCTGTTGGTGTCGTTGCTAGCTGTGCTGTTCCGTCACTTCCTCCCGCTACTTGAGTAGGAGCTTGATCAGACGTATCAGATGCGGCAGTGGGAATTGCTGTGTCACCACCTCCTGATGAGTCATCACTCAACATGCTCATAGCTTGCTGTTGCTGTACCCTGTCTTGATAGTCGTCACCACCAAGTCCATACTCGCTACCCCAGTCGCCCTCACCCGAAGGCTGACTCCCAGAGTAATCTATGGGGTTGGGTTGAACAACAACGTCGCCACCGTCTTGGAACCTTGTGACTGCTCCACCACGTCGGTATTGTTTCGTGGGGGTAGTTGTCGGAGAAGTATATTTCGACAGGTGTTGACCCATCATCTTGAAGAAGCCTATACCTGATGCAAGACCATGTGCTGCCATTTTTAGTTGGTCTGGCCCAACATTGCCAGCCCATATAGGGTGCCCCTTTAGGTTTGTTTGTTGAACATAGACTGAACCGTCATCGTTGACTTTTGCATTCATATGTTTTCCATCAGGCACATGATGATAACCCATTACAATGTTATCAACGGCGTCTTGTGTATCTCCTCTGTTAAGGGCATGAACAGCTTTCTCACCATATTCTGCGCCCTTATTTCTTAGATGTAATAGGTACGACGCATTTGCTGAATTAGCATCGTCTTGATGCCCTGTTAATATTCCAAACCTGTTGATACTCTCGATAGAAGCAAGATGACGCATATTGGGTGTCAGTATACCATTGGGGTCAACTGCTTTACCTATTGCATCTATATGATTATCATCCATTGCTCCGTCGTTACCGTAGAACCCTTGTCGGTTCTGTGCTTCATCTTGTGAAGGTATTCCACCAGACGGTGCAAGACCATGATCCGCCAATAGAGACTTTGCGCCAGCCTGTATACCGTCTGTTGCTCCACGCGAAGGGTTGCCCCACCCATCCATGATTTGCGGTGTACCAAGCGGCAAGCCAGTCTCAGATGGACCTTCTTCGAGTAAACCTTGGAGATGGCGTTGCATCGTCATTTCACCTTGGTCGTCTTGACTACCGCCGTATTCAGAGTCATCACCCCCAGAGTAATCGTCTACGGAACCGCCGTTCGCGAACCTTACTACCATGCCACCACGAGCATAACGTCCTACGACGCCACCCTTAGCGTGACCGCCGTGACCAACAACTGCTGGACTAAATTGACTACTACCAAATCCACCATAAGAACCAGCAACCGCTGTACCCGGTGCAACACCCATACCAGCAGGTGCTGGTCCCATATTAGAACCGTAACCACCCGGCATTCCACCCGGACCTGTTGGACCCATCATATTAGCTGCGTTAGGTGCTGGTGCATTCTGATTTGCCGCAGCTAATGCTGTTGCAGGGTTGAACCCTGTTATACCAGTGCTCTGACCAGTCATTCCAAATGGTGCAGGACTTCCTAGTTCATTAGCCATATTCGCTGGCGATGGCGTACCGGGAGGAGCAGGCGTGCCTTGTATTCCTCGTATTCCCAGTGTTGGATTTGCTGCCGGATACCCCAAAGCTGTTGCAGGTGAAGTAGGCGCAGTCTCACCGGCAGGACCAAGTCCGGGATGTCCGGGCGACCCCGTGCCAAACGGTGCTGATGCATACATACTTATTTGAGCCGGTGTCAATGTATGTGTTGAAGGAACTCCTAATGCTGTTAGGTTACTTTTTAACGTTGCAAGTTGTGACGGAGTAAGAGCATTTAACGCACTTTGTGACGGACCAGTAACAACCGAACCAGATGCCCCAGAAGTGCCAAGCATACCCGGAACACCTGTAACATTCATCGCTTCTGCCGCAGTTACACCCCCACCGTGACCACCACCGCCAGTACTACCAGTCGATCCACCCCCACTACCTCCACCTCCACCACCTCCACCACCTCCACCCCCACCACCAGTACCACCAGCTGCACCACCACTCATACCACCAGTACCCCCACGTTGCCCTGTCGCCGTAGCAGCACCTTGAGAAGCGGCAGTAGCGGCACCCTCGTCACCACTGGCAGGACCAATACTCATACCAAACCCAAACCCGGTTTGACCACCCGCAATACCACCTTGACCTTGACCACCGGCAGCCTCACCACCGCCACTGCTTGGATCACCGCCAGCCGTTCCACCACCAGAAGTGCCATCGCCTGTACCGTCACCAGGACCGGGTCCACCACCACTCCCCGGACCACCGTTGTCTAAGAAGTTTACCATGCCACCAGCTTGAAAGCCCGGAGTTGGCACTGCTCCACCCTTACTCTGGAAGTAAGAGTCGTCCATACTAGACATATCTGGCGCACCACCCCCACCGCTGCCACCACTACCCCAATTACCCTTACCCCATAGTGAGTTCTTTGTACGCTTCATTCGGGCAGTGCTTGCTGTCGCCGCAGGCATACCGCCCATTGTTCCCATAGCACTACCCAGCATTGACTGTCCTTGCTGGACTTGCTGTTGAAGACCTTGTACTCCTTGATCTGAAGTAACAACAGGTGGAGGGATAGCAGGCGGTGGTTGAACAGAAATAGTTTGCGGCGACATAGCCGGGTTATTTGGATCAACATCACCACCCTCTTGATAACCAAAACTAGAGTCATCAAGATAACCAGCGTCGTCAGGCGCAGATGGTTCAGCACCCGAATAATTCGAGTAATCAGCACCAGACGGAGGTACAACAGGTGTAGAAGGTGCAGACTGTGGAGGTGGTTGTTGTTGGCTTGTAGGAACGTTATACGATAACCACGTTGGATCATTCGGACTTACATGAGTATTAATAAGCGGTGCGCCCATCATAGGCCCACCACCGCCACCACGACCACCACCCGATTGGTCTATATTAGGCCGCTCTATTAAGTTAGGTTGAGGTTGTGGTTGCGCTGCTGCCTGCCCCTGAGACGGAACAGCAGACACAGGCTGTGCTTGCCGTGTCGGTTGATTGGCGGCAGAAGCGGGAGGTTTTATTGGGACAAGATTACCCTGCGCGTCACGGGTATAGCCATAGTCCCCAAAGCGTGGCGGTAGAGCAGGTGCGGTATCAGGGGGAACCGTTGACGGTCTTGCCTCAACAGGTGGTAATGGCTGTGGACCTTGCTGCGGACCACCATAAGGTGTAGTGCGTGGATCGACATTAGTCGTGTCTGTTGCTCTGGGAGTAACAGACGGACCTTGCTGCGGAGGTGGTACAGGCGTGCGACCACCATAAGGTTCAATTGGTGCAGAAGGTAAAACGTTACGTGGTGGATAAGCAGGGCCACGATCCGCACTTACTATCGGTCCTGCTTCCGTTGGTATTTCCTGAGTAGGCGTTGCTGGCCCCGGTCCCGGCCCCTGACCAATATCCTTTGGAATAGCTGGACCGGGTGGCGCTGCGGGAACCGGCCCGCTCTCTGGTAATGGGAGTCGATGCTGTTGCTGTAGCGCAATACGCATAGCAAGAGCATCATCACCACCTGCAAGGTCAGCATCAGAAGGAGCAAGCTTCTTAGGCGTAGGCTTCTCTTCTACTGGTGTAGGCTTTTCAGCAGGCGCAGGTTTGGCTTTGGTCTTGGCCTCTTCAGGTTGAGTAGCCCCAATATCCTTTGGTAAAGATCTGTCATATGCCTTTGCCCTAGCAATATGTTCAGGGAATGCCGGTACACCGGGACCACCTTCTGTCATACCCTCATAATGATGCTCCCATGATCGTGCAGCATCTTCAACATTATCTTGTTTTTTCAAATCATCTATAGCACGTCCATATGTAGGATTAGTAGCAATTTCATGCTGTATAAAACCCCAATTAGCTTCATAACTACTTGGGTCTAAATTATTAGCCGCAGCATATTTTTCAAATTCTGTACGGCGTGGACTATCCTTTGTATCAGTCCATTGTGCATACCCCCAACCACCACGTCCTCCTTCTGGTTTCCCCTCCTGTAAGTTCTTAAAATTACCACTCTCATAACCCATAACACCAACAGCACCAACTGCCTGTTCACGCGTTAGGCCGTATTTTTGCATCATATCGCCAGTAAGGCGTGCAGCAGTAGCGTTACCGCTTGTGCCATCATCCGCACCACCACCCCCGCCCTCACGCGTATGTGTGCCAGTCCCTTGTTGTCCTTGTATCCCTTGCCACCACTTAGCGTGTGACATCTCCATTTCTTGTGGTGAGCCTAAATCATATTGTCCATTTGAATAATTAAAGAACTTGCCATTTTCACCTTGCCCTGACTGGCGCAGACGCATGGTATATAATTGCATTAACATTTGGTTCATTTGTCGCTGCATACCGAGCTTCTGAGCGGCAAGGAATGCCTTAATGAAGCCGTCAGCGAAAGAGCCGCCGTAAAATCTAGCCATTATCCTACCGCCCTTCTCTGGAGCAGGCGTTGTGTCGGGATGGCACCACCACTCTGTGAGCCATAGGTCGTCGATGGGCCACCACCGTTCCAATTCTTATTTACTCCGGGGGTAATTGGCCCACCATATTGAACCCCACGCGCGTGAGGGATAGCAGGATTAGACGCACCCGGTCTACTGACAAACGTCGGTCGTGCTGGCGGCGCATAACCGCGCTCGCCACCAATGTCGTTACGCTGGCTCGCCATCTGTCTTTCTTGCCGTGCCCTGTCAATGCCAGCATAGAGTTTCTTCTGGCCTTCCCACTCCACAACATCTTTAGGCCATACGAACTCACCCACAGTCAACCTTGCCGGAACGTCATCAGTCTCTTGCCCACCTGTTGGTGACGCTTCAGTTGGGATAGCCCCTCCCGGTGTACCATTCGGTGGTACCGCACTTTGAACTGTTGCACCGGGACTAGCTGTGACATTGCCCGGATTACCTTGAGGCGGAATAGCAGGTCCACCCTCCTGCAACATTGATGTAATAGATGGATTACCCAAAGCCGCCCCACCTAAACCACCAGCAAGTGCGCCAAACCCAGCGCTCTGCATTGCACCGACTTGTGCGTAACCTAATTGTGACTGGTTATAACCGTTCACTGCATTAACATAAGTATTCATATTCGATGCGCCAGTATTAAACCAATTTGATGGTGCAGTTAATGCTGACGAACCAGTAGAAATATTACTCGCACCCACCCCTGCTGCTGCCGACCCAGCCCCTACACCCGTGCTAGCAAGTCCAGCAGTTGTATTAGGTAGACCACGTCCAGTATTAACAACGCCAGCCTCAAGACCAAGACCTTGTAACTTCGTAGCCTGTACTGCTGACGTACCAGCACCCGCTTCCGCTGCGGCCTGTGTCGTGCGAGCACCAATGTCAAGACCGGCAAAGCGGGTACTGCCGGGGTTAATACCAAAACCCTCCAATTGCTCTTGCGCAGAAGACCGTTGAGCCTCTGACGCTTCGCTGACGTTTGTCATTGCAGCGCCAGCGTTTATAGATTGTTGTGCTGGCGATGCCCACTGTTGAGCTTGTGTAGCGTACTGTTGTTCGAGGGGTTGATAAGTTGTTTGATAGAGTTGCTCTTGTTCTTGTGCAAATTGTGCTGCTTGTTGTTGAGAAGCAATATCAGAAGTCATAATTTGCTGAACATAAGGTTGTTCAGCGTTCCATTGCTGTTTGGCCCAATCAAGTTGCTGTGTACCAAGTGAATATGCTTGATTAGCCGCCTGAGCAGACGCTAACGCCTGAAACATACCAGACGGATCAGCGGAACCACCTTTTTGACCACCCATCTCACTCTCCAATTTTACTCTGAGAGTATTCGTGTACTTGTATTATATTTGTTTTTTCAATAGGTGCAAATTCTACCTTTGGTGGTTTTTTACCTGTATTAACAAATTTACAATCTTCTTCATACATGCCCATAACCACTAAGCCTTCCCCACCCGGAAATACGTCGTCAATAATTGCTTCTTCTTTGAAACCAATATGCATATTAAATTTACGTGCTCGCCTGTTACCCTCTGGTACACGTCCAAATAGTTTCTTTACTTTACGTACTTTAAACACATAATTGAATACTGCCCAAAGTATTTCTGGTTGTGCCCCATTTGGCATAAAGATAGCAGAATGTATCTCCATGCTATGACCATTATCCTCCATTAACAATACTCCACTCATAAGGCGATCCTTGCTGTCGTAACACGCAATAGAATATATCTTAGCCCCAAGATTAACTTTTGCTTGGTCAGCTATTAGTTTAATAGCGTGTGCTTCATTTATTCTTATCATGTCACTCGTATCATTAGAACTGAACCATTACGATATACTCCGCCAACTGGTACGCCTGCCGTCGCCGCCGCTGTATCGTCAGTAGCATTAATTGGTGATAAAGCAATTGTTGGAGCTACACTCAAAGTCAAAACACCAGTAGCACGATTAACATTTAAAGGTCTACTAAGTACAGCTCCAGTATCATCAATAGAAATCAAAGTAAAGTTACTCCCAGAGTTAGAACCACTTTCTGGGATTTGATCACCTAATTGTAACTGCCAACGCCAACTTACTGCACCGGGCGAAGTCCCTGTTCCACCAAGAATTCCCCGTTGGTTTCCTGATGTAGCATAAAGTCCTATTAAATTACTACCCTGAAAGTAAGTTGGTCCGGTTATTACACCGCCAGTCAACGGTAAGACCGCACCCCATGTCGCGTTAACACGACCATAATAACCACCATCAATTGGCGCATCAGGAAAACTAGGTGGACCTACTGGACCTATTGGACCTTCTGGACCCGGTAAACCTGGTGGACCAGTTGGTATATTTTTAATTGTCTCTTGTAATGCAAAAATTGATGCACCTTGAAGGTTACTAGATTTGGCTACGCCCTGAGAGTTGACAATCAATATGTTAACCGCTTGCTTAAGCGCAGCCACAGCCGCAGCAATACTCGGAAGAGTAGCACCCGGATCAGGAATAGTAATATATGGCGAATTACTAGGCATGTTACGCCTTTGCCAAGTCTTTTACACTACCAGCCATTTTCATCATATATACGTATACCTGCCCTTCCAATTGTATTTCCCAAAACGTTGCCTTCTGTCCATCGGGTATTAACAGAACTTCACCATCTGTTATTATTTCTCGAACAACAACCGGATTACCATTAGCATAAATTCGAGCGATCAAATATTGTTTAGTAGGATCAAATACTTGAGATTGGTTGTTATTTCGAGTTTGAGGAGTAGGAGGTGTAATTGTCACTTCTGGTGGCACATTAAAGTGAATTTTAAGTGCCTTCATATCCTCGGGTTTTGGTAAACGAAACTTCTTTGACTTCCATACCCATGAAAGTAATATACCGCCCGATGGTGCAAACCACCACCGAACGTCAGTGTTATGAACTAAAAATAACTGCCCTGATAACTCGTCCCAATATAGATTAACAATCTTTTCACTTGGCTCTAATAGAGCCTGTATATAAACAGCTGGAACGTTTTTTTCCAATTGATCCAATATAACTCCATTAGGAACAATCTCTGATGAAGATCCTTTAAAGAATGCTGTATAAGACAGACCAGTCCGCCCTGCTGCCCATGTGTTAGGAGTTAAAGAATTAAAAAATTCCCGCTCCATGAACATCTGTGTTACGTTTATGGTGCCAGATGTATTAAGTAATATTAATCCATTAGGTGAGGCATAATACGTACCTTCACCTGCCGCAAAGACCGATCCACGCCCAATACATGGTTCGTTCGCTGTTACCTTACCAATCGTCATAGTATCAGGCGTCGTGCCCGTTGCAATAAATGGTTGACCTTCTGTCAATACGCTTAACGAACTCCCAATAGCATTCAATGCAACAGTAGGATAGTCTACCGTTAACGCATAAGTAGCAGGCCACGAATGAGGTAAAAATGCCGTACTAAACCATATTTCACGTTCATTTGTCCATCCCGCCATAATACCATTTGCCATCATTACGACGCCCTGCAAACCGGCAGGAGGGCCAGTATAAACTGTCGAGTTTAATACTGTGTTGTTTGTAATCTGATCAGCAGTTTGAGAGTCGTTATAGACAATTGGTGCTCCGGGAGTGGTAATAGGTATGTTAGTAGTATTAACTTGGAAGAACTCAGCATTGCCAGAGCTATCTGTAACGGTGCGATAGATACGGATACCAGAGAGGTTTCTATTAAGTAAGTTGGCACTACTCGGAGAGTAAACCGTAATAGTCCATGTCGTACCGGGGCCGGGGTCACCACTTGCGGTAGTCGGTGGCGACGGCGCTCCCTCTTCTCCATATGCACTGACATACGTATAAATATAAGAACGAGTCTCTTGTGGATTAGGACTAACGACCGGAGCAGGGACGACACCGGGAGCGGTAGCAGGTACAGGGATACCCAAAAGATAATATGGGCCGGGGGGAGTAGCTCGAAGATTACTTAGGGGAGCGTAAAATGGTGTAGAGAACCATCCGCTACCATCGTCAATAAATTGGTCAGATGGAAAGAAGTAATACCTAGCGTATTGATCCCCAACCACGGGGCTACGAATAACGTTCATGTATGGGTCAGGAAATTCCAGCCAAAGAGAATTTGTCCAATCCTCAAGGTTCTCGTTAAGTGGGATACGATAAACCTGTTTGGTTGTAAGAGGACGTATTAGAGTATAAACTGGTTGAGAAGCACGAAGTCCTCTTATAGCACCTTTAAAGAGCCATGTATTCTGAGCAAATTGGGCGTAGTTGTCCGGTAGCAAAGTTGGGTCACGTACAGGCAACATACCTGCAAAATCTGCAACACCTAATGTTGTCATGTTTACTTTTCTTGAGTTCTCGCAATACGCCTTTCAGCAAATCGCTTCCCATAGTCAAGTTCAGCCTGACGCCGTTGACTGTATTGATCCGCCGCTCTCTTTCCTGCGGCCATCTCGTCATGAGTGATATCCGTCATCATATGGTCAACACTGTCGACTGTGGTCATATGAGCGGCAGGAGGGGAACCCATTTCAGAGTTGTTCTTCGGGATATCTTCTGGGTCAGGGGTTAGCGATGTAGCAGGTGGCGTGTATATCACAGTTTTTGTAGTAAGGGGGTTTGGTTTGACCGGAGATGTTGCCATGTTGTTACTCCCAGAGTGTTGTATGTTAAAACCCAGTGCAGGGGCCGAACGCGATTTGATCTGACGCCGCAAGACCAGTAAGAGCGGTGAATGTTATTGACGTTGGCGTATAGGCAGTTTCTTTCAATGAATTAGTGGGCGTTGTCATATCGTCTGCGCCGCAACGCCATCCAGTTGGCGCGTTTGCTGCTGCGGGCATAGAGAGAATAATCGTCCCATTAGAAGCACACGCACCGGCTGCTCTAAACGAACCTGTGCTCATGCCGCCAACTTGAGTGTTAATAGCACACGAACCAGAATTGACTGGCCTCGTACCACCTGAGACAATAGCGTTGTATTGCCAAGTATTACCGCCGGTATCGAGCGAAATTGGATCGGAGGGGTTCATCGGCGTTGTTGAGAGATTGCTAGTGTCAAACCACTCGCCTTGACCACCCGCCGCCGCAGCCGTGTTGATGCGCACATCCCCCTGTCGTTTTGAAGTAGCAAGGATCGTGTCGCCAGTCGCCACTGTATTTATTGATTGCAATGGCATAAAGACACGCGGAAGATTGGTGCACGATACGATAGTGCCAATTACAGCGGAATTAAACGCATTGGTGAGCGGCCCCGGCGACACGCCCGTGCAAGTATTAACCGGGATCAGGAGATTAGTTGTACCATAATAATCTTGGGCGATGATTGCTGTCGCGCCAGCCAGCAAATTATCCCGACTGCCAATGCTAGCGCTAGCCGCCGCTGCACTCAATGTAATCGTCGGTTGCGCAGCGTTACAAGCAGGTACCGACGGAACCGTGCCAAGAATAAAATTATTTCCTCTAGTCGAGTCAACCAAAGTACGCGGAAAAATAATGCCAGTGCAAGCACTCAAAGGAATACTAAAGTTGCTGGTAGTCACTGGATCAGTTGCAGTGATGCCAGTCGACTGAGTGATAGTCGCTGCACTAATACCTGCATCAAGCAAGCGCTCAGTACCAGGCCCTTGAGCATTTGAGAGTAAAATACCAAACCGTGCAAGAGGACTAACAGTAGCCGGATTATAACCCTTATATTCAACATTAGCGAGCGCAAAGACCGGATTGGTGCCACCCGGACTCACATTATAACTGTAAGCACTAAGGAACCCATTGTAACCAAAAGTCACTGGCGCACCACCCGGCGCTCCACAATATCTGTCAAAATACATCGCATAAAATAAAGGATTGAGACCGCCCGCAATGCCAACACATGGTAGGTTGTTTTGCGGTGCACCACCTGTCGGCTGAGTAACCGAAAGCGTATCACCCGCAATACTCGTCATAAGGGAGTTAGATAAAAACATCACACCCGCCGCTGAAACGTTCTGGATTTTAGTTCCAGCCGGGATTGACGCGGGATTGGTCAAATCGCTAATGCCAAGCCCTTCAAACATCCAACGGTTGCCACCGCCGGGAAAGCCCAAAACATTACTACCGGGAGTGCCGGTCGGAGTGGAAGTGTTTTGACCCGCAATACTACGAAAGCGCCATACGCCATTACCAGTAAATTGGCCCCCAGAAATCCCCCACGCATCAGGTGGAGTTTGAAGCTGTGGACCAATCCACAATGACGATAGTGAACCCGCGTTGTTATAGCCAAGCGGATAAGTGAACCCTAAGCCGCTGTTCGGGCTGACACCAATCGGCTCGCAAACACCATAAGTATAAAAGGAGCTATAGATACCCGACCAAGCAGTTGCATTGAAACCGCCGCAATTTTGCAGCACATTTATCGCTGAATAAGAATTATCCCCACTGTTGTAGATATCGCCTGAATAAAACGAGCCAACCTGTCCTAGATCAGCAACATCAGCTATCCGATTGCGCGCGTAGAAATTACCAAAGTTAGAACTGCCGCCAGTGTTACTCCCAAGTGTCCACTTACCAAGAAGACTCTCAGTGATATTGTTACCCGCATCAACACTACCAGTAACATTCAATCCGACACTGGTGATACCTGCCATCTTCAAACCAATTGGGAAACCAATAATATTATTGTTATGCGAAGTGCCATTGACAGTTCGATTAAGCCCAGTCGGCACCTCCCAAAGCAAACCGTTCGTTTGTGATACGGTTGCCCACACAAGATTATGACCAACGTTATCAAGCACGCTGACCCGATTGCCGCGCGCCAGATAATCCACTGCGCCGAACGCAAAAGCATTATTCCAGAGTGCATCGCCGCTTCTCAACGGAATATTTGGGTTGCCACCGCCGTTAATAGTGAAAATGGCGCTGGTAAATAGAAGTCCGTCAGTTGCACCCTGTGAAGCGGTCTGCGGCGAAGCAGTGAGTACCGCCAGATTGGCGACCGGATCGCACAACGACACCGTGCCAACTAATCTATTAGGTGAATAGTTTGTATCAAACAATTGTGTGCCTTCCCCCACTGGCACACCATTTGAATTACAATTGCCCGCCGTTATCGGAATAGCTGCGCCAATCGTGAACACAGTCGGTGTTGCAACCGTTTGTGGGCCGCTGAGCGTATAATTGCCAGTGGCGTTGGTGCAGCCGCTAGTCGCGCCACCGGGCAATTGCGTAACAGTAGGCGTATAAGCCACACCAATCGGGTCATAGCCATTGGCAAAAGCACTACCACCGTTAACCGTCGAACCGACGCAAACCTGTCCGGTTACTGCGCTCACCGCCATCGTTGTATTATTAATCGTCGCCATGACTTGGTTCGCCGTAGTTGCCCACGCAGCTGTCGCAGTACCTGTTGATGGTCCTTGCGTTGTAACCTGATATGCCAAAGCAGCGGGCAGACGCTCAATCAAGAAACCAGTAGCAGCGGCGTAATAAGGATAACTAGGAGCACCACCAGTAAAAGGAGATGCAAAATTCAGGGTTTGGCCGCCAGTTGGACCAGAAACGCTGCTCAAGTAAGCACCAGGCTGGATCGCCAACTGAGCGCTAGACAAATAATTCAGCGACGCAACAACAATAATACCATCACCTGCCTGCCAAGGTGGTGGCTCAAACGGTCCCCACGGCGTATTCTGACCGTACATAAAACTCAATGTCATAGAAGTATTATTAAGCTGATTGACCATCGAGCCCATGCCATAGCCAAGACTGGCGATCTGGCATCCGGTAATGTCCGCGCCTTCAGCGTTACCACCGTCTGGCGTCTGCACGTCACTTTCCATCCTGACGCCGTCAACACCTGCGTCAAATAATAAAGTAACACCAGCAAACACGTCATTACCGGCGGAACCGCTGCCGCAATTGATTTGACCACTACGGCTCATTTCAAGTGGTTGTTTAAGAAAATAAATAGTGTTCGCCTGACCAGCTTTAGCTGGAAATTTTACCGTCGAAGAACCACCATATTGAGATGGTACAGTGCCAGGCATTGAAGCAAAATTACCGATCACATTCATCAATGTCGAAACTAATGGTCCATTGTCGAATGGCGTCAGCGATGTAAGCGGTTGCATACCAATATTAGGCTGAGTAACAATGATTGAACCATCTGCACTAAACCCAGTAAATGTATGCGATACCGAGTCAACAGTACCAATTTTAACCCAAGTCCGGGTATTGTCAAGTACCTGTAAAACTTCTGGCACTGTCGTAGGAGTAATGCCCATCTGCGCCGGTGATGGCGCTTGCGCGAACGCACTTACCCCAAGAGTAAGGAGGCTACCACCAAAAAGTAAGGCTCGTTTAAACATGTGTGTATACAGCGATGACCGCTGCTCCCGGTGGAACTGAGTAGATAGTGCTAACCCAAGTCAAAGTATTATCGGAAATCGTGAACGCAATATCAGGACCAATTGGGAAGAATGCCGTTCCACTGACGAACAGCATCATCACATTACCATCCGGTGCATAAGACAAAGGAGGTATAACATTAATTGTTGCAATGGGGAGATATTCCATCTTTATTGCCGCACCTAACGGTGGCGCAGGCGGTGAGGGTGGAGGCGGCACGGAGAGAATATCAATGACAATTTCTTGACCTACTACAGTGGGTGTCAACAAAGTAATTTGATTGTTAGCTACACTAACTAAATAATCATAAATAGGGACTATTCTGTCACCAGTGCTATAAACATTTACATTGTTGCCGCTTAGGAGTCCCACACGACCAAACTGATCCGGTATACCCAGATCAAACACAATTTGATTTGCAATGGCTTTATAGTATAACGTGCTCGAAATAATAACTGGAGCCGGTCCATAAAGAAGACCCGGACCAGTATACGGTGCTAGATTGCACGACTGAACCGTAACAACAATACGGTCAATCCATATTTCACCACTTGATAATTTTGTTGTTGCAGTAATCACGTACGACGTACCAACTACCCCACCGCTAACCTGAAACGTTGAGATACTACCGACAAGTGTAATGTCAGTAACAACTAACATTTCCACTGCCATCTGTGCTACGTCATACGCGATAGTCTCAATAGTTACTCCAGTGGGTAATTGCTGAGTATAGTCAAACGTAATTAACGTCTTTGCCGAAACATCGACGGTCAACTGCCCATTCGCACAGTCACAACAACCATCAGGACCACTAGCAAGATTGCCTACTTGGTAATATGGCCCCATAGGGGGTGGAGCCGTTACACCGGGAATTGGGTATGGAAAGGTCATGCTATCCTCGGCTGTCTATAATTCCAACCTTGTGGGAACATCCATCGTTGCCCACTATAAGTAAACATAGCCCTCGTTTCTGTTCTGGCCAGACCAACACCTTCATTAAATTTACGTCCATGAAATGCCGCACCTTGCTGTGAACTATATCCCTTGCCCGGTTGCAACATCAGACGAGACTTTACACCAGAACAAAGATAATCATAATATTTAGACAAAATCCAATCAGGAACGTTCGGTAGACCATCTTGATTTACCGGATCACCAATATTCAAAGCAACAGTAGCAATCCAATATTGAGGCTGTTGCGGATTTGTCTTAATACGCATAATCGGACAAGATGTGCCTGCGTTTAATAAGACGGCAGAGATGGGGACAGAGTACGCTGGGTTAATTGACTCGCTAGTTCCATCCAACTCGTTGTTAGGCAACAACGC
>Ga0210383_10002167_pt1 | contig 17778 bp, 18 predicted proteins | sample IncBWC14OmetaG_FD_160072 | JGI IMG/M metagenome (GOLD analysis project Ga0210383, IMG submission 160072) | Forest soil microbial communities from Barre Woods Harvard Forest LTER site, Petersham, Massachusetts, United States - Inc-BW-C-14-O ...
TTTGAGGCACTCAAGAAGTTTTACAGGGGAGGACAGATCAGTGAGGCTATCGGTTTCTTTGCTAAATGGGGTTTGCCAGTACCGCCGGGCAACTGCCGCCTTGCGACTGATATTGTGTTCTGCCCTTGTACGAAATGCGGCGGCCAATGGGTGCAGTTCCAAGGCCGCAAGCTCATTAAGGGTGATTACCGGAATGTCGGTAGCTGGTACGTCGCAGGCTTCGCGTCGACGCCGGTGATTGCGATGCGGACAAGACAGAATTGATACGAGTGAATAAAAGCTGGCTTTGAATGTTGCAAACAGGCCTCATCGAACCCTAACCCGAAGTCGTGCCGTGATACGAAGTGGTCGATAGAGCAAGGTACGCCGCTCCGCGGCTAAGGGTGAAGGGTCGCGCAGTGCAGGCTGACGAGGCTACTGAAAAAGTCGGAAATGTCTACGCCTCGCGGACTAAAGTCAGCGAGGGGAATCAAGAACAAATGGCTTAGACGCTGGCCTGAAGGCCAGCTCTACCCAAAACGCCGTTCCGGCAGCCTCTGACGCCCACGCCTAACAGCACAGCGCGGCTCCGCCGCTTGAAGATAGCGAACGGTCGATCGTCAGTTGAAAACAACCCCACATATCCCAAAAGAAGGGATATGTGGGCCACCGGCCAGTACCGGGTTATGCTGCGGGACGTTTCGCGTGGGGAGTGCCAATATACGGGAACTCCTTCAGCGTGTCGCTGTGAGGTTTGAGGCCTGAGGGCGGACACTCATTTTTCGTGAGGAAAGCGAGCCGGTAATCGATCACGTCTTCCATGAAGGTCCGCCCATTGGGATACTTTGCGGGCTTCGTCGGATCGAAACTCAGCACGTCAGGAAGTGTCCCTTCCTTGTCGATTGCGGCAATGGCTTCGTCGCGGGTGTAGTTGCCGGTATGGCCCAGCAGATGGATAAACTGCTCGAGCCATCGCTTGCGGTCGTTGACGGGCTCGCTCGCGTTGTATTCCAGCTTGGTGTCATCGGTGTTGAAGAAACTGCTGACACTGGGATGGCCCGCGCGATCGACGTGCAGCCACTTGCCGTCGCCCGGTACACTGCACCGCCCCCAAATATGAATGGCGCCTTTCGGATTGAGTTCGCTGGTGGGCAGCTCAATCACAGTCGAAAACACGTTGGCTTCGGTATTGGAATCCACGCCGGTCCAGGGATACTTGCCGGTCAGATGAAGGTCGGTAAAGTTCCGTTTGCCCGAGGTATCGAACAGGTTCTTGACTCCGTCGAAATCGAAGAAGAACGCGTCACTGCGACTGCCGGCGAAAAATGTGTAAGAGCCCGACTTGATGATATTTGGCTTACTGCCGAAGGACACCTCGCCGTCGGCGATGATCTTCGTCCCTACCGCTTCGACCGAGCGCGACTCCTCACCCTTCGCCAAGAAAACGTTAACGGTCTGCCTGCCATTCTGCGGCTTGGAGAACACATAGCTGAACGCGAGATCGTTGAGGTAATCGCCGTCGTTATCGATGTTGACGCGATAGATTGCGTCGGGGTTGAGAGCATCCGCAAGGGGATTGGCGTTGAGGATGATCACGGTTCTGTTTGAGTCAGAGGGTGACTGGAATGCGTAGAGGTCGCAGAGATCGAGTCGTTGATCGCCCATTGGGGGGCCGAGGCTGAGTCCCGTGAAATGGTTTGACATGCACTTTCTCCTTTTTGTCTAGAGTTCCACTTGGGGGTCTCCTGTTTGGCGAGGGATTATATATCGATCCGCCTCTGCTGGTCGTCCCCGCCCCTTTGGGTATGGCGTCGCTGGCGGAGGGTGAAGGCTCGTCCAGCGCGGGCTGACGCCCACGCCTAACACCACAGCGCGGCTCCGCCGCTCGGATTTGTGACGTATGTCATTGAATCGGGTTGAGCGAGGCGGTATAGTTGCGCTTCTTACTAACGCCGCTCCCGCGTGGAGTGATACTAAGGGCAGTCGATCATGCCGCAGAATTACGTACCGATATTTACCTTTGCGTTCGTCGCCTTCCTGGTGGCCGCGGGAACCCTGGCGATTTTCACCCTGATCCGGCCGAAGAAGCCCAACGCTATCAAGCTGATGCCGTATGAGTGCGGCATAACGCCTTTCGCCGACTCGCGCGGGCGTTATACCGTGCGGTTCTACATTGTCGCCATCTTGTTTGTGGTGTTCGACGTGGAAACGATTTTCCTGTTTCCGTGGGCGGTGCAGTTTAAGCTGCTTGGCCTGTTTGGGCTGCTGGAGATGGGCATTTTCCTGGGCATCCTGATCGTGGGATACATCTGGATCTGGAAAAAGGGAGCCTTGGAATGGGTGTAGACGAACGAGCGTCACAGCGGATTACGACGGAGTTAGAATACGGACGTGCGGATGAACCGGTCACAAAAGCCGATCTGCAGGCCGCTCTCGATGCGAAGGGCACGGAGCTGCTCGAGCGAATTGAGAAAGTGGAGACTACGCTGCTGCGCGAGTTCCGCAAATGGGCGGTATCGTTTGAGAGCCGGTTTCGCGCCAATGAAGTGCTCATAGGCGGTTTCAATGAGCGGCTGGTTTCGCTGGAAGAACGCGTCAGTGACATCGAAGGCCGCAAAGACGCGTGACGCGGATCGAATGACACGTTTTTAGCGTTTCTACGGCTCGCCTCGGCGGGCCTTTTGATTACCGTGCGAGCGAAAATTCCTGCGTTGTGACCGTAGTCACAGTTCGCCGTGACCCGCGCACGTCATAGTTAGGGACAGAAGCTGCTAAAAGGTAAGAGTTGTATTCGACCGGTTCGCCGCAGCTTTAGAGAGGCATTGAATGCCCGAAGACAGCAAGGTCCCAGAGTCCGTCTCACCCCAACCGGAGGGCGCCAAGGCGCCCGCGGAAACTGCTGCTCCCGTTAAGCTAGACAACGTAGCCGCTACGCCGAAAGTTGTGGCAGAGGAGGCGAAGGCAGCCGCTCCGGCAGCCGCTGTAGCCGCCCCAGCGGGAGATTCGAAGCCTACTGCCGCGCCTGCCGCGAAGCCTGCCGTACCCTCCGCCAAACCGCCCGCCGCTCCTGCGAAACCGGCGGGGCCAGTTCCCGAGCCGTGGGAGTCAGAGCTGATTACGTCGCTGCGCCAGCAATACGGTTCGGGAATCGTCGAGGCCAGCCGCTACTTGGGACAGAGATACGTAATCGTGGACAGCTCGATCGTGGCGGATATTCTGCGGCGCATGCGCGACGCCGAAGGGTTCGATTACTGCGTGGACATTACTGCAGTGCACTATCCCAAGCGCGAGCAACAATTTGATGTGCTGTACGTGCTGTATTCGTTTCCGCACAACGAGCGCATCCGGGTGAAGACGCGAATCAAAGATGGCGAGCATGTTCCGTCGGCAGTCTCCATCTGGGAGACCGCGAACTGGCTGGAGCGCGAAGCGTACGACATGTTTGGCATCGTGTTCGACGGGCATCCGGACCTGAAGCGAATCTTGCTGCCGGACGATTGGCACGGGCATCCGCTGCGCAAGGATTACGACATTCTGCAACAGGACAAAGAATGGGTGCAGATCAACCTGGGAATCGAGAGCGGACAATGAGCGACGGCTGGGTGCTGGTGGTTCGCTGCGAAAGGCCGCGCGGGCTAAAGCCCGCACGGAATGAGAAAAATAACGACTTGGACGCTGGCCTAAAGGCCAGCTCTACCGTACAAGAAGCCAGCAAGCGATAACGATCGTAATGAGCGACTCAACCAAACTCGACTACCTCGATCTCGATACCAAGGACGAAACTTTCCTCGATTCCACCGAGCTCGTGCTCAACATGGGGCCGCAGCATCCGTCGACGCACGGGGTGTTGCGTGTGATTCTGAAGCTCGATGGCGAGAAGGTGCTGGGCACGGAATGCGTCATCGGCTACCTGCACCGCGGCGTAGAGAAGATTGGTGAGAACCGCACCTACGCCATGTTCAATCCGTACGTGGACCGCATGGATTATGTGGCTGCGGTTTCGAACGGGCTGGGTTACTGCGAAACAGTCGAGAAGCTGCTGAACGTGGAAGCGCCGCCGCGGGCGCAGTACATCCGAGTCATCATGACGGAGCTGTGCCGCATCGCCAGCCACCAGGTTTGGCTGGGTACGCATGCGCTCGACATAGGCGCGATTACGCCGTTGTTCTACGCCTTCCGCGACCGCGAAGAGATACTCAGGATTTTCGAGAAGTATTGCGGCGCGCGGCTGACCACGCACGCGTTTCGCATCGGCGGATGCATCTACGAGACTTACGAGGGCTTTGAAGAAGACGTCAGGAAATATTGCACGTTCTTCCTGCCCAAACTGGACGAGTACGAAACGCTGCTGACTACCAACCGCATCTGGGTGACGCGCACCAAGGGCGTCGGGATTCTCAATCCGGAAGAGTGCATTGCGCTGGGCGTGACCGGGCCGGTGCTGCGCGCCAGCGGCGTGAAGTGGGACCTGCGCAAGGCGCAGCCCTACGAGTGCTACAAGGACATGGACTTCGAGATTCCTACGGGGATCAATGGCGACACCTACGACCGTTACCTGGTGCGAATCGCGGAGATGCGGCAGTCGGTGCGCATTTTGCAACAGGCGGTGGAGGCGATTCCTTCGGGGCCGATCATGGCGAAGGTGCCCAAGGTCATCAAGCCGCCGGTGGGCGAGGTCTATCACTCCATCGAAGCACCGAAGGGCGAGCTGGGATATTTCATCGTGAGCGATGGCTCGACACAGCCGTATCGGGTGCGGGTACGTCCGCCGTCGTTCGTGAATTTGCAAGCCCTCGACAAGATGGTGCGCGGGATGCTGGTCGCGGACGTAGTCGCGGTGATCGGCACACTCGACATCGTGCTGGGGGAAGTGGACCGGTAAGACGGAGTGCTCGCGGGCTGAAGCCCGCGAGGGAATAAAAATTGTGCGGCGTGGACGCCGGCCTGAAGGCCGGCTCTACCAAGGTTCGGGAAGACAGGAAAGGCATGACGTGGACGCTGGCCTGAAGGCCGGCTCTACCAAGGTTCGGGACGACAGGAAAGGCATGACGTGGACGCTGGCCTAAAGGCCGGCTCTACCAGAGCGTTGAAATGTTGGACGCAATCAAAAGCTACCTTAATTCGAGTGTCACGCCGGGCGAGGCAGGCAGCCAGCTGTGGGCCACGGTGTACATCGTGGCGATCGTGCTGGGCGTTTCGCTGGCGGTGATCGCGATGAACTGGCTGGAGCGCAAGATTCTGGCGCACATGCAGATTCGCCTGGGGCCGATGCGCGTTGGTCCGCACGGCTTGCTGCAACCCTTTGCCGATGCGCTCAAGCTGCTGATCAAGGAAGACATTATTCCGGCGAATGCCGATAAGGTCGTGTTCTGGAGCGCGCCAGTGGTGGTCACGATGACGGCGTTCACCACGTTCCTCGTCGTGCCCTTCGGGCGCACGCACGCCGTGACCGATATGAACATCGGCGTGCTGTTCATGCTGGGCATTTCGTCGCTGGGGGTGTTGGGCATCATCATGGCGGGATGGTCGTCGAATTCGAACTATCCGCTGATGGGCTCATTGAGGTCGAGCGCACAGATGGTGTCGTACGAGATCGCGATGGGTCTGGCCATCGTGTGCGCAGTGCTGATGACCAGCCTGCAAACCGGCACCGGCACGCTGAGCATGATTGGCATCGTCGAAGCGCAGAACGCGCAAGGTACGTGGTTCGTCTTCAAGTTCTTCCCGTTGGGATTTCTGGCGTTCGTGGTGTTCGCGATCGCAATGATTGCCGAGACCAACCGTGCGCCGTTCGATTTGCCGGAAGCTGAGTCGGAACTGGTCGCCGGATTTCACACCGAGTACAGCGGATTCCGCTGGTCGCTGTTTTTCCTGGCAGAGTACTCGGCGATGTTGGGTGTGTCGTCCATCGCAGTGACGCTGTGGCTGGGCGGATGGCTGCGTCCCTTCGCCAATACATTAAGCGGACCTACGTGGGACCTGGCGTTTTCGCTGCTGCCGGGATTGTCGTTCCTCGCCATGGGCGCGGGATGCTTCCTGGGAACCATCCGCATGCCGAAGATTGTGCAGATGCGGGCGCAGTCAATCGGCTTGGCTGTATTCGGGGGCCTGCTTGGGTTCGTGGGATTGTCCCTGCTCTTGCCGGGCGTGCGCGAACGGGTGCAGGACATCTTCTGGTTCGTCGCCAAAGTTGCATGCTTTATGTACTTGTACATCTGGTATCGCGGAACATTTCCGCGCTACCGCTTTGACCAGCTCATGAAAGTGGGCTGGAAGGTGCTTCTGCCCACCGGACTGGGCGTGCTGATTGCGACTGCGGTCTTCGGCATGCGGCATGAGTTATTTGCGGCGGTGGTGGGAGGTGCCCGGTGAGTTTCGTCCACAAAGTGGCGTCGGCTAAAGCCGACTCGGACAAAAAAAGCCAGTGCGTGGACGCGGGCCTAAAGGCCCGCTCTACCTATAAGAGAACGGCCGATGACGCCGAGCTGAAGCTCGGCTCTACTTGGAGGGGCCTGTCGTGAGTGTGACGCCGTTGTTACGCAAAGTTTTTCTGGTCGATCTGCTGAAGGGCCTGTCGGTCACGTTCCACAACCAGTCGGAGAAGGAGCGGATCACCGAGCAGTATCCGCTGGAGCGGCCGGTAATTTATGAGCGCTATCGCGGACAGCCGCGGCTGAACGTGAATCCGGAGACAGGTGAGTCGCTGTGCATCGTATGCAACCTGTGCGCCCTGGCGTGTCCGGAACAGTTGATCGTGGTGAAGGGCGAGCGCAATCCCGTGACCAAGCGGAAAGAAGTTGTCTCGTGGACCTATGACGTAAGCCGCTGCATGTTCTGCGGCCTTTGCGAAGAAGCATGCTCGACCGATGCGCTGGAGCTGACCCAGGATTATGAGATGGCACTATACAACCGCGAAGGCATGGTGCTGGACCAAACGGCGCTCGAGCATGGGCAGGAGCCGGTGAGGTACGCGAAATGAAGCAGTTGTCGGTTGTCAGTTGCCGGTTGTCAGTTGAAAGAGTCGCGAGATGAACCCTGTCGCCACTCCATTTTTCTTTTATGGATTGTCGATCGCGGCGATCGTTTTTGCGATTGCGGTGATTACGCGCAAGAACGCCGTTCACGCGGCGTTGTCGCTGATCGGGACTCTAGTCTGCCTCGCCGGGCTGTACCTGATGCTGTACGCGCCGTTTGTCGCTGGCGTGCAGATCGTGCTCTACGCCGGCGGCATCATGGTGCTGTTCCTGTTCGTCATCATGCTGGTGAATCTGGACCAGAACATCCGCGAGATTCAGTTCAACAAGCAGTGGTTGGTGGGATTGATTGCCGCGCTGGCACTGGGTGGATTGCTGCTGTTCGTGATTCGGCAGGGACGTGCGATTTTCCCGGTGGATCAGGTTGCGATGCTGCCGGAAGGCTCGAACACCCAGATGGTCGGCTTGGCGCTGTACGGACAGTACATGCTGCCATTCGAGATTGCATCTCTGCTGCTGTTGGTGGCGATCGTAGGCGCGGTGGTCATGGCGAAGAAGAGGATCTGAGAAACAGTGGCTAGTGGTTAGTGGCTAGATTTGCAAGGCGGAGCCGGGTTGGCGGTGAAGGACAGAAGCGATGAAGAAGATGACAAACGAAGCTGACCGGGAAGATACCCATGGCTGAAATTACGACATTGCATTACCTGGTGGTCGCGGCGGCACTGCTGATCATCGGTACCATCGGCGTGCTGACTCGTCGGAACGTGGTCATCATCCTGATGTCGATTGAATTGATCTTGAATGCCGTGAACCTGAATCTGGTGGCGTTCTCGCGGCTATACGGAATGCAGGGACAGGTGTTTTCGATTTTTGTCATCACCGATGCTGCAGCCGAAGCTGCGGTAGGTCTGGGCATCATCATCGCCTTCTTCCGCAACAAAGAGACGGTGAATGTGGATGAGGCGGATTTGTTGAAGTGGTAGGGCGGCAGAAACGGTAGAGCGGCGCTTTAGCGCCGCGTTGCAGGGCGCTCTAAAGGAATGGGGCTTTAGCCCCTGAATGAAACGATGACCTATTTCGTGACAGCTTGCGCGCACATGCACCGCAATCTCTTTCAGCGGCGCGAAACAGCGGAGTTGATGGTCGCGACTATTTTTCGTTATCGCGGTGCTGGGGAGTTCCAGGTTCACGAATACGTCGTCATGCCGAACCATATACACCTGCTTGTGACTCCCAGGGACGGGAGTTCGATCGCGCGAGCGATGCAGTTGATTAAGGGAGGGTTCTCCCACGAGTTGCGCCAGTCGGGTTCGAGACTGACCGCTGTGTGGCAGCAGAGGTTTCAGGAACGGCGTGTTCGGGATTCGGAGGATTTTGCGAATTTCGCGCGGTACGTTCGTGAAAATCCAGTCCGAAAGGGACTCGCGAGAGTTGCGAGTGATTATCCATATTCATCGGCAGCAGCCGCTGTTCCGTTGGATGAATACCCGGGGCTAAAGCCCCTGACATATAAGAGGGCCGTTGACGCCGACCTAAAGGTCGGCTCTACCTTCGTGAGCTGACAATGTATTTTCTTGACCACATTTGGTTGATTCCGCTGTTTCCCGCGATCGGCGCGGCTTGCATGTTTTTCTTTGGACGCAAGCTGACCAAGTCTGCGGTGAACGGCATTTGCGTGGGCATGGTGGTGCTGGCCTTCGCCTGGGCGTGTCTCGCAGTATGGCAGTACACGGGATATTCGGCGGCGACTCCCGGCAAGCCGTTTGAGAAGGTGATGTTCACCTGGCTGGGCACGGGCGATAGCAGCTTGAGCTACGTGATGCACGGCGGACAGACCGCGCCATTCCGCGCCGACGCCGGCTTCCTGCTCGATCCTCTGTCGGCGATCTGGCTGCTGTTCGTGACCGGCGTGGGCATGCTCATCCACATCTACTCAATAGGCTACATGGCACACGAGGGTGGTTATTACCGATTCTTCGGCTACCTCAACCTGTTTATGTTCTCGATGCTGACGCTCATCCTGGCGAACAACTATGCGCTGATGTTTGTCGGCTGGGAGGGCGTTGGTCTGTGTTCGTACCTCTTAATTGGCTTCTACTTCCTGCGGCACTCGGCGTCGACCGCGGCGAACAAGGCGTTCATCGTCAACCGCGTGGGTGACGCAGGTTTCCTGCTGGGACTGTTCAGCATTGCGTGGTATTTCGGCACGATTCAGTACACGCAGGTCAATGCGATCGCGCGCAGTGGCAAGTTTCTGATTGGCGATCCGTGGATCACGGCAGCGTGCCTGTTCCTGTTCATCGGCGCTTGCGGTAAGTCTGCGCAGTTCCCCTTATATGTGTGGCTGCCAGATGCGATGGAAGGCCCGACGCCGGTATCGGCACTGATCCACGCGGCGACCATGGTAACGGCGGGCGTGTATATGGTGGCACGATCGAATGCGCTATTTGTCCTGGCACCGAATGCCATGAAGACCGTCGCGATCGTGGGTGCGCTGACGGCAATTTTCGCGGCGACCATCGGGCTGGTGCAGAAGGACATCAAGCGCGTGCTGGCGTATTCCACAGTCTCGCAACTTGGATATATGTTTCTGGCGCTCGGCGTCGGGGCATTCGCTGCCGGAGTGTTCCACGTTTTCACGCATGCGTTCTTCAAGGCTCTGCTGTTCCTTGGTTCGGGCTCAGTGATTCACGCCATGAGCGGCGAGCAGGACATGCAGCACATGGGCGGCCTGCACGGCAAAATCAAAACCACGTTCGGCACGATGCTAATCGGAACACTGGCGATCGCGGGCATTCCAGGATTCGCAGGTTTCTTCTCGAAGGACGCCATCCTGTGGGAGACGTGGTCGCGCGAGGCAGGAGCGTATCGCTACCTGTGGTACATCGCATTCTTGACGGCTCTGATGACGTCGTTCTACATGTTCCGGCTGATTTATCTGACGTTCTTCGGCAAGCCTCGCATGAGTCATGAGGTCGAGCACCACATTCACGAATCGCCGAAAACCATGACGGTGCCGCTGGTTATTTTGGCGCTGTGCGCGGTGGGCGCGGGATACCTGGGCATGCCGCACAGCCTGGGAGGAACGAACCGCTTCGAGAAGTTCCTGGAGCCGGTGTTCGCCAAAGAGGCGCAGGTGCTGGAAGCGGAAGGGAAGGCATCGCAGGTTGTTGCGGGCGAGAAGCAGGTCGAACACACCGATCCGCTCGAGTACGTTCTGATGTTCGCGTCGGTCGGTGCGGCGATTGGGGGTTGGTGGCTGGCGCAGCGCGCGTACAAGAACGCCGACAAAGGCTACAAGGAGCCGATTAACGAAATCTCGCCGAGGTTCTACAAGACGTTGTTCCGCAAGTATTACGTGGATGAAATCTACGACTGGTTCGTAACCGGGCGAGACAAAATCGCTGGCGTTCGCCTCGGGATGCTCGGTCTAGGCGAAGGACTGTGGAAGTTCGACGCCGACGTGATCGACGGCACGGTGAACGGCGCGGGATGGATCACGAAATTCACCGGCCGACTTTCCGCCTGGTGGGACAAGTGGATTATCGACGGCGTAGGCGTAAACGGTCCGGCAATTCTGGCGCGATTGGCGTCGTATCCCATGCGTTTGCTGGAGTGGGGACTGGTGCAGTGGTATGCGCTGGTCATGGTCGCCGGGCTGGTGTGTTTCGTTTTCTATTACGTGGTGAAGTGGTGACCGAGATCAGGTAGAGCGAACCTTTAGGTTCGCGCCGAGGAACAGCATAGAAACATCGAGGGCTTTAGCCCCAAACTCTTATGACGACTTACTTCATCACGATCTGTGCGCACATGCGGCGGAACTTGTTCCAACGTGACGAGGTTGCTGAACTCATGGTCGCCACGTTTGCTAAATATCGTGATGCCGGAGAGTTCGAGCTTCACGAATACGTTGTCATGCCAAACCACGTTCACCTATTGATATCTCTGAACGGTCAGCAACGGTTGGGCCGAGTTGTGCAATTGATTAAGGGCGGTTTTTCACATTCCTTGCGAAACCGCGGCGTTGCCTTTCCGGCGGTGTGGCAACAAAGGTATTACGACCGCCGAGTGCGCGAAGCCGATGAGTTTGCCGAATTCTCACGATACATTCGCGAGAATCCGGTGCGAAAAGGTCTGGCGGAACAAGCCGAGGATTACCAATTTTCGTCCGCGGGAAGAGTGCCGGGGCTAAAGCCCCGGGATCCTAATAAGGGCGGCGGGGACGCGAACCTGAAGGTTCGCTCTACCGTCAATACCGACACGGACGTAAAGGTCCGCTCTACCGTCAATACCGACACGGACATAAAGGTCCGCTCTACCGTCAATACCGACACGGACGTAAAGGTCCGCTCTACCGTTAATGAGGGGAGGGCGGACGCGCACCTGAAGGTTCGCTCTACCGTTCGGAGCTACGAGCTAAAAAATGTATAACCACATACTTTCGATCATTCTGTTCACGCCGCTGGTGGGCGCGATCATCCTTCTGTTTCTGCCGAAGGGGAACAAGGACGCGATCCGCTGGGTGGCGAACATCTTTGGCATGCTGGGGTTCGCGGTTTCGCTGCCTCTGGTGCCGTGGTTCTGGGCGCTGAAAGAGCGCAACGGCTTCCAGTTCGTGGAAGGCTCGCCCAACAACTGGATTCCTTCGATCGGCGCGGGCTACGTGCTGGGCATCGATGGCATCTCGTTCCTGTTGATCATGCTGACCACGCTGCTGGGGGCGATTTCGATCCTGTCGTCGTGGGAAGCCATTCAGGACCGCGCCAAGGAATATTACGCGTGGTTCCTGGTGCTGCAAACCGGTATGCTCGGCGTTTTCATGGCCAACGATTTCTTCCTGTTCTTTGTTTTCTGGGAGGCCATGCTGGTGCCGATGTATTTGCTGATCGGCATCTGGGGCGGACCGCGCAAGCTGTATGCGGCGATCAAGTTCTTCCTATACACGCTGTTCGGCTCGGTGTTGATGCTGCTAGGCATCATCTTCCTGTACTTCCATCACCACACGCTGACCGGGGTGTACACGTTCTCGCTGACAGAGTTGTACGCGACCGCGCCGAAGATTGCCGGGCCAGCCGCGATCTGGCTGTTCTTCGCGTTCTTTCTCGGATTCGCGATTAAAGTCCCGATGTTTCCGTTCCATACTTGGCTGCCGGATGCGCACGTAGAGGCGCCGACGGCGGGCTCGGTGATTCTGGCGGGCGTCCTGCTGAAGATGGGGACGTATGGCTTCCTGCGCTTCTCGCTGCCGTTCTTCCCGGCGATAGCGATGACGCCGTGGGTACGAAACCTGCTGGTTACACTGTCGATCGTCGGCATCATCTACGGCGCGCTGGTCTCGCTCGTGCAGAAGGACATGAAGAAGCTGGTGGCGTATTCATCGGTCAGCCACTTAGGTTTTTGCACGCTGGGCATCTTTGCGTGCAGTCCACTGGGAATCAGCGGATCGGTGATTCAGCAGATCAACCACGGCATCTCTACCGGCGCACTGTTCTTGATTGTCGGCATTCTGTACGAGCGGCGACACACGCGCGAGATTTCTGAATACGGTGGGATCTCGACCATCATGCCGATGTACGCCACTATCGCGCTCATCATGTTTATGTCTTCGATGGGGCTGCCGCTGCTGAACGGCTTCGTCGGCGAGTTCACCATCCTGCAAGGCACGTTCATGGAGAACAAGTGGTGGGCAGCATGGGCGGCGCCGGGAGTGATTCTGGCGGCGGCCTACCTGTTGTGGCTCTATCAGCGAGTGTTCTTCGGAAAGAACGAAAATCCCAAGAACGCGAATCTGAAGGACCTGTCGGCGCGCGAAATCGCCACGTTTGTTCCGCTGGTGGTGCTTTCGTTCGTAATCGGGCTGTATCCCAAGCCGCTGTTCCAGATTTTGGCGACGCCGGTCAACAACCTAGTGGCTACGGTGCGGCCGGATTATCCGGGGCTGACGAAACCAGTCGTTGCGGCCCAGCCGGCGAATACTGCGCAGCCGGATGCTGCGGCCCCACTGCCTGAACTGTCGAAAGCGCCGGTGCCGCTTGCTCCCACGAACCAGACCGGTGCTTCAGGACACCCTCACGTTCATCCGCTTTCGAAGAGTCGCTCTTCGCTATTCGCTCTTCGCCTTTCGCAAGAGTTGCAAAAAGAGGCTCCATGAGGAACTACGAAGACCTCGAGGTGTGGCGAAAGGCGCACGCGCTCACAATTGGACTGTATCGTGTAACGGAAGCATTTCCTCGGGCAGAACTATTCGGGCTCACCTCACAGATCCGCCGCGCGGCAGGATCGATCGGCGCGAACTTAGCCGAGGGCTGTGGGCGATGGGGCGACGTCGAGTTTGCTCGCTTTGTCCGAATCGCAATGGGCTCCACCAGTGAACTACAGAACCATTTAAGGCTGGCCAAGGACTTGCAACTTCTAAGCGAGCAAGACTACAGAGCCGCCCTCAAAGACCTGACGAGTGTTCGCCAGATGTTGACCGCATTCCTGCAAACGCTTGTAGAAACGTCCGGGATTTTGCATCCTGCGTCAATTCGGCGGAATGACGAAAAGCGAAAGGCGAATAGCGATAAGCGAAATCTTAAAAAGGTGAAACTGTGAGCACTTCGCTCGGCCTATATTTTTCGAGCACCGATTACCTGCTGGCTTTGCCCATGCTGTTGTTGGCGCTGTTTGCCATGGGCATCCTGCTGATCGACCTGATTCTGCCTGAGCAATGGAAGCCCGTGAACGCGTTTACCGCGCTGGCGGGCGTGGCGTTCTCGGCGGCTGCGGTAGGTAAGCTGCACATGGCCTATCGGGTGGCCGAGCAACGCGGGATCGAAGTCGCGACCTTCAGCGGGTTCATGGGCGCGCTCGTCGTTGACCGGTTCGCGATTTACTTCTTCTATCTCTTCTTGATCGGCGCCGCGATTGCCATCCTGATGTCCATCCAGTATCTGGAGATTGAGCGCGAAAATCACGGCGAGTTTTATGCTCTGATTCTGTTCTCGGTCGTCGGAATGATGTGCATGGCCGCAGGCTATGACATCGTGCTGCTGTTCATTGGCCTGGAACTGATGGCGATTTCGACTTACGTGCTGGTTGGCTTCCTGCGACGCGACAAACGCTCGAACGAAGCGGCGCTGAAGTACTTGCTGCTCGGCGCGTTTTCGTCGGGACTATTCGCCTACGGCTTATCGCTCTTTTACGGCGTCACCGGCAGCACCAACCTGGGCATGATCGCTCGCAAGCTGCAAGAAGTGATGGCGACGCGACCGCACGATCCGATAGTCGCGTTTGCATTGCTGACGACGACGGTGGGCCTGTTGTTCAAGATTGCTGCGGTGCCGTTCCACCAGTGGGCACCGGACGCGTACGAAGGCGCGCCGACCAGCGTGACTGGTTTCATGTCGGTGGCCGTGAAGTCCGCGGGATGGGCGCTGCTGCTAAGGATCTTCCTGTTCGGCTTGGGCCCGCTGCGTCCGATGTACGTGCCGCTGTTGATCATTGTCTCCATCTTCACCATGACGGTCGGCAACCTGGCGGCGATTACGCAGAACAACTTGAAGCGGCTGCTGGCCTACTCGTCGATCGCCCACGTCGGATACATGCTGCTGGGCCTCGTGGCCAGCGATGGCGTGAACAACTCCACGGGCATCATGGCCATCATGATCTACCTGCTGGTGTACACGTTCATGAACCTGGGAGCGTTCGCAGTGATCACGTCGCTGCGGCGGCGCAACATTAGTGGCGACGATATCGATGACAGCGCGGGCCTGTACTCGAAGGCGCCGGTTGAGACGATGCTGATGCTGGCGTTTCTGCTTTCGCTGTCAGGCATTCCTCCGCTGGCGGGATTCTGGGGCAAGTACTTCATCTTCTTGAGCCTGATCCAGACCGGGCACTATGCCTTGGCGTCGCTGGCTGTGTTGTATTCGGTGATTGGACTGTATTACTACATGCGCATCGCGAGTGCCATGATCATCAAACCAGCGACCGACGGCACGCCGGTGAGAGTGGGGCCAGCCATGACCCTGGTGCTGGCCGCAACCGCGGCGGGAACCATCGGGATCGGTATCTTCCCCAACTTCTTTATCAATGCCGTGAATTGGTCACTGGGATTGGTGCAGGGTTCGCATACCGCGATGCTGATGCGGTAGGTGGCCACTCTTGCGATCTCCCTCAGCGGCTAAGGCCCGGCGTCGTGAATGTCACTTGCGGCACGGCTGGAAGCCGTGCCCCTTCAAGGCAAGAGCTGGACTACATCAACTGTGAAACCGCTGTAAGAACATCTACGGAACAATAACGACTCTGCGGCCGTCCAGGTCGCCACGAGTCCACACCCTTTCAATGTCCGCCAGCGGAACCGCCTCGACATCAATATGCAATTGATCGTGAGCTGCGAGGACAAAGAGCTGGGCGAACGTCTCGGACAAGACACTTAGGGGTGGCATCACTCCGGATCCGGTAATCGTTATTGCCGAGCCGCGCAGCGCCATCGCCGGGAGCGAAATGACCGGTCCGGCGCTGTCGCCAATCTGAATCAAACGAGTTCCTGCTCTCGCCGAAGGAAAGCCTTTGCGGGTCATGGCTGTAAGCAGTACCTCAACAGGATGGCCCCAGAGGAAGTCGAGCACCACATCGAAGCTGGCTACATCTGCTTCTTGCGAGAATGCCTCGGCCAATGCGTCGTCAGCCTGATTCAGCCCAATGACCGCGTCCGCACCTAGTTTGTTCAACACGGACAGGATGTCTGGGTTTCTTCCTGCAGCGACGACTCTCCCAGCGCCGAGATGTTTCGCGACTTGGATTGCCAGTCTGCCTGCGACTCCAGTGGCTCCCAGAATCAAAACGTTCTCGCCGCGCGACAGGCGGGCGACGGTAATCAAGGGCAGCCAAGAGGAAAGGCTGGGATTGGGGAGAGCGGCGGCGATGACGTCACTGACACCCTCCGGCACAGGCCAACAGAACGATCGCGGTACCACCGTGCGCTGGCACATCGAACCGTTTGGCGCCCGCCATACGCCGAAGAACACGCGGGTGCCGTCATCGAGATGGCCTACGCCTTCGACGCCGCACACGCTCGGCAACTGTTGCTGACTTGCATAGTGCCGACCACTCGCGAGCAGTCGAGTGGACGGGTTCAGCGCTGCGGCGCTCACATGGACGAGCACTTCTTCGTCGCCCGGGGTGGGTTCGGCGAAGGACTCGAAGCGTGGTGGTTGGCCGAAGGTGTGCAGTACGGCTGCGTTCATAATTGCGACTATTATCCGTCTTGGGAGACAATCCTGGAAACTGCGGCGAGTAGAGAAATGTCGTATCGGCGTTTTGTATAATCGATAGTTTGCACACCATCCTTGAGGTGAATCCTTTGCAGGCAGAGATCGGAATAATCGGCGGGAGTGGTCTGTACTCCATGCCGGGCCTGACCGATGTGCGCGAGTTCGTGCTGGAGACGCCCTTCGGCGCGCCGTCCGATGCCTATGTGCTGGGCACGTTGGCAGGGCGCAAGGTTGCATTCTTGTCCCGCCACGGACGTGGACACCTGCTGATGCCGACCGAGTTGCCCTATCGGGCGAACATTCATGGGTTCAAGCAGCTTGGCGTTGAGCGGATCGTCTCGCTCTCAGCCGTCGGCTCGCTTAAGGAAGAGCATAAGCCGCTGGATTTTGTGATTCCCGATCAGTTCGTGGATCGCACGCGGCATCGTGTGGACACGTTCTTTGGCGATGGACTGGTGGCGCACGTCGCACTCGGAGAGCCGGTCTGCGAAGAGACAGCCAAGTATGTCGAGCAAGCCTGCCGCAGCGCCAAGGTCAATGTGAAGCACGGCGGAACCTACCTCAATATGGAAGGGCCGCAGTTTTCCACCAAGGCCGAGTCGGAGCTGTATCGCAGTTGGGGCATGGACGTCATCGGTATGACCAATCTCACGGAAGCGCGGTTGGCGCGGGAAGCCGAGCTCTGCTACGTGACCGTGGCCATGGTGACCGATTACGACTGCTGGCACCCCGATCACGACCACGTGACCGTGGACCAGATCATTGGAGTGCTGGTGAAGAATGCCGAGAATGCCAGCAACGTGGTACGCGAAGCCGTGGCTGCGCTGCCCAAAGCACGCGGCTGCAAGTGCGGTTCAGCGCTGAGCCACGCCATCATCACGGATAAAGCAAAAGTGCCGCCGGCAACGCTGGAGCGCTTGAAGCTGCTGGTCGGAAAGTATTTCGAAAACCAGAATAAATAGGAGTTCGCAATTGTCGATCGTCGTCGTTGGATCTGTTGCTTTCGATAGTCTGAAGACCCCATACGGTGTGCGCGAAAAAGTGCTGGGCGGCGCCGCTACCTATTTCTCGCTGTCCGCGAGTTATTTCACTGATGTCCGGGTGGTCGGTGTAGTCGGCGACGACTTCACCGCCGAAGACGAAGCGGTGATGAATAAACGCGGCGTCGATACGCGCGGTATTCAGCGCGCCCAGGGCAAGACATTTTTCTGGAAGGGCGAGTACGGAGAAAATATCAACGAAGCGAAGACGCTGCAGACGGACCTCAACGTATTTGCGACGTTTCAGCCGCAGTTACCCGCCGAGTACCTGAATTCCGATTTCCTCTTCCTTGCCAACATCGATCCGGTGTTGCAGAGCAAAGTGCGCGACGCCATGCCGAACGCCAAACTGGTGGGCGGCGACACCATGAATTACTGGATCAATGATCATCGGCAAAATCTGGGCGAGATGCTCAAGCGTGTTGATGTGCTGTTAATCAACGACGGTGAAGCCAAGATGCTGGCCGGCGACAATAGCCTGCCGCGCGCAGCGCGCAAAGTGCTTGAACTCGGTCCGAAGGCGTTGGT